>JAEEGH010001585.1_pt1 | contig 64645 bp, 56 predicted proteins | sample 9134181 | NCBI WGS metagenome assembly JAEEGH01 (sample SAMN16246544, study PRJNA631951) | gut metagenome | biome: gut microbiome; feature: rumen; material: DP-attached | host: Bos | place: Iran: Karaj | collected 2018-10
ATTTCAGCCGCTGGGAATCCTCGATCATGCGGACGATCCGGTCATAGCGGCTCTCCCCGCTGACGCCGGTCACCCGCAGGATACAGTTGCCCTCCTCCACCACGCTCCCGGCATAGACCGCCGCGCCGGGGCGTTTTGCCACGGGGACGCTCTCCCCCGTGAGGGAGGCCTGGTTCAGCATCACGTCCCCCGCCTCCAGGATGCCGTCCAGGGGCAGGACATGGCCCGTATGCACGATGATCCGGTCTCCGGGCGAGACCTGCCCCAGGGGCACGCTTTTCTGGTTTCCGTCTTCGTCCAGCAGCCAGACCTGATCCACCTGGAGGGCCATGCTTCGGGCCAGGTCGTCCACGGATTTCTTGTGGGTCCATTCGTCCAGGGTCTCTCCCAGCCGCAGCAGGAAGCCCACGGAGCCCGCCGTGGCGTAGTCCCCGGTGAGCAGGGATACGCCGATAGCCACCCCGTCCAGCACGTCCACGGTGAGCTTGCCCTTTACGGCAGTCTGCAAGGCCCGGAGGATGCGGGGAAGGGCCTGCCAAATGCTCAGCGCATGCCGCAGCGGCGCGGGAAGCAGCAGACGCCTGGCATAGTGCCGCACCGCCAGCATGACCAGCTTTTCCTTGTATTCCCGGTTCATGGCCCGGCTGCTGTGCGCCTCCGGCCCCAGACATTTCTCCGCTTTTTCCCATGAAAAGAGTGCGAGCGCGGCGCAAAGTGCGCTGCGGTCTCCCCGATAGAGAACGGTCACGCCGCAGGTGCGCTCATGGACCGTCACCTGCTCCACGCCCTCCTGCTCCCGGAGCCAGGCATCCAGCTGGTCGGCCTGCCGGAGGGTCATCTGCCGGAGCTCGGCGCGGAGGCGCATCCTGCCCGGGCTCTCATGGAGGATCCGGAACCTCATTGCCCGCTCACTTCGGTTTCGATGATCTCCGGCGCGGCTTCCTTTTCCCGCCTGACGTTGATCTCCTTCGCGTCGGCCAGGATATCGCTGCATCCCTCCTGCACCAGCTCCACATTCCGCATGACCTCGTCCTTCATGCGCAGAGCGGCGGCGGTCACCTGGGCGTAGGCCTTCTTTGCGTCCTTGCTTGCCAGCAGCTTGAAGCCCGCGGAGCCGAAGAGGGTCCCGCCCACAAACAGCGCGATTTTTCCGTAAGTCGTCATTTTCTTTTCCTCCTATTTTTTCTTTATTTCTGTTTTGCTTAAGGCAACACCGCACAATTCTGGTGCGCAGATTGCGCAGTCAGAATTTTCGTCAGATTGTCTGAAAATCGCGGGGAATACTTCCTGTATTGGCCAAGATTTTCGGGCAATATGACGGAACATGATGCAAGCAAGATGTGTGCCGAGAACTAACGCGGTGTTGCCTTAACTGTTTCTTCATCCCAGGGCCACATCCAGGGCCATCATGACGCTGAAGCCCACGGCGAAGAATACCGTGCCGACATTGGAGTGTTCCCCGGCGCTCATCTCCGGGATCAGCTCCTCCACCACCACATAGAGCATGGCCCCCGCTGCGAAGGAGAGAAGATAGGGCATGGCGGGTCCGATGATCCCGGCAGCCAGAAGGGTGAGCAGCCCGAAAACCGGCTCCACCGCTCCGGAGAGAACGCCCAGCCCGAAAGCGTCCGCCTTGCTTTTGCCCTCCGCGCAGAGAGGCAGGGAAATGATCGCCCCCTCGGGGAAATTCTGAATGGCAATGCCCAGGGCCAGGGAGAGCGCACCCCCCGCCGTGATCAGTGCCGAGCCGCTGCGCACGCCGGCATAGACGATGCCCACCGCCATCCCTTCCGGGATGTTGTGAAGCGTCACGGCCATCACCATCATGGTGGTGCGCTTCAGGCGGCTTTTCGGTCCCTCCGCCTGCTCCGCCCCCGCATGGAGATGGGGGATCAGGCGGTCCAGCAGCAGAAGAAAGAGGATACCGCACCAGAAGCCCATAAAGGCGGGCAGGAACGCCCACCGTCCCATGCCGGCGGATTGTTCAATGGCCGGGACGATCAGACTCCATACGGAGGCGGCCACCATCACCCCGGCGGCGAAGCCGGTGAGGGAGCGCCGGAGCGCATCGCTGAGGCTTCTCCGAAGGAAGAACACGCAGGCGGAGCCCGCCGCTGTGCCCAGGAAGGGGATCAGGAGCCCCCAGAATGCCGCGCCCAACTTCGTCATCCCCTAAACCGGTTTCCGCACGCCGCCCCAGCGGGAAAGGAAAGCCTTTACCCGCAGAAAAGCCTCCTCGCTGATAGCGTGCTCGATCTCGCAGGCGTCCTTTTCCGCCGTTTCCGGCGCCACGCCGATCGCCAGCAGCGCTTCCACCAAAACAGCGTGTTTTTCGTAAACCGATTCCGCAACCGTTTTGCCGAGCGCGGTCAGATGAAGGCGCTTCTCCGGATCCATCTCCAGATAGCCGCCCTCCTGCAGGAGCTTCATGGCCTTGCTGACGCTGGGCTTGCTGAAATGCAGGCGTTCTGACACGTCCACGGAACGGACGGAGCCGTTCTGCGCCTCCAGGAGCAGGATCGCCTTCAGATAGTCTTCTCCGGAGCGGTTGAGATTCACCGGTCTGCACCCTCCTTCCGCCGGGGTAAACGCCCACCAGACAGCGGCTCGTAAAACAAGGCTGTATGATGGGCGTTTCCCTTGATACTTACATGGTTTATGCAGGTAGCTTATGAAAACGGCACGCGATTCAGCCTGCCTGTTTTCCTTGTGCGTTTTCTGCGCACCTGCGGCAGGCGCCGCAGGATGCGCAGTTTCCGCCGCAGCTGGACTTGCCCTGCTTCTTGTCCCTCCGCAGGACGATCGCCGCCCCGGCAGCCAGGAGGCAGACCCCCAGCAATACCAAAACCGTACTCATGGTTTCTCCCTCCCTTGCGTATGCTTACACCTTCGCCGCGGCCGCAACGGACAGCCTGGTGGCTTCCTTATAGGGCCGGAAAAGCATGTAGAACAGGAATGCCAGCAATGCGACGGCGACGATCAGGCCCACGATCTGGACGCCGCCGGTGAAAAGCAGGCCCAGCTGATAGACGATGAGCGCGATCACATAGGCGAACACGCACATGTAGCCGATGGCGAACCAGGTCCACTTGGCGTTGTTCATCTCCCTCTTGATGGCGCCCATGGCCGCGAAACAGGGGGCGCAGAGAAGATTGAACAGCATGAAGGCGAAGGCCGCCAGCATCCCATGGCCGCCGGAGAAGCCCTGGAAGTCCGCAGCGACATTGTCCCAGATCTGGTCGCCGTTCTCCTCCAGCTCCTCCTCGCCGTCCGCGTCGTCATAATTGTAGAGGACGCCGAAGGTGCTGACCACTTCCTCCTTGGCTACGAGACCCGTGACCGTGGCCACGGTGGGCCGCCAGGAACCGAAGCCCAGGGGCTTGAAGACGAAGGAGACCGCGTTGCCCACGCCGGCCAGCATGGAGTCGTCCATGGGGGTGACCTCGTCGGGCTCGATGCCCAGCTTTTCCGCAACGGAAGCAACGTATTCCTCCGTCACCAGGTCCTCATCCTCATAGAGCTCATCCACCATGCCGAAGCGGCCGTTGACGCCGCCCAGGCTGCTGAGCGCCCAGATGACGATCGAGCTGAGAAGGATGACCGTGCCCGCGCGCTTGATGAAGCTCCAGCCCCGCTCCCACATGCTGCGCAGCACGTTGCCGATGCTGGGGGCGTGGTAGGCGGGCAGCTCCATGACGAAGGGAGCCGGGTCGCCCGCAAACATCTTGGTCTTTTTCAGCATGACGCCGGAGACGATGATGGCGGCCACGCCGATGAAGTAGGCGCTCACGGCGATCCAGGTGCTGCCGCCGAACAGCGCGCCGGCGATCAGGCCGATGATGGGCATTTTCGCCCCGCAGGGGATGAAGCAGGTGGTCATGATGGTCATGCGCCGGTCCCGCTCGTTCTCAATGGTGCGGGAGGCCATGACGCCGGGAACGCCGCAGCCCGTGCCGACGAGCATGGGGATGAAGCTCTTGCCCGAAAGCCCGAACTTGCGGAAGATGCGGTCCATGATGAAGGCGATCCGGGCCATATAGCCGCAGTCCTCCAGGATGGCCAGCAGCAGGAACAGCACCAGCATCTGGGGCACGAAGCCCAGCACCGCGCCCACGCCGGCGCAGATGCCGTCGGAGATGAGGCCTACCAGCCAGCCGGCCACGCCCCAGCCCTCCAGCAGGGCCCGGGAGCCGTCGGTGAGCCATGCGCCGCCCAAAACGTCGTTCGCCCAGTCCGTAAGGAAGGTGCCGATGGAGATGCCGCCGTCCCCGATGGGCTTGCCCATGCTGAGGGCGTAGACCAGATACATGACCACGGCGAAGATGGGCAGGGCCAGGATGCGGTTGGTGACGACCCGGTCGATCTTGTCGGAATTACTGAGCTTATAGACTTCCTTCTTCTTGTAGATGCCTTTCAGCATCTGGGCGATGTAGACATAGCGCTCGTTGGTGATGATGCTCTCCGCGTCGTCCTCCAACTCCGTCTCCGCGGCTTTGATGTCCGCTTCGATGTGCGCCAGGATCTCCTTGTCGATGTTCAGCTTTTCCAGCACCTTTTCGTCCCGCTCGAAAATCTTCACGGCGTACCAGCGCTGCTGCTCCTCGGGGAGCCCGTGGAGGGCCGCTTCCTCGATGTGGGCGATGGCGTGGTCCACCGGGCCGGAAAACTTGTGCAGAGGAACGGTCTTTCCGCCCTTCGCCGCCTCAATGGCGGCCTCGGCGGCTTCCTGGACCCCCTCCCCCTTCAGGGCGGAAATCTCCAGCACCTTGCAGCCCAGCTGCCGGGACAGCTCTTTGATGTTGATGCTGTCCCCCTTCTTCCGCACCAGGTCCATCATGTTCACGGCCACCACCACGGGGATGCCCAGCTCCGTGAGCTGGGTGGTGAGGTAGAGGTTCCGCTCCAGGTTCGTGCCGTCCACGATGTTCAGGATGGCGTCGGGCCGGTGGTCGATGAGGTAATTCCGCGCCACCACTTCCTCCAGCGTGTAGGGGGACAGAGAATAGATGCCGGGCAGGTCGGTGATGGTCACATCGTCGTGCTTTTTCAGCTTGCCCTCTTTCTTTTCCACCGTGACGCCGGGCCAGTTGCCCACGTATTGGGTGGAGCCGGTGAGGGCGTTGAACAGCGTCGTCTTGCCGCTGTTGGGGTTGCCCGCCAGGGCGATTTTCACTTCCATAACGATTCTCCCTCAAATAGTTAGTTTTGGCTAACTTATGTGCAAAAATAAAATCGAATCACAGTTCGATTAAAACTGAAAACGAAGCCTCGCAGAGTTCGCGCCCGCAGGTGCGAAGAATTCGGACGCATTTTTCGCACGGACATGTGCCGGGCGGAAAATACCTCTCGCGGAGCGGACTGTGGGCCCCATCAAGGGGCCTGCGGGGAGCGGAGCGGAATCCTTTCTCAAATCGGAGCCCAGCGGAGCGGGTCCGATTTGAAATCAAAGCTCGACTTCCACCATCTCCGCGTCGGCCTTGCGGATGCTCAGCTCATAGCCGCGAACGGTCAGCTCCATGGGGTCCCCCAGGGGGGCCACCTTGCGGACATAGACCTCCACGCCCTTGGTGAGGCCCATATCCATGATCCGGCGCTTCACCGCGCCTTCGCCGTGGAGCTTTTTCACGGTGCAGGTCGCGCCGACCTTCACTTCTCTGAGATTCGTCGTCATGCTTTTCCCTCCCTCTTATATTCGGCGCGATCAGACCATGATCTTCTGCGCCATTTCCTTGCTGATGGCAACCCGGGATTCCTTGACACGGACGATGACGTTGCCGCCGATGGTGCTGACCACGGTAACGCCCCCGCCGGGGACGAAGCCCATGTCCGCCAGATGCTGCCGCAGTTCCTGATTGCCGCCCACTTTTTGGATGATCTGTTCTTCGCCGGGCTCCGCCAATACCAGTGGCATCATACGTTTCCTCCCTTTGCGGCGGGAACGGTGCTCTTTCCATTCCGTACCGATCCCGTTTACGTGGTTAGTAATCGCTAACCCATGCTGCAATTATAGTTATCCAACGCTAACTTGTCAAGAGCTTTTTGGATTTTCTTTTTCACCGCCGTTACGAAGGGGTCGCTGCACACCGCTGAGTTCGTCATCTCCGCCGGTTCCGGGTAAAGCCGGCAGAACTATCCCATATGATAACGCAGCACATTCCCCCGGTTATTGCAGCAGCAGGAGATAACGGAAAAGATATCCGGCTGGTCGCCGAAGGCGCCGGTCATCCGGCTTTTACCAGAGCGTGTTCACACTACCGGAGAGGAGCTGGTTTTGCGTCTGTTTTTCGTCAGGCAAGGCGCATTTCCGCAGAAATACTCTGTGTATTGCAAGGGAATGCAACGCAGCATGGCGGAAAACAGGCCAAAATCCGGTCGTTGCGCGGTAGTGTGAACACGCTCTAATCTTATCCGGCCTTATCTTTCCTTGCGCAGAGCAGCCGGTACAGGCCCCAGGAGACCAGGATGATGACGCCCAGATAAATGATGATCTCCGGCAGGATGCCAAGGGTGACGGCGATCTGGTGAAAGATCGGCTGAGTGGAGGGATGATAGGGCGTGATGTTGAACATGTTCGCCACCGGCGTTCTCTCCCCGAAGAAGGTATAGCAGATCACGTTGATGACCTCTGAGACGGCGGCTGTCGCCAGGAACAAAACCAGCGCCGGGCGGAAGGGCGGCTTTTTCTTCCGGCGGGCCAGGATGCTTATGGCTGCGATGCTCTCCGCCACCATGACGGCGTGATAGGCAAAGCTGTGGCAGAACAGTGCGATCTGGGGCCGCAGCATGTCCCCCGGCACCAGCAGGGCAACGGCCGCGGCCAGGAGGGAAAAGCTGCCCAGGAACGTAAGGAGGGCATCTCTGGCCCTGCCCCGGAGGAACGGGACCAGGAAGGAGCAGTACATGGCGATGCTGCAAAGCTGCCACGGGAAGAACCAGGTCGCCCCGTTGGGATAGACATAGCGGCGGACGAACCACTGCTTCCATATTTCCGCCAGGATCATCAGCGCGCCCAGGACGCCGATGAGGCGTGCGAGCGTTTCCTCCGGCTGCTTCCGCAGGAGGAATGCCAGTCCTGCGCTCAGCAGCAGGATTCCGCCCAGGATCGCCAGGTGGACGGCCCCGAACTGGGTCGGGACAGAAGAAAACAGCGCGTTCACAGGTGCCTCTCCCCCTCTGTGACAACACTTCGGGCGCTTCCCTTCGGAAGCGCCCGAAAGCTTATTTGCGACTGCCCAGGGTGAACTTCGGTTCTTCCCCTCTGATCAGCCGCTTGAGGTTCTCGCGATGCATAAAGATCACGAATACGGTGATGAAGCAGCCCAGCGCCAGCGTGTACCACGGGAAGCAGCCCAGGACCAGCATCCCCAGGGGGTATGCCACCGCGGCGGCCATGCTGCAAACGGAGACCCGCTTCGTCAGGAAGAAGGTCAGGAAGAAGACGGCCACCAGGATCAGGAAAAAGCGCCAGTCCAGAAACAGGCCGATGGCCGCGCTGACAGAGACCGCCTTTCCGCCTTTGAAGCCGAAATACAGGGGGAAGCAGTGGCCCATCAGGCAGCCGAAAGCGGCAATGACCATGCCGGGCTCCCCTGCGATCAGGGAACCCAGAAACATGGCCAGGGCGGTTTTCAGGCCGTCGCCCGCCAGCGTGGCCAGGCCGACCCAGATCCCATAGACCCGCGCCACATTGGTCGCTCCGGCATTGCCGCTGCCCTGCTTGCGGATATCGCCCTTGCTCAGGCGCTTTGTCAGCAGCACCGCCACGCTGACGCTGCCCAGCAGGTAGCCCGCCAAAAGGGCCGGTATCAGCTTCCACCAATCCATCATGCCTTTTGATCTACCTCGTACATGTACTTGATGAGCTTCATTGCCATGCAGGTATAGCCATATTCGTTGTCATACCAGGCAAAGAGCTTCATGAATCTCTCGTCCACGGCAAGGCCCACGTTGGCGTCGAACACGCCGCCCACGCTGATGCCCGTGAAATCCGTGGAGACCAGCGGCTCGTCGGTATAGCCGAAGTATTCCTTCATTTCGTTTTCGCAGGCCCGCTTGATCTCGGCGCAGACCGCCTCATAGGACGCGGGCTTGATGAGGTTCACCACCAGGTCCACCATGGACACGTCCAGGGTAGGAACGCGGAGGGCGACGCCGGTGATCTTGCCGTTCAGCTCGGGAAGCACCTTGCCCACGGCCTTGGCGGCGCCGGTAGAGGTGGGGATGATGTTGGCGGCGAAGGCCCGGCCCATGCGCCAGTCGTCCTTGGGGGGCTTGCCGTCCACCGTGTTCTGGGAGGTGGTGGCGGAGTGGACGGTGGTCATGACGCCGTTGCGCAGCCCGAAGGCGTCATGCACGATCTTCACCAGAGGCGCCAGGCAGTTGGTGGTGCAGGAAGCGTTGGAAACGATATTCATGTGCGACTTGTATTCCGTGTTGTTCACGCCCATGACGAAGGTGGGGGCCGTGTCGGAGGGCGCGGTGATGATGACCTTTTTCGCGCCGCCCAGCAGATGCTTGGAGGCGTCCTTCACCTTTTTGAATTTGCCGGTGGACTCCAGAATGTACTCTGCGCCCGTTTCCGCCCAGGGGATCTCCGAAGGATCATTGCAGTTGAATACCCGGATCTCCTCCCCATCCACGATGAGGCTGTTTTCGGTGTAGGAGACCTCGCCGGGGTATCTGCCGAATACGGTGTCGTACTTGAACAGATACGCCAGCTGCTTCGGCTGCTTGTGGTCGTTGATCGCTTTGAAGGCGAAGCCGCCCAGCTCTCTGCCTGCCCGGATCGCCAGGCGGCCGATCCTGCCGAAGCCGTTGATACCAACGCTGATGCTCATTTTTTCGTTCCTCCAAAATATATATGAATTTATAGAAGAATATGCTATAATGGGAAATCATAAACCCGGAAAGGCGAGTGACTATGCGGGAGATACTGGAAGCCCATCCGACACTGAAAACGTTCCTCATCGTTATGGGGATCCTCTTCGTCACCGGCGTCGCGGCCAAGGCCCTGTCGGTCCTGCTGAACAAGCTGCTCAAGAAAATGGCGGAGAAGAATGCGAAAGCCGGCAGCAAGGTCAGCCACAAAATGCTGGTGAAATTCCTTATCGCCGTCATCTACGTGCTGGGCATCATCACGGCGGTGAACCAGATCCCCCGGCTGGCCGGCACCCTGACCACGATCCTGGCCGGCTCCGGCGTGCTGGCGGTCATCATCGGCTTTGCCGCCCAGGAGAGCTTCGGCAACCTGATCAGCGGCATCTTTCTTACGCTGTTCAAGCCCTTTGAAGCAGGCGACCGGATCACGCTGCCGGAAAAGGACATCACCGGCTATGTGGAGGATATCACCCTGCGCCACACCGTCATCCGCACCCTGTCCTACACGCGCGCGCTGATCCCCAATGCGATCATGGGCTCCGCCATCGTGGAAAACGTGGACTATGTGGACGGTTCTCCGGCGCAGGTGCCCATCAAGGTGGACGTCGCCTATGATACGGACCTGGAAAGAGCGGTGGCGGTCATGGGCGAAGCGCTGTCCGCTCACCCGCTCTACGCCGGCAGCAAGCCGCCGCGGGTGATCGTCACCGGTTTCGGCTCCAGCGGCATTTCCCTCCTGGGTCTGCTGCCCATCCAGGATGCGGCCCAGTTCACGACCGCCGCCAGCGACGCCCGCATTCTCGTGAAAAAAGCCTTCGATCAGAACGGCATCGTCATCCCCTATCAGACGATCACCATTTCCAACCGCGCCCCGGGCGACGACATCCGCATTTATACGACAAAGGATTCCTGAACGGAAGATTCCCGGTGCCGGAAGCGCAGCTTCCGGCACGTTTCATTGGTCGGCGATCAGTGCTTGGACACGGTGCAGGGGACGCCCCGGCGCTCCATGATCTCCTCGGCCCGCTGTATCTCCTCCTCCGTCAGCTTCCGCAGGTCGTGGAGGGGATACGTACGGCCGATCATCCGGTATTTGCTCTCCCCGTACACGTGGTAGGGCAGGAAGCAGACATGGTCCACGCCGCTGCCCAGGCCCTTCACGTAGTCCGCCAGGGCGGTCAGGCAGGCTTCGTCGGCGTTGTGCTCCGGGATTAGGGGGACCCGGACCACGGTCTTCACCCCCAGGGAGAGGGTGAGCTCCAGATTGCGCAGGATCACCTCGTTGCTCACGCCGGTGTATTCCTTGTGCTTCACCGGGTCCATATGCTTGATATCATAGTAGCAAAGGTCGGCATAGGCCATCACCTTCCGCACCGCCTCCTCCGAACCGAAGCCGCAGGTGTCGGCGTTGGTGTGGATGCCCTGCTCCCGGCAGCGGCGGAAGATCTCCGCCACGAAATCCGGCTGCATGAGGATCTCCCCGCCGGAACAGGTGACGCCGCCGCCGGAATTCTCATAGTACATTTTATCCCGGAGGACGGTCTTCATCACCTGATCCACCGTGACCCTTTCCCCGGTCCAGTGCATGGCGTCGTAGAAGCAGCCCTCCACGCATTTGCCGCAGCCGACGCACTTGGAGCGGTCGATCTGCACCTCCCCCTCCACCATGGCCGCGGCGCCCGTGGGACATTCGGCGACACATTTGCCGCACTGTTTGCAGGCGGTGTAGCGGTTGGAGACGATGGGCTCCGGGTCCTGGGATTCCGGATTGGAGCACCAGAGGCATTTCAGGGGACAGCCCTTGACAAAAACGGTGGTGCGCATGCCGGGACCGTCGTCCAGGCTGTAGCGCTGTATGTTGAAGATGGTTCCTTCCATGTTGACCTCGGCAAAGGGGACCGGAGGAAAAGCGGAGGCTTTTCCCCCGGTCCGTATCGTCAGATTTCGTCGTGCATGCTGCGCTTGACGATCTCGGCCTGCAGCTCGCGGGGCAGGTCGATAAAGTAGGCGCTGTAGCCGCCCACGCGGACCAGCAGGTTCTTGTGCTTCTCCGGATGGGCCTGGGCGTCGATGAGCTCGGCGCGGGAGTGGATGTTGAACTGCACATGCCAGCCGTTGCGCATCATGAAGGTCTTGATGAGGGCGGCCAGGTTCGCCAGCTTCTCCGGCGTGTTCAGCACGGACTTGGAAAACTTCATGTTCAGGGCGTAGCCGCAGAACTGGTGGGCATAGTCTCCGCGGGTGGCGGAATTCACCAGCGCGGTGGGGCCGTTGACGTCCATGCCGGGCATGGCGGAGCAGGCGGCGTCGCAGGTGGGCTGGCCCTTCACACGGCCGTTGGGCAGCGCGCCCACAGCCTTGCCGATGCCAACGTGGCCGGCGGCGGCGCCGATGAACAGGATGGGCTTCTTGCCGGTGATGGGGTCGATCCGCCGGGTCATGATCTCCGGCACCCGCGTGCTGAGGTCGTCGTAGATCTCGTCCACGTAATCGTCGTCGTTGCCGTATTTGGGGGCGTTGAGGCAGAGCTGATGCAGGTCCTCGTGGCCTTCCCAGTTCTTGTCGCAGGCGTCCAGAAGCTCTCCCATGGTGCAGACCTTCTTGTCGAAGACCAGCTTCTTGATGGCGGCCAGGCTGTCGGCCAGGTCCACCATGCCCCGGCTGCCCAGCCAGGAGGTGCGGCCTTCGGGATACTTTGCACCGCCCTCCTTGGGGGTGAGGCCGGACTTGATGGAGGTCTCGTACTGCATGGCGCAGCGCAGGCCGCTCATGGGTCCGTCGGTCACCTCGGTGGAGAGGGAGATCATCTTGAACATGTGGAGCTTCTCGGTGAAGTAGTCCACCTGCTTGTAGTACGCCTCCATCAGTTCCTCCAGGCTCTTGAAGTTCCTGGGGTCGCCGGTGTGGAGGCCCAGCTGCTTGCCGGTGCGGGGATCGAAGCCGTCGTGGAGCGTGACCTCGAAAATCTTCAGCTGGCTCAGGTTATGGCCGCCGCCCAGATGCTCCATGGAATTCAGATGGTAGCCAAGGCAGCCGGAGGCGCACCAGTCGCAGGCGTCCTCCAGGGGCACGTCCCGCTCCAGATAGCGCTGGGTGCCCAGCTTGTCATTGAGGAAAGCGGGGTTGCCGCCGCCGAATTCCACGTTGCACTCCAGGGCGTGGATGACGAAGTCTTCGGGCATCTGTTCGCTCCAGCGGATGTAGATGGCGGGCTCGGAGAGCTTGATCTGGGCCATGGCCTCCAGGATCAGCCAGCTGATCTCGTTGGTGAGCTCGTTGCCCTCCGCGTCCACGCCGCAGATGGTGATGTTGGGCAGAAGGGAGCCGGGGGCGGCCCGCTGCTCCCTGGGGATGGTGACCAGGTTCTCACACTCGCGGATCTTCAGCCACAGAGCGCCCAGCAGCTCGGCGGCGTCCTGGGCGGTCACCTTCCCGGCGGCCTTGTCGGCAGCATAGTAGGGATAGAGGATCTGGTCCAGCCGTCCCACCGGTACCTCCGGCCGGTCGGAGGATTCCTTCCAGCAGATCAGGTGATACAGGCGAACGCACTGCACGGCCTCGAAGAAATCCCGGGGCGGCTCGGCGGGGCAGCGCTCGCAGGCCTCCGCGATGCGCAGGAGTTCCCTGGCCCGCTGGGGATTGGCGGTCTTCGCCTGCTCCCGCGCCAGGTCGGCATAACGCTTGGCGTAGCGGATGAAAGCCTCGCAGGAGATGATGCAGGCCTTCAGCAGCCAGAACTTCCTCAGGAACTGGGCAGCGCCGTGGCTGTTTTCATTGTCGCCCTCGGCCATCATCCGCTCCCGCTCCTTCTTGCAGAGCTCGATGATGTGGTTCAGGCCCACCCGGATGCACTTGTCGCTGACCTGTGCCACGCCGCCGCCGTAGGCGGAGTAGTTCTGGAACAGGCCCCGGTCCATGGTGTAGCGGACGCCGCGGCCCTCGAAGATCATGCCCCGGTCGAAGAGCAGGTCAAAGGCTTCCTCCCCCATTTCCAGGGCCACGGAGGCGTTGACGGTGCTCACCTTGGGCATATGGTCGATCCAGTAGAGCGCGTCCTGCCGCAGAGCCTCCAGGTCCTCGGGCGTGATCTTGGTGGAGGCGGTGTCGCTGGTCTTGCGGTCGAATTTGCCGCTTTCCACCATTTTCAGAATCTCATGGGGCTTCATGGCGCAGAGGGTGCCGTTGCCCCGGATGAACTTGGTCAGGCTGCCGGCCAGCAGCTCCCCGTCCCGCAGGAGGATGGGGCATTCGTCCAGCCGCTTTTCAAAGGCCTTGGCCCAGCGGATATCCACCGGCAGGCCCTCGGTCTCCTTCCAGGATTCGGTGAACAGCAGGGTGTCGTCCACATAGACCTGAGGCTCCGCCTCCTCCCACTGCTGCTTGAGCTTCTGCAGGCGGGGGGTCAGCACCTGTACGGCCTTGATTTCTTCCTTGTTGACTGCGGGGTATTTGTTCGCCATTTTCCTCTCCCTTTCCTATGTCCGTGTACGGTGTTGCCTCAATTCTCGTCGTATGCGCGGTTGATGATCTCCGCCACCAGTTCTCTGGTCACGGGCAGCGGCGGCGGTGCGATGCCGCCGAAGGCCTTGATCTCCATTTCGATCTGCATGACCACCTCGTCGGGTACCGCGGCCAGCAGTTCTTCCCTGTTCAGGCCCAGCTCCTTCATGTTTTTCAGGCCCGTATCCTTCAGCAGCCGATGCGCGGCATCGTAAGCCGCCTTTCCCACGGCGGCGGCGGGAGCGTCGTCGCTCAGTTCCGCGCCCAGGCAGCGGGCGATGTAGCGGACCTCCTCCGTCTTCACCGGGGCGATGATCTGGAGCACCTGGGGCAAGGTGACGGCGCAGCCGTTGCCGTGGGGCACATGGAACTTGGCCCCCAGGCTGCGGCCGATGTCGTGGCAGAGATGGCAGAAAGCGCCGCTCATGGCCATGCCGCCCAGGGTGGCGGCCTTCGCCATGCCCGCCCGGGCCTCCATATCCGCCGCGCCGTTGTTACATGCCCGGACCAGATACTGCCCCACCAGGCGGATGCCCTCCCGCCCCAGGACCGAGCTGATGGAGTTGGCCATGGCGGAGGTATAGGATTCCACGCAGTGGCACAGGGCGTCCAGTCCCGTGGAGGCGGTGACGCTTTTGGGCAGGCCGGCGCTCAGCTCCGGGTCCACGATGCCCAGGGTCACGGCGCAGCCCACGCCGGAGATGTTGGTTTTGATGTTCTTTTCCGTGTCGGTGATGGTGCCGCCGGGGGTACACTCGCTGCCGGTGCCCGCGGTGGTGGGGATCACGATCAGGGGAACGCTGGGCTTCGTCACCACGCCGGTGCGCCCGAAATACTGACGGAGCGGCGGCGGATTCGTCTGCAGCAGCTTTGCGCCCTTCGCGGTGTCCAGAGAGCTGCCGCCTCCGATTCCCACGACGCCGTCCACGCCTTCCTTCACGCCCAGGGCCCCGGCTTCCTCCACGGACCATGCGGGAGGATCGGCCTGAACGTTGTTGTAGATCACGACGCCGATGCCCGCTTCCCGGATGGCGCTGAGCACCTTTTCCGCGACGCCGGCCTGCTCCACGCCCTTGTCGAAGACAGCCAGCACTTTTTTGCAGCCGAGCTTCTGCAGCTCGCTGCCCGCCCTTGCCGCGGCGCCGACGCCGAAGAGGATGGGGTTGGGGCTGTTGAAAATACTTTCCATAGTGTCCTCCCGTTGATTCACCACAAAATATTCCAATATTTACTCTATAACTTTTTTCCGGCTTTGTCTATAGTGTTTTCGTCATCTTTTGTCATTTTCTTCCGTGTCCGGCCTCTCCGATCGTTTTCCGCACAGCCAGACATTGAAGCAGGCTCCGAGAAGGGTCAGGGCGATGCACCAATAGATCCACATCAAAGCGAAAGCCACCGTAGCCAGGCTGCCGTAGACGCTTCGTGCGCCGAAGCGGTTCAGATAGAGGGAAAACGCCCGGCTGAGCAGCATCCACATCGCGGCGGACACCAGCGCGCCGGGAAGCTGATCCCGGAAGCGCAGGCGCACATTGGGCAGGAACCGGTACATCAGGCTGAAGAAGACGGCCAGGAGCAGCATGCCGGGAAGGAATCGCAGCTTCAGGATCGTCTCCACCGTTCCGGCGCTCCGGGGCCAGCGCTGCACCAGGCTCTCCAGCAGCGTCTTCTGGAAAAGGCTGAGGCCCAGGGTCACCAGCATAAAGGCGAGGAATACCAGCATATAGAGGCTGCTGAGGCCCCGCAGCTTCAGGATGCTCCGGTCTTCGCCGCTGTAGATGCGGTTGAGTCCCCGCATGATGCCGATAAAAGCCTTTCCCGCGGACCAGACCAGCAGCACCGCCGAAATGGAAAACGCCGCCGCGCTGTAGGCGTAGGTGCCCTGGATGATGCTCTCCAGCAGCTCCCGCATGAAATCCGGGAGCACCGCGGATAGATAGTCCAGCAGGGCCTCCTGTGTGAAGGGCAGCAGGGGCAGCAGCGAACACAGGAGCGCCGCCGACGGAAAAATGGAAAGGAACAGGTAAAAGGCTCCCGAGGAGGCATAGACGCCGATCTTCGCCTCCCCGGCAATACCGACAAAGCCCAGAAAGCCGCTGCGGAAGCTCCCGGCGCCGTCCCCTTCAGTTTTCTCCGCTCTCCGCTTCCCCATGCTCCTCCGGCTCCGACTCGGTTATCGCTTCGTCCCGCCTCGCTCTCCACTGTGTCAGCGACTCGCCCAGCTTCGACGGCGTGATATCGAAAGAGACGTGAAGGCCGCCGTTTTTCTTCACCAGGCCGGCGCCCACGGCCACCGCGGCCGTACCCAGGGCAAAGGTGAAAAAGCTTCGCTTGCGCATGGCGCTCCCTCCTGTCGACGCTTTGCTTTATATGTGTATTTTTATAATTATATCACAGAATCCTGCGGATTCAAAGAGCAAAAATTGGAGTTTTTCGCTGTCAGGCAGGGCGGGGCTTCGATTCCGCAACGCGCTTGACTTTGGCGGCATGCACGGATAGAATGAGCGTAAAAAAGGAAAAGGAGCGTTGGTTCTATGCGTCCCTATCTGGAAAAAGCGTTTGAGATCCGGGCCACGGTGGGCAAGCCCACCTTCATCGGACAGGACGGCAAGGCCGGGCGGCGGCAGCTCATCGCCATCACCGGCGGCGAGATCATCGGCTTTGCCCTCCCCTACAACGGCGTCGTGCTCCCCGACGGGGTGGACAGCCAGGTGGTGCGTCCCAATGGGCGGGCGGAGCTGTCGGCCCGCTACGGGGTGAAGCTGAGTGACGGCCGCAGCTTCTATATCCAGAACGACGGCATCCGCACCGTGCCGCCGGAGCACGTGGAGACGGTGCTCTCCGGCGGCATCGCCCCGGCGGAGGTCTACTACTGCGTCACGAAGCCGGAGTTTGAAATCTACGACGACAGCCTGAGCGACCTGAAGGACAAGCTGTTCGTGGTAAACGCGACGAGGTTCCCGGATTCGATTTTGCTGGAATACTATATGGTGCTGATCGAGAAATAAAGCATATCGGAAACAGCAGCAGGCTTCGCGGTTTCGCGAAGCCTGCTGTTCGTATTCTCATTTTCAGCCGCCCAGCTGTCGCCTGGCGTCCTCCTCCGCTTCCTCCATGGAGGCGTAGCCCACGCTGAGGATGCCCTTTTCCTGGATCTCGGCCGCCACGGAGACGCCGGCGGCGGCCTGGGCTTCGATCCAGGCCAGCAGGGCGCGGAGGGTCTTTTCGGAGTAGGTCATCAGTTCGCCCTTTTCATAGGTCTCCACGGAGGCGTAGCCGTTGCGTTCGTCGGAAGAAAGCAGAGGGCGGCCCATTTTGCCCACATGGGGGTATTTCCGCCGGAGCTCCACGGTCTGGGGAAGCATGAACTGCCAGATCTTCTCCACCAGATCCCGTTTCTCGGCGCTCACCGGGGGCAGCTCCGGCAGGAAGTGGAGATAGCCTTCCGGTTCCGTGCTGGCCATCATGTGGATATACTTGTCCCGCAGGAGATTGTGCTGCTCCTTTTCCGCAGCCAGGAGGTCTTCCTCATAGGCCAGGAGGGCCTCCTCGTTCCAGGCGGAAAACTGCGACGTCCGCATGTTCACGAACATGGGATAGTTCTCCTGGCAGTCCGCCCGGGTGTCCCCGTTGACCTCCCGGAACATGGGCCATTCCAGCTCCACGATGCGCTCGATGATCTTATCCTTTTCCATTTTTCCTCCTTACCTCGTCAGCCCACGGAGATATCCAGCCCCGCCAGCTGCGGGTCCCGAATCTCCGAAGCGACGGAAAATGCCTGATTCACCATAAAGCTGTCCTCCGAGCCGCTGAGGCCCCGAAGCCAGAGCTCATCCTGCACCGAGAGACAGATTTCCTCGATGCGTTCCTGCTTTTCCGCATCCGGGCATGCCGGCAGCTGCCCCAGGGCCAGCACCGCCTCCCGCAGCCGGGGCAAGGCCAGCGCGCCGCGGTAAAGCCACTTGTAGAAGGGGGCGTAGACCCCGTTGAGCAGATAGACCGCCTGGAGGGCCGCTTTCAGGAACTCGTTCAGGGCCAGGCTCATGGCGACGGCGTCCCCCCGGCGGGCGCAGCGGGGATAGTTGTACTGCCCCGCCTGGCCCATGACATAGAGCCGCGCGGCCAGCTTCTTGCGCATCACGTCGATGGGATAGCCCCGCAGAAGGGTCCGCCGGACGGCGGTGAAGGCCCCCGAATCATCCCGGAAAACCTCCCCGTTGGAGGCCGTGGCGAGATAATGGTCGGCGACGCGCAGCCATTGCAGGGCGCTCTCCGGCGCGCCGGGGCAGCCTGTGAAGCGGCGGTAGAATTCCGGGATGGGGATCACGCCGCTGCGGTCCCGCGCATGGGCGGAAATGCCGGGGATATCCGCCGTCAGCTCCTCATAGCGGCTTTGCAGCCGCTGTCCCACGGCGGCGGCGTCCTCCTCCGTCAGCCAGAGACAGAGCCGGGGAGCAAAATCATGGTCCTGCGACACCTCGTCGTCGAAGCCGAAGCACTCGGAACCGGGACCCGCCAGGCCCACGGCGATCCGCCCCTCCCACTCCGGGAATTCCGCCGCCAGCACCGGACGGAACACCTCCTCATACAGCTGCCGGGCCAGGGCGAGGCCCTTCATTTCCCCACCTCCGCCAGCAAGGCGTCCATGCGCCCGGCGGCCTCGGCGTCCTCCGCTTTTTCATAGCTGTATTTCGCATTCCGCAGCAGCACGCCCCGGCGCTGCTCCGCCCCGCCGTAGTCCTTCCAGGCCGCCGCGGTGGCCTCGAAGCGTTCCCCCGCCTTGTGATAATCGCCCCGGCGGAAGCTAAGCTCCGCCTCCATGGCGAGGGCGGTGAAGCGGTGGATGTCCGTCTGTCCTTCGGGCGTCTCATAATAGGCCGCCGCCTCCCGGACGGTCTCCGTCGCCTCCGAAAGATCGTCGCAGACGGAAGCCAGGTTCAGCCGGGAGGAAGCCAGCTCGTCCGGCGCGCCGTTTCCGGCCAGGAGGATATCCAGGGCTTTCCGGAAGGAAGCCAGGGCCTTGGGCCGCTCGCCCCGCGCCCGATAGAGCAGGCCGTGGTTGTTGTAGACCGCCGCCAGGGTCAGATCCCCCGGGGGCAGCAGAGCCAGGTACAGGGCCTCCGCGCTGCGGAACAGGTCCTCCGATTCCTCGATCCTGCCCATGACACAGAAGCCGGTGGCGGCGTTCAGCAGGGTGGTCGCTTCCTCCAGGCTCCCCCGCAGCTCCAGGGCTTCCAGGCAGCGCAGGGCTTCCAGATAGTGGCCCTCGATCTCCTCAAAAATGCAGTTTTCCCTGCAGTGGCCGATCAGGGCATTGGCGACTGTCAGGGACATGGCGGCGTCTCCCCGCTGGGCCGCTTTCTCCTTCTGCGCGCACAGGAACCGATAAGCGCCGGGGATGTCCCCCGCCTCGTAATAGCTGTCCAGCTGCCGGTGGAATTCCTTCGCGTCCATGCCGCTCCTCCTCCGCTTTTTTCTTCATTTTAATGATTTACCGCTCCCCTTGTCAACAGAAACAGGGACTTCAAAAAGAACTTCATTCCTATATTGAAAACAAGCGGCGGCGTGTGTTATAATTCGTAATCAAATCAATCAACTCAATGAGCAGCAATTGCGGGAGGTACTTATGGAACAGCAGAAAATGCGTCTTGTGACCAGAAGCGACTTTGACGGGCTTGCCTGCGCCATGATGCTGAAGGACCTGGGCATCATCGACAGCATCAAATTCGTCCACCCCAAGGACGTGCAGGACGGCAAGATCGAGCTCAGCAAGAACGATATCACCACCAATCTCCCCTTCGATCCCAGGGTTGGCCTGGCGTTTGACCACCATGAATCCGAAATGGACCGGCTGAAGGCGACGGAGACCGGCACGAAGCTCATCATCGACCCCAAGGCCCGCAGCGCGGCGCGGGTGCTTTACGATTACTACGGCGGCAAGAAGGTGTTCAACCGCATCAGCGAAGACCTGATGACGGCGGTGGACAAGGGCGACAGCGCCGACTTCACCATGGACGAGATCCTGAACCCCAAGGGCTGGGTGCTGCTCCACTATCTCATGGACCCGCGCACCGGCCTGGGCCGCTTCCGCAATTTCCGCATCTCCAACTATGACCTGATGATGCAGCTCATCGACTACTGCATGGACCACAGCATCGACGAGATCCTGGAGCTGCCGGACGTGAAGGAGCGGGTGGACCTCTATTTCGAGCAGACCGAGCAGTTCATCGCCCAGCTCCGCCGGGTCGCAAAAGTCCACGGCAAGGTAGTGGTGCTGGACCTGCGGGAGGAGGAGATCATCCACGCCGGCAACCGCTTTATGATCTACGCCCTCTATCCCGAAACCCAGATTTCCATCCACGTGACCTGGGGCTTCCAGAAGCAGAACACCGCCGTCATGATCGGCAAATCCATCGTCAATAAGGGCTCCCAGGCGGACATCGGCGCCATCTGCCTGAAATACGGCGGCGGCGGACACAAAAACGCCGGCACCTGCCAGCTGGACAACGACAAGGTGGACGGGGAGCTGCCCGCCATCATCGAAGCCCTGAACGTCTGAACGATCCAATGAACGCTGCCCCGCATCCGGCCGGATGCGGGGCAGTTCGTTTCGCTCTTTTATTGGAGATTCAGCCGCTTTTTCAGCAGCCGCTCCGTCACCACAAACAGCGCGGCGCAGAAGATGAGGCCCAGAAGCAGCATCCAGACAAGCTCCCTGTTGATCACGGGGATGGCGGTGCGGATATCGTCGAAAACCTCCAACCCCTCGCCGGTGATCTCCACATGCAGCCCGCTGCCCAGCTTCGCCCCGGAATAGTGGATGGCGCGCAGCATGAGGTAGCGGCTGTAGAGGATGCTCTCGGCGATGCCGATGCCGAAGTAGGCCCCGACGCTCGCCCAGATGCGGTGCTTGTTTGCCAGTTGTCCGATGCTCATGGCGGCGTAGATTTTCAGCACATAGGAGAGCAGGGACAGGAGGAGAAGCGCGACGCCCTCCGTCAGCAGCAGCCCCGTCTTCCCGGCGACGCCGTATTCCCGCAGCATCTCCCGGAGGGAGCGGAGGCCCTCCCAGAAATCGCGGAAGCTGCCCACTTCCGCGAAGCGGCTCAGCATGATGATCAGCGCGGCAACGCTGAACGCTGCGCTGGCGACCGTCCAGACCGCGGCAGCGATGAGCTTTGCCCAGACGTGCTCCGCGCTGGAAACGGGCAGCACGTTCATCAGATAGCCCTCGCGCCCCAGCAGATTGTTCCAGAAGCGGCGGCAGATCAAAAGCAGCGTCACCACCGCGACGGTCACCAGAAGCCCGATCACCGCAATGGTCACCACCACGGTGAGGACGGTGAGCAGAGTGCCCTGCGCCTCGGTCATCTGGGCGCCGTAGACCAGCCGCGCAACGAAGCTCATCACCAGCAAAAGGGCATACATGGGCAGGAACACCCGCGCCGTGGCGCGGAATTCGTATTTCAGCAGCTTCCCTAACATGCGAACACCTCCCGGAAGATCGCGTCCACGCTCTTGCCTCTCTCTTCGCGCAGCGCGTCCGCGTTTTCATGGAGCAGGACCTGGCCCTGCTTCAAAAACACCACCTCGTCCAGCACGTTCTCCACGTCCGCGATCAGATGGGTGGAGAGCAGCACCGTTCCGTTTTCGGAATAATTGCCGATGATCGTGCGCAGGATGTAGTCCCGCGCCGCCGGGTCCACGCCGCCGATGGGCTCATCCAGCAGATAGAGCTTCGCCGCGCGGGACATGGTCAGCACCAGCTGCGTCTTTTCCCGGTTGCCCTTGGAGAGAGCTTTGAGACGTTCCTTCTCGTCCAGGCCCAGAGAGGAAAACATTTCCCGCGCCTTGACCGGGTCAAAATCCCCGTAGAAATCCCGAAACATCCCCGTCAGGTCCCGGAGGGTCATCCAATCGGGGAGATAATCCGCGTCGGGCAGGTAAGCCACCTTGGCGCGGGTCTCCTTCCCCGGCGCGGCTCCGTCGATGGTCAGCGTTCCCGACGTGGGGGTCAAAAGGCCGTTGGCCAGCTTAATGAGGGTGGTCTTGCCGCTGCCGTTGGGCCCCAGCAGGCCCACGATGCGCCCCGTCTCCAGGGTCAGGTCCGCGCCGTTTAAGGCATACACGCTGCCATAGCGCTTCGTCAGGCCGCTGCATTCCAGAATCGTACTCATGCTTCTTCCTCCTCCGTTTCCAGCAGAGCGGCTGCCTCCGCCCTGCGATAACCCAGCTCCCGCATCTCCGCGAGAAACCTCCGGACCTTTTCCCGGCCCAGCTGTTCCCGCAGGGCGGCGATCTTCGCTCCGTCCTCGGTGACGAAGCGACCCGATGTTCGCTGGCTGTAGACGAGCCCCATGTTTTCCAGCTCGGCAAGCGCCCGCTGCATGGTATTGGGATTCACCGCGGCCTCCGCCGCCAGGTCCCGCACGGAGCTCAGCCGCGCGCCGGGCGGGTATTCGCCCGTCACGATCCGCAGCTGCAGCCTTTCCACCAGCTGGGTGTAGATCGGCTTTTCCCCGCTGAATATCCAGGACAAGCGAATCGCCTCCTTTGTGTGACTGTTTTATGCGATTAGTACAATAACACAGTAATACAGTCTTGTCAAGCCCCCGGGAGCGAAAATTGCGAATATTCCGGGCGGCTGCGGGACTGTACTTTTCCGCTCCGGAGGGGTATAATTCCGGTATAAGGAGATGAGTGCTGTGAAGGAATCGCTTACCCTGGCGGAAAGACTGCGGCGCATCGGGCCCTGGACGGCCCCGGCGCTGCCGGAGGACCTGCCCCACGGGGATATGCCGGGAGATAAGATCGTCGTCGGGGAGGACCACATCCGCAAGGCGCAGCTTCTTTTCCCCCGCCTGCTGGAAGCGCTGGGAGAGCTGGAAGGACCGAAGGCCGTGGTCAGCGTCTTCGGCGGCTCCGGCGTGGGCAAAAGCGAGATCGCTTCCCTGCTGGCCTGGTATCTCCGAAGCGCCGGCATCGGCAGCTATGTGATCTCCGGGGACAACTATCCCCGCCGCATTCCTCTTTACAACGACGCCGAGCGGCTGAGCATCTTCCGGGCGGCGGGCCTGCGGGGCCTGCTGGCGGAGGGCCTCTACTCCCCCGATCTTCAAAAGGCGCTGGACGTGATGTGGCCCCAGGGCCTGGATGCGGACGCCTCCTACGGCGCCGAATTGCCCTGGCTGGCTGCTTATCAGGCGGCGGGGCGGAAGGCCCTCAGCGCCTATCTGGGCACGGCGCTGGAGCAGGACTACGCGGAGCTGAACGCCATTCTGGCGGCCTTCCGCCGGGGGGACAGCCCCATATGGCTCAAGCGCATGGGAAGGACGGAGGAGGAGCGCTGGTACGATCCGGTGGACTTCTCCGAAGTCAGCGTGCTGATCCTGGAATGGACCCACGGGGGCAATCCCGCCCTCCGGGGCATCGACATCCCCGTCTTTCTCAACAGCACCCCGGAGGAAACCAGGGAGCATCGCCGGAAGCGGGCGCGGGACGGGAAGACCGACAGCGCCTTCACCACCATGGTGCTGGAGATCGAACAGGAGGAGCTGCGCCGGGCGGCCCCCAAAGCCCGTTTCATCCTCTCCAAGGCCGGGCAGTTCCTTCGCCCGGAGGATATCTGAAAGGAATACGGAAACATGACGGCGAATAAATGGAATCTCGGCCCCATGCTCAACGCCTACCCCGACAGCGTGGGGGGCAGACTGGGGGATATCGTGGCCCTGCTGAAGCGGGAGGAGCTGCGGGACGCTTTCCGTTCCTTCTATATCCTCCCCAGCGTTTTCAACACGGACCTGGACCGGGGCTTTTCCATCATTGATTATGAGCTGAGCGAGACCCTGGCTTCACCGGAGGACATCCGGGACCTGCGCGGCCTGGGCATCGACCTGGCGATGGACCTGGTGCTGAACCACATCTCGGTCCTCTCCCCCCAGTTTCAGGACCTGCTGGACAAGGGGGAAGCATCGGCATACCGGGATTTCTTCATCGACTGGAACCGCTTCTGGGCCGGGTGCGGCACAATGACGGCGGAAGAATATCTTCAGCCGGACGAGGAATGGATCCGCGGCATGTTCTTCCGCAAGGCGGGGCTGCCCCTGCTGATGGTGCGCTTCCCCGACGGGCGGGATGTGCCCTATTGGAACACCTTCTACCAGGAGGTGCGCTACGCCGCCCCGGAGCCCCTGGACCTGGTGCGCAGCCTGGGCATGCAGTACGGCACCGCCTGCGCTCTGGCGGCGCTGCTGGGGCCGCAGCTGGCAGAGGGCCTGACGCCCGCGCAGCTGGACTTCGGCCCCTGGGAGGCCAAGCGGGAAGCGGTGACGGGATATCTGGAGGATCACCGGCGTTATCTCGGCCAGATGGACCTGAACGTCAAGAGTCCCAAGGTGCGGGAATACTATCGGGAAACCCTGCAAAAGCTGGCGGATTACGGGGTCAGCGTAGTGCGGCTGGACGCCTTTGCCTATGCTTCCAAGGAACCGGGGCGGCACAACTTCCTCAACGAGCCGGAAACCTGGGAACTGCTGGCCGAGGTGGAAGCCATGGCCGCGCCCCTGGGCCTCACCCTTCTGCCGGAGATCCACGCCAGCTACGGCGAGGGCACCTATGCCCTGCTGGCGGAGAAGGGGTATCCGGTCTATGACTTCTTCCTGCCCGGCCTGGTGATCGACGCCTTTGAGCGGCAAAGCGGAGTGATGCTGCAAAAATGGGGGGAGGAGATCGTTTCCAGGGGCATCGCCGCGGTGAACATGCTGGGCTGCCACGACGGCATCCCCCTGCTGGACCTGAAGGGGCTGCTGCCGGAGGAGGATATCCGGCGGCTCATCGACACGGTGGTGGGCCGCGGCGGTTTCGTGAAGGACCTTCACGGGGCCAAAAACGTCTATTATCAGGTGAACGCCACCTATTTCAGCGCCTTGGGCGAGGATGAACGGCGGCTGCTGCTGGCGCGGGCGATCCAGCTGTTTATGCCCGGTAAGCCCCAGATCTGGTATCTGGACCTCTTTGCCGGGGTGAACGACCACGAAGCCATGCGCAGGGCAGGACCCGGCGGTCACAAGGAGATCAACCGCACCAACCTTTCCCCCGCTGCTGTGGAGGCCGGCCTTATGCGGGACGTGGTGAAGGATCAGCTTGCGCTTCTCCGGCTGCGCAATTCCTGCCCGGGCTTCGCCGGGGACGCCGCCGTCACCTTCCATACCGAGGGCAGCCGCCTGAGCATTTCCTGGGCTACCACGGCGGGCCGGGCCAAGCTGGAAGCGGACCTGGCGGACGCCTCCTTTACCGCTGCGGCCCTGGACGCCGCCGGGCGGGAGACCTTCCGCATGGTCCGGGGAGGCTGAGGCGCGCCATGGACCGGGAACAAGTCATCTGCTATATCGGGGAGACCTACGGCGCCGCGCCGGAATACCTGTGGAGCGACAGTCCCGACGCCTGCATCTTCCGCCACGGAGACAACCGCAAGTGGTTCGCCATCATCATGAACGTGGAGCGCTCCAAACTGGGACTACCGGGGGAAGGCAGCGCGGACCTGATGAACATGAAGTGCGGGCCGCTGCTGAGCGGCTCCTTTGCTGGAAAGCCGGGCATCCTCCCCGCCTGGCACATGAACAAGACCCACTGGATCGGCGCGCTGCTGGACGGCACGGCCGTGGCGGAGGATATCCGGGCGCTGCTGGACCTGAGCTACAGTCTGACGAGAAGCAAAAAACGGAAATAAAGGCAAAACCGCGCAATTCTGGTGCGCAGATTGCGCAGTCAGAATTCTCGTCAGATTGTCTGAAAATCGCGGGGAACACTTCCTGTATTGGCCAAGATTTTCGGGCAATATGACGGAACATGATGCAAGCAAGATGTGTGCCGAGAACTAACGCGGTGTTGCCTAAACTGCGGTTTTGCGCAAGAGCATGAGAAGGAGGCGGAAGCAGGATGTTCGTGGGCTTGCCCAATCCCAATATACTGATCCCTCTGGAGAAGATGCGGATCACCAATCTGGACGCGAAAGCGCCTCCCAAATCCATCGAGGTGCTCTATAACCCCCAGAGCTATGTCCGCCAGAAATCCGTGAACTACATGAGCATCCCCCTGCTTGGTGCGGATGCGCCCATCGTGCAGTTCCAGAGCGGGGCCAACGAGGTGCTCACCTTCGAGCTCTTCTTCGACAGCGTATCCGCCGGCGCGGAGGTGGGCGGAACGGCGGCGGACCGCCTGCTGTTCGCGGCCAACAGCCTCCTGCCCACCATCACCGGTCAGATCGACGTGCGGGACTATACCAAAAAGATCACCGACCTCATGTATGTGGACAGCGATCTGCATCATCCGCCGGAGCTGAAGGTGGAGTGGTCGTCGCTCCAGTTCAAGGGCTTTCTGGCCCAGTGCGAACAGCGCTTCGTGCGCTTCGATGAACAGGGAAGACCCGTCCGCGCTTACCTGAAGTGCACCTTCATCGAGCATCGGGACATCAAGAAGCTCTTTGTCGCAAACCCCCTCAACTCCCCGGACACGACCAAGTATCACACCGTCCGGCAGGGGGATTCCCTCTGGTCCCTGGCCGCCGCGGAATACGGCGACGCCGGGAAGTGGCGGGTGATCGCCTCGGCCAACGGCATCGCCAATCCCCGCATCCTGCGGAGCGGGGAGACCCTGGTCGTTCCCGCGCTCGTGTGAGGAGGACGCGGCATGGACCAGGGGACCTACACGTATCTGCAGCTGGCGGACAAATACAAGCAGTTCGAAGCGCCGGGTTTTGAGATCCTGGTGGACGGGAAGACCCTGCCGCCCGGCAACTACTATATCCCCAGCGTCGATGTGGAGATCACCGCGGGCGGTTCTGTCGGCGGATGCAGCTTCACCATCGAGGGACTGTATAACTATGAAAAGAGCAAGTGGGAGAATGACGCGGCCAAGCTCATCAAGCCCGGCGCGAAGCTGACGGTCAACGGCGGCTATGAGACGCGCAAGGAAATCTTCTACGGGTATGTGGACGACTATTCTCTGGACTATTCCGCCGAAGGCTCCCCCAACATCAGAGTCAACGGGCTGGACGGGCTGGGCTATCTCATGAGCATGTGCGAGCCCATCTACGCCGGGGAAAAAAAGCCCAAGGAGATCGTGCAGGCCGTGCTGCAGAAAAGCCAGAGCGCCGGCTTCGCCAAATCCGTGACGGTGGGGCAGCTGACGGACTATGAGACGCCCGTCATCAAGGAACAGACGGACGACCTGAAATTCCTGCAGGTGATGGCCCAGCGCTACGGGGCGACCCTGTTTGCCGTGGATGGGGAGCTGATTTTCGACAACCTGGTCACCAAGACTGCGCCCATCCTGACCCTGACCATCGGCAAGAGCGTGAAGCGCTTTTCCAAGCGGGTCTCCCTGGCCCACCAGGTGGGCAAGGTGGAGGTCATGGGCAGGGATATCAATCAGAAGGCCGTTTCGGGCAGCGCCACCAGCGTGACCACGGGGGGCGAAGGGAAAACCGCGGCGGAATGGGTCAGCGGACTGAAAAACGCGGTGCTGCGGGAGCGTACGGAGTACGCCCGGACGCAGAAGGAATGCGAGACCCTGGCGCAGCACCGGCTCAACAGCATCGCCATGGGCTTCGTGACCGGGGAGGGGGAGTGCATCGGCATCCCCGAACTGATTCCCGGCCGCTATATCAAGATCGACGGCGGTGACGAGAAGACCAACGGCACCTATTTCATCACCAAGGTCCGCCACAGCATCTCCATCAATTCCTATACCACCTCCTTTGAAGTGAAGGGAGCGAAAGCATGATCGTCGAGCAGCTGCAGGCAGTGTCGGAGGCCAACGGCCGGGAGCTCGGACAGGGCAGCGTATTCAGCCTGACCCTCGCGACCGTCAAGGACATCAAGGACGACAAAAACCTCAACCGGGTGAAGTGCCTTCCCATCGACGCCAAAAGCGACAATGAGATGACCGATTGGTGCTATGTCATGGCGCCCATGGGCGGGAAAGAGAGCGGACTGTTCCTCTTTCCGCAGGTGGGGGACCTGGTGGTGCTGGGTTACCTGCGCAACGATCCCCACAGCGCCATCGTTCTCGGGAGCTACTGGAATTCGGAAACCACCGCGCCTTTGGCGGTGAAGGACGGAAAATCGGAGGATTACCGTTTCATCACACCAAAGAAAGTGGATATCAGCATCCACGACGAGGATAAAAAGCAGAAGCTCACCGTGACCATGCCCTCGGGCTCGGCGGTGGAGCTGGAAGACGAGAATCAGACGCTCACGGCAAAAAGCAAGGACGGCAAGACCCAGCTTCTGATGAAGCTCAAGGACGGCGAGGTGGAACTGACCGCCTCCAGCAAGATCACGCTGACCGCCGGCCAGGCCTCCATTACCCTGGAAAAAAACGGAAAGATCACCGTCAAGGGCAGCGACGCGATCACGGTACAGGGCAAGAGCGTGACGCTCAAGGCCCAGGGCAAGGTGGCCGCCCAGGGCATGGATGTGGAGGTCAAGGCCACCAAGGACCTCAATATGAGCGCGACGGCCAACGCCAGCCTGAAGGGAATGCTCCTGAAGCTGAATTAACGACGCTGCGGGCAACGCGCCGCACGGCAGGGAGGCGAAGAAGTTGAACGGAAAAGAGTTCATGGGGCGGGGGCTTCGATTCCCCCTGCAGATCGACCCGAAAACGGGGAAATTTGCCATGGTCAGCGCCGAGGAGGACATCGCGGAGGCCATCGGCATCATCCTCCGCACCGTCCAGGGAGAACGGGTCATGCGGCCGGATTTCGGCTCCAACGTGATGGACTACACCTTTTCCGCGGCTTCCGATTCCGAACGACAGAGTCTTGCCTTTGATCTGAAAACGCAGCTGAGCTATCTGGAACCCCGCATCGACGATGTGGAGGTGCAGTGCAGGGATGCCGACGAGCTGGAGGGGGCCATCGTCATCGAGGTCAGCTATCGCGTGCGCAGCACCAACAACCGCTATAACCACGTCTATCCGTTCTTCATGACGGAGGGCTCGGAGGGAGGAGACGTGATATGAACCGTCCGCTGCTGGATCCCAGGACCTCGGAGGAGATCAGGGAGCAGATCCGCGCCCTCGCCGCGAGCTACACCCCGGAATGGCGTTATGAGGGAACGGAGGACGACGCCGGCGCAGCGCTGGCGGAGCTTTTTGCGGAGATGTACGGCCAGAGCGTGGACCGCCTCAACGCCCTGCCGGAGAAGCTCTACATCGAATTTCTGAACATGATCGGTTATCGGGAGCCGGGCCCCATGCCCGCTGCCGGCACCGTGTGCTTCACCCCCCAGCTCAGCGTGGCGCAGCCCTTTACCGTCTCAGCGGGGACGCAGCTGTTCACGCCGGACGAGGAAGGGGAGAACATCGTATATGAGACGGAGCGGACGATCCAGGTATCTCCCGCCGTCGTCGAGGATATCTATTATCTGGATGGGGAAGCGGACAGCATCCGCCGTCTGGACCTCTCCCAGCGGCCCCAGCGCTTTTTCGAGCTCTCCGGCGAAGAACTGCAGCGCCACCGTTTCCTGCTGGCGGAAAACGATGTTCTGCGCCTGAAATGCCCGGCGCGCATCAGCGCGGTCTTCCGGCGGGAGGGCGGTCTCCAGGCGGAATCCGCCGGGATCCTGGCGGAGAAGTCCCTTCGCTGGACCTTCCGGCACGGAGAGGAGGACATTCCCTTCGACGAAGCGCGCCTGGAAAACGGCAGACTGGTCCTGGAAAAGCGGAACGGTCTCGCTCTGGAGGCGGACGAGGATGGGCGCATCTGCATCTCCTGTTCGGGCCGTCCCGGCGCGGAGCTGCTGGTGGACGCCGTGGAGATCGCAAGCGAGCCGCTTTCTCCCTGCCCGGCGGACAGCGTCTACAGCGGCGACATCCCCATTTTCGAGGATGAGGGCGGCTACTGCTTCGGCCGCCGCCCGTCGGTCTACAGCATGTTCTATCTCCGCTGCGACGACGCGCTGACGAAAAAGGGCGCCGAAGCGGTGCTGCAGCTGGACCTGGCTTTCATTGTGGATGAGCCGGAGGCGCAGCGGGTGCGCTTCGACTTCACCCAGCCCATCATCGACAAGCAGAGCGCGGTGGAGCAGAAGCCGGACGATGTGGCGGTCTCCAAGGTCATATGGGAGTATTATAACGGCATCGGCTGGAAGAACATTACGGTCACCGGCGACCGGAACCCCTTTTCCGCGAAGCGGGACGGCGCGCTGGACGTGCGTTTTCAGGTGCCGGAGGATATAGAGGAAGCGGAGGTCAACGCGGAAACGGGCTTCTTCCTCCGGGCGCGGGTGGTGGAGATCAGCAATCCCGAATCCACCTATCAGCGCTGGATCGTGCCTTTCCTGAAATCCGCCTCCTTCCGGTGGAACTACGGCGCCATGCGGAAACCGGTATGGTGCTTCTCGGAAAACAACGGGATCACCCGCATGATCGAGGATGCCCACCGGGTGACCAGCCTGGCCTTTCCCGCTCTGAAGCCCATGGCGGAGGAGCGCGGGGCCATGTATTTCCGCTTCAGCGCTTCCCCCCATGCCATGCCCCTGTCCCTGCGCTTTCAGGTGGAGGGCCGCGCCCGGCTGCGCGGGCAGCTGCTGTGGGAGTACTGGAACGGGAAGAACTTTGAACCCATACGGGCGATCGATCAGACGGAGCGCCTGCTGCACTCCGGCGAAATGTTTCTCTTCCTGCCGGAAAGCGTGCCGGAGGCGGAGCTGATCGGCGTCACGGGCTTCTGGCTCCGCCTGAGCCGCAGCGCCGCCGAGGAGGGCGTCATGCCCGCGGTAGCCTCGGTGACGGTCAACGCCGTCTCTGCCAGCCAGCGGCAGCGGGAAACGGACCAGCTGTTCGACACGGATATCTATGAAGCGGGGAAGCGGCTGCGCCTGCTCAACCTGCCCGTGCAGGAATGCCGGGTGTGGGTGGATGAGCTGGGCGGCATTTCCGACGCGGAGCTGGAGAGATTGAAAAAGGAAGCGCCGGACCGGCTGCGTCAGGAGTGGGAGGACCACAGCCTCCGCCGCTGCTGGGTCCTTTGGACGCAGGTGGAGGACCTGGCCCTGGCCGGGCCGGAGGAACGGGTCTTCACCCTGGACCCCTTCAGCGGCGTGATCGCCTTCGGCGACGGCCGCCAGGGGCGGGTGCCGCCCTCGGGAGACCACAACATCCGCGTGGAGTATTCCAGCGGCGGCGGCCAGCGGGGCAACGTCCCGGCGGGCACGATCCGATCCCTGCTGACGGCCCTTCCGCAGGTGAGCGACGTGCGCAACCTCACCGCCATGAGCGGCGGGACCGGCAGGCTCTCCCTGGAGGAGATCGAGGAGCGGGGCAGCCGCTTCCTGCATAACCGGGGCCGCGCCGCCGGACGGAGAGACTATGAAGAACTGGTGCGGGAGAAATTCCCCCAGGTGAACCATGTGCGCTGCTTCTCCGGCAGAAACGAGCGGGGGGAGCGGGCCCCCGGTCACGTCACCGTGGTCATCGCGGGCTACGGCCGCGGCGGCGAGGGGACGGAAGACCTCTGCGGCCGGGTCTACCGCTATCTGGCCGAGAACAGCTCCTGCTGCCTGGTGGCGGAGGACCGGCTCCACGTTTGCCCCGCAACGGTGCTGACGGTCAACACCGCCGTCACCGTGAAAACGGAGCGGCCCGAGCTGGCCGCGGAGACCCAGCAGGCCATCGCCCGGCGCCTGGAAGCGCTGATCAGCGAGACCTGGAAAAACCGCCCCATCGGCGAGCAGCTTCGCCTGAGCGAGGTGTGGAGCGTGGTGCGGGACACGCCCAATGTTTCGGTGATCGAACGCATCCTGGTGGAGGCGGCCTACGATCAGGAGGGGCGGCAGAAGCTGGCGGCGCTGGAGGCGGAAAGCGACTTCCCCTACGGCGTGGCCGAAAGCGGGATGCACCTGGTGAGTCTGAGCTGAGAAATCGTCCGGGAGGAGGGTGATCGACGATGCTGATATCGCGTGATCTGGACGATCAGCGTTTTGCGGATATCGTGCGGGAGGCGGAAGGTCGTCTGCCCTGGCTGTGTCCGTCCTGGACGGATTATAACGCCCACGACCCCGGGATCACGATCCTGGAGCTGATGGCGTGGTTCAAGGAAACGCTGCAATATGAGATAAACCGCATCGGGCCGGAGACGGAGCGCAAGCTCCTGGAGCTGACCGGAACGCGCCTGCGCCGGGAACGGGCGGCCCTGTGCGAGCTGGATATCCCGCCCCAGTCCCCGCCGCGCCCCGTGCTGTCGGCGCTGGAGACGCCGGAGGGCGTGGTATTCGAGCTGGCGGAGGAGATACCGAAAAACCGCCCCGTGCTGGAGCGCGTGCGCATCCGCCAGCCAAAGGGAAAGGGGATCACGGACGTGACGGAGATGCTCTCCGGTGCGAGCCTGCTCCAGCCCTTTGAATTCGGCGGGCAGCAGGGAAGCGAGCTGCTGATCGACTTTTCCGCGAAGCCGGAGAAGACGCTGCGTCTCTGGTTCGAGGTCCGGGAGCCCGACGGGGTGCGGAGGAATCCGCCGGACGAAAACACGGAAATGCCCCGGACGCTGGTTTGGGAGCTCTCCGGCGCGGGCGAGGTGACGCCCCTTGCGGACGATACCCTGGCCCTGAGCCGCACGGGGTATGTGACGCTTCCCGCCCCGGAAGCGTGGCAGGCGGGGGGAGACGGGTATTACCGGCTGACCCTCCGGCAGACGGAGGCGGGCTGCGAGGAGAAGGTGCGGCTGACGGACATCGCCGCCGACAAGTATCTGGCCGTGCAGACCGAGAGCCGCGCCAGAGCTTACCGTTTCAGCGTAAAACCGAAAAAGTCCTGCCGGGTGGAGCTGCGCAGCGCCCAAGCTAAGCGGGGCGAAGCGGCGGTGTTCCTCCGCACGGCGTCCGGCTGGCGGCAGGTCGGGGATTACCGCCTGCAGCGGGAAGCGGACGGCCTGAGCATCACGCTGGACGCCTCCGACGCGGCAGCCGGCGAAGAAGAAAACCTGCTGGTCGCCTGCCTGGACCCGATCTATCTGAAGGACCTGCTCTTTGACGCCGTGGGCCGCCCCGGCGAAACCTTCCGGCTGAATCTGGGCGGGAAAAGCGTCCTGACGGAGAACCTGACCCTCATCTGCCAGACCCTGTGCGAGGATGGGATCGTGCGGCCGGCCCTGTGGCGCTGCGTGGACGATCTCACGCTCTATGGGCCGCGGGACTGCGTGTTCCTCTGCGATCAGGCCAGAGAGACCGTGACCGTGGGCGACGGGGCCCACGGCGCGCTGATCGCGCCGGGCGAAGGGGCCGTCCTGGTGGCGGAGGAGCGGATATCCCTGTGCGGCGGGGGCAATATCCCCGCCAACGCCTCCCTGAGCTTCACCGAGGACGGCGAAACGGTGGGCAATTCCGCCGCTTTCGGCGGCTGCGCCGCGGAATCCCTGGCCGAAGGCCGGGGGCGGCTGCTGCGCCGGCTGGAGGATACGCGCAAGTGCGTTTCGGCGAAGGACTACGAGCGCCAGGCCATGCACACGCCGGGACTTCGCGTGGCGGGCGCCAGAGCGCTGCCCGGCTACAATGTCCGGCAGAAGCACCAGAAGGCGCAGGCCTGGGTGTCGGTGGCGGTGCTGCCCGCCGGAGACGTGGAAATGCCCGTGCCGGATGCCCGGTTCCTGGCGGCGGTCTCCCGGCAGCTGGAGCGCTGCCGCAGCGTCTGCATCCGGACGGAGGCAATCCCCGTTCGCTATGCGGGCTTTACGGCGAGCGTGTCGCTGCGCTGTGAGCAGAGCTTTCAAAAGGAGACGGCGGAGGCCGCCATCCGAAGCTTTTTTGCCCCCGGCGGAGGGCGCATCGGCGCCGGCGTCGGGCGGGATGAGCTGGCCGCGGTCCTGCAGAAGCTGCCCGGCGTTCTGCAGGTCGAGCGGGTGGAATTCCGGGGCATGGATCAGAACAGTTATCAGACCGCGGCGGGCGAGCTGACGGTGATGCCGGACACCATCCTGCATCTGAGAAGCGCGGCGGTCACGTTGGCAAAGGATAGAAGGTGAACGGATTGGGCGCAGGCCGGTCATATTGGCATCTCTCCGGCGCGGAGCGGTGGAAGGGCGGCGTCTTCCTGTCGGTGGAGCAGCGGGGCGACAGCCTGTACCTCAGCGATAAAGCGTTCGAGGGCGTGGCGTTCCTGTCGCCGCTGGACAGCGGCGAGGAGGATTTCCGCTGGGGAAGGGTAAAGCTGGAAACGGAGCTCCCGCCGGATTCCTCCGTGCGCATCTACGCGCGGGCCTCCGACGAGCCGGAGTGGGCGGCATGGCGTCAGATTTCCCCCAAGGCCAGGGGCTCGGAAGCCGCGCGGCTTCTCTTCGGGGAACCGAAGGCCGCCTCCGGCGACGCCTGGCTGTCGGAACGGGGACGCTGGCTGTGGCTGGCCGTCGGCTTCACCAGCGGCGCTGCGGAAAAGCCAAGGCTGGATGCGGTGAACATCCTGGCAGAAAGCGATCACATGGCGGATTATCTCCCCGCTTTCTATCAGGACCAGGACTTCACCTACCGCTGGCTGTCCATCTTTACCGCCATGCTCCAGGACCTGGAGGGGAATATCGAGCAGTCCCGCCGGCAGCTTTCCCCCGCAGCAGCGGACCCGGATATGCTGCATTATCTCGCCCACTGGCTCTGCGCGGACGGCAGCGAGCCGGAGCAGGAGCTTCGGCGGACCCTGCCGGAAGTCATCGAGGAATACGAGACCATGTACACCGTCAGCGGCATCCAGCGGAGCGTGCGCCGACTGACGGGGCAGACGCCCATGATCATCGAGCATTTTGCCGTTGATCCCAACGACCCCAACTGCCCCGACCCGGAGCTGTACCGCAGGCTGTATGGGGACGATCCCTACCGCTTCTTCCTGCTGCTGCCCCAGGGGACCTTCACCGAGCAGAAGCAGATGGAGCGATTTCTGGAACAGCTGCAGGAATTCACCCCGGCGGAGACGACGCCGGAGCTGGTGCTGCTGAAGCCCAGCGTCCAGCTGGACTGGCACACCTATCTCGGCGTCAACACGAAAATCGAAGAATATGTCACGGCGGTCATTAACGAGTCGGTGACCATCCAATACGATACGACGATAGGAGGAGAAGACCATGAGCGGTAATACGGATTTCTTCCCGCTGGAGCGCAACCGGTATTTTTACGGCAAGCTGCTGACGGTCCGGGATTTCGAGATCGAGCAGAAGTACACGAGGAATTCTTCCCAGCTGATGCGCCGGCTCGTCTACGGGGCGGGCGTGGTCTGCGGTCTGGGCGTCGGCGCCAGCGACGATTCCACGCTCCTGATCGAGAGCGGCATGGCCATCGACTATCTGGGCAGGATGGTCACCGTGGAGGAACCCATGCTGCGCAAGCTCCAGATGATCGACGGGCAGGAGACCCTGAAGGGAAGCGAGAGCGCCTATCTCTGCCTGGAATATCAGGAATCCAACCGGGAGCCGGTGAACGCCGTGGGCGCGGCTTCGGGGGAGAGCCGGCAGTACAACATCACGCGGGAGGGTTCCCATCTGTTCCTGACCTCCCAGGAGCCGGATTATCGGGCGCTGCTGGAGGCGTCGGGCAAGGAGAATGTCTCCGTCCTCTACACGAGCGATGAGCTGAGCCTGGTGCTGGCCGTGCCGGAGGCGGTGTGCGCGGGCCGGGAATTCACGGCGGAGCTGCTGGTGGTGAAGAACGAAAAGACGCCGCCGATCTTTTTCCAGCTGAGCGGCGACAGCGGCTTTGTGGACAGCGAGGACGGGCGCATCCACCTGGAATTCCGGGAGAGCCCGGAGGAGACCCGGCGGGTGTATCAGGTGGGCTTCCGCATGAAGGCCCGGCAGATGAGCGACCTGCAGAGTCCCTTCCTGCCCTCCGGCGGCGAGATCGACCTGGAGCTGGGCAGCCATCGCTATAAGAACTATGTGGAAGTGGGGGCGAAATGCTTCCTCTGCCGGGACAGCTATCAGCTGGCGGCCCGCAAGCGGCGGATGGACAACCTGGAGCAGAGGCTCAAGGGGCGGGACCTTCCCATCTATCTTGCCAAGCTGGAGCTGCTGCACTCCGCGGGGAGCACCTTCATCGTCTCGGTGACGAACCTGCCCTTCGCCCAGCGCGTCACCCAGGAGACCGGCTCCAGCGACGACGGCGGCCCCCGCACCGTGACCACCTCGGTGCGCTCGCTGGAATACTGGCAGAAGCCGGATGTGAAAGCCAACTACCAGCCCAGCACGGGGGCGCTGCACTTCGATTTCGGCATTCCTTCCCCTGAGCAGTATGACTATGCCGTCAGCCACGGCACCGTGGACCTGACCCTGCCCGGCGGCATGCGGGTCAACCGGAAGATCTATTCGGAGGAGATCCCCCACGGCCTCGGCCCCGGCACGGTGGACGTGCGCCTGAGCATCGAATTTGCCGACCACGGCTCGGGGGATGAGACGGCCCTGTGCTTCGGGAACAGCGAAATCTTCGTCAAGAGCAAGGAAAAGAACAACATCCCCTGGGTGGAGGCCGCCGCGGTGGTCTACCCCCGGCGGGGCACCATGCGCATCGGCCTGTGGCTCCATGACATGGTGGAGGGCAATCGCCTCACCGTCCACTACTTCGCCCAGAAGCCGGAGCGGGATACCAGCCGCATCCTGGCCCAGCGGCGCATCGGCCTGAGCATCACGCCGGAATTCTCCCATGTGGCCCTGCGGGGCACCATCCGCTTCCAGGCGGAGGTGACCGGCAGCGAGGACAAGAGCGTCCGCTGGTCCGTGAAAGAGGATAACGGCGGCGTCATCGACCACAACGGCATCTATCAGGCCCCCGAACTGCCGGGCACCTATGAGATCGTGGCCGTCAGCAACTCGGACGAGAGCGTCACGGCCAGCGCCTTCGTGATCGTCGAGTGAGCTTCCGATAAATAACCGCCGGGAAAGAGAGGCGAAGAAGATGGGATCGCTGCTGATCCGTGAACGCTACAAGGTCGTGCGCGTTATCGCCCTGGAGCCGGACTATGCGCTGCTGGAGGCGGTGGATATCTCCGAACGGGAAACGCCCTCCTGTCTGCTGAACCTTTACGAGGGGCAGCTTCTGCACCGGTATGCCCGCATCTGCACGGGCATCAAAAAGGAGGACTGCCCCGCTTTCCGGGGAATGTTCCTGGAACAGGGAACGCTGGTGGCAGCGTTCGACCGCGGAAGCGGCGAGGGCATCGACAGCCTTTTTTACCGGGGAGACCGTTGGGAATGGCGGGACAGGCTGGAGTATGCGGAGTTCATGCTCCATCGCGCCCTGAGCTTCGCCAATCTGCCGCCGGAGGTGGGCTGCGCCGCGCTGCTGTCGGAAAACGTGCTGTTCGATCTGCCGAACCGGCGGGTGAATACCCGATGGATGCTGAAGCCCATGGAGGACATGAACCCGCGGGAGACCGCGCTCCTGGCAGCGGATCAGGTCAGGAAGATCCTGCCGCCGTCCGTGAAAGCCGGACCCGAGGAACAGCGTTTCCTGGATCAGCTGGCGGGCGGGGAGTTTCCCAATGTGGTGGCGCTGTACGGCCGCTGGCGCGAGGCCAGGGCCGCGATCCTCGCGGAACGTGAGGCGTTTGAGGAGAAGAACTTTATTCGCCGCGGCCTGATCCTTCTGGGCCGCACGATCCGCCGAAGCGTGGGACGGGGAGGATTGGGATGAACGTCAAAAGAAGCTGGTTATTCTTCCTGGTGATGCTTGTGCTCGCTGCCTGCTGCATCCTGCTTTTGGCCGCGGGCCCCATCACACGGGCGATACATACGATACAGGGAACGCCGGAGGACTGCGTCTGGCAGACCGTCGGCGCGGGGGGTGGAAAGATCGCCGCCGCCGCGGGCTGGCGGGATGGGAAACTGGCGCTCCGCTATTTCACGACGGACGGCAAGCTCCTGTCCGAGCAGACGGCGGAGCTGCCCGAGGAGATGGAGGGCGCTTCGGCGGCGAAGCTCCTGCCCGTGCGGGAGGGGCTTGCCTATGTGGGGCTCTACGGCCCCAATGCCGAAAAGCTGTATCTATATCGTTTCAGCGCCGGCGAGGAGGCGGACCGCCTGCTCGCATTGTCCTGTGCAGGGGATTCTTTCCAGGAGAGGATATCCCGCACGCAGCTTTCCGAACTCACGATGGAGGACGACGTCCTTTCCTTCGCCGTTCGCACCGACCGGAATCTGGAGCTCTATCTCTGCCGGGAGACCGGCGGCCTGGAGCCCGCCGGAACGGCCAGGTGTGCGAATAAGAACAACGCCTTGACCGTGTTTGCTGCGGAAAACGGCACGCTGCTGATCGGCGGCCGCGACGCTCTTTCCCTGAAAACGGCTTCGGATGCCAAGGACGGCGGCAGGACGGGGGATGCGCTCGTCCGGGGTCAGACGGTGACCCATTTGACACAGGGCCGGGGAGGATGGTATTATGTAGATGGCATCCGCCTCGAGCTCTGTTTTGCGGACAGCGCCCTGAGTGCGACCCAGCGGATGCTCCGGCTGGACACGGTCTGGAAGGACCTGCCCCGAACCCTCACCAGCCTGGCGCTGACGAGGGAGGAGAGCGCCCTGATGCTGCTGGACGGCTCGATCCTGACTGTCACGGACGGGGAAGGAATGCGGGAGCTCCCGGGGATCCTGAGCCCCAAACCCTCCAAAGCGTGGCTTGGGCTGATTGGCTACGCGGTGCTTGCCCTGGCGGTCGCAGCGGCGCTGTGGCTGCTGCTCTGCGGCCTGCGCCGCGGCTATGCGTCCCTGGTGGTATTTCGCGGCGGCATTTTTGTCGCCGCCGCGCTGGGTTGCTTCACCGTCCTGTATTTTATCTGCCTGATCCCCATGCAGCGCGCCTCCGCTCTGGAGGAAAAGGAAGCGCTGTTCCTGGGCGCGTTCCGCAGCGTGAAGGCCGAGGGGCCGATGAACGACGCGGAGGATATCTGCCGGATGCTGGAGGGATCCGGCGCACTGCGCAATGTCCGCGGCGTGGTTGCCGAGGACGCGGAGGGTACCTGGCGCATGTCCGGCGAAAGTCTTGCTTCCCTGGATAAAGCCTTTTCACCCGCCCTGGCGGAGAGAGCGCGGTTCGCTTCAACGGCTTCCTCTGTGCATCCCGACTGGGGCTCCGCCTCGGAGCTGCGCAGCGGTGAAATCCGCTTTGCCCTATGGTCCGGGGAGCGCTGCCTGAGCATCCTCGCGGAAGATGCCGGCAGGGCGCAGGGCGTCCGCCTTTTCCGACCGCTGCTGCTGTGCTTTGCCGTTCTGGCCTGTCTGGCTCTGCTCATTCTGCTTTCCATCGGCGTGGACCTGCGGCGGATATCCAGAAAAATGGAGGATATCTCCCGGGGCGGCGTGCCGGACCGGCTGATCCTCCGCACCGGGGACGAGCTGGAGAGCATGGCGACCACGGTGAATTCCATGGGAGCTTCCCTGAAGGCCCAGGAGGAGGCGCGGGAAAGCCTGGAGCATTCCTACCGGCGCTTCGTGCCGGAAAAGGTCCTGGCCCTGCTGGGGAAACAGTCCATCCGGGATGTGGACAAGAGCACCTTCGCCGCAAGACGGATGGCGGTGATGACGGTGTGGTTCTCCTTCCCCGAATCCCTTTACACCGATATGAACAACAGCCGCCTTCTTTTCGACAGCGTCAACGAGGTCATCGAGCGGACGGCGTCCATCGTGGGGCGCAAGGGCGGAACGGTGTTCCACTTCGCCTACAACGGCTTCGATGTGGTCATGGACGAGGAGGGCGAGGCGGTGAGCACCGCCGTCGCCATCCAGCAGGAGGTGCTCAGCTTCAACGAGCTGCGGGCAGCGGACCGGCTGCCTGCCGTGACGCTGCGCATCGCGCTGGACAAGGGCGACGTCATGCTGGGCATCGTGGGCGACACCTCGCAGATGGAACCGACGACCATTTCCTCCAGCCTTTCCACCGTGCAGGAGATGATCGAGCTGTGCAACCGGCTGCAGGCCGGCATCCTGTGCACGGAGGCGATCATTTCGGACCGGCAGGACTACGGCAACCGCTATATGGGCAAATGCATCGTGGGCGACCGTCCGGTCCGGGTCTATGAGGTCTTCGACGGGGATGAGTTCGGCGTGCGGCGGGGAAAAGCGGCCTCCTTGGAGGATTTTTCCCAGGGCGTGTACGATCTCCACAGCGGGGACGCCGCCGGGGCAAAGCACCGTTTCCTGCAGCTTGCCCACGATTATCCCATGGACGGCGGCGCGCGGTACTACCTTTACCTGGCCGACCGGCTGGAGCATGACCCGTCGCTGCCTTGCATCCTGAACGCGGACATCGGCGGAGGAGGAATGTGACATGGCGTGGGAAGAACTGCTGAAGACGCAGGGACCCCGTGAAGACGGCGCGACCGCACCGGCGCAGACGGAAACAAGGGTCCGGGAGAGCCTCATCCGCCAGGCAGCCGCCATGGCCGGACAGAACGTGGGGGAAGACCCTGCTCCCGCCGAAAATGCGGACGACGGCGAAACTATCTGCCGTGACGGATATGTGCGCCGGAGCCCGGTGCAGGTCTATGGGACCGCGGCGGATTACAATGCCCGGCGCATCCGCCGGCTGGTGACGATCGTCGGCGGCATTGTCCTGGTTGCGCTGGTGGTGCTGGCGCTGGTAAGGTCCGGGCTGCTGCGGTTCTGATAGGGCAAGCGCGCCGGGGGGAGCCCGGGATGCTTCCTTTTGGAGGACTCTGTATTGAACTACATCTTTTTTCAAATAACCCGCGCCATCGGGGTGTTTTTCCGCACGCTCCGCGCCTTCTTCGCCAGGAAGATCATGGGCGTCGGGGCCCGGCTCCGGAGACTGACGAATTTCTCCCGTCATGCGACGAAAGCGGCGACCTCCTCTCTGCAGGGCGTGATGACCGCCGCGCAGAAGCCGACGCAGCCGTCGGATTATGTGGAGACCGGGCGACTATATATCTCCAAAGCGCTGATCGTCCGGGTCCTGGTCGGCCTTGTCGCGCTGGTGCTCATCATTTATTTCGTGATCTGGCCCTTTGTCCTCAGCCGTTTCCTCACCGCCCGCTTTTACGAGGAAGATAAGCGGGTCAAGGATTGGAGCGGCCGCGTCATCGTCTATTCCGACAAGAAAAAGAAGCTGCCCCTGTTTTCCGGCCGCCTGGAGGACGGCGTGCTTCAGGGGGAGTGCAAGCAGTATGACCGGGAGGGCGTCCTGCTCTTTGAGGGCCAGCTGCGGGACGGACAGCGGACCGGCAGCGGCAAGGAGTATGAAAACGGTATACTGACCTATGAGGGGCAGTACGACGCGGGTTATTTCAGCGGCCGGGGCAAGCGCTACGCCGACGGCCAGCTGGTGTATGACGGACAGTATGACGCGGGGATGCGTTCCGGCAGCGGGACGGCCTATGAGGACGGGACGATCCTCTACCGCGGGCAATTCCTCGACGATCTCTATGAGGGCCGGGGCAAGCTCTATCAGAACGGCGACCTCTGTTATGACGGCGGTTTTCACGCCGGCGTGCCGGAGGGTTCCGGCACGGTGTATGCGGACGGAAGACTGGTCTTCGAGGGGCAGTTCGTCAACGGTCTGTACGAAGGCCGGGGCAAGGAGTATGTCGGCGGCGTCCTCCGCTACGACGGAAGCTTCCACACCGGCGTTCCGGAGGGGACGGGAACGGCCTACTATCCCTCCGGCAGGATCGCTTATCAGGGCTCCTACCTCGCGGGCAAGCCCGACGGGCAGGGGACCAGCTATGGAGAAAACGGCCGCAAGACCTATGACGGCGGCTTTTCGGAGGGAGAACCCAGCGGCCTGGGCACGCTGTTTTTCGACGACGGCAGCCAGCTGGAGGCCACGTTTGAAAGCGGGCAGCCCACGGGAACGGTGGACTGGAAGAAGGACGGATTCCTCTATTATCGGGGCCAGTGGGCAGAGGACGGACCCGCCGGTTTCGGAACGCTGTACGGCAAATCGGGGAAAAAGCTCTATGAGGGTCCCTTCCGGGGCGGCACGATCGACGGATACAGTCTTCTGAACGATTCCCCGGAGCAGCTCCGCAGCGCTTTCTGCGAAAGCGACGTGCGCAGCGAGAGCGTGGGCGACGGCTACCGCATCCTTGCCCGGGAATTGGGGATCGCGGCGCTCTGCACCTTCCAGACCGAGGATCAGCCCTCCACGATATACCAGATCTATCTGTCCGCGCCGGAAAAGGACGACTGGGTCAGCATGATGCCCGGCATGGCCCACACCCAATCCGTTCCGTGGCCGGAGGGCGCGCTGCCGCAGCAGCGCACCATCCGCTTTGCGGGGGAGGTGGGCGTCAGCGTTCCCGCCGGGTCCTATTTCGCGGAAAACGCGGCGGTCGGCGACCGGCGGATCACCGCGCTTTATACGGATGAAACGCGCAGTCAGGCAGCGCTGCTGACCTGGGTGCGCTCGGATGTGACGCCCACCGCCCTGGACTGGGGCAGCGGCGACGGTGACGGCAGCCTGGAAGGGTTCCTGGGCTCCCTGGACGGCATGGACAGCGGCGCGGGGGCGGACCTGGGCGGAGGCGCGGTATTCGGCTCTGAGAATCCCGACGGCGCCTTCGAGGGGATCGCCGGAGCGGCGGAAGCCGCGAGCCTGACGGATGCGATGCTCCGCTACTGGGAAATGACGGAGCAGATGAACGCCCTGAACGAGGCCAGCGCCCGTATCGGCGTCCTGCTGGAGGACGCCAGGGACCTGTCTTCCAAGGGCCTTGCCTCCGATGAATACGGCGCGTCGCTGGAGCAGGCGCAGCTGGAGCTGTCCGGTCAGATCGAGGCGTGCCGGACCGAGCAAAAGCGCGCGGAGCTGCAGGCAGGCGACCTGGGCGTGAAGAACCTGGGGGATTATGCCCTGTCGGAAATGCTGGTGGATTTCGATCCTTCGGAGCAGGATGTCGCCGCGCTGACCCTCGTTGCCACCGCCTATGCCCAGGCTACCGGCAGCGAAGCGGACGCTTCTGCGGTGCAGAACGCGGTGAAGGAAGGGCTGCTGGACCTGATGGACGCCTACGGCCAGGTGAAGCTGGCGATGGCCCGCTATCAGGCATTGGAGACTTCCACGCGGAACCAGGCGAGCGCCTACGCCATGGGCGTGGGCTCCAAGGACGACTGGTATCGCGCCATGAACGATCAGACCCTGGGACGTGGGGAGCTCTGCTCCGCGCTGGCTGCGTATTCCCGGCTGGCAAGCGAGTTCAATCAGTTGACGGGAGGCTGGGTATCCCGCACCTTCGGCTGGCATTGGGGCGTCTTTGAACCGCTGTTCCTGGCGGAGATGCTGCCGGTGGAGGTGTTTGTCGGAAAAGCCGAGGAGGCAGCGGCGAAAGCGGGCGCGGAGGTGCAGACCGCCAAAGCTGCCGCGAGAGCTGCCGATGCAGCCGTTCAAACCGCCGCTCTGGCCGTCGTGCGGGCGGAGGGAGCCGCCCAGGCGGCCGCCGAAGCCGCCCAAAAGGCTTCTGAGATCGCGCAGGAATCCGACTGGGCCGCGGAAATGGCCGAAAGAGCCGCGCAGAGAGCCGCCGAGGCCGCGCAGGTGCTGCCCGCCGTCCGGGAAGCCGCCGAAGCTGCGGCAGCTGCGGCGGAAGAAGCGGCGCAGAAGGCTTCCGCCACGGAAACGTCAGCGGTCACCGCGACGCTGATCGCCGAGCGTACCGCCGGCGCCGCCAACTCCGCAGAGGCTGCACCGGAGGTGCCCAGAGCGGAAGCCGCTGCGGCAGACGCCGCGGCAGCTGGGGCAGAAGCGGTCAGGGCCGCCGAAACCGCTGCGAAAGCGCAGGCTGCGGCGGAAGCGGCGGCAAAGGAAGCGGAGAATGCCGCGGAAGCTGCGTCTGCGGAGGTCGCAAATGCGGAAGCGGCAGCGGCAGAGCAGGCAGCGGCTGAGGAAGCCGCCGCTGCGGAGCAGGCTGCGGCGGAAGAAGCAGCGGCCGGGGAAGCCGCGGAGGAAGCGGCGGCAAGGGCCGCCGAGGAGGCGGCAGAAAGAGCCGCCGCGGCAGCCGAAGCGAGAGCGGCAGCGGAAGCCGAGGCAAGAGCGGCAGCGGAAGAAGCGGAAAGAGAAGCCCGGGAAAAGGCGGAAAGAGAAGCGGCGGAGGAAGCTGCTGCCGGTGAGGCGGAAGAAGACGACGCCGGGGAAACGGACAACCGGGATGAGGCGGAAGGAGGGGCATGACGTATGGCGGATTATACGGCATTGACCGAGGCGGGAATGGCGATCGTGGAGCTGCTGCGCGACAATCTGACGCCGGAACCGCTGGGCAATCGGGAACTGATCAATCTGTGCTCTCCCCACGAAAGCGAAAACAACCAGTTGACGCTCTATCTCTATCATATCGAAGAAGAAGCGCATAATCTCTCCGTCGGCTACTACAGCGTGGACAACTCCACGGAGCGGTTTCGCCCTGCCCGGTACACGCTGCATTTCCTGATGACGCCGCACTCAAAAGCGCCGGCCCAGATGAAGGAAGCCGACCAATACCGCATCCTGGGTGCGGCCATTCAGACCTTGCGGGACAATCCCGTGGTGCCCCAGAAATACCTCAGCGGTTCACTGGCCGCCGAGAATACCCAGCTGCATGTTTCCATCGACAGAGTGCCCATGGAGCAGCTGCTGAAGATATGGAACAACACCTCGAAGGACTATAAGCTGTCCATGGTGGTGTCGGTGACCGGCGTGACCATCGACTCCAGGCTCGAACGCCGCGTGCAGCGCGTCACGGAGGTCGTCATCGGCACCGGCGAGAAGAAGGGAGAGCCCGCATGATCCGGCATGCGATGAGCGCGGCGTATCTGCTGCGGGACGGGTTTACCGGCAGAGTGCTGACGGACGGTTCGTCCACCCGCTGCCTGCTGGACGGCAGACCCCTGTCCAGGCCTTTGTGGAAGCGGGAGGGCTATCTGATCCTGACGGACCTGGACGGAGGGGAACACCTCCTCCGGATCAGCCGAAGGGGATATCGGGACGAGCTCGTGAAGATACCGGCGGGGGAATTCCGCCCGGTGGAGGACACCATCACCCTGAAGCCCGGCCCGGGCTACCGCTTCCCGCAGGAGACGGTGCGCGTGACGCTGACGCTGCGGCGCGGAAAAGACCCGGCGGCGGGAGACAGCGTCTGGCTGGGCCTTATACAGCGTTCCCGGCTCAAGCTGGCCCAGGAGAAAACGGAGAACGGCGACGGGGAAGCTCACCTGTTCTGCGACGGCATCGCCGCGCAGCTGCCCATCCCGGGGCATTTCCTCATGGCGGGCGGAAAGACGGCGGAGCTCGTGTATCTCCGCTCCCTGCGGGGGGAAACCGGCGCGTTCGTCCCGCCCCTGACCCAGACGCACAGCCGGGGCACGGAGCTGATCCCCATGCAGTCCTACGCTGCGGACGAGGCGGGCAAAGTACAGGTGCTGCTGCGCGAGCCCGGCAAGCTGACGGGCTTCTTCGGCGGCAGGGTGTTTGAAGCGGAGCTGCATGCCGGCGCGCAGGATTTGGAATGGAAAACGGAGGACTGAACGATGGCGAATCCCGTAGTCGAGACTGCTCTTTGCCAGTGCGTTTTCGGCGCGGCTCCCTGTCCGCTGCCGGTCTCCTCGCAGCAGACGGTAAAAGCCATGGAACTGAAGGTGGCGACGATCATGGACAACAAGCCGCCCACCTTCGGCATGTGCAGCTGCCCCAATAATCCCGCGGTCATTTCCGCCACCGCCGCCAAGGCCGGGGTGTTCACGCCGGCCCCCTGCTCGCCGGCGATCCCCGCCCCGTGGGTGGTGGGCGTGCCCTCCATTCTGGTCTGCGGGAAGCCTTTGCTGAACAACACGACCAAGCTGATGTGCATGTGGGGCGGCATGATCTCCGTTTCCATGACGCCGGCCCAAACCATTCAGACGCCTTAGAGGTAAAAGTGTGGATATGACGGAGCTCAGCAGGGTGGACGCCCTGCGTCTGGACAGCGGCTATGCCACGCAGGGAGAGCTGCTGCGGGATATCATGGCGTGGCTCGATCTCCATCTGTATTACTACTACGCCCACCATCAGTGGCTCGGCCCCTCCAGCGAAATGAAAAACCTGCTGGGGCTGGTAGTGACGCGGGAGGAATTCGAGCACAATCTGACCAAGGCGGCCCAGCGGGGCCTGCCTGCCGAGCTGAGCCCGGCGGAACGGGAGCAGATCGACCTGGCCATCACCGCGATCCGCCTCCGGCTGGAGAAGACGACTGCGTCGCTCCCCCTGCGGGAGCTGTTTGAGCGCTTCGGTCTTGATGAATTCGAGCGAAAAAGCGTCGTGCTGGCCTATCTGCCGGAAATCGACCTGAAATACACGAAGCTCTTTGCCTATCTGCAGGATGATATGACGCGGAAAGCGGCGGGGATGTCCCTGTGCTGCGAGCTGTTCCTGCCGGAGGGGGAGGAGCTGGCCTCCTGCATGTCCCGTTTTCACAGCGGCGGATTCGTGCGCCTTTTCCAGCCGTCAGAGCTGGAAAAGGGCCTGCTGGTGCTGCGGAGGGAAGCGGTGGAATTCCTGGCAAACGGCACCGTGCGCGACGGGGACGCCTATCGGCTGTTCGACGCCGCCGCCGCGCGGGAGAAGCTGGACCCTCTGACCATCCAGGAGGACGTGGCCAGGCAGCTGGACGCCGCCTTTGTCTATCCCGGCCGCTGCTGCATCCGCCTCTCGGGTCCCCGGGGCGGCGGAAAACGCTTCCAGGTGGAGCATCTCATGGCGCGGCAGCGCAGGAGATGCGTGTTTGCCGATCTGGAGGGGGACAACTGGCGGGAGACGGCGCAGAGCGCCTCCCTGGCCGCGGACCTGACGGACGCCTATCTGTGCCTCTATCACCTGGACCGGAAGGACGAGACGGGGCAGACCGTCCCGCCCCCGCAGAGCATGCTGGAGGAGCTGGAAAGGCTGGAGCTGCGGCGGGACAAGCGGTTTTTCCTCTCGCAGCTGGCGTCCCCCATGCGTCTGAGGACGCTGACGGTGGAGCTGGAGCTGCCCCAGGCAAGCGAAACGGAGCGGCTGACGCTGTTTGACAGCGTTTTGCGCGAGGCGCGGCTGACGGGGTGCACGACGGAGGAGCTGGCGGCCAAATTCCGCTTCAGCCCGCGGCAGATCCGGGTCGCCTGCGAGCAGGCGCTGGGTTTGGCGCGGCTCAGCGGCGCAGGGGAGATATCCGGCGAGCTGATCCATCGCTGCTGCTACCGCCAGGCGGTCCACCGGCTGGGCGAATTGGCGACCCAGGTCAGGCCGGGCTACACCTGGGACGACGTGGTGCTGCCGGAAGCGCAGAAGAATCTGATGAAGCGGGCCTGCGGGCACATCCGCTACCGCCATCTGGTCTCCTCCCGCTGGGGCTTCGCCCTCCGGGTGGGCTACGGCTGGGGCCTTTCCATCCTGTTCGCCGGTTCGCCGGGAACGGGGAAAACCATGTGCGCCCAGGTGATCGCTCACGAGCTGAATATGGAGATCTACAAGATCAATCTCTCCCAGATCGTCAGCAAATACATCGGCGAGACGGAGAAGAACCTCCGCGCCCTGTTCACCGAGGCGAAGAACGCCAGCTGCATCCTGTTTTTCGACGAATGCGACGCCCTGTTCGGGAAGCGCAGCGAGGTGAAGGACGCCCATGACCGGAACGCCAACGTGGAGGTGGCCTATCTCCTGCAGCAGATCGAGGAATACGACGGGGTCTGCATCCTTGCCACCAACCTGATGGGCAATATCGACGCCGCGTTCATGCGGCGCATCACCTATGTGGTGCATTTCCCCTTCCCCGAACCGCCGGCCAGAGAGGCGATCTATCGGGGCCTGCTCCCGGCGGACGCGCCGGTGGCGGAGGATATCGACTGGCGTTTCCTGGCGGAGAAATTCGAGTTCTCCGGCGGACATATCAAAAACATCGTCCTCTCGGCGGCCTTCATGGCGGCGGGGGAGGGCGCGCCCATTTCCATGCGGCATCTTCTCCGTGCCGCGGTGACGGAAATGAAGAAGAATGAGATCGTCGTCGTGCGGGAGCAGCTGCGGGAATATGCCGATCTGCTGGATGACGCGCAGGGCGATTGAGCGGACCAATCCTGGAAGAGGTGAAAGCGTGAAGCATGGAGCGTTGAGGGCATGTCTGTGCCTGCTGATCCTGGCGCTGGTCGGAAGCGGTCTGGTTTCCGTCCGCGGCGCGGACGGTGCACGGGAGCGGAGCGAAGCTTTCCCGCCGGCGGCCCGGAGCCTGCGGCTGCAGACCGATGCGCAGACGGAGGACGGGGAAGACCCCGCCGTTCCGGAGGAAGAAAGCGAGACCGGGGAAGCTTCCTCTCCCATCAGGCTGAGCAGCAGCATCGACCGCAGAGCGCCGGCGGCGGTGCTGGGTGTACTCTTGATCTGCACGCTGTACTTCGTCCTGCTGCTTCGGCTGCGGGTGCTGTCGCCGCTGCATAAGCTCACGGCGATGACGGAGCAGCTGGAGGAATTGGACGCGGAAGAGCTCCGGCGCCGTGCGGAGGAGATCACCGGCGAACCGGGGCAGTCGGCCCGCGCCATCGCGGCTTACGCCGCCGCGGGCGAGGATCGGACCGAGGAAGAACGCGCTGTTTCCGCAGCGGAAAGCAGCTATAAAATGGGCGTGGTGGATGAAATCTGCCGCTCCCTGCTGCCGCAGCCTCTGAAGGAGAACACGGCGAGCATGACCTTTGCCCTCGCCGGGGACATCCAGCAGGGCACGCGCCGGAACTGCGCCTTCTACGACTATTTCTTCCTGGATGAAAACACCCTCTGCCTCGTGGTGGGGCAGGTGCCCGGCAGCGGCATCGCGGAGGCCATGTTCACCGTGGTGGCGCAGACCGCCATCCGCAGCCGCCTGCGCATGGGCAGGTCCCTGATCGAGACCATGTCCGATGTGAATTCCCAGCTTTATGACCTGAGCGGGCGGAATTCCGTGAGCGCTCTGGTGGGGGTCCTGAACACCGTGAGCGGGCAGTTCAGCTTCGTCAATGCCGGGGGGACCGTTCCCTTCCTCATGCGCAGCGAAGCAAGGTATGAATGGCTCCGCACCCCGGTCTACGCGGCCCTCGGCGCAAACGAGAGCGTCACCTACCGTTCGGAAAAGCTGCGGCTCAATCAGGGCGACCGGCTGTTCCTTTACACCGCCGACCTGGGGGAGATGGAAAACCGGGAGGGGGAGAAATTCCGGGAACAGGAGCTGCAGAGCGCCCTCAACCGCAGCCGGAGCAAGACCCGCAGCATGGAAGAACTGCTCCGCTACATACAGGATGAGGCGGCGGTGTTCTGTGAAAGCGGCGTCGACGTCCTCAGCTCCGCGGGGCTTGCCCTGGAGTATAAGAAGGGGAGCCGGGATTACGTCTATATCGTGGTGCAGGGAACGCCGGAATTCGCGCCCACCGTGACGGAATTCATCCGCAAGACCCTGGAGGAGCGGGGCGTCGTTCCCAAAAACCGGGCGAAGCTGCTCCTTTTGGCCGACGAGCTGTTTGCCCTCTGCTGCCGCGTGTGCGCTCCGGGGGCGGATATCAAGGCGGCCTGCGCTCTGATGCCGGAGGAGAACACGGTCCATCTCCGCATGTTCGCGCCCATGGGCGGCAGAGACCCTCTGGAAACCAGGGATAACCCGACGGGGGAAAACGCGGCGAAATATATCCGCACACACACGCGGAGGGCAACCTTTGAAGCCGGCACAGACCGGGATATGGTGGAACTTGTGTCCGAGTTGCCCTGCTAGGGAAACGCCGCGGGATTCCCGGCACGCAGCGCCGGAATCATGCGGTATTGCCCTGGAATTGCGTAGCGGTCCGAGATCGTAAGGAATAGGGGAGGAACCGGGCGTGAAAGAGAATGAGAGAGAGAATCGTCGCGAGAGGCGAAAAGGACAGGAGAAGATTCGAAAACGAAAGGGCGGCAGGCGTTTCGGCTGGCTGCTGGCGGCCCTTGCCGTTGTGGCGCTGGCCTGCCTGATCTTTGCCTGGCTCCATCGCGGGGAGCTCATCCTGAGTCCCACGTATCTGATCGAATCCACCAGCGAGATGACCTTCGGGGAAAACGGACAGACCGTGGTCATCGACAACGGGAAGCTGTCGGTGCTGGTCCTGGACGCGGAGGGAAAACTGATCCGCCGATATGACGGCGGCAGCGATGAAGCGCCGTTTTACTACGCCGCTTATGCCGTGCAGGCGCAGGACGGCAGCATTTATGTGGCGGACCTGAAGTACGGCGACCGGGGCCTGCTGATAGATTGGGAGCGCATCATCCGGCTGGACGGAGATGAAAGCCGGGTGGTCTACATGATTGATTATTCCCTGTGGGCGGAAGAAGACACGCCCATGCAGTACGGGCGCATCCTGGAGCTGCAGGCATATGAGGACTCCGTCTATTTCCTCGTGGATATGGGAAGCAGGATCGATCTGAAGCAGATCGGATCGGACGGTACCGTGCGGGATATGGGCTCCGTCCCCGCCGAGGGCGTGAAAACGGACGCCTCCTATGACGTCAAGACCGGACAGGTCGTCGTGATCAGCCGAAATGGCCAGGTGACGGTCTACCGCCTGGAGGACGGATCGGCCCGCCCGGCGGAGCTGGACAGGGAATGGATGCCCTTCGATATCGCTGCCCGCAGCGGTCAGGTCTACTACACGGAAATCCAGGACCTGGTGGTTCGTCATTTCCCCATTGACGATCCCGCTTCGGACCGCATGTTCACTTCCCTGGACGATATCCTGTTCAAGCTGGATGTATCCCAGGATGGGCAGAGCCTGCTTGCCACCAATCAGGCCGGCTTCTACCGCCTGTCCGTGGGGCCGGACGGGGAGTGCGCGTCGGAAGACTATGTGGACAGCGCGCTCATCGCTGATTTTTACCGCTCGATCATCACCTGGATCATTCTGGCCGTCGGCGCCCTGCTGTCGCTGTTCCTGATTCTCCGTTTTCTGCGCTTCCTGATTCCCCGTATCGCGGAAAACGAAACCGCCATGCGCGCCATCCTGATCGTGCTGGCCTCCCTGGCGGTGGCTTTCATCGTGTCCACGTCGCTTCTGAACAACCTTCTGACCAACAGCACCGACGCCAGTAAGACGCAGCTGGACCTGTTTACCCAGCTCCTGCTCTCAAGGATGGACGTGGATACGCTGAAAAAGATCGACGGGCAGGAGAATTTCAACGACGAGAACTTCAATGCGCTGCATGAACAGCTGTCCGGACCTGTGAAGCAGAGCTATGCCAACGGGCAGTATTACTATTTCGTCATCTACCGGGAGCGGAACGGATTCCTCCGCGCGGTCACGGACTCCGAGAAATCCAGCCCCTGCTGGACCCCGGTCTATGAGAATGAGGGAAATGAATACGCCGATGTTCTGCACACCGGGGAGAGCGTCGCCGTGTCCGAGATCAGCGCTTACGGCGCTTGGGCCTTCCAGCTGACCCCCATCCGGGATAAGGACGGCAGCATCATCGGCCTGCTGGAGGTGGGGCAGAGCCTCGCCGCCGTGGAAGAACGCCAGAACGAGCTCAAACGGGAAGTGATCGTCAGCACCGCCATCGGCACCATCGTTGTGGCCATGCTGCTGATCGAGCTGGCTTTCCTGGTGGGATTCATTCAGAAGAGAAAGAAAGCCATCCATCCGGACACCACGGATCTGGTTCCCGTGCGCAGCATCATGTTCCTTTCCTATCTGGCGGACGCCATGCAGGACGCCTTTATCGCCATCGTGTGCAGCCAGCTCTATGAAGGCGGCCTGCCGGTGCCGGATGGCGTGGCCATCGCTCTGCCCATGTCCCTGCAGCTGCTGATGATGGCCCTGTTCTCCCTCCTTGCGGGGCGGCTTACGGAAAAGATGGGCTCCCGGCGCAGCATCAGCCTGGGCATGGCGGTCCAGTTTGCCGGCTTCCTGATCTGTCTGCTGATGGGCAATTACTGGGGCCTCCTTCTGGGCAAGATGCTCATCGGCTCCGGCATGGGGATCATCTATGTGGGCTGCAACACGGTCTCCGCCACCGGCGGCACGGAGGAGAAGGTCAGCGCGGCCTTTGCCGGCGTCAGCGCGGGCACGCTCTCCGGCGTCACCATCGGCGCGGGTCTTTCCTCCGTCCTGCTTGCCATGGGCGGCTGGCATCTCATTTACCTGGCAGGATGCATCATTGTGGGCATTGGCTTCCTTCTGGCGGTGACTTCCGGCAACGTGATGCCGCTGAAAAGCGCCGCGGAGGTCCCGGAAACCGGAAGGGTGCGCCTGCGGGATTTCCTTTTCAGCCGCCGTGTGCTGAGCTTCTTCGTCCTGATGCTTCTCCCGTTTATGATGTCCCTCTCCTACCGGGAATACTTCTTCCCCCTGTTTGCCCAGGAGCACGGGATCGACGAGGTCCGCATCGGTCAGATCTATCTGCTCTGCGGCATTATGGTCATCTATGTGGGGCCGGCGCTGTCGTCCTTCCTGCTTCGGAAGCTGGGGGCGAAAAAGAGCGTGGTGCTGGCAAGCGCCGTGGTTGGCCTGGATATGCTGATCTTCATCATCCATCCTTCCCTCATCTCCGTCATCATCGGCGTCGTGATCATTTCGGCAGTCACCTCCTTCGCCTATACCTGCCAGTACACCTATGTGGAGCAGCTGCCGGAGAGCACGGCCTACAGCGAGGGACGGGCCATGGGCGTCTACTCCGTGTTTGAAAGCCTTGGCCAGACGGTGGGACCGGTCGCCTACGGCTCGCTGCTCACCTTCGGATACCAGAAGGGGATCGGCATCTTCTGCGGGGCGATGTTTGCATTGATCGTGCTCTTCCTGCTGCTGCAGTGGAATAAAAAGAAAGTCAAAAACTGAGGAGACTGGATTATGGAAATCAGTCCGATCACCAGCGACGACATTACGCAAATCATATCCCTGACCATGGAGCATCTGACCCGGGGAGACTATGTTGCCGATATGATGAGCCAATCGGCGCAATCCGGGAATTACTTCGGCTTCAAGGTGGAGGAGGACGGCGAAATGAAGGGCTTCCTCACCTATAAGCGGGGCATCGAATTCACGCTGCCCCACCCCGAAATGCTGGAGGAGATCAGCAGCCGGTTCCCGGAGAAGGAGGTCTTCACCGGCGACTCCTTCTATGTGGACTCGTCGCTCCGGCGGCGAGGGATCGGACGGGAGCTGATGCGCCTGTCCAGGGACCGGATGCTGCAGCAGGGCGGGCGCTATTTCCTGGAAGAAATGTGGGTATATCCCGATGGGAAGATCCCCGCAAAATCGCCGACGGACAACTTCGGGGAGACCGTCTACGAGAGGCTTGTTCCCGGCTTTTACCGGGAGCTGCACCGTTACGGGATGTGCTGTCCCGTTTGCGGCGAGGACTGCCGCTGCGGCGCGTTCGTTCGCGTGCTGGAGCTTAAAGGAGATTCGGAATGAAAAAATCGACCAGGCACAGCCTGAGCCGCAGGGTCACCTTGATCCAGCTGGCCCTGATGATCACCATGGTCGCGATCCTGGCCGTATCCAGCTATATGGTTTTTCGCAGGACCTATCTGCGCTTTTACAACCAAAAAGGGCAGGATATCGTGCGCATCGTCGCCGCTCAGACGGACTGGGAACAGCTGGAGCATTTTGCCGAAACGGGAGAACCGGACAGCTATTCGGAATCCCTCACCGAGTTTTACAATTCGGTCAAAATGAATTTCACCGGCGTCGGCTACCTTTATCTGTTCGTGCCCGGAGAAACCAGCTTCACGTACCTCATCGAGGCGCAGACGCCGGAGGATGATCCGGAATGGGTGGCCCATTGGGGCGACATTTTTGAGTACACGTCCTATGAATATGAGAAGCTCCTGCCGGATGTGCGCGCCGGAAAGCCTTCCACGGAGATCATGTTCATGGAAACGGCACTGGGCGCCGGCATCGAGACCTGGGCTCCGGTCTTCGATGCATCCGGGAATGTCCGCGCCATGGTGGAAGCGGACTATGAGCTCACCGACCTGGAAAAGGAGATCGACGCCTTTGTGCTGCGCATCGTCCTTTTCATCCTGTTGTGTACGCTGGTCTTCCTGACCGTCATGTTCCTCTATATGCGCCGGAGCATCGTGCAGCCCATCGTGCGGCTCAACGCCAGCGTCGACAGCTATGAGCACGGGGATTTCGACCTGCAGCTGGAGAAATTCCGGACGGACGACGAGCTGCGGAACTTGGCGGTCTCCTTCACCGACATGACCCGGCGCATCGACGCCTATACCGAGGAGGTCGCCCGCGCCACGGAGGAGCAGGGAAGGATCAGCGCGGAGTACAATGTCGCCAAGCAGATCCAGACCGACATCCTGCCCAGCGAATTCCCGGCCTTCCCCGAACGGAGAGACTTCGATATCTATGCTTCCCTCTATTCCAGCCGGGAGATCTGCGGGGATTATTACGACTTCTTCCTGATCGACGAGGATCATCTGGCGATGGTGCTGGGGGATGTGTCCGGCAAGGGCGTCCCCGCGGCCATGTTCATGGTCATCGTCAAAACGCTGATCAAAAACCGGGCGCTCCAGGGCTTTTCGCCGGCGGAGGTGCTGCAGAACGTCAGCGAGCAGCTGGTGGAGGGCAACAACGCGGGCATGTACGCGACGGTATGGCTGGCGGTCCTGGAGCTGTCCACCGGAAAGGGGATGGCGGCCAACGCCGGCGCGGAGCATCCGGTGCTTCGCCGGGCCGGAAAGCGGTTCGAGCTGCAGGAATACCGCCATTCGCCCCCCGTCGGCGCCATGGAGGGCGTCCGCTTCCGGGACCACGGTTTTCAGCTGGAGCCGGGGGACACTCTGTTCGTCTACACGGACGGCGTGAAGGAGCCCAGAAACAAGCGGGAGGAGACCTTCGGCACGGCGGGCATCCTGGAAGCCCTGAACCGGGAGCCGGAGGCCACGCCCAGCGTGCTGCTGCAAACCATGAAGACCACCATCGACAGCTTCACCGGCGAAGCGATTCAGGCGGACGATATAACGATGCTGTCGCTGAAGTATTACGGGACGGCGAAGCCGTCGGACGAGTGGAAATAAGGCGCGTCCGGAAAGGAGAGGGAAAATATGCTGAAGATCGACAAAACCGCGGAAGGCGAGAAGGTCACGCTGACTCTGGAAGGCCGACTGGATATCAGCGCCGCGCCGCAGCTGGAAGCGGAACTCAAACGGGCGATGGAGCATACGACGGAGCTGATCTTTGACCTGGAGAAGCTGGATTACATCTCCTCCGCCGGGCTGCGGGTGCTGCTGCTGGCGCAGAAGCAGATGAACAAGCAGGGGCGGATGCGCCTCATTCACGTGGGCGAGACCGTGATGGAGACGCTGGAGATCACGGGCTTTGTGGATATCTTTTTTATCGTCGAATAGAGAAGAAGACCTGTCAATGATCAACCGCCTGCCGCCGACGGAAATTCACTGCTTGACTTCGGTATTCATTGCTGTTATAATGCCCTCCGTAAAGTGAATAACCGCCGCAGGTGACCTCCCTCATGGGGGAGGCTGAATAAGGAAGCGGGTGAGAATCCCGCACGGAGCCGCCGCTGTATTTGGCGAGCCGAAGCCACGATGTCACTGGCCCTTGGGCTGGGAAGACGGCTTAGGTGACGACCCATAAGCCAGAAGACTTGCCTGCGCCGCGTCTGCATCCCCCTCCACGGACTTTTGGAGCTTGGGCGCCCCGGAGCATTCGTTGCAAGGCAATTGTCTTGTTATTTGTTTGTCATTCGGGATACATAGGCTGCTGAAAACGGACTGCTGCCGCATTTTGCGGTAGCAGTTTTTTGTATGCGGCAGCACCGCGCAAGGTTTTTGCGCGCGCCTTGGCTTTCCTTATACCGTTCCCGGAGCGCTTTGCGCTCCTACGGAGTCTCCGCCAGGGCACGCCGGAAATGCACGGTGCTGCCGTTTTTTCTTTTGCTCGAGGCGGAGAGGGCGACGGAGAGGGAGCAGACCCGATGATGTTTGCGCGTTCATTCAATTTAGATAAAATCCAGAAAAAAGGAAGGAAAGAAAGAATGAAACGAATCCTGGCACTCATCCTCTGCGTCCTGATGCTGGCCGCGCTGATCGCTGGCTGCAGCGGGAAAGACGGCGGCGGCAGCACGCCCGCCAACCCCGGAAGCTCCGACAGCGGCTCCAACGGCGGCTCCAACGGCGGCTCCAAGCCCGCCGCGGAAAAGGTCCTGAACTTCGGCCTGGAGGCCTTCTCCGACGGCCTGATCAACCCCATGAACCAGACGAACACCGCCTGGAACTGCATGCGCTACGGCGTAGGCGAGTGCCTGTTCAAGTTCAGCGACAGCATGGTTCCCGAGCCCTGGCTGGCCGAGTCCGTGAGCTCCAATGACGACTTCACCGTCTGGACCATCACCCTGCGCGACGGCATCAAGTTCTCCAACGGCGACGCCCTGACTGCCGGAAAGGTCAAGGAGGCCTTTGAATGGATCCGCACCGAGGGTCCCAACGGCACTGCTTCTCCCCAGAAGTATCTGCCCTATGAGGCGGAGATCGCCGCGGACGACGCTGCCCGCACCATCACCATCACCCTGCCCAAAGCGGACAACAACCTGCCCGGCAAACTGGCCTACCCCGCCATGGAGATCCTGAACGTCTCCGCCACCACCGACTTTGACTATCACGCCATCGGCACCGGCCCCTACATGGTGAAGGAAGCCAAGCCCCGCGTCGGCTACACCATGGTCAAGAACCCCTATTACTACGCGGACGTCCCCTATGACACCGTGAACATCGTCTTCCTCGGCCTCGAGGCCAAGGCCAGCGCCCTGCAGGCCGGCCAGGTGGACCTGGTGGAGAACGTCTCCATCCCCTCCAACATCGCCCTGATCCAGGCCGACAGCAACCTGACCTACGACAGCGCCCCCGGCGTCCGCACCGCGTTCAGTTGGATGAACATGATGGAAGGCCGCCCGCTCAACGACAAGGTCCTGCGCCAAGCCATCCTGATGGCCATCGACAATGAGACCATCTCCAAATCCAACACCATCGGCGGCATGTACAAGGCCGGCTTCTCCGTCCTGCCCAGCAACCTGGACTTCGGCTACAACAACCTGAACAATCCCTACAAGTATGACCTCGAAGCTGCCAAAAAGCTCCTGACCGACAACGGCTACACCTATGACGGCGACAAGCTGATGAAGGACGGGGCGCAGGTCACCCTGGTCTACTACTCCTACGACGGCCGTCTGCTCAACGAGATGACCGAGTCCCATGAACTCTATCTCAACGCGCTGGGCATCAAGGTCGAGCTGAAGGAGTCCACCTCCGGCGACTGCTGGGATCAGATGGGCGCCGGCAACTTTGACCTGTGCAATAACAACTGGACCACCGTCGGCACCGGCGACCCCACCGAGTATATGTACAACTGGTATTCCACGGCCGGCGACGCCATCAACTTCAGCCGCTATTCCAACCCCGAATACGACAAGCTCTACGACGAGTACACCTCCAACTTTGACACGGCCGCCCGCAAGGAGATCATGCAGAAGATGCAGCAGATCCTGATTGACGACGCGGTCGCCATCATCGACGGTTACTGGTCCAGCTCCTTCGCTTACAACAACAAGACTGTCGGCGAAGCACACATCCATACCGCCGACTACTACTGGCTGAGCAGCGAGATCAAGCCCGCCGCCTGATATTCGGCACATACTTTTCCGGTTCTTGCGGAAAGGGCGCTATGCGCCCTTTCCGCTCCCGTTTCTTATTAACGGGAATACTCTGCTGTATGGGAGAGATGGAAATTGAGCAGAAAACAGCTCGCGTCGCGGCTTTTGCAGATGGTCATCGTGCTCATCGGCATCAGCTTTCTGACGTTCCTACTGACCTTCATTTCCCCGGGCGACCCTGTTCGGAATATGTATATCTCCATGGGCATGGTCCCCGACGAGGAGATCATCGCCGAGACCCGCGAGGCGATGGGCCTCAACGACCCCTTCCTCACGCAGTATTTCCACTGGCTCGGAAACTGCCTGAAGGGGGATTTCGGTACTTCCTTCTCCTGGAACAAGCCGGTGGTCTCGCTTCTGGCCACGCGCATCTGGCCGACGCTGAAGCTGACGCTGTGTTCGCTGGTGCTGATGCTGATCATTGCCGTTCCGCTGGGCGTCCTCTCCGCGGTCCATAAGAACAAGTTCATCGATTTCTTCGTCCGGGTGATCACCTTCTTCGGCGTATCTCTGCCGAACTTCTGGGTCGGACTGCTGCTGATTCTGTGGTTTGCCGTCCGGCTGAAGCTGCTGCCCGTGGTCTCCTCGGGCGGCGACCTCAAGAGCCTCATATTGCCCTCGGTGACCCTGGCCGTCGCCATGAGCGCCAAGTACACCCGCCAGGTGCGCACCGCCGTGCTGGAGGAGCTGAGCTCCGACTATGTGATCGGCGCCCGCGCCCGGGGCGTGAAGGAGAGCAAGATCCTCTGGGGCAATGTTTTCCCCAATTCGCTTCTGCCGCTGATCACCATGCTGGGCCTCTCCATCGGCTCCCTGCTGGGCGGCACCAGCGTCGTCGAGGTCATCTTCTCCTACCCCGGCATGGGCAAGCTGGCGGTCGACGCCATCACAACGCTGGACTATAACCTGGTGCAGGGCTTCGTGCTCTGGGTGGCGATCATCTACATGGTCGTCAACCTGCTGGTGGACATGTCCTATAACTACATCGACCCGCGCATGCGGCTGAAACGGTGAGGTGCGCAGTATGGAAAAGAAAAAGAACAAGTTCCTGAGCAACAAGGTCTTTGTGATCTTCGGCATCCTCGCCATCCTCATCTGTCTCGTTGCGGTCTTCGCGCCGCAGATCTGCGGCGACGTGGACCCCACGGCGGGCAATCTGGCGGAGGCCATCATGGCGCCTTCCGCCGCCCATCGCTTCGGCACCGACAAAATGGGCCGCGATATTTTCGCCCGGGTCGTCTACGGCTCACGCTCCAGCCTCTCGGGCACGCTGATCCTTGTGGCGGTGATCCTGGTAGTGGGAACGATCCTGGGCATCATCTCCGGCTATTTCGGCGGTTGGGTGGACGCCGTCATCATGCGCATTGCTGACATGATGATCGCCTTCCCGGGCCTGGTGCTGGCCATCGCGGTGGCCGGCATACTGGGGCCCAGCATGCGCAATGCCGTCATCGCCATCTCTCTGGTTTCCTGGCCCAAATACGCCCGCCTGGCCCGCAGCCTCGTCATGAAGATCCGCCACACGGATTTCGTCGCGGCGGCGCAGGTCACGGGCTCCAAGACCGGGTACATGCTCTGGAAGTATATGCTGCCCAACACCATCACCACCCTGGTGATCACCGCGGCCACGGATATCGGCTCCATGATGATGGAGCTGGCCGCCCTGAGCTTCCTGGGCTTCGGCGCTCAGCCGCCCACGCCGGAATGGGGCAAAATGCTCAACGACGGGCGTACGCTGATCCAGACAGCGCCCTGGACGATGATCTATCCCGGCCTTGCCATTTTCATCACCGTCGTGGTCTTCAATATGCTGGGCGACGCGCTCCGGGATATTCTGGATCCGAAGACGGAATAAGGAGGGGATATCTATGGCTTTGCTCGAAATCAAAAACGTCGATATCTCCTACGGCAAGCGTGTTACGGTCAAAGACTGCAATCTCACCCTGGAAAAGGGCGAGATCTGTTCCATCGTGGGCGAATCCGGCTCCGGCAAGACAACGGTCATCCGCGCCGTACTGGGCCTTCTGGCCGGCGGCGGGAAGGTGACGGCGGGAGACATCATTTATGAAGGACGCAGCCTCCTGAAGCTCAGCGACAGGGAATGGCGCGCCCTCCGCGGCCACGATATTTCCATGATCTTCCAGGATTCCGGCGCCATGATGAACCAGACCCGGCTCATCGGCAACAGCTATGTGGAATATATCCGTACCCATGAGAATATCTCCAAGAAGGAAGCATGGGCCAAGGGCGCGGAGATGCTGGGCCGGATGCGTCTGCCGGACCCGGACCGCATCATGCGTTCCTATCCCTTCCAGCTTTCCGGCGGCCAGCGTCAGCGGGTGGGCATCGCCATGGGCATGACCTATCAGCCCCGGCTGCTGCTGGCGGACGAGCCCACCTCCGCTCTGGACGTGACCACCCAGGCGCAGATCGTGCGCCAGATGATGGAGCTGCGGGACGAATACGGCACCAGCATCATCATCGTCACCCACGACCTGGGCGTCGCCTCCTACATGGCCGACAAGCTGGTCGTGATGAAGAACGGCGTCATTGAGGATCAGGGCAGCCGTGAACACATTCTGAACGAAACGGACAACGCCTATACCAAGAAGCTGATGGACGCTGTGCCGAGCTTGGGAGGGAAACGCTATGTTTGACGAAAAAGACCTGATCCTGGAAGCCAGGCATGTCACCCGGCGCTTTCCCTCTGCCGGCGGGCGCGAGCTGGTGGCCTGCAACGACGTGAACCTGAAGATGTACAAGGGGAAGACCCTTGGGCTCGTGGGCGAGAGCGGCTGCGGCAAAAGCACGTTCATGCGCTTCCTGGTCTGGCTGGACCGCCCCAGCGAGGGCGAGATCTGGTATAGGGGCAAGGACATTACGAAGATCAAGGGCAAAGAACTGTGGCAGATGCGGCAGCATGTCCAGATGGTGTTTCAGGACCCCTCCACCTCCTTCAATCCCAAGATGAAGATCCGGGACATCGTCTGCGAGCCGCTGCTGAATTTCGGCAGGATCAAGCCCTCAGAAAAGAACGCGAAGGCCCGGGAGCTGCTGGAGCTGGTGGAGCTGCCCGGCGATTTCGCCGACCGCTATCCCCACAACATGTCCGGCGGCCAGCGTCAGCGCGTGGCCATCGCCAGAGCCCTGGCCCTGGAGCCGGAGATCATCGTCATGGACGAGGCAACCAGCGCTCTGGATGTGTCCGTGCAGGAGACGATCATCGAGCTGATCACGAAGCTGCAGCGGGAAAAGCAGATCACCATCGGCTTTATCTGCCACAACCTTGGGTTGATCCAGTCCTTCGGCCACCAGATCGCGGTCATGTATCTGGGCAACATCGTGGAGGTCATGCCCGGCGAGGGCATGGCGGACATCTGCTGCCATCCCTATTCCAAAGCCCTGCTGGATGCCGTTTTCGACACCAAGATGGATTTCAGCAAAAAGATCGAGCCCATCAAGGGCGAGCCGCCCAGCCCCCTGGATGTGCCAGCCGGCTGCCCCTTTGCCGATCGATGCCCCCATTGCATGGAGGTCTGCCGTGAGACCCGGCCTATCCTGAGGGAGCTGGAGCCGGGCCATGAGGTGGCCTGCCATCTCTTCGAAGGGAGGGGTACTGCGTGAAAAAGGCCATAGCCTGGCTGCTTCTCCTGGTCCTGTGCCTGAGCCTGGCCGCCTGCGCCGGAAGCCCGGACGCCCCGCAGACGCCGGAAAAGCCGACGCCTTCGGATACGACGCTCCACAAGATCGGCGTCATCGTCTACAACACCGGGGATGCGGAGGTCATCGGCTTCCGGGAGTATCTCCAGGGCTATATCGAGAGCAATTTCGAGATGGTACAGTTCGTCTATTCCGGTTCCATCAGCTCCCCCGAGGAAGAACTGGACTTTATTCAGAAGGCCTGCGACAGCGGCGTGGAGGGCTTCATGTCCTTCCTGACCTACGATCTGCAGGCAGAGGTGGCGCTGTGTGAGAAAAATCACGCCTATTACCTGCTGGCTTCCGGCACCGTGTCCGACCGGGATTTCGACGCCGTGGCGGAGAACCCCTGGTTCCTGGGCGTGTTCGGCCCGGGCAAGGCTTATGAGTTCCAGGCCGGCGCGGATCTGGTCCGCTGCTTCACCGAGCAGGATGTGGGCAACCGTTATTTCATCCTCTCCGGCGGCGCGAGCCTGGGCAATGAGATGCATTATCAGCGCACCTTCGGCATCCTGAACGCCCTCGCCGTCGCCTATGGCGTGAGCTTTTCCAGTGCCCGGGAGGAACTGGCCGCCACGGACAAAACGATCACCCTGGAGACGGACAATCTGACGGTTACGATCTGCCCCGGCTACATCGTCTTCGATGAATACCTGGAAGCCGCCAAGGCTGCGTTTGCCGCCGGAACGTACGATGCGGTGCTTTCCGTTCTCCCGCCGGAAGAGATGATCTCCGTGATCGGCAAGACGCCCCTGGCCGTCGTGGACAGCTTCCACACCCGCAATCTCCAGCTGTTTACCGACGGCTCCCTGCAATGCGTCGTAGGCAAGTACAGCTCCATGGTCGGTCCGGCGTTTGCCCTGATGCTCAATGCCGTCACAGGCTATGCCGACGATTTCCGGGAAAACGGCAGGGCCATCGAGGTCCGGCAGGGCTTCTGGATCGCCGACAGCCAGGAGGATTATATCGAGAAGTACACCCTCTCGCAGAGCGATTCCATGAACGCCTATAACTTTGACGATCTCTCCCACGTCCTGCGCATCTATAACCCCAATGCCAATCTCAATGAGCTTGTAGCCCTGGCGGAAGCCTGCTCCTACTATGCCGTGCAGGCCCGGCGCAGCGCAAACCCCGGATAACGGAAATTTTTCGACCAAAGCCCTTGACAACCCATACACCCTGGGGTATTATGGTTTTGAAAATGAGAATAAATTGAGAATAGAAATCACTTTCTCAACTTGAAAGGAAGAAGAAACCATGAAAAAGAGCTATAAGATCGAAGTCGACTGCGCCAACTGCGCCAACAACATGGAAGAAGCCGCCAAGAAGACTCCCGGCGTGAAGGACTGCACTGTCAGCTTCATGACTCTCAAGATGAAGGTGGAATTCGACGAAGGCGCGGATGCGGATGCCGTCATGAAGCAGGTCTACGCCAACTGCAAAAAGGTCGAGGACGACTGCGAAATCTACCTGTAATCACATCGAAGCCTGAGGCTTCGATGTGAGGGAGAATTGCGCTCCGCTCCCCGCAGGCTCCCTTCGGGAGCCCACAGTACGCTCCGCGAGAGGTATTTTGGGGCAGAAGTGAATTCCGCCCCAAAATGGATTCCGATTTATTCGTGGCTTGCGAGCCACGAACTCTGCGAGGCCATATCTTGGACAAAAGGCCGGTACGTTGCCGTGCCGGCTTTTTGCATGAAAAGGAACGGTTTCTATGAACAAAAAGCAGAAGCGCCTTTTGTGGCGCATCATCATTGCGGCGATCTTCTTTGTGCCTCTGTATCTGATCAGCGAGGAATTCGTCAAGGTCGAGCTGCCGAATTGGACCCTGCTGATCCTGTTTCTGATCCCCTATCTGCTGGTGGGCTACGATATCCTGCGCAAGGCGTTCCTGGGCATCAAAAACGGCCAGGTCTTCGATGAAAACTTCCTGATGACCGTAGCCACCGTGGGCGCCATCGTCCTGGGCGAATACGGCGAGGGCGTGGCGGTCATGCTCCTGTACCAGATCGGCGAGCTGTTCCAGAGCTACGCCGTGGGCAAGAGCCGCCGCAACATCACCGAGCTCATGGACATCCGCCCCGACTACGCCAATATTGAGGAAGACGGCGTCCTGACCCAGGTGGACCCGGACGAGGTGGAGGTGGGCAGCATCATCGTGGTGCAGCCCGGCGAAAAGGTGCCGCTGGACGGCGTGATCGTGGAGGGCTCCTCCAGCCTGAATACCAGCGCCCTCACGGGTGAGAGCCTGCCCCGCAAGGTGGAGGAGGGGAGCGAGGTCCTTTCCGGCAGCATCAACATGTCCGGCGTGCTGAAGATCCGCACCACCACGGAATTCGACGAATCCACCGCCTCCAAGATCCTGGACCTGGTGGAGAACGCCGCATCCCGCAAATCCCAGTCGGAGAACTTCATTTCCAAATTCGCCCGCTACTATACCCCCATCGTCTGCTATGCGGCCCTGGCGCTGGCCATCCTGCCGCCCCTTTTCGTCATGCTGACCAAGCTGGGCATGGCAAACTACGCCACCGTGGGCCAGCTCTGGCGGGATTGGGTCCTCCGGGCCTGCACCTTCCTGGTCATCAGCTGCCCCTGCGCCGTGGTCATCAGCATCCCCCTCAGCTTCTTCGCGGGCCTGGGCGGCGCCAGCAAGCAGGGCGTTCTGGTGAAGGGCTCCAACTATCTGGAAACCCTGAGCCAGGTGCGCGTGGTGGCCTTCGACAAGACCGGCACCATCACCAAGGGCAATTTTGCCGTCACCGCTGTGCACAAAAGCCCCATCGACGAAGCGAAACTCCTGGAATATGCGGCCCACGTGGAGGGCTTCTCCTCCCATCCCATCGCCGCCAGCATCCGGGAGGCCTACGGCAAGCACATCGACCGCAGCCGCGTGACGGACCTGGAGGAGATCAGCGGCCACGGCATCAGCGCGAAGATGGACGGCACCAGCGTCGCCGTGGGCAACGACAAGCTCATGGCCAGGCTGGGCATCGATTACGAGCCCTGCGACGAACATGTGGGCACCGTGCTCCATGTGGCGCTGGACGGGGTCTACTGCGGACATATCGTCATCTCCGACGAGATCAAGGAGAGCAGCAAGGCGGCCATGGAAGCCCTGCGGAAAGCGGGGGTGGAGAAGACCGTCATGCTCACCGGCGACGCGGAGAAGGTGGCCGCCAAGGTGGCCGCCGAGGTGGGGTTGACGGATTACCGGGCCCAGCTGCTGCCGGCGGACAAGGTCGCCTGCGTGGAAGAACTCCTGAAGGAATGCGCCGGCAATAAGCGCCTGGCCTTCGTGGGCGACGGCATCAACGACGCCCCCGTACTCTCCCGCGCGGACATCGGCATTGCCATGGGCGCGCTGGGCTCCGACGCCGCCATCGAGGCTGCGGATGTGGTGCTCATGGACGACGATCCCATGAAGATCGCCAAGGCCATCCGCATCTCCCGCAAGTGCCTGGGCATCGTGAAGCAGAATATCGTCCTGGCCCTGGGCGTGAAGCTCATCTGCCTGCTGCTGGCGGCACTGGGTATCGCCAACATGTGGATCGCCATCATTGCCGACGTGGGCGTGATGATCGTGGCCGTGCTGAACGCCATCCGCTGCCTCTTCGTCTCAAAGCTGTAAGCGGAAGCGCTATGCTTCCATAAAGATTTGCGCGTCTGCGCCCCGGAAAGCCGGTTCTTTGCCGGTTTTCCGGGGCGCGCTGCTGCTTTTTGGGGATGGAAAAACCCGCCGGGGGATGGTAGAATAGTCTTCAGAAGAAAATAATACTGATCTTCCATCAAACGATTGAAAAATCGTTTGATGGCTGCGGTGAAGTCTCCCCGCAGTTTTCCAGCCCTTCGGCTGGAAAAAGATCGTATTGCACTGCAAATCGCCTCGCATACCATGCGAGGCGCCGGATGCGAAGGCATCCGGCCAATAAAAACACTTTCATGTTTTT
>JAEEGH010001587.1_pt1 | contig 64596 bp, 61 predicted proteins | sample 9134181 | NCBI WGS metagenome assembly JAEEGH01 (sample SAMN16246544, study PRJNA631951) | gut metagenome | biome: gut microbiome; feature: rumen; material: DP-attached | host: Bos | place: Iran: Karaj | collected 2018-10
CCTTCAGGTTTGCCAGGTTTCCGGCATACGTCAGTTTGTCGAGGTTAATAATGTGATACTCAGGGTACTTGTTCACAAACAGGCGAACTACATGGCTTCCGATAAAGCCAGCGCCACCAGTAATAACTATATTACGTTTCATACGATTCAAATATTAGGATTGCCTGTACGTTTCACCTCATCTATCACTTGGAGGAGGTATTGACCATATTGATTCTTAAGCATAGGCTGAGCCAACTGGCGCATTTTGTCTTCATCAATCCAACCCTTGCGATAGGCGATAGCTTCCAAGCAAGCCACTTTCAATCCTTGGCGTTTCTCAATAACCTCTATGTAGGTTGATGCATCTGCAAGGCTATCGTGAGTGCCTGTGTCTAACCAAGCAAAACCACGACCAAGAGTTTGTACTTTGAGATTTCCTTCTTTTAGGAATTCCTGATTAACAGTTGTTATCTCCAATTCGCCGCGTGCAGAGGGCTTGATGTTCTTGGCAACTTCTACTACCTTGTTGGGATAGAAATACAATCCCACAACAGCATAGTTGCTCTTGGGCTTGGCAGGCTTTTCCTCGATACTGAGACAATTACCATCTTTGTCAAACTCTGCCACACCATAGCGTTCAGGATCTGAGACCCAATAACCAAAGACCGTAGCTTTATTGTTTTGTTCTGCATCCTCTACAGCTTTCTTGAGGAGGGCCGTAAAACCATTACCATTGAATATATTGTCACCAAGCACTAAGCATGCAGAATCATTACCAATAAACTTTTCGCCGATGATAAATGCTTGGGCTAAGCCATCTGGACTAGGCTGCTCTGCGTATTCAAATTTACAACCATAATCAGAACCATCCCCAAGTAAGCGTTTGAATGAGGGCAGATCATGAGGCGTAGAGATAATAATAATCTCACGAATACCAGCCAACATCAAAACTGATATTGGATAGTAAATCATAGGCTTGTCGAAAATAGGAATCAACTGCTTTGAGATTCCCTTAGTAATGGGGTAAAGGCGTGTGCCAGAGCCACCAGCGAGAACAATTCCACGCATAGGCTATATTGATTATTGATAAGGAGCTCACACCTGCAACGGGAAGTTGCTCTGAGACCCAAATACAGGTGCTATGCTCCCATTGAGATTAATACAAATCAATTTTGATGTCAAATGGAGAATCAAAGTCTTTGAGCAAAGGATGCTTTGTGTCCTTTTCGCTCAAAATTGCTTTGTCCTTGATGCGCCAATCAATACCCAATGAATCATCAAGGATAGAGATACCTCCATCAGCTTCAGGATGGTAGAATTCATCGCATTTGTATTGGAATACGGCCGTTTCAGAGAGGACTGCAAATCCATGGGCAAAGCCTTTCGGGATGAAGAACTGGCGATGGTTATCTTCTGTCAGTTCCACAGCCACATGCTGACCATAGGTCGGTGACCCCTTGCGGATATCCACTGCCACATCCAGTACTGCACCCTTCACACAGCGCACCAGTTTACTCTGAGTGAAGGGAGGACGCTGGAAATGTAGTCCTCGCATTACGCCATATGATGATTTACTCTCATTGTCCTGTACAAATGTGATAGGACGAACCTTCTCGTTGAATTCTCTCTGAGAGAATGATTCGAAGAAATAGCCTCGTGAATCTTCAAAGATTCGGGGCTCGATAATTACTACGCCATCAATGGCGGTTTTTATTATGTTCATATTCGTCAACTAATATTCAGAATATCAATTTCATGTTGCCTTTTGCTTCTCAATTCTAGCTCAAGGCTGTTTATTAACTCTGTCAACTTCTCATATTGATTAAGAAGCACATCTGGTAAATGTGTTTTTAGCAAATAATCTTTCATTTGTTCATTCTCAAAATCAAATTTAATTATAGGAGAATCATTGGAACTAACAAATCTCATCATATCCATTAACGAAACTTCTTGTCCTAATATCCAATCTATAATTGCATCAGGAAAGTTGACATCCCGATGGAGGTAATGGAGAATTGACGTATAAAGATTGGAGCTATGCCTAATAAAACTTATTTTATTTTGATTATTTAAGCGTATCTGTACTTGGATTAGATTAAAATAATTAGTAGTAATGATTTCACGGTTGTCAGACAGTCCATCAAGAGGCTTTGAAAGTTCTTTTTTAAAATTGTGCAAATTATCAAGGACAAAATATCTCAAAAAACAATATTCATCCACTTCTTCACATAACGACCAGAAGTTAAATCCGTCATAGCCGTATTTTTGAGTTAGCACCCTTGAATAAACCATCTTACGAATATCCTCCTCAGATTTACTAATAAGGGATGCTGCAAAATATTCCTGCATAGAGCGATGAGGGAAATTATATGTTAGGCCATCCAATATCCATATACCAATTGATACACTTAAATCGTATATCATATCGTCATTATGGAATTTTACAGACATCTTCTTTTTTAGTTTCTCAAATTCCGCATTGATATATGAAGTGTCAAATTCAAATTTTGAGGAGATATAAGAGATATACGAAAATGTCTGAAGTATTGAGAGGTACTGATCTTTTTCCATTTTACATTTTCTTTCATGAAGATATCCTCCTGATTTACTGGTTGTATCATGCTTACAATAGAGTGTGTCGAAAACATTAAAGTAAAATCCGCTCTTTTTTGAAGGAAGCTCTGGGGTATACTTAAATGTCAGAATAAACATAGAAAGCAATAAAGGATTTGACAAGTATTCTTTTATCGTGGAGTTTTTACTTCCAAAGACTGTGGATATTATTTTTTTTGCAATCTGATCACCTTCTTCATCAATAAAACGAGTCTGTTTCTCTACAAATAATCTAATTTGTTTTTCATCCATCTTACATACATGATAGGTTCTAAATCTACTTAGGACCTCAGCGCCAGCCCCAGGTCTGGATGTCAGCATATAAAGATTCTTATTATAACGATCAGTAAACTCCTCAATTTCTTCCGTGCGTTTTTCTTTATTCTTTATAGAAATCTCATCATAGCCATCAAAGAAAAAAATGAAGTGCCCATTACCCAATAAAATATTAAACATCGACTCATTCCTTATCAAATTGATTTTGAATACCGAGCTACTGATATACTCAAATAAGCTCATATGGGTATTATCAATCCTACGGAGTTCAATTATTATTGGGATATAAGTAGACCTCTGAAGAACATTGAGGAAACTATGCTTCATTAGCATCGTCTTGCCAGATCCTGCATGGCCAACAATTGAAATAAAATTGTTAATTTTAAAGAGTGATTCAACATTCTCTGGTAACACAATTTCTTTTTTCTCATATCTTAATGACAAGGGGACATATACATCCTCAAACCGAACAGGATTTTCATTAAAAAGGAAAGTTTTTACATTACTGGTTTTGTTATACCAATTCTGAGTATATTGTAGTAGTCCCTCATCTAAAGACTGTAGAATCTCATTCCTTTGTACACCTTCAGTATTTAATAATACTTCCTTAAGATTATTAATTTTTTCAATTATCATAACTCCGCCATTAAATGATTATGAGGTCTTCAGAATAAAATTTGTTTCCTTTTTCTTCCCAAGAAAAGAACAACTTGAATTGATCAGGATCTCCAAGACAAGGATAAAGTGTCAGATTAACATGGCGACCATTTTTTAAATATTCTATTGGAAAATGATCTAAGCCGCTAAACAGCATGCCATCACACTTATCATCAAGTTTCAATTCCAAATTTCTCGCTTCTCCGTCTCCTCTGTTGGTAATAGCAATAATATATGGATTCTTACTAACTAATTCAGCAGATATGTTTGCCTTAGCCTTAATTATTTTTTTTTCTTCTGTTGATGCTTTACTTATATCGCTTTCTAAGGTTGATGCTTTATCTATGAATTCATTTCTTTTCTTCTCCCATCTCGTAAGATTAAAGCTATCTTTATCGATTGAAAAAGTATCAAGTAGATAATCCTTAAATGAATTCAATTTTGATATAACCATATCCCTGGAATCATTCACCTTAATAGACATATATCTTGCATCAATAACTCCATTCAACATGTTATATTTGCAATCAGGTGTCAAGAAGGAGCAGAAATTTGCTCCAAGTACCCATGCAGCTCCCATCTCGTTCAAACAAACAGGACTTGTATAATAACGTGGAGAATGCACAACAATAAAAAGTACATTATACTCTTCAAATTGCCGTTTTAATTCTGAAAGAATCTCTTTGCCAGGTTTTATATCATATCCTCCTATAGAACTACAAAACAGTCGACTTGAGTCTGTACCTATAATAAGTTCTATAAGACTAACCAGTTCTTCTACAAAAGGATTGTCCTCAGTTTTATGACTTATAAAAATTTTTGATGGCTTTAATACACTTTTATCTGTTTTATCCTTTAGAGCTATTCCCATTTTAATAGATTCACGAATAGCCTCCAAAATACTAAGACCACTATTAACTTCATCACAAAACTCCCTCTGATAGTTGAAACCTTTATCTTTTGAAGTTATAGTATCTTTAAAGTTTATGACATGATCATCATCTCCTCCGTAGATACTTATCAGAATGTCTATTGTGAAATACTGCCAAGAGTTTATGCTTTTTCGGTTATTCTGTATGTCGTCCTCATTATATGCTATAACATTTATATAAGAGGAAGGACGCTCTCTCATTCTTGAGAGATTTTCGAGAATTTCATTGCCTCGCTGTATTTGGTTCTCTACTAATTCAATTGGATTCATAATAATACATTATGGGCTTATTTAATCTTAATTAATCATTTGTAAAGCACACAATAACAGTAGCTTCTATTGCAAAGCCTACGTAAAACGCTATTCTTGAGCTGATAACATAGAACAATGTAACCAAAGCATATAGATTGAGGAGGACATACCGGCTCCATATAATCTCGCCACAGCCTTTTGTCTCGCTGTTTATGGAATGCATGGCCAATACTTTTTTAGATCCAAACCAGGAGAGTTAAGCCCATAGACAAGAACAGAATATATAACCTTTATAAATGAACTAGGTGACACATAATATCACGATGATGGTATCGCCGTACCCCCATTCGATCCTGGTTCTTCCAGCTGTTAAAGTGTATGATACATTTCCATACATCCAAGTTTCCATAATGAGACAATATAATCCTTACGGTCTTCTGACTGCAAAAATCGGATAGTTCCCATTTCCATTTCCCACACGAGTTAATTTTGGTACTTGAGAATAACCCTGCATACCCATTGTAATTGCTGGCATCATTTGATTGGTAGTCTTCGTAATACCTCCACCCCGTATTCCCTGGGCAAGATTAATCCATGTAGGAACACTATTATTTAGCATTCCAAAGAATGCATCACTAAAAGCAGTTCCAGTTCCGTTGGGATTCACAAGTGCCGGCTGACCATAACATGTTGACTGAATAAGCTCTGTATGTGGCTCGCAAGCTTCTATCGCTTCGTTGTAAGCCTCTCTGCAAGATTGCCTGTTGAGTATTTCATTCCCCGAAAAGACACGCTGCTCAAGTATTAACTGTTGTTGATTACCCCCCCTAAGGCTACGGCAAGCATCAACAATCACTGTACGTCGCTTAAAATTCTCCTCGCCCTGTAGCGGCAAGAATTCACTTATGCTCACAAATCCACCTTGGGATAACTGAATCCAATCTTGTTCGAGATATGCATCACCATGGCCCACAAACATAATCATCGCATAATCTGCGTCTTTATTAATTTCACCTAGCTTTTCTGTCAGCCAGTTAACTTCTTGCTGATCACCCATGCCTTGTGGCTCCTCTATGATTTCTCCAAACTGTCCATCAGTCCAAGCACCACCCACTGCACTTTTGAAATACTCCTTATACCTCTTTAGCACATCTGGTACGCATGACACATAATTCACTCCCGGTATCCCAGGATTACACAATAATAAAAGTTTACGATTATTAATTGCCATGTCAAAATCCTATTTATATATTGTGAATTTTTTAAGATGCTTAGTTCATGAAGATAACTTGATTATTGAGTAAACGAAGGCATACCATAATCCTTATAGCATACGCTCTGAAGAGTTATCTTGTGTCCCTCTTCCAGCAATATCTTTGATTCTGCCTCTTTATCATATTTCTGTAACGCCTCATAAATCCATTGCATCGTATACTATAGGACTATAATACATGTCATTAAAGTAACGATTGTACTCATCCTCAACACAATGCTTGCACATCTTCTCGCAACCCTGACCAATGTTTCTGGGGTAGATATAGCTTCGTATCGTAGATTAAGTTGAATCATGTTATAATCTTAATAGCTACATCAACTTATTTAAGTCCACTTGTAAGCCAGAGGCTTTCATTTCTCTAGCTACATCAAACTGCCATCGCTTTGCGGCATCAAGTATTATATACACCACACCACTCAAATCACCTGGCACTTCAACTCCTTCTTCCACAAGTGCAACTACATTCTTTCTGCCAAGTATTCCACACATCAGTCCGTGTTCAAATACCACATTCTGTCGTGGTCTAGGTTTCAAGTCTGTTTCTTCAACAGCCTTTCCTTCATCACACTTTGTGTAAAGCACAATGGCAAAAGCCACTTCACTGCTTTCCCTCAGTAGCTTCTCAATAATAGTATCACCCCTATTCGGCTGCTTAAACAGCACCACAGGCTCAAATCCTAATTGCTTTACCAACAGCTCAGCCTCATTCCTGATATTACTATCATGTCCGTGTACTATAAATACTTTGTTACCATTAATAGTTACTTCTGTAGGTACAGTTTGCTGTTCGACCTTGCATGGTATGAGGCTCATACGTTCAATGAAGCCTTTTATATAGGCGATTTGATCTCGTAATGCAGATTTGTATTCTTCAACAAGGTCACTTATAACGTAACTTAATCCACTCCTATCAAAACCAACAAGGTCGGTATTATTTTGGTGCTCAAATGAGCGTATGAAGATTTCTCTGCACATAATAGCCCAACTTTTATACTGACGAAGGAATTCATCTTGTTGAGTCTCATCATATTCATCTCTTTGAGAACGAGTACCGGCATATATATTATAATGTGTCTTTGGGACCTTTGCTACCTGCATTGCCAATATTGTTTCAGCAGCTTTAATTTGCCCCTCCAATAATGCCTTCACTTCTTCTCTACCTTTAATTAAAGTACTAGCTATTGGTTGATCTTGTTCCGTTTTCTTTGTTTTAGCCATAATTGTTTATTTCATTATTCAAAGAAACACCGTTCATCTATGATAATGTGTACCAGAATTATTTGTTAAATCAGCAAATCCTTTATCTTGAAAAAACGTAACGGAGTATTGAAGATGCCATCATTGTACTTAACATTGTCAACCCTACTCATGGGCTTTATTCCTTCAACCAAACCTATCATTCGTATCTCTGGTTCAAATTTATACTTAAATACAGAATTCACTCTTTCCATCAAATAACAACAGAACTGCTTTGTTGCTTTAAGTTGTTTATTGGGTAGTTTATTTTTTTTGAGTTCAAAAATCAAAATAAATGGTTTATTATCACTCTTACGATTCGTAAACAATACATAATCAGAAACAATCTTTAAATCTGGATAGTTCTTAAAGAAGGGGAATGGTTGGGGAATACCTGAAACAGCGACATCTAATGAGTAAATAAGCTGTTTCCCACTTCTTTCGTATCGAATCTCCTGTCTACCCAAGGTTTTATCTTCTTTCAAAGTGTTTCGGCTATTTACCTTATAAACATCAGATATCGTCTGTTCTATACAAGAAAGAAAATCCATAATTAAATATCCATTGCTTCGTATATCTTTTGACTAGTTTCTACCTGGTCATTGATCACTTCGTCAATCAAATCAATGCTAAAACCTGTCTTGGTAACTTTAATCTCTTTTCCTATTACATCAGCTCCGTTTTTCTGGATTTCGAAATAATAAGGGCAAACCATATCACCCTCTAATACTTCATCTTTACTATAACCTAATTCTTTTATTTTCTCTTTATCCTTTAATGAGGACAACATTATCATATTATTAATCTCACGGATAATATAATCACTATGTGTGTTTATGATCAACTTTATGCCAGAATTAACAATCATAGAAAAAACACGTGCAAGGAGTATCTGATTCTTAGGATGAAGATTAATCTCAGGTTCATCAATAATCATTAAATTACAGTCCATTGCTGTATGACGAAGAAATAGCACGATAGAGCATATAGTTTTAACCCCCGACGAAGTTAATGATAAGGGGATCTCATCTGTCATTCTCTTATTTGAATACCACACTTCATCTTCTGTATTCAATACCAAATGGCCTTTTAAAACATCTTTTTCAATTTTATCGGCAAGGAAGCCATATCGAGAGTTCTGAAAGAACCTCTTCCTTAAATTGCCAATATTCTCAACTAGATAAGCGAGTGGTAAAGGGAAGTTTATCTTACTTTTTCCAAATGACAAGTCTTCATCTATGTCTTTGGGTTTTCGTCCAAGCTCTTTATTAAAGATTAATAATCCACTACGCTCAGAGGTTTCAATATCCTCAATAATTGAACCAAAAAATAAACACTTAATAATTAGTTGATTAACGAATGAAGCTTCTTCTGTATTACCTCCAATACATTTTATAGTGTATTTATTTGTATTTCCTTTTTTCTCAAAATCAAATGTGTCTATTGCTTTTAAAGCATAATGTGATATATAGATAGACTTCTTAAACTCATCAATATCTGTCAATAAAGAAATTCGGGCATTCCTAACTATATCGTCTTTTCCATCAACATTAAAAATATATGGAAGGAAAGAATTAATAGTATTAATATGATTCCTCAGAATATCATATAATAAAGGATAATCGATCTCATATGTTTTCTTGCGAGATGGTGATTTAATTATTTCATTCCACCCTAATATATCTTTCTTAAATAGGAAGAAAGCACTTAAACTATAAATGATGTACGAGATATAAGTTTTACCTGTACCATTCAACCCAGTAAACACCAAAAAAGGTTTAGACAAATCCAGATCTATTTTATTTACAGGACCTATGTTTTCTATCCTAATCCTCATACTATATACTTTATCTTGAGAAATCTAATAAGAGCCTCATTATTATCATTTAAAATGGCAGACCGTCATCTTCTGGGATTTCTTCAAAGCGTTTATGAATTGCAACCAGCAATGAATGGTATTCTTCCGAAGGAAGTTTTTCCATGAGGCTCTGCAATATCATACAGAACTCTATGGTCAAGGAAGTGCTAACTTGTTTCTTCCTACTAAGCCATATAATAAACTTTTTACTAAATGGCGAGAACAGTTCTTTAAGAGTAATATAGGGGCGCCACTTAAATAATTCAATATTACCGATAAGTCCTTTAATCCATTTCTCAACTTCCTCAAATGTAATCTTCTCATTCTGCTGCAGCTCGACAACTGGAGTATGATTAACCATAAGCACTTCTTCCAAGTAACCGAACACTTGCTTCTTTATCTCTTCTATTCCTGATAGGTTTTGAGCAGCACGAATAGAAGAAAGGTCAAATGAGAGTTTGCCTTCCTTAGAATCTTTACCCTCCAACAAGGAACGAAGCGTTGCAGAGATACCATCAATCTTCTGTGACAGGTTCTGAACCTCCTGCATGGGAATGTTTTTATCCTTTGTCAAGAAGGTGTACATAGCTCCTGCCCATTGCTGTTTTAAACAGTCCTTTATATCCGTAGAGAACTCAAAGGTCTGAACGCCCACGTTCTCAGCATATATCATTTCAATAAAGCGGAAGAGATTGCGATAAGAATCATTAGGAAATGGGTATGTATCGTCGAACTCTCGACGAACCTTCAGTTTGTTCTCGGCATTATCATCAGACAGTTTTCCTTCATCACGCAATTTGCGAATATGCTTATCCCATGCCCGATTGTAGTTATTATAGTCATAATCGACAAAACGATTAATGAACACGTGCTTAGGCACATTACATTTGATGGATTTACCAAACTCTTCCATCGTAATAGAGCTGGGGGAAGATAAATTGCTCGTTTTATAATATGTGCTTCCGAATGAGTTTCCTATTATCAGAACAAACATCTGGCACTTCTCGATTTCCTTGAAACAAGAATCCTGGGGATGTTCGCCGTAGTCAAAAAAAATATCGCCAAACTCACTCAATATGGGCTCATAGCCATAATCTATGATAAACTCACGAATCTGAGAGCGAATCTCCTTCAAATCGTAGCACGTAGAACTAACAAATATCCTTGGCTTTGCCATAAATAAGTATTGATATAATCAATTCTTTATCATTTTCACTTTATCAGTTAATCCCCCCGGGATTAACCTATAACAAGTCCCCACATAAAACCCATCGATTGCTTACTAATCTATTTACAAATCGACCCCTGATATACGAAACCTTCATGACGAGGATGAATAGTTAATTTTGTGAGACAACTTGGCATTTTTATGGGATTCTTTTGTGTGAAAACATGTATGATATTGCCCACATTATCAAACATGATATCCCCTGCAGTATTCTGCGTAATAGTGATATCTGCATCAAGATAATCCAAATCTTTTGAAGGTGCATTACCTATAACGATAACTTTAGGGTTCAATACTTCTAATAACTTTGGGGGTATTTGGGCTGTTTTTCTTCCATGATGTGGATGAAACAGAACATCAACATGTGGTATTATTCTGCCATGTTTTCTATAATATGACAAGAATTCTTCTTGCATATCTGAAAGCATGTCTCCCATCCACATAAACTTAAGACCATTTTTAATTCTATATATAAAAATAGGGCTAATATTATTTACGCAAGTGCCATCATGACCTGCATTAACATTTTCCAGTGCCTTCCTAAACTCAACATCATGACGAAAAGGCCAAAGAAAGAATATCCCTGCAGAACCTATCTTTCTCCCATTCTTCAGCATACCATCCTTATTTAGATATGCTCTTTCTCTTTTGGCATATATTTCAAAATTATATTTCTTTTTCAAATTAGAATATCTAATAAAACTTGGATTAGCGCCATCTACTGGTCTATTATTTTCTACTGCATAAAAATTACTTATTTTGAAACAATCATCAAGAAATTCCATACCACTTATATGGTCTTTATCAGGATGAGTTGATATGAACCTTTTAATACGGCCATCTGACATCTTGCGCAACTCTGAAAGTATCTCATCTTTACGACAATCTTGATTGCCTCCTTCTTTAAGGAAGCAGTCAACGATTGTAAAGTTCTTTGAATTATGTTGAATATAAAACATATCTCCTCTATTTTCGCCATTAGGAAACGAATATGATTTAACAATACTCATAATAGCATTCGATTTGAATAGTTAAATAATTGCATATATAATAGAGTGAATTATAAGCTCAAAGGCCATACCTGATTAATAAGCATAGTTAATCTTTCTCCTCTCATATCATAAATATTACGGAGCCCTATACCTATATCAAGCGTTTCTATTTCAGGCATTCTTCCTTGCGAGTATAACCATGATATCTTATCCTCTGGATTAAGTTCTCGGCAAAGCCGAACAGACAAGGTTCCTGGGACATTGACAGCCTACTCTATTATAGGTATTACTTCTTCTTAAAATAAGAAGAGGTGAATTAGTGATATTAATCAATCCTACTTACGATTACTACTAAGACCGAATACCTTCTTCATGTGAGAATCGACGAACTCGCTGTTCTTCAATTTTTCCAGAACTATATTCATGTCATCTTCTGATAAAGAGCCGGATATTTCTGCTTTCTTTGCCTTAAGTTTTCTAATAGTGAGTACTTTAGGGTCTGTACAATCTATCCAACTATCATGATCCAAGAAAACTTGATAATTGCTCTGCTTCAAAGGATATTGCTCTGCCTTCCAATCAGGATCATCAGAAAAATCGGCATCGGAATTAATCAGAACAGCACATATCTCTTTTTGATTACTCTTGGCACCTGCAACAACAACGTACTTTAATCGTGTCTTGTATCCATCTTTCAATACCAAGCCATCATTGGCATCCATCTCTACGTATATAACTGTACCAACTTTTAAATCCGCTATAGATTTAACCTGCGATGTAGTTTTGATAGATTGTTTTAGACTGGCTAACTTTCCGTCCTGATCCATAAGACTTCTTAAGAAAGTTGCTCAGACATCAGTTCTTTCTCACGGATATAGGCCACCATCTTAGGAGAGGCCCCAGCTGCACGAGCTATTGCTATCCATGTCATCTCACCTTTTTGCGGGTCATCCTTATATGCCTTCCAAGCAGCTTTGTATGCTTTGTCATGCGACTCTGGAGACAACTCTTTAATAGAATCCTTGTCACGACAATATTCAATCCATTTATCAAGACACTGACGCTCTTTAACAGACAAATAGTCTGTATCTGGTTCACTTAAACCATAAACAAGTTGATTTTCAACTTTAATAGATGCAACAAACGTCTTAAAGTCAGACTTTCCACGCAAACACTCTTTCGTCTCGACAGTCTTAATTACCTTGTCGGAAAAGGCAGGTATCGGTCCATATTTGCGAGCCTTAAAAGTATCTGGACAAAGAACCTTCCCATATTTCAGAAGGTAGTCTTTCTGCGCGAAATACATAATCTTGAAGAGTTTAATGTAGTCCACGCCGTCCTTAAATGCTTTAAGAATATACAGCACTACTGTCTCAATCTTCTTTATTTCATCATTTGTTTTCACAATAATGTTTAAATTAGTTATTATTTATACTATTCATTACACTTATACTATTCATTACTCAACATCCTCGTCATCGTCGGACATGAAGAGGGGGATGAGATGGCCTTCCTTGTGGATTGCGTAGACGGTGATGCCAATGAAGGCGAGGAAGAGGAAGATGAGACACGTGCGCGCGCGCTTGGGCCCATCTTTTCTTACAGGCACAGTGGCTGGCTGGAGGGTAGTGAAAGCAGGAGTCTCCTGCTGCACCTTCATATCGGCCTGTTGCATCTGGGCAATCACCTGCTGCATGATCTGCTGGCGAATATTCATCTCGTTCTGGAGGTCAGCCTGTTTGGTCTGGCCACGCTGTGAACTGACATCGCGATGAGAATCAGAGAAATGAGCATAAGCATCGCGAGCTTTCTCATAACGGGTTCTCGCCTCTTCAAAAATCTTCTTATTATACTCCAAATCAACACGAGCTTTGCTGGTACGATAGTCAGTTATGAACTTCTGCAGCTTCATCTGTACGGAATCAGCAATCGTGGCACAGATCAGGGGATCCTGATCAACAACGTTGATGGTAATAACCATGGTCTTCTTGTCAACATCGCAAGACACCTTCTTCTCCATAGTCTTAACGATCTTTGTTTGTTCCTTGGTCAACTTGAAAGTGTTAACCTTGGAAGACTCTTTTTCCTTGTCGGCACCAAGGAGTGATGCAAGACCATCGAAAGTGGCCTTCATAGCCATAGACCACCAAGGGGCTTTCTGACCGTCCTTCAAATAGTCGTAATAAGTCATGGTGGAGTCTTCGTCCTCGCGCTGTACCTGAATGGGGAAAAGCGAAGCACGGAACGTAACACTGTTCATCAGGTCGGGATAGAGCGTCGGCAAAAGGGCGTCGGCTCCTGCGTTGGCTCCGCCCAAATTAATGCCGAAGCTGCTGGCCAGACTGGCCAAGCCGCTGCTGCTCTTTGCACCCATGCTGGAAAGTTCGGGGGCGAGCATTACAGTACAACTGTAGTAGTTGGGTATGCTCAGCATGATGATTGCTGAAATCACGAAGGTGATTGGCAGAACTTTATAATAAAGTTTGCGATGTTTCTTAACATCGTTAAGTAATTCTTTATAAGAAGGTTTCTCAATCTTTTCTTCCATTTCTTAATATTTTTTTGCAGGGTTCCCCTGCAGGTTTCTCATCTTTCCCAACCCTCTCTTACCGTAAGAGAGGGCTTCGAACCACTCCTAAATCCTCGCCAATCATTCTTGCGTCCCTTCGGTAGCAAGCGACAAGGTCGAGCGGGCAAGGACTTAATTGATTACGGCGACTGGTCGTCTCCATCAAGGTTTTGGTATGGCTCTCTAGCCTGTGTCCCTTCGGGATTCGCCATATTATTTTAATATGGCCCCGACGGGGCCCACCTTAATAATCTATACCATTGTTAAAACACCGAGGGGCTTGGGGGCGAGAAGCCCCCAATACTTATGCTTATTTAAGCATATTGGCTATGCTGACGAACATCGTTGCTAATGAGGCGGCAGAAGTGCCGATGCTGAGCCACTGCTGGACGTTGGCGGGGTCCTTGGGGCCCTTGGTGGGGACGATGATCTCGCAACCGGGCTCTACGGGGGCCTTGGAGGCCTTGGCTATCGTACCGTTCTGGTAGAGGATATAGGTGTTGCTCTTGCGGGCGCGACGGCCATAGCCACCGGCCTGCTCGATATAGTACTTATAGTTCTTCTTGTTCTTAAAGGCGACGGTGTTGGGCTTCAAGATATCACCGGAGATCTTGACCGTACGGTTATAGCGGGGAACGACCAGACGGTCGCCATCCTGCAGCTCAATATCTTCATCGCCACCAGGATTGGCCAGGGCCTCATCCAGATGAATACCTACGGTGTAGGTCTCAGACAGGGCCAGCTGCTCCAGGTTAATGGAGTCCTTCGTATCGGCTGAGCCACTCTGGCGGGCCATCTTGATCACTTCCTCCATACGGGCACGCTCGTCCTTGTTCATGGTACGGATGAGTCGGGCACCACGCACATAGGCGCCAGGCACCACGCCACCGGCAGCCTGCAGTACATCGGAGAGGCGCTGGTTCTTCTGATTCAGGGTATAGCTGCCTTCATAGGCTACCTCGCCCTCAACACGAACCTTGAACAGTTCGGCAGATACGGGACTGCGGCGAACAGACACGACATCATAGGGTTCGAGGGTGAAGCTCTTGTCGCCATCGAACTCAAAGCCAGGCTTGATGGCGAAGCTGAAGGTCTTGGCAATCTCCATGGTAGAGGTAGTAGCCTCAGGATCGATCATGCGACGGGCTACATCGACCTTCACCGTAGAGGCATTATCAGTCAAGCCTCCGGCCTGCAGGATGAGGTCCTCGACCGTCATCTTCTCAGCATACTCGTAAGTGCCGGGGAAGATGACCTCGCCATCAATCGAGAGGGTACGGAGGTTCTGATGCTCAGCCAGCGTGGGGATGAAGAGGATATCCTCGTTCTCCAAGGGCACATCGGCGGCCGTGCCTTCCACGATGCCCTTCAGATCGATGGTGATGACCTCCTGGGTGCGGTTGGGCTTCATACGTCGCAGCACAGCGCGTGACACCATGGCTTCCTCGGTGAGGCCATCGGCATTATCAATCAGACTACGTACACTGCTTACCTTCTCGCCCAACTGATACATACCGGGGCGATAGACAGCGCCCTTTACTTCGACCATATTCTCGAAACGATCGATGATGGAATCGACATTCACCGAGTCGCCATCGAACATCTTAAAATCCTGCAGCTCGAACTCCTCGACATTGAAGACGGTCTTCATGCGGCCGTTCTTGCGCAGCACGCGCAGCGACTTCTTATAGGCATCGCTGGCAAAGCCGCCACTATACTTGAGGAGGGTGGAGAGGCTCTCGTTCTTACGGAGCTCATAGGCCATGGGGCGCTTCACACGGCCGGAGATATCAACAATGCTCTCGTAAGGGCCTACCTGGATAACATCGTTGTCCTGCAGGCGTACATTGCCGGCCAGACGGCCATTGAGGATGAACTCATAGACATCGACCACCGAGATCTGACGACCCTGACGGTAGACCTTGATGTTTCGCAACGTACCCAGATCGCTGACACCACCAGCCATATAGAGGGCATGGAACACGGTGGCAAAGGCACTGAGGGTATAGGTGCCAGGAGCCTTTACCTCGCCCATCACATTGACCAGGATGGTGCGGGTCTGCCCCACAGTGACCTTGATATCGGAACTCTCATAATAAGTGCCCAACTTACTGCGCACACGTGACTGAGCGGCTGACACAGAGAGGCCGGCCACATGCACAGGACCGTAATCGGGCACGTTTACATCGCCATCGGGCGATACCGTGAGCTGCTCGCTCTTCTGCGTGTCGCCATAAACATCGATGATGAGCTGATCGCCAGGACCCAGCACATAGTTCTGGGGGGTGGCAATGTTCATGACGGGCTCGAAGGTGAGGGCCTTATTATTGAAAATATCGCGACCGAAAACCTTTTTGCTCTTCTCACCCGTGAAATAGAGGGAGTCGGCACTCTGGTACATCGTCATGTCATCGGCATAAAGCCAGCTATCGGGGCGGTTCTGCATCATCTGCTGCTGTCGCATCTGACGGGCCTTGGCATCGGTATCCACCTCGCGCAGGGCACCATTGTTCTTACGCATGCGGTCGGAGGCATCGCCAATGGCCTTGTCGGCCGTCTGGCCCATGCCGGTCTGCTCCAGCTGCTTGGCATACTTCTGGCGCATGCGCTGGATCTGCTCCAGGGTGGCGCCTTTCTTGAGCAAATCCTGGGCGATATCGCTCTCGGCCTTGCCCAGCTTCTTCTGCTGCATGACATACTGCAGAATCTGCGTATCGCTCATACTCTGACTAAAGGCTGTCAGAGACAAGCCCATAGACATTAACATCAAAAAGACTATCTTTTTCATATTCATCATAATTTTCGCTGAAAACAAAAATTGGGGGTCACCATCATTACTGCATTCCGTTATGATAGAGACACTCAATTTTACCTATAAATGACGTAAGAATACAACCTTTCTGCCTGATATCCAGTGACATACTCAAGTTTTCTTCTCAATATTGGGGTACAAAGGTAAGCATTTTATTTGGTATAAACAAATAAAAGGGGGATAATTTTGCAATTACCCCCCTTAACTTGACAACGGCTTCCTATCCTTACAAGATATTCGCCTTGATATTATCTACGATATACTGTACGTTTTCATCGGTTACGCACGGGCCTGTGGGCAGGCACATACCCATCTTAAAGATTTCCTCGCTCACACCACTGGTATAGGCGGGTGAATCCTTATAAACGGGCTGCTTGTGCATGGGTTTCCACAGGGGGCGCGACTCGATACCAGCCTCGAACAGGGCCATGCGCATGGCCTCGACATTGGCATTAGGCTGACAGTCGGTGACTGCCGTAGAGGCCTGATGGATGACACCGGGGACACCGCCTACAGCATCCTTGACCAGGAACTTATAGGCATTCTCCTGGCCCTTCACCTTCAAGGCAGGATCCAAAGTTATAGCCGACAACCAATAATTGGAGTCATAGACAGGAGTTGGCCTGACAGGGGACAGGTTCCTGTCAGAAACGTTTTGCGCAGATGGCTGACACGAACCAGTCCCCGTGTCAGGCTGAGTATGCACAGTTACGCCATCTACATCTTTCAGGAGCTGCTCATAGAGGGCCTGCACATGGTGGTGATGGGCAATATGATCATGGACCACCGTCATCTGACCACGGCCAATGCCTGCACAAATATTACTCAAGCGGTAATTATAACCAATAGTCTCGTGCTGATAGTAAGGATAGCTCTCGCGGGCCTGCGTGGCCAGCCACATGATCTTCTTCCATTCAGCCCGGTCGCTGCAAATTAAGGCACCACCACCTGAGGTGGTGATCATCTTATTGCCATTGAAGCTCAGCACGCCATATTTACCGAAGGTGCCCAGCACCTGACCCTTATAGCGCGAGCCGAAGCCCTCGGCAGCATCCTCGATCACAGGAATCTCGTAGCGATTGGCCACCTCGAGGATACGGTCAATCTGGTAAGGCATGCCATAGAGGGCCACCGGCACGATGGCCTTGGGCTTACGACCAGTCTTAGCCAGGCGGTCCTTGATGGCCACCTCGAGCAGATCGGGATCCATGTTCCAGGTGGAGCGCTCTGAATCGACAAAGACCGGGGTGGCACCCAGATAAGTGACAGGATGGGCTGAGGCACAGAAGGTAAAGCTCTGCGTGATGACCTCATCGCCAGGACCTACGCCACAGGCAATCAGCGCCATATGCACAGCGGCCGTACCATTACTCAGTGCGACCACTTCCTTACCCGCGCCCACAAACTGCTTCAAGTCGTTCTCAAAGCCGTCAACATTTGGCCCCAGCGGGGCTACCCAATTGGTATCGAAAGCTTCCTGTATATACTTTTGTTCCATGCCCGTCTCGCTCATGTGAGCCAGACATAGATGTATCATTTTACTCATTCTATTTTTAAATTTGGGTGCAAAGGTACGAATAACTGAGCAAATAACAAAAGAAATATTGATTTTTTATGCGAAAAAGGGCAAAAAAATTCCCCAGCGCAAGGGGCTGAGGAATCATTTTTTTTGACGAAGGCGGAATAAATAGTCATATAAGGGGGGCGACAGGACAAACAGGAGGGAGCCCGGGCGCAGGGCTATGCGCACATTCTGCAGGAAGAAACGCAGATAGCCCTTCCAGTAGCGGAACCTAGATTTGCCATCCGAGAACGAGCGCCAGGCCTGGGCATAAGAAAAGAGCACATAACGGGCAAAGCGCTGCTCATCGAAGGCCTTGGAGCGGTAATAGGCAAAGAGGCGTTGATAGGCCTGGATCTGAAAGTCCATGCGCTCATGGGTCTGCTGGCCGAAACTGATGTTATCCTTCCGGAGCGAGTAATAATACAGCTGCTCAGAGGTATAGGCGATCACAGGGGCCAAGGAGAGGTAGTCGGGCACGATATACAGATCCTCCGCCCAATGGGTCTCAGGGAAGCGCAGGTGCTCAAAAATCTGTCGCTTATAAAGCTTCAGCACCGGACTGTTCAGATCGTCGCCATTGCCCAACAGGGACACATCGACCACTCCATCGCGGAAAATATGCACGCCCGTATCCTCATGGACATCGGGCAACCAGTCGCTGATGACCTTGCGACTGCAAAAACTGATGTCGGCCTGATAGGTGGTGAGCAGCTCATAGAGGCGCTCCAACATGCGGGGATGGATGGTATCATCGGAGTCGATAAACGAGATATAATCGCCCTGGCAGGCATCGAGACCGGTGTTACGGGCCTTGCCCTGCCCCCCATTCTCTGGCTGATGGATCACCCGAATACGGGCATCGCGCTGAGCCAGCTCATCGCACAGGCCAGCACTCCCGTCGGTAGAGCCATCATCCACGAGCAAGAGCTCAAGATGGACATAAGTAGAGGCCAGGATGGAGCTGACACACGACTCGAGATACGGGGCGACATTATAAACCGGGACAATGACGCTGATTAAAGGCTGGGACTGCATTATTTCTTTCCTTCTTCGATAATGGCCTTGACATTGAAATAGACCGCCATCTCAGATATTTTTACTGCGTGAGGGATATCGGTGCGGGTGCTGTCGTAATCAGCAGGATAGGGATAAGGCAGGCGAATGGTATCCTGTCCGGCTGCGATCTGTTGCTGGATACGGGCATTGCGCTGCAACTCGAAAGGCTTGAGATAGATGGAATACGACAGATTGGGCACAATCAGTCGGACACACAGGACGATCAAGGCTACCACCACCAGACCCGGATAAAGCCAAGATATATGGTCATCGTACAGGGTATAGAGCAGATACAGCAGAGCACTGATGATGCCGAAACTACAGGGGGTGAAGGTGGAGCCATTGGGAATGCAACCGCCGATATAGACCACGGCTGTGAGCAGACTCAGTCCCAGGATGCCCAAAGACACCAGCAAGGGGCGGAGCAACAGGGCGCTACGACCACTGCGGAGATAGGCATAGAGCCAGACGAGCACTGTCAACAGATAGCAAATCAATGCCACATGGCAGACGCGCCAGATGACCGCGAACAGCTCGGGGAGATAAGACAACTTGGTGAGCAGGGGCATGCCATAGAAGTTGTAAGGCACAATGCCACCAGTGAAGGGGGTGTTCATACCACGGACAGCTGCGCCAGGCATGAAGAGCAGCCAACAGGCGCCCATCCAGAACGTGATGAGTGACACGTAATACAGCGGGGGTAAGGGCTGGCCCTTCACATATCGCCACAGTAACTGACCAAACAACAGCACTATGAAGACAACCGCGATGCCCTCGGTGGACACACCGAGCAGGAAGGTGCAGAGGCCAAAAAGGAAAATGGTGAGCCAGGAATGATCCTGGGTTCGATCGACCCCATACACATAATAGGGAATCACAAACATGGCGAAGATGGTGCCATAGATATAATTGGCACAGGCGGAGAAACAGCAATAGGTGGTAAAGCGGGCACCCATGTAAATGAGACAGGCAGCCGTGAGGTAAAACAGCACCCCACGCAGCGAACACATTTCCAAATGAGGCAATACCAACCGCTTGACTGCCCAAGGGAAGAGGGCAAACATAGCGGGTGTGAGCAACAGATGCACCCAGCGATCGGGGGTCAAGGGGAAGAGATAGAAAAAGAGTTCGCCACCACGGGCTACATGGATGCTGCTGCACCATACCCAGCGCAGGAAACGGACCAGGAAAGGCTGACCGGTATTGAGGGTGCAATAGAAATCGTCGCCACTCCACCAGGAGTGATAGACAATAGTCCAGCACAGGGCAAACTGCAGGGCTGCCAACACGATTAATACTGCCAGCCAACCCTTATGCACCGCAACCAACCAAGCGCACCAGCGCTGCCAGCACTGGCGGAGCTTAGAGAGGCTGGGCAGGAGATAGAGACGGTGCTGAACACGCCACTCCTTGAGCGGCATGAACAAGAGCAGCACGCAGAGGCCTAAGAAAAAGATGAACAACTTGCCAATCTGGAAGAACATGGCCTGCAACTGCCAGATGGTGGGAATGGTATCGGTATGGACCTTCTCCTGAATCTTACCGATCAAATCAAAGTTCTCGAGGAAAGCGATGGCATGACTGCTGATGGCCCGGAGAAGCCACTCACGGGCTGCTGTATAGGCCAGGCATGAGATCAGCGTCAAAAGGCCTGCCAGCAACAGTGACAGGCCTAAACGACGGAGGATATAGGAGGGATTATTCCGCATGGAGGTGATAATAACGGTTCATGAACCAGAGGTAAAGCACTGACAACAGCAGCAACTGGATAAACAGGGTGGTATTACCGGGATTGGCGATGAGCCACACATTACAGAGGGTCTGCAAGCCCATATAGATGAGCGACACCTTGAGATGGCCCATGCCCAGCTCATTGGCCATGATCTGATAGGCATGTTTCTTATGGGGTGTCATGAGGTTCTCGCCCAGGAAGGTGCGATGGAGCATGGTCATGCCCCCATCGACGGCATAGACCACAATGAACGACATCCAGTACAACTGGGCCTCCTGGAGGAACAGTTTGAGGATGAGGAACAGGATGATAAAGCCGATGGACAAGGCCCCTACATCGCCGGCAAAGCACTTGGCATGCGTGCGGAAATTGAAGAAACAGAACACGAGGATGGCCATGAGCACGAACACCAAAAGATCGTTATCGATAAAGTGGGTGATAAAATGGTTGACATAAATCAGCGACAGGATGGCCACCAGGGAATAACCTCCCGTCATACCATTGACACCATCCATAAAATTATAGATATTCACCACGCCCACACAGGCCACCGACAAGAGGAACAGGGGCTGTAAGGGTTGGCTGAACACATGGACATTGTAAAGCATGATGAGGAAGGCGGCAAACTGGCAGACCAGGCGGATCTTGGGACTGACACTAAGGATATCGTCGACAAAGCTGACAAAAGCCAGGATGCTTAATCCCACGAAGATCATGGGCATCTGGAAGCCAGACCAGACGAACCACACCAGATAAGCGATATAAAAAAGGATGCCACCACCCCTGACCACCGTACCAGTATGGGAACTCTGGTGATGGGGGCGATCAACCACACCAACGCGCTTGGCTAACCAAATATAGGCTATCTCCACAACCAGGAGTAGCACACCAACTAAAACATAATCCTTCATTGACTATTCTTCATATGATTAATGGCACTGGCATATCCTTCCCTGATGCCCACCGGCATGCGGGAGATATGCAGCGCCTGTTTGATTTTCGAGTTATCCACCACGTAATCCTCGGTGAGCTTGCGTAAGCGTTCCCTGTTGAGCGGCAGGTGCAGGACATCGCCCACACGAGCCAGGATGCGTACCAGCCACCGGGGCACAGGCCACAGGCGACAAGGCTGATGCAAGGTCTGACAGATGATGCTGACCAGTTCATTGGTGGAGATGGCCTCATCATCGCTGACAGGGTAGATACCATCGGGCACTTCCTGGCTTAACAGCTCACCCACCACATAGGCCACATTATCGACAGAGACCAGGCTCCGGCGATTATCAAAAGCGGCCAGCGGCCAGGGAAGGCCCTTGCTAACCAGCTGGTACAACAGTTTCAGATTGGCCTTATTGCCCGGGCCATAGATGAGACACGGGCGGAGGATATAGGTGTGCTGAGCAGGCTGCTGACTGGGCATGCGCTCCTGGAGATACTGCTCGGCTGCGAGTTTGCTCTGGGCATAAGGCGTATCGGCATCCTGGGCCTTGACAGAACTGAAGAAGATAAACCGGCGCGCTGATGACTGCAGGAACTGCTCGTAGATCTTTTTGGTGAGTTCGGTATTGACCCGGAAATAGACATCGGGCTGCGTGAGGTGCTTGGTATCATGGGCCTTGCCAGCCAGATGGACCACAGCATCGACCTCAGGCAAGGGGGCATTGGAACGGATATCCCAACGAATCACCTCATGGCGGCCCTCAAAGGCGCGGATGAGATTAGTGCCTACGAAACCGTGACTACCTGTGATGAGAACCTTCATGAGCGGGACTTCTTTCGGCGGTATTCATCCATATACAGCAAAGGAAGCGTGCGGAGGATCTTCCAGACACGGGTGAGCTGTTTGCGGGGCTCCCGGTAGATACGATCGAGCCAGATAAACCGGAAAGCCCCCAAATGGAACTTGGGTTGGATGTTATTGCCTATGTAAAAATTGAAGGCGGCCCCAATGCCACAGAGGACTCCCCGATGCACATGAGGCAGGATCAATGACATGAACTGCTCCTGCTTAGGGGCTCCCAAGGATACCCAGATGATATCGGGATGAAGGGCATTGATCTGGGCAGCAATGGCGGGGTAATCGAACTCTTCTACTTTCAGGAAAGGCACTGGCAGATGGGACACATGGGAGACTGGGAGATGGCGCTCCTGAAGACTGTCACAGATTTTCTGGAAGGTCTCGGCCGTACTGCCCAGCAGCAACTGCCGGTACTGGTCCTGACCAATCATATGCTCGAAAAAGTCGGGTCCATTATAAGCCCGTACATGGGTGTGGTAGATGCGGTTCACCATGGCAGCGATGGAACCGCCATCACAGCTGTTGACCATGGACTGACGCAGCACCTGGAGAAAGCGGCTGTTCTTACGGGACAAGGAGAGCATGGTGGCATCGACAAAGCATACATAGCCCTTACGGCCCTCGCTGATGCAACGGCTGATGAGGGTATGGAACACCTCCCTGTCGAACTCCATCTGAATATCGAATACGTTCATCATGAGCGGCCATCCAAATAAAAACGACGTACCAAACGGATGATCTCATGCACCTCCTCATCCGTCAGTTCGTAATACAACGGCAGACGGACCAGGCAATCGCCATACCTATCGCAATTGGGCAGGGCACGACCATCGTGCTTGTCGTGGTAATACGAGCTGGTATGCAAGGGCAGATAATGGAAGGTAGCCATAACACCCTGCTCCTTGAGAGAAGCAATCAGACGGGTGCGCTCATCGAGACTGCGACAGACCATATAGAAGATATGGGCATTATTCGTGGCATAGTCAGGAAGGGCAGGCATCACGACGCCCTGTGCAGCAAGATCGGCCAGACCATCACGATACATCTGCCAGATGTGCTTGCGACGGGACTGAATGTCATCCATCTGCTCCAGCTGGGCCCAGAGATAGGCAGCATTCAACTCGGAAGGGAGGAAAGAGCTGCCCATATCGCACCAGCCATACTTATTGACCATACCGCGATAGAACTCAGCGCGGTTGGTGCCTTTCTCCCAGAGGATCTCTGCCCGACGGAGGAATCGCTCATCATTGATGGTGAGCATACCGCCTTCGCCACAATGGATGTTTTTAGATTCATGGAAAGAGAAAGCGCCCAAGTGACCAATGCTACCCAAGGGACGGCCCTTATAATAGGAGTCGACAGCCTGAGCTGCATCCTCGACTACCAGGAGGTTATGTTTCTCAGCCAGCGCCATGATGGCATCCATATCGCAGGCCACACCTGCATAATGCACTACCACCAGGACTCGGGTACGAGGGGTGATCAACGGCTCGATGGCAGCGGCTGTGACATTGGGGTCGTCAGGGCCACTATCGGCAAACACCACCTTCGCACCTTCGCGCAGGAAAGCCAGCGCTGAAGAGACAAAGGTATAGGAGGGAACAATCACCTCATCGCCGGGTTGCAAACCACACAGCATGGCACACATCTCCAGGGCATCAGTGCCGGAAGTGGTCAACAGACATTTGCGGAAGCCATAGCGCTCTTCAAAGAAGCGGTGACATAGCTTGGTGAAATCGCCATTGCCAGACATGGTGGTGGAATGACACACTTGCTCTATATAGGATAATTCCTTACCAGTGAAATAGGGTCGATTAAACAGAATCATGATGTTGCATCAAAGATTGATATATGTTTGCTAATTTTCCGAAAACAACTTCGGGGGCATAACGGCTGACAGCATACTGATGGCAGCGCTGTGACAGCTCAGGTGTCTTCTTGGGGGCAGCCTCGATGACTCGGGCCAAGGCCTCGACATCGTAGGTAGGGGTAAAGGTACCCAACTCAGGGGGCGCCACATAAGGGGTGCCTGCCTCAGCAAAGCCGGCCAGGGGCGTGCCACAGCCCAGGGCATCGATACACACATTGGGCATGGTATCGGCCAGACTGGTACACACGAACAGATCGCCCAAAGAATAGTATTCAGCCAACTCATGCTGGGAGCTGACATAGGGGATGGTGATGAGATGGGGCAGCTGCACTGGCTGCTTTATATCGTAACCCACAAAGACAAAGGATAGATCAGGGCGGTCCTGAAGCAGCTGGGCTGCCTGAATGAAGTACTGACCACCCTTGCGTGGATCGCTCATCTGAGTTACCGTGACAATCACCTTATGAGAGGCGGGGATGCCCAGACGAGCCCGTAAAGCCTGTACATCGCGGGGATAGAAGACGCGGCCGAAATCAACGGGTTCATCGAGTTCCTCGATCCTGAAGTCATGAAGTAACTTGGAACGACGGGCCCGATCGACCACCCACCCCGGACCTGTAAACACGATATCACGGAAACCCTCGTAGGCCTGTTGTTTGGCCTTGAAAATAAAGGCAGAACGATCGAAAAAGTAGCTCTTGGGATAGGACTTCTGCTCGGGACAGTGACCTGTACAACCCGTGAGGAACTGCTGACAGCTATAGGCATACGGGCATTTGCCCATATAGGCATACTCATCCATCATGGTATAGCATACCTTGAAATGATGGGTCTTGAGATAGGTGAGATAGGCGTTGCTATTGATGTAATAGCCATGCAAGATGTTCAACTGCACGATATCGGGATGGAAAGACTCTGTGAGTTTGATGAGTCTGCGCGTGGCCAAGGGATGGGTATAGCCCTCATAGCCCGAGATCCAGGCAGCCAAACGGCCCAGACCTGGTTCCATCTTTCCGGCTACAGGGATAAAGTCGGGATTAGGGATCTGAGGTTCCCTGATGCCGCGATAGCACACACGTACCTCATGGCCCTGAGCCTTGAAATAGGCATATTGAAGAGAAGTGATCTTCCCCGTGCTATGAATAGCACCAAACACATCGACAATCAAGATCTTCATCGCAAGACTTTTATGATTTCCCTGGTCACACTACGGATATCGTACTGATCTTCGATAACCTTCCGGGCCTGGAGGGCATAGGATTCATATAAGGTTTTGTCATCGACCATCTGCTGCATGGCCTTAGCCAGCGCTTCTACATCGTAGGCTGGCACTGTAAGACCCACTTTCAGCTGTTCAATGTCCAGCGGACTATCGACATTATAAGTGGCAATGACAGGCAGGGAACAAGCCAGAGAATCGAGTATCTGGGTATAGCCCACCCCGAAACTCACATCCTGACAGATGCTCAGGGCCACATGCGCCTGTTTCATCTGCTGGAACAAAGAACGAACCACAGCTGCCCGATCCTTCGAGTTATCGACATAGACGACAGAGATATCAGGGTTGTGGACCGTATCCAAATAGGCGGCATAGTCTACCCCACCCCAGCTACGGACCGTCAAAATCTTCAGGCGAGCCCCTCTAACCTTGGCAAATGCCTGGCACAGAGTCTCGAAATCGCGATAGGCAATACCCGTGGTGATAAAGGTAAAGGGCTCCTCACGAGAGGCTGGGATGGCATCGACATAGTGTAAGTCGCGCCCCCAGCGCATGTACTGCAAGCGCTCTCGGGGAACCAGTCCCCCATCGGCAGAGCGCTGCACATGGGACTCGGACATGAGGAAGAGGCGCTCAAACTGATTATAAAAGAGTCGTTTCATGGCATCGCCCACTCGACTACCGGTGGGACTGATGGCAGTGTATTTCCAGGCGAACATGCGCTTGCGATAGAGTCCTATCCGCCTGAGCAAAGCCAACAGGAACAGATAGTCGGGGTCGATCATGTTATAGAGCACATCGTGACGGATGATCAGGATGCGGCATGCCAAGAGCAGGTTCAGCTTGAGGAGCATCCAGCGGGAATAGCCCCTGCGTGTGTAATACAGATAGCGCACCTGCAGGGGAAGGCCCTGCTTCATGGCTTCCTCCTCGAGATAAGGGATGCCATAGAGCAGATGCCCCGGCACGCCCTGGAGCATCCTGTCGACAGGACATAAAACCACCATCTTCCTCGTTGCCATTACCTACGGAACAGTTTCTTGATTTTCTTACGCAGACCAATCAGACGGACCTGACGGAAATCAGCTTTATCATAGCGGGACTGCACAGGGTCGGGACTGATCTGATCGTTATAGACCAACGGCCAGGCCAGACTGCCAATGCGTAAATGGGCATAGGGATTGGCATCGCCCTCCTCATAATGGGCACCACCCGACATACCTATATTAATGGCCAGGTTGACACCGGGACAAATGACCAGTCCACGGCGAACCAGAATACTGAGGAACCAGCGCAGATCCCAGGTATCGAACGGGATGAAATGGTAATAATCGCCCATAAAATAGTAATACATCATGAGACCTTCGAACAAACCGAGTCTTCGGGTCAGGAACCAGGGGGTGACGGACTTGGTATGCGTCATGTCCATATCCATCAGGCTCCAAGCGCGTTTCCATGAAGCCCAGCCCCAGCAGTTGAAGCGGGGGGTATAGACATAGGAATGGGGGATGTCCTGACGACCACTGTGATTCTCGGCAGAGATGGCCATGACCTCAGGAACACCGGCATAGCGGGGCAACAGATCTTCGCACAAGTGGAAAAAGTCCTGACCCACCAGCACATCATCCTCGATGATGACCCCATAGTCCTCATGCTGGAAGAACCAACTGATGGCCTGATAGACCGCCTGTCCACAGCCCAGATTCTTTTCGCGGAAAAGGGTCTGGACCTCACAGTCCCAATCGACAGCAGACTGCATGGTCTGCTGAACCTCTAAGACCAGAGCAGCCTCGCCCTCTTTGCTGTCTCTAGGTCCATCGCAGGCCAGATACAGGCGAGAGGGCTGATAGGTGCGAACCGCCTCCATGGCCTTACGGACATGGTCGGGGCGATTAAAAGCCAAGATGAGTACAGGTACTTTCATGGACTATGAATGATGTGACCACAACCCGGGGCAGAGACACTGCAGATGGATGGAGAGATAATGTTTGAGACCCGTCAAGACCCCATGGTGCTTACGGTCGAAATAGAAAAACTCCTCAGGTGCCATCCCTGTGGGTTTTCGGAGGGCCCGCCATCTGGCGGACAGACTGAGCTGGGGATCACGCCAGGCATCGGCCTTAGGGTGCTCATCGCACTCGCCCAGTACCCGACCTGCCATCAGCATACGGATGCCCTGATGCTTGGCCCTCATGCCATAATCGAAATCGCCCTTGCTATGGCGGAAATGATCATCGAGATTGCCCAGTTTCTTATAGACAGCACGAGGCACCAGCACGATATTGCCATTGAAATAATCGATCTCCATGGGCAGTCCATGCAAGGGGGGGATGGCACTGCTGGCCAGGGTACCCACGAAACCGCCATAGGTGACAGCCTGATGGGCCGTATCCTCAGTAGCTCCCACCACGATGGCCTGGTCATCATAAGACCTGGCAGTAGTGATGAGCTGCTCTAATGCAAAAGCATAGAGGAAGGTATCATCGTTGAGCCAGAGGTAAGCATCAGGATCAGACTTGGCGGCCTCGTTCCAGGCTGTCCACATGCCTCGATTCCAGAACAGGCTACCATCGCCCTGGATGATATGGACAGAGGGATACTGACGGGCAACAGCCTCAGCCGTACCATCGGTACAGCCATCGTCAGTGAGGTAGACCTCAAGGCCATATCCTTCAGGCAAAGGATTGAGAAACAGGCGTTCCAAGCACTTCAGTGTGGTGACCCGCCTGTTATGAACGGTCATGAGGACAGCAAGGGTTTTCATAACTGATTGCGCAGGATGCCTATGATATGATCGGTATTCTGACGGACACCCTCTTTCGTGACATGGGAACCGCCATCATAAGAACAGCTGTCATGGAGCACCATATACTCGGGTTCTACGACATACCACCGGTTGATGGATTTCAGGGCTGTCTCGATATGATCGTTATAATACTCCTTAAAACAGGTCTGCACATCGACAGGGGGCATCATGATGACCTTGGCACCAGCCTCCTCGTACTGACGGACCACGGTATTGAACCATGACAGGAAATCGGCATCGACCTCACGGGTCTCCCTACGGCCAGTGGCCTTGGCCCCTACCCCTTTGAAAGCCAGATGATTGACCTCATCGCCATACTCATTAAAGCCATCGCAGAAGAAGACATTGCCATTGGAGGGTTTGTCCCAGGTCCTTCGGATGGGGTATTTCACCAAGCGATTGATATTGCCAATGACAGCGGCAGGAACGCCCTCGACCGCATTCACCCACTGATGAAAGTTGAGACGGTCGAGATTGCGATAATCAGTAGCAATGAGCAACTGCGTGAGATCGCGGTAATTGCCATTGCCACCATTGAAGAAGTTATCGTACTCAATCTGCAGCACCACCACATCGCCTGGACGGACATACTGGAGATAATCGTCCATGAGATAACGGATGCCCACACCCTTGTTCAGGCCGAAGTTCACCACAGGATAGCCCAAGGAATCGATGATGCGCTTGGAGTCAGTACCAAAGGCCACTGTACTGCCACCTAACATGATGATACGAGGCGAAGGAGTTTTCTCCAACAAAGCGATCTTCTGATTATAAGCACACTCGTAGGCATTGCCATCCTTGGGGATGAGCCACAGCAGAAGGACATTGGCCACGACGAACAGGACCAACACCAAACATACTTTTAAGAGAAACTTCCTCATGAGGCGCAATGATTTAACCTTAGAAGCGGAAATAGATAAACTCGGTCTTCGACATGGACAGTCCAAAGATCATGATGAGGAAACAGACATAGATGCTGTAGCGCACCACGGCATGACGGGACACAAAACCACCAGGCGCAAACTGAAGTGGATAGACCCTCTGGCGGGAGAACCACTCGCTGGTGAACAACAGGAGGATGCCCGGGATCAGGATATAGAGCTGCAGCATCTGTCCCTGCAGGAACTCCAGACTGGCGGCCATATCGAATAGGGAGGCACTGCACATGCCACCCAGGTAGCCAATAGCATCGGTCAACGTCTCGGCCCGGAAGATGACCAGACCAATGGCCACCAACAGGAAAGTAGAAGTGACCTGAAGGACCTCTTTGACAGAGGGGAGCCATTTGCCATAAGCCACGATGTGCTGGTACTTGGTATTGATGCCCAGGACATTATAGATGGCCAGCAGAATGCCATGGTATAGGCCCCAGCAGACAAAGGTCCAATTGGCACCATGCCAAAGGCCACTGACGGCCCAGACCAGCAGCACATTCCTGACTGCTCGTCCCTGAGAGCAGCGACTGCCCCCCAAGGGGAAATAGACATAATCGCGGAACCAGGTGGTGAGAGAGATATGCCAACGACGCCAGAACTCCGGGATGCTCCGGGCCAGATGAGGATAATCGAAGTTCTTCATCAGATCGAAGCCAAACAAACGGGCACAGCCAATGGCAATATCGGAATAGCCTGAGAAGTCACAATAGATTTGTATGGTGAACAGGATGGCCCCACAGAACAGGATGAATCCGGGCTGATGACCATAGCTGCCCCAAATCTGGGTGACGATACTACCGCAGTTATCGGCGATGACCATCTTCTTGAAGAAGCCCCAGAGCATCTGGCGACAACCATCAACGGCCTTGTCGTACTCAAAATGGCGCTTTTTCTGGAACTGGGGCAACAGATGGGTAGCCCTTTCAATAGGACCTGCTACCAGTTGCGGGAAGAAACTGATATAGGCAAAGAAGGCCACAACATCATGGGTAGCACGGAGTTTATGCTGATAGACATCGATGGTATAACTAAGGGCCTGGAAAGTATAAAAGCTGATGCCCACAGGCAGAACGATATTCAGCGTGACCCAATCCAACTGAAGACCCATGGTCGAGAACAAGAAAGAAAAACTCTCGACAAAGAAATTGTAATACTTGAAAACCCCTAAGATGGACAGGTTGAGGATGATATTGGCAGCACTGATGAGCTTCTGACGGCTGCGATGACCCTCATAACGTTCGAGCCCAACGCCACTCAGGAAACTACAGAAGGAGGTGAGGGCTATGAGCAGCAGGAAACGCCAGTCCCACCAGCCATAGAACACATAGCTGGCCAGGACAATGAGCAGGTTCTGCCACCGGTATGACCTGAAGACAAACCAATACAGCAGGAATACGATGGGCAGGAAAAAGAGAAACTCTATGGAATTAAACAGCATGAGCTTGGGTTATTTTTGGTATAGCTCGAAGATCTTGCGGACATTCGTAGGCATATCATAGGCCTGAGTGACATAGGAACGGGCCTGGCTTACCAAGCGCTGATGAAGGGTCTGATCGGCCCTTAACGCCAGAATCGCCTCGGCCAGTTTGGCAGGTTGTTCCTCGACCAGCACTGAGCATTCGCCATACTGATTGAAATCCCGCAAGCCCTGCACATTGTAGAAGACTGACGGGACCCCACAGGCCATGGCCTCGATGGCGGTGATAGGCATGCCCTCATTACGACTGGTCATGACATAGACATCGGAGGCAATGAGATAAGGACGGACATCCTTCTGATTACCCAGGAAACGGGTGACAGCACTGATGCCCAGACTATCGCACAGGCGTTTCTCGGCTTCGGTCTTATCGCCCTCGCCCAGATGGAGATAAAGGATATCAGGGTATTGATTCCGGGCGATAGCAATGGCCTGGAGGATATCCTCATGGCGCTTGATATAGCTACAGCCACCAATGGATATGACCGTGAGTGTACTGGGAGAGATGCCCAACTGCTGGCGCAGGCGGCGCTTCTCATCATCGGTGGCAGGGTAATACTTGGTGGTGTTATACCAGTTGTTGATCTTGATCGTGGGGTTATGGAAATAAGTGAGCTCGTGCTCATAGACGGAATCACCTATGGTCTGCTGCACCTGATGGAACAGGTACTTACAGCAATAGCGCAGGAGCACATGATAAGGATAGGTGATGACTCTGGAAGGGAACTCACTATGGTAAGTATAGACTGAACGGACCCCTGCCCTCCAGGCACAATAGGCCATGGGGCACTTCATATCGGGACGATGCACATGGACCACATCAATATGATGTGTACGGATGAAATGGATGACACGGTTCCAATACACCATCTTGCGCAGCAGTGAGAGATGCTCATAGGGCCAATGCAACACGGTGTAACCAGCCTCCTTGAAGAAAGGAGCGTACTCACCCATGGCATCGGCTGTGTTCACCACATACAGTTCGCAGCCCAGATCCTGGAACTGCCTGGCAGCAGCGACATACATGATCTCGGCACCTGAGAACTTCAGCTCATCTAAGATATGCAAGACTCTCATAGACTGTATCACCAATAAGTGGCTTCCTCCACATCCTGCGCCCTCCGGGGCTTGTATTCATCGCCAGCCTTCACCCAGTGCTCATTCATCATGCCACTATAGGAGGCATAGGGCAGTCCCCAGGCTTCGACCCCATAGTCGGGGTTTTCCCAGCGTTTGCCACGAATACCGAAGAGATGCTGCAGCACTCCGCCCAGATGGATGGCCTGATGCCCGGTACGTTTGGCCTCGGCAGCCAAGGGGAAACCATAGGCTCCGCAACCGATCAAGGCTACATCGTAAGAGATCTGGGCCATCTCGGCCTTCATCCAGTTGAGGGCCTCGAACCAGTCGGCAAAGCCATTCGACTCACCTCCCATGCTCTGCACAGCCTTGAGTGTCAGTAACTGGAACTCAGGTAAGAGATCGGGATTAGAGAAGAGTTCGTGACGATGGTTGTGATATTGTGACTCGATCAACTCGGCAAAAGGATGGACCACCAAGACCGTCTTACCCGCCAAGGCCTTGGTCCAGGGCACTTGACTCCAGAAGGGTTCCAGGAGATTCATCTGGGCGATATAGACATGCTGCAAACGGTCGGCAATCATGGACTCACGGAGAATCCAACTGCCCAGGACATCCAACTCCTGGATATCCTTCAGCATGAGTCGGCAGAAACGGGAGAGCTGCTCTTCGGTATTGGGGAAGAAACCGGCATTGACCAGCATGCAGTTCTTCATGCCCTCATTCCACCACCATTCCGGGGAATGACCCGTGATATAATCCTTCAAAGGGTAAGGGCCATGACTGACACCCAGGTAATTGACCAGACAGCCCAGTTCGTTGCTACCAAAGCGGGCCACCATACAGGGGGCATCGTGAGCAAGCAGATCGGTGATCTTACGGGAAACGGCATCGGCATTGAGTTCTGCCTGGGGAAGTACACCATACAGACTGGGATGGCCAAAGAGATCGCCATAGATTCTCCTGGCTGCCTTGAGACAAAAGATACCGGTTTTTGAAATCATTTTATGATGTGCGGGAAGCTCTGAATGCCTGTTTGGCCTTGGCCAAGCGGTTCATGACCTTAGCCAAGAGGAGATAAATCCCTACGCTCAGAGAGGAATAACCCCGATAATGCTTGTAATAGTAGGCATTGGACTCGGCCATCAAGAGTGCTGTATCTGGTCCGATATGCTGACTGGTCGTCGTGCCATTATCGTGAATGACCGACACACTGGGTACGAAATAATAGCCTAAGCCGATGCGTGACATGCGCTCAGAGAGGATATTCCCCTCGGCATAGAGGAAGGTGTGGGGATCCATCATACCACAGGCCACATAATCCTGCACCCGCGACAGGAAGAAACACTCAGAGAAGGTATCATAAAAACCTTCCTGGGCAGAGGCACACGCCTCAGCACGATGATCCTTCAGGCGGATATGCGTGAGGAGATAGAGCAGATCAGCACGCACACCATGCCACAGAGAGCCTGCAGGCATAGGGGTCTGGCGCGTGCCATCAGCACTGAGGATATTCGGTGTGATGATGCCTATGCCCTTGACTGACTCGTATTTAGAGATGAGCACATCGACCACCTGGGCATCGATGATGCGGATATCATTGTTGGAAAACAGCACATATGCTACCTGAGGGAAGAAGGTGCGGACAAAGTTGACCCCCAGATTATTGGCCTTGGCAAAACCCAGATTCTCCTTGACATGGATGACATAGACGGGCTGGTCAGGCTGGAAACCAGAGAAATCGGACTGGACCACACAGGCCCCGACAAACTCCTCCAGATAACGGCAACTTTCAGGTGTAGACGCGTTGTTGACCACCACGACGAGATTCTGAACCGTGAGCTTCGACAGCTCCTGCTGAATATAGGCAGTGGTCAGCGACTCGTTCTTATAGCCTACGATGATGGTAGCGATCATGTGCTCTATTGTTTGGCAGGCTTTATACAGGACAAGAGTTTCCTGGCCTGGGCCCTACAGATGGTGATGAGGATAAGCTTCCAGGGCATGCGGAAGGACTTATCAAATGAGGCTGGTGTCTGGACATGGAGCCCAAATTCCTCCTGGATCTTGGCCAGCGACTTGGCATCGTTCCACACAAACGTGCGATAGCGATAGTGCTCGCCGATCTGAAGAGCTAACTGACGGTCGGCCCTGACACAATCCAACTCCACCGGATGAAGGGCATCGACTGCATACTGGAAATCGATGAGCATGAGGACATCACCGACCATAATGAGATTGCGGGGACAGAGATCCCTGTGCATGACATGGCACTCGGTCAGCGTATTGGCTATGGAGGCCAGCTGCGACTCGACCTGACTGCGCTGTGCTGCAGTAGCATGACTCAGATAATCGGCAAAGGCCATGCCCTCTACATACTCATAGGCCACAAACCGACCAGCAGGGTCACAGAGCACTGGCGTCATGAAATGGGTCGGGTTATGGGCACTCACCTTCTGAGAGAAGGCGATCTCATTGGCACAGGTACTGCCACGACCGCCATATTTGATAAAGACATTACGTCCCTGATACACAGCCTTGAAATACACATAACCACTGGTGGTATCATCGGCCACACGATAGGGCACTACGTGCTGGAGATCTTTCCGCTGTAGCAGTTCATCCCAAGCAGGTTTGATGGTGGCTATGCGACTCTTGAAATAGCAATGCCAGTCTTCGGGGGCATTGGTATAGTCATAGCCCTTCGCGTCCATGAAATCCTGAAGGGCCACATAATACATATCCACGGGATCGGAATAATCCGCCTGACTATATTTACGATCCAGGCCCAACTGCTGGAATCGTTCCTGAAACCAGGGGAGGTAATCGGCAGCCACCTCAGCCTTCCTGACCAAGCAATGATATAGGCGGGTATAAAAGGCATGGACCTGACTGAGCTGATAATAGAGTCCCGAGAACTCCTTCGTGGCAAACATATCGTGATACCACTGATCGGGATAATAGCCTAAGGAGGTCATCCAGATATCGAACAGGAAATCGCCATTCTGAGCCGTCTTGACCAGCACCTTTGGACGGTAAGGGGGGAAATGCCAAACCTGTTGACCATTCATGATGAAAATGGCATTCTCCCACTCCTGCACCAGCAGATCGACATCCTGATGGGCAGCAGACTTCTGGGGCGAGAGATTCTCCTCACCCCTCAGGACCACATAATGGACTGTATGATTGAAGACATAGAAAAAGTCATGAAGACTCTCCCAGCCATGTGCACCGGAGACATCGCGCTGAACGAGCTTGATACTGCCATCCCAAGGCGTGGAGGCATGAGACTGGAGGTAATCATCGTAACTGATGCCTAACAACAAGGTGAGGTCATGATCGGTTTCCTGAACACTGTTTGTGGCATGGATCTTATGACCTCCCCTCGTCCAGTCGCGATACCTGGTCTTGGCATCGAAGAGACGGGCATTGACCACCTCCGGTCCTCGGCTGGTGAGTCGTTCTTCATAGACAGGGTTCTCATCGAACACCACATACAGCAGGAAGCGACCACTGCCACACTCTTTCTCCTTGAAAGAGTTCTTGGGCAGGTTCACGCCATAGAAGCGGGAGAAATTGGCAGCCACCAAGGACTTGGTCCACTCCACCTCATAGCAGTTGACCACCCGGAACTGCTGCTGAATATCGGCAGCAATCTGAGCTTGTTGGTAGCGGGCATGCTCCCACAACACGATGAGATGCAGTTCCTTATCCATGTCGGTGAAGAACCATAGAGATGAGCTCCGTCAAGGCCGGTTCCTTGAAGATGCTGGACAAGGCGCCATACGACAGGATGCCGACCAAGGCACCTACGACCAGTTGCAAGAAGGAAGACTGGATGGGCTGAACACAAAGGAAGACGGCCACACTCATGACCACAGAATAAAAGACAGAGGGCAGCGCCGTCCTGACCTGACGCCACAAGCCATAGCCCAGGAGCTTATCGGTTTGATGACAGTTGATGACAAACGAAGCCAGTGCATAGAGCACGGCACCCAAACAGATCCACTTCAGACCCAGGGGTACCATCATGACCACAATGGCAAAACCAATGATCTTCTTGAGGATATCAATCTTGAGGACAATATCGGAGCGTCCCTTCACAAAAAAGAGGTTCAGATTGACAATGGTCAGTGTGGTAAACACCACAGCCACCACCAGAATCTGCAGATAAGGGACTGCCGGCAGCCACTTCTGGCCCAGCAACAGATCGATGAGCGGATGGGCCAGCACTACCATCAATGCCATCATGGGATAAGTGACAAAGACGGTGACACGGAAAAGACGCTCATAGACACTGAGCAGTCTAGGTTGGTCGTCCTGATAAGGCGTGAGCACTGGCAGTACCACTCCCCCCACAACATGGTTGATGAGATTCTGAGGAAACTGGGAGAGTTGCAGACTGCGGTTGTAATAGCCAGCACTGGTGGCGGTGTAATACTTACCGATGACCAGGGTATAGATATTATCGTAGACCACATCGATGATACTCGTCAGGAGCATCTTGGAGCCAAAGTCGAACAGATAACGGACGGACCGGCCCGAGAAGACCAGGGAAGGATGCCATCCGGAGAACAGCCAGAACAATACGGTACGTAAGATAGAGGCTGACAGACTATACCAGATGAGCGCCCATACGCCATAGCCATAATAGGCCATGGAGATGCCGACAGCACCAGAGACGAACAACGACACCAGCTTGATATAAGTCTGGATCTTGAAACGCATCTCGTGCGTGAGTTTGGCTACATGGACGATGGTGAAAGAAGAGAGCAGCACATCGAGGGAATAGACCCTGCAGACGGACTTCAGCTCTGGGATTTCATAAAAGTCGGAGATAAAAGGCGCCAGGACATAGAGGACGAGATAGACCACCAGGCCTAAGGCGACATTGGCATAAAAGGCGGTGGAATAATCCTCCTGGGTGTTCTCTTTATGGCGTACAAGGGCTGTTGCAATGCCGCTATTGACAAACACACCACCCAAGGCCATGAAGACACCAAGCATGGCTATCAAGCCATAGTCGGACGGCATGACCAGACGGGCCACAATGATGCCAATGACAAAACTAAGGCCTATCGACAGAACCTGTTCTATCGACGTCCACTTCACACCATTAAAAGCCCTGGACCGGTTACTCGTCATGATCAACAGCCTTGCGCGTGGCTTCTATAAAGCCCTTTCCGAATCTCTGGTCGGGTTCCATGTAATTGCCTTCACCCCACTCGTTCCAGGCCTTGATGAAGATGACATTCTCATCGGGCGTCCTGGACTTACACCGGTCGAAGACCTGTTGACACAGGTTCATCCATTTATCAGGGGTAGAGTTATGAAGGATGATACCGCGGTTATCGCTTCTGGGGGAATGGTCGAAACAGGGAACAAGACAGGGCCATACCCTTTCAGAAGGATTAAATGACTGCAGCAAGCTGCTGGCATAATCATTATACTCATAGACCTTATTAGGCTTGTGCGTGAAGGCACGTACCACACGCTCCCAGATATTCCGGAAGAGAGAGGTCTCGACAAACCGTTCACGGATATAATCTACCACGGTATGGTCATAACCCATATCACGGATCTTACCGACATCCTCCTTATTGAAAGTAAAACCAAAGAAATAGAAACCAGCGAGTCCGTGTTGAGCAGCCAGATCATTCCAGGTCTTCTTGAACAGAGCGAAACGCTTCTCGTTCAAATCCATCGGGGCATAGATACCGAAGAGCAGTTTGCCATGGACCTTGATATAGCGGTTATCCTTGAAGGCGGGCAAAAGATCGTTGAAATGGGCGATATCGTCCTCCACCCCATCGTAGGTCTGCTCAATGAGGAGCTTATCCGGTTTATTAGGGTCCCAGGTCTTCTGGTACCAGCTATGGTTGGCCCAACACAAGCAGAAAGGCAGATCGGGCTTTCCGGAGGAAACCACCTCGGAGAAGACTCTGTCGAGCAACTTACGACCGGCAAACCAATAATGCCAATAACAGAAGCCCTCAATACCAGCCTCCTTAGCCAGTTGGGCCTGCTGCTGCCTGACTTCGGGATTGCGCAGATCATAATACCCCAGATCGGCAGGCACACGAGGCTGATAATGCCCTTTAAACAGGGGCTTACCACGACGGACATTCGTCCACTCGGTAAAGTCCTTCTCCCACCATTCGTCGTTTTCCTTCGTAGGATAGAACTGTGGCAGATAAAACGCGATTAAACGTGATTTTGACATCGGTCTATTCAATAGTTTTTATGATTTGAGCCGGAGAGCCTGCCACCATCGTATTGGCAGGCACATCCTTGGTGACCACTGAATTGGCTGCCACAATAGCGTTATCGCCAATATGTACACCAGCCAAGATCGTGGCCTTATCGCCTATCCAGACGTTATTACCAATCATCACTTCCCCCTTTGACATTAATGGACGTGCAGCAGGAGGGATAGCAGCTTCCTCTCTGCTCAGGCCCCCGTGACTATTGTCGGATATCAGTACGAAACGGCCTGTCAACAGACCATCGCCAATGACGATTCTGTTAATGGCAGTGATATGACAATACTCACCGATATTACAATGGTTACCAATGGTGATCGTGGGAGAGAAAGTCCGATCCTGATAATGGGTCCAACAGCCAAGGATGGCGTGGCGCTGAATGATGGTATCATCGCCAATGGAGATGCGCTTCTGGCCCCCACCCCACAGACGACAGCCATATCCGATCAAGACATGACGACCCACATGGCCTATAAAATGCCGTATCCACTTGGTGAACAGCACATCACGATAGAGATGCAGACGTTCACTCAAAGCATAGGGATAAACCTTAGCGGCTATCCACATGAAAGCGGTGATGAGTTTGCTCAACATGCTCTGTTTACTTTAAAGACTCCGAAATATGGAAGGGTATTCTATCCTCAACAGGAGGAGGTGTCATGTAATCGCCATACAACTCTGTGAGGTAGGCATCATAACGGGACATGATACAGAAAAGGGCATCCTCGAACTGATGTTTCTCTATGACCTCTAATGAATCGGTTCGGAACAAACGGCCGATCTCATGGAAAGGATAGAAATAACAGGTGAGATACCGGGCAGACTTATTTCGGCACCTGGAGGCCAACTGGTGATACCACTTGTATTTCAACTGATCGGAGAAACAATGACCAAGTTGATAGGTGATGAAAAGCATGATCTTGTTTTTCAGCGAGAAACTAGCATAATCGGGCTTTTTCTTCATCATGCCCTGCAACAGGCGGATCAGCAGATTGGTTATTTTCTGCATCAGCGGGTTATTAGGTGCCTGATCAAGGATAAAGACATCGAGGGTTGGCGTGATGGGACACTGGAGTTTCTCAGCCTGCTCAGGAATGAGACGAACCCTCTCGATCCACAACGAACGTTCACGGATGATACTCGTTCCGCTAAAATCCAATGAGCAGAATTTTTCAAAATTAGCACGATCCATTATCACATCGATGTCATCATCCCAAGGGATGAAGCCTCCATGACGGATAGCACCCAACAGTGTGCCACTGTCCAGACTATATACAATCTGATGGACCTCACAGAACCTGTCAAATTCTTTCAGGAGCACCAACAAGGCCTGCTGGGTTTGTAAGGTGCCGTATTTATTCTCGATATCCATGTTGACTACAGTAAATCCAGGATCTCACTCATTTTGGTAACACAATACTGAGGTTTGCAGTAATCTTCTTCGAAAGACTGTTTATGAATATTCCGGCCATCATCGAGCAGACAGACCGTTCTCCATCCCAGGGAGTTGGGGACCATGAAATCCTTAGAGGTATTGTCGCCCACATAACAGAACTCACAATCAGGAACAAACTGCTTCTCCATGTGACGATAACTGTATTTGTGGGGTTTCAGGTGGCGGGGATTGTCGTTAATAATGACGGCACTCATATACGTGGTCAGTCCCAGTGCCTCAATCTTGTTCTGCTGAGTAAGCTGGCGACCATCGGTAATGATGGCCAAGTCAGCACCCTGGCTCTTCAAAAAGTTCAGGGTTTCCCTGACATTCGCATCCAAGGTGAGCGATGGTTTGTGATACCTGTACCAGTCGAGCAAATCGGCCTTGGTATAAGTCTTCACTCCATATTGACGGATAACCTCGCCAAACGCATCGCCTCCCTCCATAAAGACCGACCAGAGTGTGTCATAGATAGCAGCGCCAGAGACATCGGGCAGGCTATCGGCCAGCCGATGCGCAATATACTGGAAAGCAGACTTGACATAGTCGACTTCCTTATAAAGGGTATCATCAAGATCGAAAACGAAGACTTTACGCCTGGGCATCATGAATAATCACATCTTCATCATAACGGAGCATCAGCGTATTTTCAAGCCAGTCGTCAGAATACGAAATCTGCTCATTTAACAGGTACTCACGCAGAATATATTCCACGAAATTGGCATTGGCATAATACGACAAGGGGAAACCACCACCAAAACGGGGATTGATCTCGATGCCCTTGATATCCTGATCGGAAGCACGATAGAACAGCTGTAAACAGATACAACCACGAACACCTTCCATGGTAGCCATGCGCTCCTTCAGGAAACCGACAATACTATTTTTTCGGGTAATGCCCTTATTGATCTCACCGGCACGAACCTCCAGGCGCTCACGAGGCACAATACCCTTGACCTGACCATCGATGCCATAATACATATCGACGGTATACTCCTTATACTCCTTCTTATCGATATACTCCATAAAAAGCAGTTTGGGATCCTCAAGGATATCGGGTGTGAGCTCATCCTCGCATTTGATAACATGCGTATTCACACTGAGCGAGCCATCGTAAGGCTTGGCAAACATGGGGAAAGAAGCATGATCCTTATCGAAATGCTTAGGAACGGCTATTCTCAGTTCATCGAACAATGAATCGGTGAGGCGCTTATCACCACAGACATTGATAAAATTGGTATCGGAAATAACCAGATGCACACCTTGTGCCTCAAAACGCGCTCTATTCTCGGCCAACACCATCAGCTCTGTGTCGATGGTAGGAATCACGATACGGATTTGCTTTTCCTGACAGATCTGGAGCAAGGTGTCAACATAATCAGGAGAGGTGCAACGGGGGACACCAATACATTCTTCAGAGACATAACCGGCAGGGGCCATCTCAGGCCTCATATCTACAGTATACACCTTCCCATCAAGGCCCAATTCCTTTAAGGTCTTCTGGAAGATTTTTACTAGAACTACACGTTTTCCTGCCGATGTAATTAATATGTTGTGACTCATTTGAAGATGCTACATTCTATTTTGAGTGTGCAAAGGTACTAATTTCTGCATGAATAACCAAATCTTTTCTCTTAAAAAACCAATTTTGAGCGAAAAAACACGGATTAGCCCCTAATTATGGCCATTAAAGGGGTCCATGGTTACCCACTGACCACCCACTTGGTTGATATCTTCCTTAAAAAACACTTTCTTAAAGGTAATGAATACCACCTTCACATCGGTCCAGAAAGACAGATGATCGACATACCACACATCGAGCTTGAACTTCTCGGTCCAACTGATGGCATTACGTCCATGGCACTGGGCCCAACCAGAGATGCCCGGACGCACCTCATGGCGACGAGCCTGCTCCGGACTATAAAGAGGCAGATACTGCACTAATAGCGGTCGAGGACCTATGAGTGACATATCGCCCTTCAATACATTGAATAACTGAGGCAGCTCATCGATAGAGGTGGAGCGGACAAAGCGACCTACCTTCGTGAGACGGGCCTCATCGGGCAACAGATTACCGTTCTCATCGCGTTCATCGGTCATGGTCTTAAACTTCACGATCTTGAAAATCCGACCATCCTTGCCTGGGCGTTCCTGAAAGAAAAAAGCCCCTGCCCCATGATTGGCAAAATGAAGCCAGACCGTGACCACCAGTAATAAGGGGGACAGGCAGATGAGGACTGCAAAGGCAAAGAAGAGATCAATCAATCGTTTGAAGAAGACTTTGTACATAGAGATGACTAGAACTTGTAAGTAAACTGATAGTTCAGCCAGTCGAAGCGCTCCTCGAGCCACTCCTTCATGGACTGGACCTCATTGTTGTAGTTGCCCCAGATATCGTAGTTGGGCCATGTCTCGGTATAGAGCGTACCCCAGCGATTCTCGTTCTCGACAACAGCCTGTTTCAGATAGACGGCATTCTCGGCCATATCGCGGTAGATATCCTCCTTATGGTTATAGAAGAACTTGAAACGCTCTTTCACCTTCTCGACAAAAGCAGGATCCTCGAACAAACGCGAATACCACGTGGTGGTCTTCACCCAGAAACCATCAGCCCTGAAGTTATTATTGTAATCGATATTACCAAAAGCGATATCGTAATCCCAGATAGGTCCCATCTTCAACTTGCCATCCCTCGTGAGGTTCATATAGCAACTGGAATAGAACAGGGCATCATTGTTCTTGGCGATTTCATTGATGAGATACCACTCCACAAAGGAATCGATATCCATGTATTTCTGCCAGCCCTCAGAAGAGTCTTTGAAGTTATCAGAGAACAGGGCACTTTCGGCTTTCAGCACGAAGTTCTTGATATAGTTATAATCATCATCGCCAGCCTCAACAGAAGGAGACTTAATATTGATGGGGTGCTTGAGATGGTTGGTCCTGAAGGTGACATCATCATCCTTGGCAACCGCATCGACTTCGAGCAAGAAACCATCGTCGCCCACATCAACACGATGCTTTGAACGCTTCAGTTTCTCACAGAGCATATAGGTTCCATTGTACCGGCCATTGAGCATGAGTTCCACATAATGGGCCTTGGGGGTATAATCGAGGTTACTGATGGACCCCATATAGAAGGCAGTATTGGTGCGAAGCATGGTCTTATCGAAATAATTGCCCATCAGCACCCAGGCCTTGTCCTTATGCAAACCGAACAAGGGGTACTCGGTTTCGAGCTTCAGACGATAAGGTTTTTTGGGCGATGTCCAGTTGGAATTACCACGGCCCTTAATGAGCATAGAGGTCTCGATGACATCGCCAGCAGCGCGGGTCCTGACATCCTCGACCAGTTTGAAACTGGCTTCAACATACTCCTCCCTGGAGGCAATCGGTTCACGATTAACCGTATTGATCCACAAGACGGGAAGTCCGGTGAAGGCATGGACATAAACGGTGTATTCCTTTGACTTGGTCTGATTGGTGATGGTCAGCTTGACAGGTTTCTTGAAATCATACTTCGTAGACCGGCTCTGAACTGAGGAGTTATTGAACTTCACTTGTTCGCCCACGAACTTCAGATCGGCCACCAGATCCTTGTCGCTCATGATATGAGGCACCCAGCATTCCACGATACTATCTCCAATGATCTCGCCCTTCACATCGGCGGACAACTGAGAGGGGTTATCCTGTGCCAAGAAGTTCAGATACTCCAACACAGGATCCGCAGGAATGGGTTTCTTCATGTCATCGATCTCATTCTGGAGTTCTTTGTTCTTATTCCTAAGATCGGCCAACTCCTGCTCGATTCCACTCAGATCGGTTTCTTTATTACAACCCAGTAAGGTTAAAATGACAAAAGCAAAAAATAGGTATCTTTTTTTCATGTTAATAGTAATTAAAATAGTTATTTACGTTTTATACATACAGGCATCAGCCATGCCAGCAATTCCTTCATCGGAGCCTCACACATATATCCCACCAGGGCCTGCAGGGCCTGGAGACGGAATCCACGCAACTTCTTAACCAAGGCCAACCCTTGCTGACGGGCCAGGGCTTTTGTGGCAGAGAAGCCACTTGTGTTCTCCAACTCCAGATACCGCTGGAAGAAAGCCTCATAGTCAATACGGTCGTTCTGCCAAGGCCATAAAGGACGATGATCAGCTATCGTTTGACGGAAAGCCTCAGCAAAACGCTCCTGAGTCATCAGTCCTTCCTGGAGCACTGTTCCTTCAGACCGACGGAAAGCCACATCGTTGATCAGACGGGCTGCATAAGCGGCCATATCAGCGATAGAAGAATAAGACCGGTACTGGTTCTGATAACAATTCAATATCTCCTCAGGCAGATTCATCACATCATCAGCATCATGATAGGCAATAATGGGTTTGCCATGTTTGGCGGCATACTGTAACATGAGTCCACCGATCATAGGATAGGTACTGAGATAGATATCGCAATGCTCATACACGGCATCAATATCAGAGCGAAGCCCTATCTGAACCACCCTATCACCATGCTTCATGGACTGACAACAGGCATCGAAATGCTTATCAGGGGCAAAGCCAGCCACCAGGATATAAGCATCGGGCGACAAGGCCAAGATGGCATCCATGAGCTGGAAAAAGATATTGTTCTTGCCCATCATCTTATACAGAGCTCCACCCGTGAGAATCCTGATGGCATTGGATGGTAAATCAGGCAATCCACAGAAGGCTTTTGAGACGGGCTCCACAGGATAATACGGCAAGGGTAACAGCTGGTGTTGCTTCAGACCACGCTTCTCTAAGGAGACCGTCATCCCATAAGGTCGGAATTCCAGGTTGTAATCCACAAAAGAAGCGCCCAACCAATAGGCATGATCCGTCAGATTGATATTGTATTTTACGGGTCCTTCCACTGCATGACAAGCCATCAGTGCCACCACATCCCAGGGTTTTAAATGAAGGAAGATGCGTGATGGAGAAAAGTCTGCAATAGCAGTAGCCACCCTATTGGCTTGCTGAATGACATCAGAGCTGCCTTCAGAAAGCAACAGGATCTTCGCTTGGCCGTCAGCGTGTAATTCTTTCAGGATGTCGTGACCATAGCTCGTGGTTGAAGCTGTACATACATACAACAACTGCATATCGCACTTCAGTAGGGCCCGCAGGTATTGCTGAATCAGTCCACGATTATCCAGACAGAAAGAGTCGATCAGTACACACCGATTACTGTCGCCATCATGCACCTGCTGTTGGGGGATATTGGCCTCTGATATGGTACGGAGCAGCTGCTCAGCATCAGCATCAGCATAAAAGAGATTAAAATGATAGGCCCATTCGGCTGCAGACTTCACATCAGTGACAGCCTGATGCCATTTTCCGCATTCGGCATGCTCATGGGCACTCTTCATCAGGAGCCGATAGATGCTTTCAATATCCTGCTTAGAATAGGGTGTCATAGCGTATTATCTCTTGACCTTCAACAACCTCAGCATATCATCATCTATCACCTTGAAGAAATAGCAACATGCTGAATAGACAACTATACCAATGGTACCTCCGATGAACAACTGCAGCCAAACGTTCTGAACAACCAGCATGAACAGATAGACGGCTACAGACATGAGGAGGATGGACAGGATGATGTACTTCCAATCCTTGAGCTGTTGCCAGGCGCCATAGCCAAACATTCTGCCGGGCAGATAAGCATTGATGAAGAAACAAAGGAATGAATCCACAAAACTGCCTATGACAATGGCCTCGACACTGATGGGAATGGTGATAGCCAGGATGATGATGGTCAATGGTGCCTTCGAGAAGTCTAACTTCATAAACAAGTCAGAACGACCCACAGCATTCAAGATATTCATGTTCAGAGCCGACAGAGGTGTAAAAATCCTAGCCAGACAAAGCCACTGCATCAGTACGACACAAGGAACCCACTTCTCTGTCAACAGTATCAGCACCAACGGATAGGCCAGCAGCGCACAAAGTACCATGACAGGAAAGATGACCAGAGCCGTAGCCAGAAGAGACTTACGATAGACAGCCACCAGCCGGTCCTTGTCGTTCTGCAGTTCACTGAGCACCGGGAAAGTGACAGTTCCCAGCACATCGTTCACAGTGAAGGATATCAGGTCAGGGAACTGGGAGGCCCTTGTATAATAGCCCAACTGCTGACTCTTATAGGCCTTTCCGATACAGATGGTAGCAATATTATTGAATATGACAGAATAGACACCTGTTATCATCAGCTTCGACCCAAATCCGAACAGACGGGAAAAGGACTCCTTCGAGAAGCGGAGGGATGGTTTCCACTTGGAATAGAAGGGGAAGATGAAGATGAGGAACAAGGTGGAGCCTATAGCCTGTCCTACCAATGCCCATACGCCATATCCCAAATAGGCCATGGTGATACCAATAGCTCCCGTTACGATGATGGACAACACATTGATCTGGGCCAGAGACTTAAAGTCGACATTCGCCATCAGCTTGGCTCTCTGAACGATATTAAAAGAACCAAGGACAATGGTCAATGCCATGGCTCGCGTCAGGGAGACCAATAAGGGCTCATCATAGAAATCGGCAATGAGTGGTGCTGCAAAGAATAACACCACATAAATCACCAACGACATGGACACATTGGTGACAAATGCCGTAGAATAGTCGATATCCTGACAATCCTGGCGCTGGATCAAGGCTTTGGCAAGTCCTCCCTCGATAAAGACGGAAGATACTGACAGGAAGACTGCCAACATGCCCGTCAAACCATAGTCGGATGGAGCCAACAGGCGGGCCAGAATAATACTGATAACGAAGGAAACAGCCTTCACCAAGATTTTCTCAGTGAAGTTCCATGCAACGCCATGAAGAAGTTTCGACCTTACTGAATCGGCCATCAGTTAATTACGATACAGGACTTGATGATCAATACTATCCAGGATGTCGTTCAGGATATTCTCTGAAGGCATGCCCTCGGGCAGCAACACATCATGGACAAACCTGGTGCGCTGCTCTTTCATGGGGTCAGTTCCAGATATCACATTCTGAACGAACTGCTCTATCTGCTCTTCGTTCCTGGCCACATAATAGTTCTCAAGGCAGGCAGATGCTGTTTGACTAAAGTCGTACTTGCCATTTCTGTCCTCACGCATCGTCAGCATCACAGGCTTATCCACATACATATATTCAATGATAAAGGAGCCACTATCATGAATCATCGCATCGCTGGATAAGAAGAGATCGGTATATTCACCTTCTTGCAGAATGGTGTTAGGCATCTCGGCCCACTGGGCATAGTAATCGTCGGTCTTTTCCTTGCCCCAGACCTCATACAATCTGTTCTTCAGAATAGGATGCGGCTTAAAGGCGAACTCTACCTCATCCTGATACTTTCTGGCCATTTGCAACATGAAGTCAGAATAGGACAAGAAGCATGAATACTGGATACCTTCCACAGGATAAATGGTATGATGGGGGGCCCAGATGATGCGCTTATGCGTATGTCCCTTCACTTTCCAACAGTCATCACCAGACACATAGGTCTTATCAATATAGGCTTCAATGCCAGGATACCCAGACACATACATCTGATGTCCACCTGTTCGTGAGGCCTTTTGAGCACATTGGAGAGACAAGGCGTTCTCAAGATACATACGCCATACCAGACTATGCAGCAGCTGATCGTAAGCCAATGAGTAATCGCTCACATCATTCATATAATAAGGCACATAGACCGTGAGTTTATCAGGGAACTGCTTGATATAATAACGGTCATCGATCAATCCTTCATATGGATTCGTATAGAAAATGATATCGGGATTGAGTTCTTTCCGAACATCTACATATCGGCCAGTGGACTCATCATAAGAGCAGATTACACGATAGCCTTTCTTCTGATAAAAGCGATATGCCTGCTTCATTCTGGACAGCATGTTCTCATACCCATAGTTAACCACAGGACAGACCAGGATGACTGGTTCAAAACGAGGATGCTTCTCCATGAGTTGGTAAACCCTGTCGTATTTCCATACGTCCTCAAAGAGAGCGAAAAACACACATTTAAGAACTGGTTTCCCGGACAAACGGGCTAAAGCCCTTTGATGTCGATAGCCAGACAACTGAACCAATAATCTGACCCTGAGATCCGGGAATGTAAGCATCAACAAGAAGCGCTTCACGGATACAGGTATCAAACCTTTTATCATCTGCAGGACTCTATTCATTTCTCTGTGGAAAGAAGGGCGCTTTCTATGACCTGAAGCTCCTGGGCTGCCAACTCTTGATAATCAAACCGTTCTGCTGTATGGCGGACACGCTGACACATGGCATCATATTCGGTTTGAGGCTGTTCGGCCAGACGTTTGATCTCTGCAGCCAGATCAGCAGCAGAGTCCATGTCACGAGCCACACCAAGATGATGATCAGTGATGACATCATCATACTTAATGTCGATATTACAAACAATCGGTTTTCCTGCTGCGAGATACTGAAAGAGTTTTCCGGAGCTGACGCCCATATAACCGAACCCTTTCTCGTAAGTCATGACATTGACTGTAGCCTGACTTACAACCCATGCCACCTCACACAAGGGGATATGCTTCTCCTTAAAATGAACATTCGCGATATGATGCTGAGCAGTATATCCTTCCAGTCGGTCACGATCAGAGCCATCGCCATAGATAAAGAACTCGAATTTCTTATCGGCTGCTAAGATGGCAGCAGCATCAATCAGTTTCTCTACATGATTGGCAAAACTAATGGTGCCCATGTAGATAATCTTGTAACAGCCATCACGATTCAGATCCTCATCGGGGCGTGGATAAGCCATCTTATCAGCATCGAACTGAGCCAAATCGACGCCATTATTAATATAATGTACGCGTGAGAGACTGATGCGGCCTCCTGTTTCTGTGGTCCACCCTTTACGCTTCAGATAATATCGGGCACCGGGAATGGTAAACACCAACTGATCGGCATGTTCATAGATCCATCGCTCGACACGATAAAACAGTTTCATGACTGGGTTATGGGCTGATATCAGGCCGAAGTTGACAAAATTGTCAGGCCATAGGTCCCAGACCTCAGAAATGTATCTGGCCTTTAACTTCTTTGCCGCCAGAACTACCGGGAAATCGAATGGTGCATGGACATTATGCAGAATGACATCAGGGCGTTCAAAGTCATGGGCATGACGATAAATACTCCACGCAAACTTAAAGATGGAGTACATACGCCTGAGCCCATTGCCCACATAATGAGGGGATTTGACGTGAACATACGGATAGTCTCCGTAATTCTTTCTAGTAAAGAGCGGTTTATCGGAGCCAGACTCATGATCCGCATTAAATGTGAGAACATCATATCCTGCCTGACGGAAGTAATATGAGAACTGCACATACCGAGGGTTGTTAGCACTCTCAGGAGTTCCTGTATAGTAATTGACTATCCAGATTCGCTTACCCATTATTTAAACTGATTGATCAGGCTGACAACCTGAGCGACTTCATCCATGGTGATGGCCGGACCTATGGGGAGACTCAACTCCTCATTAGCCAGACGTTCGGTAATGGGTAAAGACAACTGGGGCATGTTCCAAGGCGCCTTGCTATAACACTCCTGCTGGTGAGGAGCAATCGGATAATGGCACACAGTACCCACTCCATTCTGCTCCAGATAATCGTGAAGGGCATCGCGCTTGCCACCACTGACAAGGATGGGGAACAGGTGATAGGCATTCTGCTCATCGGGCAAGAGATCAGGAAGCGAAATCAATGGATGGTTGAGATGCTCATAATAGTAATGAGCCACCTCCTTGCGATGCTGGTTGTCCTGAACAAGATACTTCAGCTTGACATCCAAAACAGCTGCCTGGATCTCATCGAGACGACTATTACGACCGGCATATTTAAACACGTACTTTTTCTGGGAGCCATAGTTAGCCAGTGCACGGACTGCAGCAGCCAACTCAGGATCATTCGTGGTCACAGCACCACCATCGCCCAAGGCGCCAAGATTCTTTCCGGGATAGAAACTATGACCAGCAGCATCGCCAATAGAACCAGTCACCCGGCCATCGGTATACTGGCAGCCATGAGCCTGGGCATTGTCCTCGATCAACTTGAGATGATACTTCTTGCAAAGCTCGCCAATCTTATCGGTATAGGCGATTCGTCCATAGAGATGGACAATGGCAATGGCCTTGGTCTTGGGGGTGATGAGACCTTCAATCAGGTCATCATCGATCTCCAATGTATGAGCCTTCGGTTCGCAGAGGACAGGTTTCAGGCCATTCTCTGTAATAGCCAAGATGGTGGCAATGTATGTATTAGCCGGGACAATCACCTCGTCGCCAGGCTGCATCATGCCCATCTCGATATAGGCCCGGAATATCCAGATCAGCGCATCCAAGCCATTGGCACAGCCGATGGTGTATTTGGTTCCGATAAACTCGGAATAGTGCTTCTCGAACTGCTCGTTCTCCTTGCCTTGGAGGTACCAGCCTCCATTGACCACTCTTGAGACTGCCTCATTGATCTCCTCAGCATGAAGCGCAGTGACATCTTTTAATGATAAAAACGGTATATTCATATTCAAAAATCTATTTTCCTGATAAAACGTGCAGGATTGCCTATCCACAATTCTCCAGCCGGAACATCCTTTGTAACAACAGAGCCTGCACCGATCAAAGCACCCTCACCAATGGTCAGGCCAGGAAGGATAACGGATCCGGCACCTATAGAAGCCCCCTTGCACACCTTCGTCCGCAAGAGTTTCCAATCCTTATTCTTCGATCTGGGATACATATCGTTCGTAAACGTCACATTGGATCCGACCATCACATCATCTTCCAACGTAATGCCGTCCCAAATCTGAACGCCACTTTTCACGGTCACATTATTACCAATCATCACATCGTTCTCAATAAGAACATGAGAACAGATATTACAATTCTCCCCTATTGTGCAATGAGGGAAAACCACACAGAACTGCCAGATGTTCGTACTTTCCGGCACATTCGGGTTCATACAGTCAGCCAATCGATGTATCATAATTGGTTTCGGTAGTTAATAAACTCTTCATAATCGCGGATATAGTCCTCGGGCTGATAGACCTCTGAAGCCAGAACCATACAGACCGCACCAGAGGAGAAGTCATCCAAGTCACGCCAAATACCGGGTTTGACCAGCAAGCCCTGATAAGGACGGTTCAGAATAAACGACCTTTTGACGCTACCATCATCAAGCACCACCCTGAAACTGCCACTGGCAGCCACAATGAGCTGGCTCAGTTCACGATGGGCATGGGAACCACGGCTCTCACCGCCAGGAACATCGTAAAGGTAATAGACCCGCTTGACATCGAAAGGTACAGTCAATCCGTTCTGGACAACGGTAAGATTACCCTTGCGGTCGCTATGATGCTGATTCAGCTCTATGACAGAGCAGTCGTATACACTATATTTCGCCATTCTGTTTCATCTTTAAATAAACACTGTAATCACGGATGTAGTCATGAGCATCATAATCGGTAGAAGAAAGAATCAGTGCCAGGGAATTCGTGGAGAAGTTCTCCATCTCGCGCCACATACCTTTGGGCACATACAATCCATAATAAGACCGATTGAGGGTAAACACCTTTTTCTCAATGCCATCATCGAGCACGACATCAAAACTACCCGACAAGGAGATGATAAACTCCTGGTTTTCAAGATAAGCATGACCGCCCCTGCACTCGCCACCAGGCACATCATAAATCCAATAGGCCCGACGAATGACAAACGGTATATGGTTACTCTGCTCAACAAAAGACAGGTTACCCCGTGCATCTAAGAATTTTGGAAGATTGATAATCTGTGGTCCGTTCATAATTTCATATATAATCCTCTGTAAAAACGACTCATCTCCTCCTTCAAATTGATCCATACCGGAGAATTCCATTGGCGCGGATGTGTGAGCAACTCCAGAACAGGTTCTCCACGTTGGATGGCTGCAAGAGCCTTTGCTATAAAATGCTCCATCTCAGTCTGGTCAGCCAGACGACAAGTCAGCATGTTCATATGCTGTTCGTCATAGGCCTCACGGACGATGCCACAGGCTGTGCGGACTCTCTCATCCATTAACGTGAGGTTACCTGCCCCCACGATGAGGTTCACGAAATCACCATGGGAAGCAACAGTGAGACAGGGCTGACCTGTTATGCTCTTAAAACGTTGATACTGATGGATGAACAAATCCCTGATCTGTTCCATGTGTGCCAGCATCGTATCATGAGACTTCATGTGATGCTGATAACAATAGGAGGCCACCTCCTCATAATGATAAGAGGCCTCACCACCTGCCTCAGCAATCATCTGCATCAACAGGACATTGAGCGTGTTCCATCGGAAATAATAGGAACACCTTGCACCATATTTTTTCTCAAGGGCCAGCATCTTTTGAAGAATACCGAAATCTGCCGTATCAATATCACGACGCAGGATCAGGTATTTATGACCCTCTTCCCGACCTTTGGCAATGACGTCCTCAAACGACAGAACCGTATGGAATTCATAACCTGACTCTTGAGCCGTCTTTAAGATCAGCTCATAATCGGCCTCCTTGGAGGGACGAAAGAAATCATTATAAATACGCCGTCTGAGATTCATCCGATAATTGAATTCATATAATGTTCGGCCACTTTACGGTCAGTCAGTCCTTTAGCGGTTTCAACGGATAGATCCGACATCCTCTGTCGCTCAGACTTTGGCATATCGACCATCTTCCTTATCACAGCTGCAAGGCCATCAACATCTCCTGCATCGCAAAGGAAACCATTCTCGCCATCCTTGACCACGCCATCGATGCCTTGTCCTTTAGTGCCAATTACAATCAGTCCCTTTGCCATAGCCTCCACATAGACCAAGCCAAAGGCCTCGCGAGAGCTGACCATGACAAAACAATCGGCTTGCTCCATCAGTTGCTGTGCCTCATCACGACTTTTCCGACCATGGAATATCACTTTGTCCTGAACGCCCAGTTCGTTTACCAATCCACGAAGAGAATCCTGTTCTGCGCCATCGCCTACGATATCGAACCTATATGGTTTGCTGCCCATTGTCTGATGCAGAGCCCTGATCGTGATATCGACATTCTTCAACTTATAAAGACTGCCGACAAAAATAAACCTGGTTACCTGATCAGAGACAGTCCTTCGCTCTGAGGTGAGATACTTCTCAGGGATACCCGACCAACAAACGAACTCCTTAGGGTGAACGCCAAAACGATGATTGAAATGGTCCATAAAAGCCTGAGAACGGAAGCCCCAGACATCGACAGAACTCATCAACGTCTTGTAGCTGTCAGGATAACACTTCTGAAAGGCATCGCTCTCACCATGAAGAACCAAACAGGTCTTTGCAGATGTATACCGCTGTTTCAGCAGATGAATCATCTCCAATTGAGGCAACACGAAATGTGCCGTCATGACATCGGGAACAAATCCGTCCTTTTCCAACTGCTCACATATCCAAGAACAGGCCTTTCGCATGTTAGCTGGTGAGGGACTGGTATGAGGGCGATATTTGGGAACTGGCGTAAACAATACGGGAATGCCATCCACCTCATAGCGGACATTCTTCCTCGGTGTATTGACATAAGCGACAAATCCGGTCTTGGCCTGAATGAACTTATACAAGAAACGGCCAACCCAATAAAAAGGGCGGGGAAATAAGGATTCTATATGGACAACCCTGACGTCATATCCCATTTTCTGCCATTCCGTGGTAAAAGAATGACACACTTTCGTTCCTCCATAAGAAGGATCGTTATTGGGATAAATGTTGGTCAGTAAAAGAATCTTCTGCATCATCAGAGTCGGCCGTCAATCAAATTGCGATCCAAGACACCCTTGACATCATATACAACGCCCTGAGCCGAGGTGAGTGTACGGATATCAATATCCATGAATTCACGATGGGCAACACCCAAGATAACGGCATCGAATTTGTCAGCAGGAAGCGTATTCACGATATCGATGCCAAACTCGTGCTTTACACGAACCGGATCAGCCCAAGGATCACAAACGGTAATATTACTGGTATACTCAGAAAGCGTATGATAGACATCAATAATCTTGGTATTACGGATATCAGGACAATTCTCCTTAAACGTGATACCCAACAGCAATATCTTGGCATCCTTGACCAAGACACCCTTCTTATTCATCAACTTAATGGTCTGTTCGGCCACATAAGCTCCCATACCATCATTCAAACGGCGAGCATTGCTCATAATACGGGGCAGGACACCATAGACCTGCGCCTTCTGAATCAGATAATAGGGGTCAACACTAATACAATGTCCGCCTACCAATCCTGGACTCAACTTGATAAAGTTCCATTTGGAGGAAGCCGCCTCAATCACATCATGCGTATCAATCCCCATGGCATTGAATATCTTGGCCAACTCATTCATGAAAGCGATGTTCACATCACGCTGGGAATTCTCAATAATCTTTGAAGCCTCGGCAACCTTGATGCTTGGAGCCTTATGAGTGCCATTCACCAACACAGAATTATAAACGCCATCTACAATATCTGCAATCTCAGGAGTGGAACCAGAAGTCACCTTCTTGATTTTCTCAACTGTGTGGAGTTTATCGCCTGGGTTAATACGTTCAGGAGAGTAGCCGGCAAAGAAATCTACATTATATTTCAGACCACTCACACGCTCGACCACTGGCAGGCATTCCTCTTCGGTTACTCCTGGATAGACGGTTGACTCGTATACCACAATGTCGCCCTTGGAAATGACCTTGCCGACAGTATCACTGGCACCCCAGAGAGGTTTCAGGTCTGGACGATTGTTTTCATCAACAGGAGTTGGCACTGCTACCACATAGAAATTACAATCCCTGATGTCATCAAGGACTGTGGTACAACGGAATCCAGACTTCAAGGCAGTCTGAAGTAACTCATCAGATACCTCAAGCGTACTGTCATGACCACCGTTAAGTGCATCGACACGAGCCTGGTTCATGTCAAAACCAATGGTAGGATATTTTGTAGAGAACAACCTTGCCAATGGCAGTCCCACATATCCCAGGCCTATTACACAAATTCTAATATTGTCCATATCTTAATTCAATTTATCATCAAAAACAATGTTGCAGAATGCCTTGACTGAATGATCATCTGCATAAGTATTTCCCTCTGTACTAACGGGAACTCTATCAAGACTGCTACAGAGGAAACTATAAATAGATGGAGCAGAATGGTCGGCCAGGTGATAACCCAGCTTCCACTTACGAACCATTTTACCAATAACGCCACCCTTAACCACAACAACAGGTTTCTCGTAATAGGCAGCATGGCCCACGATGCCACTACTCTGCCCTTTTACAGAATAAGGGATCAGAACATAATCGCATGTCACAAAGAGATCGGCCATCCTATCGAAAGGCAGGAATCCCTCAAGCAATAACAAACGGGCATGGGCTTGTGCCTTCTGGAAAAGTGCATCAAATTCCTGGCGTATGTCTTGACTGACCTGACCTGCAAATATGACGACTGGTTTCTGATCGCTCTCTGGATGGAACATGCAAAGCGCCTCAAGAATCCCTAATGTATTCTTATAGCTATTCATTCTACTCATTCTACCCGGATGGAGAAACACCTTGTCGGACTGGGAAATACCCAATTCCTCACGAAGGCTATGACCTTGATAATCGGGTAATGCCCCTACAGGATCGGGCATAAATCTGAACTTGGTAGTATGAAAGAGGCGATTCAGATACTGTGATGACGCAGAGTCATTACACATCAGAACACGATGGAACACTCGACAACGACTGAGAAGCAGATACTTGATGACATCTAACCACTTCCTGAGCCGAGATTCATCTTGCCATTCGTACAAATATATTCTATAGACGATACCGCAGACACGGATACGCCTATTGAGGAATAAAGGCAGGAAAGGCAGATACTCCATGATCGTGATGAGAATCACATCAGTGGCATGATACTGCCTGACGTATTTACGTATGGTCCTGGAATTACGCCATCCCTTTGAAAATATACCACAATCCGATGGAACCTCGTCATCAGGGGTCATGATCACGATCTTGATGTTTCCAGCCTCAGGCCATTCGAGTTTGGCGGCATCAAGCGAGAACCTCGCAGGTACAACAAATATAAACTGATCATCCGGACGTTTTAATGCGTCGAGATACAGATGGTGCAGATATTCCATCTGATGGCCACCTATGGTCTGTGTATGAACCAGATATGTCTTCATTCGGTACATTCCGGTTGTTCTTGCTCAAAGCTGAAACTATAGATATAAGTCAACACGAACCAGAACAATGGCACAAATATATATGAACTGGAAAAAAGAAGTTCCGTGAAAGAATATATAAAGAAAGGCATCAAAAGAATCTGGGACTTATCAGCCTGAAGCATTTTCTGGTATTTACCATAAGCCATCATCATGATGAAGACAAAAACTGTGAGAAAAATCAATCCACCTTGTAACATAATCTCAAGGAATATATTATGAGGGAACATCTCGATCTTCTTTAAATAGGCGAAAAGGCCATAACCATAAACAGGGCTTTCGGAAAAGAAGCGGATGGCATCGGCATACAGTTCATCACGTCCAGACGTGGCGCTACTAGCATCCATATTCTGGAAATCGACAAGAGCAGTAATACGTTGAGCGCTAAGAAGGAAGAATTCTGCAATCTCGCCATTTTTATCGAACCAGGAAAGAACAAGTATCAATAATACGACTCCACCAATGAATCCAAGAACAATCTTCTTCATCATCTGTGGATTAATCTTCTTCAACAGGTCGACATTAAGGAGAAGTCCGAACAACATGGCTACAAACGCTCCACGGCCACCAGCAAAGAAAGCCATGATGATGAAGTAAGGGAACAGGCACATCTTAAAGATTCGATACCACTTCTTATCCAGAAAACTGAACTTGGGATACTGGTCATTATAACGTAATGTAAACAAAGCTATCAGGAAACAAAAGGCTATCATATACGAGGCATTCTGATCGTATGTCCCCTCACCTTCCAGTCGGCTTAGATAAATATGATAAACCATAATCACAAAAGAAGCGGAAAAGACCGGCAGGAAAAGGTCGAGCCACTTCATGACACCGCCCAATTCACGATGATCCTTCATATTCAAGGCAACACAGGTGGCTGGCAATGAAAAGCAGACCATCTTCAGGTATACAAGATTGGTTTCATATCCTTGAATATAACCATCAACCATATAAATAAAAAGAATGGCCAATGGCAGGACCTCTCTTATTGTAAAGACCCGACGATTCAAGAAATCTCGCAAAAAGAGCAGTGTACCCATCAGCAACAGGATACTCATATAAAGCTTATATGAGATGCCTGCTCCTCCTTCTTCTTCGCTGCCAAACCTGATACCCAGCAGAGCGGCAATACAGAAAAAGAAGACGGGACCGTTGAGGACTAAGGTATTGATAATATTCCTGATTTCCATTCAAACTACAATTAACAGAAAGGCTATTGTATCTGTTTAATAACCTTACAAGGATTTCCTCCTGCCACACAATCGGCAGGAATATCCTTCGTCACGACACTTCCAGCGGCGACAATAGACCTGGCACCAATATGAACGCCTTTCAGAATCATGCAACGAGCACCGATCCACACATCATCTTCTATGACTATGGGGGATGTTGGTATTTTGATATCAGGGGCATGTCCCTGTCGTCTTTCAACATAATGATGCGAATGAGCATCATTATCTATGATCAGGCAATCACCGCCGACATGAACATCATTTCCAATAGTAATTCGATCATTTGCCCACAGGCATGTAGAACTCAAGCCCACCCTATCGCCAATCTCAATCACTGCCTCTGATGTACCAAGATAGAAAGCCCCTCTCAGATTTCTAGAGATGGGATTGAAGCAGTCATCAGAGCAAAACCAAAAATCATCGCCTATTTTTATCTTTCCAAATCCACACACATACACCTTGTCGTAAACCTGCAGATTTCTGCCATATTCGATGCCAATCATAGAGAACCAGAACCTATTGTAATAGGTATAAAAGAATCTCTTGAACAGTCGTGGAATACGGAAAAGGAGATATCTATACTTATTCATACCCTAAAAGAGATCAAAGATCAATCTTATCAAACTTCAAACCTGTCAGCAAGGCATCAAATTCCGGAAGACCGTCATCCTTCCAAACACGATATACGACTTTCATCGCTAAATCATGTATCCATCTTGAGAAACGGTTAGACTCAATAACATCTCCAAGCATCGGGACACAGTCATCATACCGGACTCTCAGCCCATTCTTCATGCAATATATGGGCAACATAACTTCAGACACATAACCGTAAAGTCTGCGACAACGGCTATAGCCTGGCAGTTTGACATACTTCTCCATTTCCTCCAGAACAGAGAACTGCCATTGAGCAAAATCATCAAAAAGACGCTTCCTCATCAAGAACATATTGTAAGGAACCACCTTATTGTCTTTCAGAAAATCCTCAATCATCTGCTTATATTCAGGATACATTTTCACCAAACACTTATAAAAGATATATACATCTTCATTACATGTGGCCATCCTTAGACGAGTAGCGACACTATTCCTGGCGTATATGGGACGGACAAGCATGACATCATATTGAGATCCTAACAACTTGTCGACATTCTCGGTTGTGACTTGAGTCTGAAAATAACGTCGGTAATGGCACAAGCCTATATAATCAACATCCTTCAGGTTCTTCCAACCCCAATACTGCGCAGTCAACTCACTATAGAAAGGATTCTTCTCACTGATATGTTCACCCGTATCATCTCCTATCATATCAGCCATCTCGTCTCCATATGCCGAAATGGACCGGCCGACATGAATAGGAGTATAAACCTCATCATGGTATACTTTGCAGGGCTTATGACACGCTACAAGGATCTTAACTCGACTCATATTATAATCTTATCAATGAATTAACGTACTTTATATGCATCAAGATAACTGATATCAGAATTGACAGAAAGGCTACAATAGGCCAGCTGATGGGACGCGTGAAGAGTCCGACATACGGCTGAACCATATCAAACACAGGGTTGATCATAAAAATGTGAATGGTGAAGACTGGTAAGAACACCGATGACAACTCGGAAATGATTCTTCTCAATGATTCACGCTCGTAGCTAAACTGAGAGATATACTTGAAAACAATAACACAACAAGCTACCACCACCATCGAGGAGTAGAAATACTCACACCTGATGTCGTTCATACCAGGAGTCAACAGATACTGGAAAATAGCATTCAGCACCAAAACACTAAGAACAAACCATATCTTCACAGAAGGTATTCGATCCATGAAACATTTCATGATTCCTCCCAACAAACAATAGAACATCCAGGTATATATACGAAATGCCTGGGGAATCTTTGCTTCGAAAGGAGTCCCATCATTTACAAACAGGTTTAACAAGAAGATGACCTGTAACAAAAGGAACAATCCGAATAAAACGGGGAGCTGATACGCCCTCATCATTTTAAACAATGGAAGAAGGACATACACGATCAGCAAGGATCCGAAAAACCAGAAATGCCAAAAAGGAGGTTCTCCCAAAATAGAGATGCCTGTGAGGAATGACCCGACCTGAAAAGAACCGGTAAAAGCCCAAGAAATCAACCAATAGACCAAATTGGCAATGATAACGTACTTCAGGATATGGAAGACCTTTATGACGATATATTTCCATGAATAATCCCTGTCGTACATCAAAAAGCCTGTGGCCATGAAAAACAAAGGAATGGCCATGCTACAGGTGGCATAAAGGAAAGGAACTCCTGCTGTGGTATGCAGTCCTACAACACAGATCATCGCCAGTATTTTAACGACATCAACAAAGAGAATTCTTTCTACGACCATGTTCAGATGGAATCAATAGAGATACATCGCATAACCTCTTAACAAGAGGAAATTTGCTACTTTTCTCAGTTTCAGGTCGTAACTGGCTACTCCCAACATATAATAATAGCACATCCTGAGATAATCGGATACTGAGAACTTCATCTTGCAGATGGTTCTTAACCGACAGGCTTTCATCCAATTTCGGTCTTTAGTATTCCGTGCATAGTGAGCTATAAAGAAATCCCACCGGGCCACATCTTCTTCATTATAATAGGCCGTATCAGATGTGAGTTCTTTCGAGACACCAATACTGGTAAAATATGCAGAACCCACAAAAGGAATATAATAATACTTTTCTGCCAATCTGATACCCTGGAAATCGTACATGGCCTCAGCAAGATTCAACCCCTTATCCAACACAACCGGCTCGTATGCATCCAAAACATCCTTTGAAAAAACGGCTCCGCGAAAACATACATGTCCTCGTATAGCCAAACTGAAGGGATGATCGCCTGACCATTCAACTATATCCTGTCGATAAACGGTCTCATTATGACGAGGGCTTATTGACTTCCAATCAAAATAGATTCCCACTGAGCCTGTCGTATCAATGTCATTCTTAGCGATAAAAGACTGAATGCTTGAAAACAAGCCAGGACATAAGATATCATCACCATCAAGAAACATAAAAAACTCTGCATCACCCCGATGGGAATACAACTCCCAAGCGTTTCCGTAGATGCCTTTATTTGTTTGGTTACGATTAGCACGGACTATCTGAGGATACTGCGTCTCATATTCCTTCAAGATCTGCCAGGTGCTATCTTTGGAACAGTCATCATTAACAACGATCTCATAAAGTCCTCCATCGACTTGCTGAAGGACAGAATCCAATGTACGCCTGATAACCTGCTCCTGATTATAGGTAATGATAAGAACCGATATTTTCTTCATCATCTAAAAAATGTCATGTCTATTCTTTCCTAACTTATGATACTTTTCAAAAGGATATAAGGACAAAGGAAGAGCGTCTGCAATCTTTTGAATATCCTCATGATAGTTATCATAGAGATGGAATAGCTGGGTATTATTGATGGACTGATCAGGATTAAAGAACTCATGCAAACGAACATGACTGCTGATACCCACAAACTGTTCTATTTGCTTACGAGTGGTCTCGTAATTATATATCAGATCCTCGAAATTGATATTCAGGATAGACCCAGTATCATCGACTTTAGTATCTTCAATCATATTCTTATAAAACATGATGAAATCATCAACATTCTCAACTGGTACTGGTATTTCTGAATGATATGCCTGCTTGGCAAGTAGATACAAATCGCGAGGATCACGTCTTACCACAATGCATTTTACCGGCTCCTTAATGTATTTGAAGAACATCTCAGGGCAATCGGCAGGGAACAACTGATCAGTTATCAGAGGTAACGTTTTATCAGAACGAGAGTAAGAAAGCAACTCATCCATCAAGGCCTGTGTTCTCTCCAAAAAATGATTCGGATGATAAGACACGGCTATGGTGTTCTTGTTCGGATGGGTCAGATAATGTGAGAAGTCACGATGAAAAACATTCCGGATAATATGATTGCCCAGTAATCTCCTTACAACCGTATTATAACATCCCAGAATTCTCTCCTTTGCATCAGGATACATAACCTCCTCAAAGGTGCGTCCTTCAAAACGATATTGAACCAGATCGTCAATATACCGCTTGCATATTTGATAATATTGACCATTAAACTGCGTATCATAATGAAGGAAGGGTGTCTTATTCTGAGCTTTTACCAATTGGAGGAATCGCTTAATTGCTATATTGGAATCGCCCGTACCACAATGCTTATAACACAGTTTATGCTCCAGATCATAGATGCCATCGGGTTCCCACAGAATGGTAAACTCCAGATCGACATGCCTCCAATCGACAGCAAGGAACTGCGCATCGTCATATTCACGAAGAAGATCATGAATAGCACCTGAGCCAGACCAGCCAAAACCTGTTACATCAACGATCATCTCTGCAACCGATTTTTAATCGTATTAACCATATAGACCTTCTCCACCTTGCTTAAACCAATACAATAAACAGTTACCAAGATAGACAGAATGGATATGATAGACACTGATAGAACATACAATATTGAGGGCTCAATATGACAATTCAAGGAAAAAAGGATGGGTATAATGGCAGAAACTGCGAGAACAAGCAGAGGATGGGTTATTACCTTTATCAGATAATCGGATATAGACATCTGTAAATACTTATTAGCAAAATAAATACGATTGATCTGACAGACCATTCCACAGATGATCATAATCACAAACACTGACTGAGGACCATACCCAAGAGACAAAGCAAGATATGACAATGGGAAATTCATAATCAAAATGATTCCACCAATCAATTCCGGATATTTGATCTTACCCTTTGCCCTGATGGCCATATTCAAAGGATTCGCTCCAGATTCTATCAGATTAAATATCAGCACTAAGCCCAGAAAAACCATCGTGTAATCTGGAACTTCGACCAACCACAGATCCAATATTTCTTTCATGCAAAGCATGATAGGCAAAGAAAACAGCCACAACAGATACAAGGAAAAACGCGAACTATTATAGATCAGCGCAAACAACCGGTCATTATCACCCACTGCATAAGATTTCGTGATCTGCGGGGAAACGGCCGTCTGAAAGTTGAAGCTAAAATTCCCCACTGCATTTGACACGCTCAAAGCAACCCCTCGAGCGGCATTGATGACCGGCGAAAAAAAAACGTTCAGCATCATGTTCTGGGCTGCCGTATTGATAATATAAGAAATATGTCCTAAAAGACCCCAAGATGCAAAAACGGTCATCTCCTTATAAAGGCTGTCAAAACGATAGAACTTAAAAGAACACTCCTCAAAATGGCGCTTGCAATATGAACTGTATATCAAAGCTACCACAAACTGTGACAAAACAATCAGCAAGGAATAGAATACCAACCTATCAAAACTAACAACCGAAATAATAAATGCTACGAACAGTTTAAAGAAGACATCAAAAATAGAGATATATGCAAAGGTGCTCATTCGCTCTCTGGAAATGACCAGTGCATCATAGGGCACCATGATGATAGAGAGAAAAGCTGCTAACAATGACAGTTGGAATGTCCAAAAGACGGCCATCTCACGACCCTCAGGAATGACCATCTTATGGTTAATAAACCACGTACCGAATACCTCACACGCAAGTATAATCACTATACCGATGAGGGCATGAATAACAAAACTGACATTGAAGATTTTATGTAACTGTTGAGCATCATTACGGCCAACAGCCAAAGACAGATAACGTTGAGTAGAAGAGTTCATTGCCGTGTTTAAGAATGTAAACATGGCGGCAATACTTCCTACGACATTATACAATCCATAATCTGAGATACCGAGATTCTTGAGGACAATTCTGCTTGTATAGAGTGATATCGCCATCACAACAAGCATTCTGATATATAATAAGATAGTATTCTTGGTTAACCGCGAATTGTCACTCATATATATTGAGTTTTATAGGAATCTTACAACATTCTGCTCTGCATATGCCAGATCTCGATCATCATCGATTTCATACCACTTCACATCCGAGGAGTTGAGCACATACACTGGACTTATATTCTGCGACATCCATAACAACTGGTATTCATAACCAAGTTTAGGCTTTTCAGCCACTATCTTCTCATACTCCGTGCACAGCTTGTGATAGAACATGGAAGACAACTTATGGATTCCAACCAACTCGCCCTTCGCATCAATATCGTCTTTATTCGTAGAACACCGTGTCAGAGTGCCATTTCCATCATACTCCACATAATACTGATCCTGGAACTTGGTAACAGGTGTAATCAGCATGATATCGGGATGGGCATTCGCCTGTAACTCTGTGATAGCGTTTTTGCTATAGATAATATCAGACTCTAATAGGATGAAATCATCATCACCTATCACCTCGCGACAGTTCCACAAGGTGTACATGCTGTTGGTCTCTGCATAGCGGGGGCTGAATACACATTCTATCTGAGGATACTTTTCTTTCAAGGCTTCGTAGGCCTCTTTCTTATAGCCTGTACCAATGATGATACGCTTGATTCCGCAGGCTATCAACGTCTCAATAGAGCGAAGCACCATGGACTGGCCACCCACTTCTATGAAACCCTTAGGCATCGTTTCGGTCATTTTACCAAAACGACTGCCCAAGCCTGCTGCCATAATGACTGCTGTTGTGACCATATCAGTTGTATCTTGCAGGGATTTGAATATCGTTAGCCTCCATAGCTTCCTTCAATACCACGAAGAAGTCCTCAATGTCCTTGGGTGTGATTGTTCCTAAAGCACACAAGCGGAAGGTATTGGTGGTGCTAATCTTACCAGGGTAAATGGTAAAACCACGCTGATAGCAATAATCGTGGATTTTCTCGAACGTGAAGTTAGGATCATCCGGATAAAGGACAGAAACCACCAAGCCGGATTCAATCTTCGGATCAATCACTGTTTTGAATCCCAGTTCTGCCACACCCTTGTGAATAGCCTCATATACAGCACGATGACGGGCGAACTTAGCCTGTTCGCCTTCCTCAAAGTACTCCTTCAAAGCCTGAATAGTGGCATAGATGGTCTGCACTGGGGGTGTAAAATGCATCTCGCCTGTCTTCTCAAAGTATTCATACTGGAGATAGAGATTGCAGTAATATGAGCGCGTGGGATAATTCTTACTTGC
>JAEEGH010001588.1_pt1 | contig 64591 bp, 55 predicted proteins | sample 9134181 | NCBI WGS metagenome assembly JAEEGH01 (sample SAMN16246544, study PRJNA631951) | gut metagenome | biome: gut microbiome; feature: rumen; material: DP-attached | host: Bos | place: Iran: Karaj | collected 2018-10
TTTCGAAAAAACCATTTTTCCCGTTCTTTTCCCTCGTAGGAAAAGAACGAAAAGTACGTTTACTTTCTCTCGCGAGAGAAAGTAAAATCAAAGAGAGCGTGCCGTCGAAAAAATTGAGTAGCCGATATTATATCAACAAACATCACATCTGATGCCGAGCAGATTTTTTTCGACGGGTGCGGGGTGCTTTTGCGTGCGCGTCGTGCACGCGTATCAAAAAATTCCCTTTATGAAAAAATTCACTTTCGAAGCCGCCGAAAAACATCACGGCGCGGTAATTTTGTAGAAATTTTACGTTTTCGCCAAAAAAAGCGCCGAGTTTTTCGACGCTTTCTTTACACCGCTTTTATACAAAACCGCAAACAGATGTGCAATTTCACTTTGTGCGGAAAAATGCACCTGAAAAAGCAATTTTTTATAAGGGAAGTTCTTTGCCAAGCTTTCTTTCAAGAAAGCGGGAAAGAGGGAGTACTTTTGGTACTTTTTCGCGAAAAAGTACAAGAAAAACGACTTTTTTGTTCCTTTCTCTCAGGGGAGAGAAAGGAACCCAAAGAGAGCTGAAACATAAAAAGGTTTATGGCTGCATTTGTGCGGAAAACCGCACGAAAAATCAAAAAAACGTCAAATATCATTCTTTTGGCTGATGTGAAAAGAAAAAATTTCCTTTATAATGAGTATGGGTTACTGTAATTAATAAAAAAGATATATTTTATTTCGGAGGTGCATTTTTCCACATGAAAAAGCGGCTATTTTACAGTATAATAGGTATTTTTGTTTTTATTTTCATGTTTTTCGGCGTAGCAAGCAGGACGCCGCTCGACCTCTCCACCCCGGCGGACGCCTTTATGGAGATTACGGAATTTGAATTTGAAAAGACAGGATTTCTTCAAGGCGAGTACCATTTGACGTACGAATGCGACGTCTGCGGCACGACGTGGGTTCTCGGAGGAACTTTTGACGGCTACAAAATGCCGGATTCGACGAAGGAGCAGCTCGTGTGGAACAACATGACCGACCGCGAAAAAAGCGATTTCCCGGGCTACTGCGAATACTGCTATTTCGAGCATCTGTGCACCGGCTGTTATAAAGAAATCGATGACTGCGAAAAGTACTGCAAGGAGTGCATGAAGTGCAACGACTGCTGGGACCAGAGCAAGCACTGCAACGAATGCTGCGAGGAAAACACGCTTTGCGACGGCTGTCTCGGCATCGGCGAATACCGTTGTATTGACTGCCACAGTTCCGACGATTTCTGCTTTGCCTGCGAAACCTGTCTTATTGCGGCGGGAGCGGACGGAAACGTGTGCGAAAGCGACGACCCGAAACCGCACTGCCTTGAATGCTGCGAGGACTATCGCTGCGACGGATGCGCGGAATGCTTTCTCGGACGTCAGGACGATTACTGCTTAAACTGCTTTGAGTGCCTCAGCTGTGCGGCGGCGGCAAGCGACCACTGCAAAGAGTGTTACATCTGCTTTGACGTGCAGGAAGCGTGCGAGGGAACCGACGACTTCTGCCGTCCCTGCTGCGTTGCGGCCGGCAACCACTGCGATGAATGCGACGAGCACATAGACGACAACTGGTGCGAGGGCGGCATGGACGGAAGACACTGCCGCGACTGCGCCGAGGCCAACGACTGGATATGCGAACAGTGCGACAGATGCGCCGTCTGCAATGACTTCTCATTTTGCGACGAATGCGGACTGTGCTTTGAATGCTGCAGTGAAAATGCCGCGAACGAGGGCTGCGAGTGCCTTGAATACTGCATCGAATCGGCTGATTTCACCGACGAAGCCCATCTGTGTCAGCAGTGCTTCTACGCCTTCTCGTGCGCCGAGGAATTCTGCGACACCTGCGGACTGTGTAAGGAATGCTGTGAGATGAACGCCGACGAATACGGCTGTACGTGCGGCCTTTGCGTCGAGGACAGCGAATTTGAGGAGCATCTGTGCGAGCAGTGCGGACTCCCGACTTGCGAAAGAGGCGACTTCTGCGACGAATGCGGACTGTGCGAGGAGTGCTGTCTTGAAAACTCAGAAGCAGAGGGCTGTTCCTGCGGTATCTGCATAGAAAACAGCGATTTTGAAGACCCCGACCATAAGTGCGCGGACTGCGGACAGTTCTCGTGTAATATAGATTTCTGCGAATACTGCGGACTGTGCCTTGACTGCTGCGAGAGCAACTCCTCTACCGAATACGGCTGTTCGCACGGCGTCTGCACGGATGACCCCGAATGGAACGACCACTACTGCGATACCTGCGGAAAATGTAAGGAAGACTGCGACTGCGGACAGGAGTGCTGCGCCGACCCGTGGGCGGGAAAATCGCTTCACGGCACCGACGTGCAGATAGGCGAAATACTGATACAGCCTTTCAATAAGAAAAAACACGTTACGCACGACAACATGTCTGCGCCCCAGGCAAGCCTTGCCACTTTCCGCACGAAGGTTTACGACCCGAACGGAAACCTGAATTATCAGTGGTATCAGAAGAAAAACGGCGGCGCGCCCGAGGCGCTCGTCGACAATACGCGCTACGTAGAATACAGGGACGAGACGTTCATAATCGTTGACGGCGCGGCGACGCCGAGACTTACGGTTGCGACTCCGTCCGACGCCTGCCACGTAAATTACACCTACTACTGCGTAATATCCGATTCGCACGGAAACGTGCTTTCCACAACGGATGAAGCGCGCCTCATAGGAAAACATACCTACGAGTGGAAATGGGAAGACGACCATTTTCACCGTCAGGTCTGCATAGGAAGCGGATGCGGAGACACAAAGTCCGGCATGAGAAAAGTACACGACATAGGTCCGTGGCGCTTCCTGTCGTATGCGACGGCGACGACCGGCGCAACGCTTGCGCGCACCTGCAACGTCTGCGGAGGTATCAGCGAATCGATTAAAACCGAGCCTTTGGGAGCAAACCATACGGCTCACAACTACATATACATTCCCGTAACGCAGACAGACAAAAACGGCAAAGAGGTAAGCTATACGCACATTAAGGTCTGCCGCTGCGGAAAGAACGACGGACTCGAGGAGTATCACGACTGGAATCAGTGGATAGTAACCGAAGCCGCCGACGACCACCACAAGGGCTCGAAATATCACGAGTGTCTGAAATGCAACTACCGCGAGACGGTTGAAATACCCATTCAGACGCACGAGCATATATTCAACCTTCACGAATACGACGCCGCGTTTTACAGGGTGGGCGCCGACAGAAAGTATCACTGGCAGTACTGCGGAGACCCCGACTGCGAGGCTGTTGCTTTCAAGGAAGAACACACTTACGGAGGCTGGATGTGGCAGTTAAACGTACCGCTGGCGCTTTATGACGCGACGATATACAGAGAATGCCAGGTTTGCGGATACATTGACGTAAGGACGATAAGGGCCGGATTCCATCCGCTCGCGTTTATAAACGCCTCCAAATCGGTGCTTTCCGCCGATAACTGGGATTCGGAGGAAAAATATACCTGCGAGGTTACGGCAAAGCCTCCGAAGGGATATACCTTCTACCGCTGGAGAGATACCGGAGAATGCGGAATAATTTTTGAAGAGTATTACGAAACATATCCAAACGGAGACCCTAAAAGGGATTCCAACGGCAATATAATATGGAAGCGGTATAACGTTTACGACGAGACGGTCGTAATATCCCTCGACCGCTACGACAAAGACGGCAATTTCCACGACCTCAACACGCTTTACGAGCTTACGGCGGAAATCAGCAGAATAGATAACGACGTAACGGTTTACTACCCTGACGGCTTCTCATATACGCTGACCGAAGGCGAAGCTCTCGACGCCGAGGAATTCGGTATCGACGGCACGGGAGACGTTATATGGTACGAATCGCAGGTAGAAGACGAATACGGCTACCGCACGGTAACGATTCACCTTGACGGCTACGACGGCGGTCCGCTCGTGCTTGAAAACACGGGGCTGCCCTGCGACTTTAACATAGTCGTCGACGGCGACTCCACGATTACCGCAAACGGTAAAAACTTTGCGATTTTAGGATGCGCTGCCGGCGGAAACATAAAGATTTCCTCGCCGAACGGCGCAGAGCTGAGACTCAACGTAAGAAGCGGCAAAGGAGCCGAGGTTTACGGCATAAAGGCGCGCCGCGCAAAGAAGTGGTATGGAGACAAAATCACGATATGCGGAAATATACTCGTACAGCTTGACGTTACCAACACGAGATCCGACGGCGAGGCGTTCGGTCTTTACTCCTCGTCGTGGGTTGAGATACTTGACCAAGCGTCCGTCGAAATGACAATAAGAAGCTACGCAGATTACCTCGGCGACGACAGAACCATTGCGGCGACCGGCGTTTATGCGAAAAAAGAGCTTCAGATAGATACGACGGGCTATATAGACATAGTCGTATACGACGTTGACGTCTCAAACGGCATGAAGGGCAGAGGCATCAACGCAAAAGACGTGATAATCGACAATATCGGCAGCATGACCGTCGTATATCCCGCAAATTCCAAAAACGCATACAAGAGAAAGGTTTCTTACGACCACAAGGCGTACATTTTCTACGCATACGACGACGGAAAGAGACATTACTACAGGAACGGCGCGCTTGCGGATGTAAACGACGTAAAGAAGCTCGTAATCGAGCCGGGTTATCCCGTAACCTTCGACGTCGCAAGCGGTTCTACGCTCAACGTTGACTACCTTTACACAAACGACCTCGGCGATTACATGATAAAGCCGGGCGACGACCTGATATTCTACACGGCTCCCGCGTCGGGACACTACAAGGAGAACGTAAGAGAGGGCGCGAAAGTGCTCAAGCCGAGCTCCTCCGACGACGGCGTAAGAACGAAATATGTGCTTGAGAACATAACCGCTCCGCATACGTTCACCGTTGACACGGGATACCTGTTCAGACCGTTCGACTCACAGCCGGCGCTCTCGCAGACGGACGTGTTCTTCGGAAGCGAAGCGATAGTAACGTTTACCATGAACAACGTATTTTCGGCGCTTGAAGGACACGCAAAGTTCGACGGAGACAAGCCGACAACCCCGAAATTCGCGCTTAAGAAGCTTTCGGGAGGCGCAGCTTCAAGCGGAGACCTTATTTCCCACGGTCAGACCGCAAACGAGGTGTTCTTACAGCGCTACAACGAGGAGACCGAATTCTTTGAGAACACGGGAATCTCGTTTGAGCCGACTGCTCTCGGAAACGTATCCTTCAACGACGAGGAATACTCGTCGCGGCTCGCAACCGTAAGGTACCGCCTCATGGTGCTGTACGACGGCATGGAATACTGCTCCGACGAGTTCACGGTTCACTGGACCGACAACGAAAACGACAGGACGACGCCGGTTGCGTCCGCTGTCGAAATATACATCAAAAAAGCGCTCAGAGGCTATCCGCTCGGGGTATACGAGGACGGAGGCGCCTGGGAGAGACTCGGAAGCGAATACGAACTGCTCGTATACGACGTTGACCAAGGAAAAGGCTACGTCGAGACGAAAAACGAGTACAACAAGGCGGTAAACGTAAAGAAAAACCGCAAACTGCTCAAGGTTGCCGAATTTGACTACCACACCGGTCTGCTTACGCTTTACGGCGACCTTCAGGGAGCCGATTTTGACGGCGACGGCAACACGGAATGGTACAACCTTTCCGATTTTCTCGTTGCAATACGCGTTCCGTCGACCGTAAACGGCGGAATTACGATAGACGTAAGAGAAGAAACGAATATTTCGGGACATTACGAAGATTTCGGAAACGAAGGCTGGTACGGCAGCGGCGGACTTGAAAACGTAACGCATACCGGCGCGATTCCGGCGGTTATACAAAACGAGAGCGAATACGGCTCCGTTCACATAACCTCAACCACGGAAAGCGATGCGTTTTTAATCCTCGAACGCACCGGAACCGAGTATTTCGAGGGCATAACCTACTACGGAATCAAGGCGAACGGCGACGTTACGATTGACGGCGACGTAAACGTACAGATTTTCTCCGACGCGAAGTCCGGTTACGAGGACGCGTACGGCAAGCTTGCGTACCGCATCGGCGTATATGCCGAGGGAGACGTCAACGTAATCCAAGACGCGAATTTGGACGTAGTTTTTGAAGCAAACACCAACGGTACGGCGTTCCTTAAAGGAAAAGCGCTCGGAGTCAAGGCGCAAGGCAGCGTAAACATCCTTGATTACGGCTGGATATACCTGTACTGCGAGGCAAAGAAGTCAAATCTCGCCGGCACGTACTACATGCTCGAAGCAAGCGGCTTGAATATAGCAGGACACGGACAGCTGTCGGCATTCGGCGAAAAGGAAATTGATATTCCCGTTTATATTGACGGCGACGCGTTCATTTCGACGACAGGAAAGATAGAACTCAGCTCGAAGAGCAGCAACGGCGCATATTCAAACTGCATCAAGACCACCGGCGACCTTGTTATCAAGGAGCCCACGACGATTTTGTTCGAGTATCTGGGAAGACCGGCGGGCGGCAGTCCCGTATATGAAGGCGACGTTGAATATGACGGCGACGTAGTATGCTATCTGACAGACGGCGCGGCGTCCACCAAAGAAGAATATTACCCCGGAGTTCCCTACACCGTTGCGGTTGAAACCGATTACGGCGCGGCTGACTTCGGCAACCACGAAATAATCATAAAACGTAACGGCGTCGAGATTTCACAGCAGGTCGACGCGGGTTATCTTAATGTATGCAAGGGCGACTTTGTAACGTACACGGCGGTCGACGCTCTTGACGGATACAGCTTTGACGGCTGGGTTGTCGAATCGAGCATTGCGCCCGAGGACCTTGTGATAAACGGACGTGAAATTTCGTTTACGATGCCCGACAAAGACTTAAAGCTGCACGCGGTTTACTCCAGCTACGCGTTTGAAGAGGAGCCCCCGTACTTCATCATCACGAACAAGGCTTCGACGGAAGGCAAGATTCACTGGAGAATCGACACGGGCGAGTCGACCCTGTACGGGGTAGACCTTGAGTACCTGCACACCTCCGTAAGCGGCGAAACCGAGTGGCGCTCCTTCAGCAGCGGAGCTAACGGATGGAGGCTGAGTCAGGATATTCAGGCGTTTATGAACCCGAGCAACGGCGAATATATCTATAAAGGAGCGTCGCTTGTAGGACTTGCGGGAAGCAGCACGCTTGAAAGAGTAATCGACACAAACGAGTACAAGACCTTCCGCATACATGCGTGGGGCATCAATGACTATTACAGTAAACCCTTCACGATAGATTTCGCAAAGGGCATACACGTTCTTCTGTCGGAAGACAGAGAAAATCCCGGTCTTGCAATTCCCGCGGACTACATGGGAACGGAATATCTCGTAAACTTTGCAAAATACGTTTACTCGGACATCGGACCCATGAGCTATTCGCTGAACTTTGCCGACCTGTTCGGCCCGATAAGCCCGAGCGTATGCCAGGCGAACATGTTTGAAAACGGAATGCTGCGCTTCATAAGAAACGGCGCGCACTCGGCGGTTTACGGCATAGAAGGCTCGCTTTACGTTACGGCAACCGACGAAACGAGCGGCAGATCCTTCAATATTCCGTTCGATTTCGGCGAAATATACGAATGCGAAGTATATCCGCTCATAGTTGCGGGTAAGAAGGTAACCGAACGCAATAAAGATAACGTATTCGGCGACGGAACGGTTTCGTACGACCCCGAAACCAAGACGCTGACGCTGCACGACGCGACGATAGACGAAATTTATCCGATGCGTTCCGACGCCGAGCTTACAATCGCGGCATACGCGATACTGAGCGTACAGGACCTCAACATCAATCTTGTCGGCGAGAACGTCATCAACGTTTCGCGCAACTCGCTGTGCCACACCCAGGCGGTAGGAAGCATCTATACGGGCAACACGGTGGGTATAGGAAACGTGATAAACGACACGTGGCGTCCGTACCTGACGGAAAGCGACGATTTCCGCATAAATATCAGCGGCGAGGGCTCGCTTGAAATTTTGATTGACGGTTTCTACGGCGACGGAATCCACAGCATAGGCGACGTAACGATAGACGGCGGCAACGTAAAGATAAAATCCGAATACTCGGGTATTTCCTCCGAAACCGGCTCGTTTGTAATGAATTACGGCACGCTTGACGTTGATACCGCGCAGAGAAGCTGCGTAGCATTGTCCGGCAGCGATGCCCGCTTCACGATAAACGGCGGAACCGTAAGCTTAAACGGCGGAACCGACAGCTACGTAGTTTCCATGGGACCCACAAACTACCAGAATGAAAACTATATGCAGCTGAACGACGGTGAACTGAGACTTGACACAAAGTCCGCAACGTACGACCTCACAAGCCGCACGTTATACTATACCGACTGGATGTATAAGCTTTACGGCGCAAACGGAAACAACGCGATGGCGCCTCTTGAATACGGCGAGGTTGCTTCGTCGTTCGACCACCTGAAATACGTACGTCAGTATGCAATCTGGGTAAACGGCAAGCAGCTCACGTCGGAAAATCTTGAGGTACAGTGCGGCAGAGGATACGCGTTCTACGTTCCCGAAGTGAATACGCTTTACCTCAACAACGCGCAGATCACAAAGGGCGTTGCATACTGGAACGGACCTCTTGCGGCGGCGGGCATCCGCTCGCAGCAGCCCGTAAACGTTTACTTCTCGGGCAATAACTCGATAGACCTGTCCTCGAAAGAATATTACGAGATCAACGGAGATCCGTACGAGCTTCAGAGCGAGGAAACCGAAAACAGCCGCGAAATATTCGGTATAGAAGTGTCCCAGTCCCTCGGATTTGACGACTACTACCTCGGAATTTACGGCACGGGCTATTGCACAATGACCGGAATGAGCACCGGAATCAGCGCCGGCACCGGAAATATGCCGATAATCATCGACGGCCCCGGTATACAGATTACCGACAGCGACGGCGGTATCGAGGGCGAAATTGATATAAACTCCGGTTATCTGGGAATAGAAGCCGATTACTTCAGTATCTACGGACTTATCGATACGTCCGACTACAGCCCGATTTTCGCATACGGCGGAGCGTCTAAAACCAACTTTTCGCCCGTAGATATGTCGGTTGTCGAAAACGCGGCAAATATGGGCTGGGGTTACGATTATCCGTTCTTCAGACTGCATAACAGAGCGGGCTTGACCGAACAGACTATCGTCGGAGATATCCTTGAAATATCGGATGAAGAAACAAAGATCGGTGTAAGCACGGAAGGCCTTGCAAAAGAAGTGCCGACCGACGTAATCGTTATCCAGTATAAGAACGGAAGAGTAACGCAGGCAAGAGTCGTTACGGTTTATCCGTCCGATTACGACGACGTAATCCTCCTTACCTTCGGTACGGATAAAAACGCAAAATACCGCGTTTACGCACTCGATAAACAGCTGAAACCTCTTACCGACGTCTATAATATAGGAACTGAAGAATAAAGTAAAATAAATAAAAAACCTCGCGTAAGCGAGGTTTTTTGTTTATTTTTACGGTTTTGTTCCTTTCTCTCAGGGGAGAGAAAGGAACCCAAAGAGAGCTGAAACATTAAAGAGATGTATAGTAGCATTTGCGCAGTAAAAATTCATCTGAAAATGTATTAAAATTGAAAGTTCTTTGCCGAGCTTTCTTTCAAGAAAGCGACCTGATTAAATAAGATCCGTCAGTTTTTTTGAGTAAAAGAAGTTGTGGACAAGCTCGTCGTATTCGTGCCAGAGGGGGAGGGTGCGGCACTCCTTTGCGCGCGGGCATTCTTTTGCGTCGGGCGCAAGGCAGGCGACGGCTGTAAGCGAATTTTCCATAAGGTCTATAATTTCTCCGACGGAATATTCCTCGGGTTTTCTGCAAAGCATATATCCGCCGCCTTTTCCGCTCGAACCTTTTATAAGATTGCCTTTCACGAGGTCTTTTACGATTATTTCAAGATATTTTTTCGATATTTCCTGTCTTTCGGCTATATCTTTCAGCGGAACGTATCCTTTTTTGGTCTGCTCCGCAAGATCGAGCATAACCCGCAGCGCATACCGACCTTTTGTCGAAATCATACGATCTCTTCCTTTCTTTTCACCTATTATACCACAGGTTAAATAGGTAATCAAGCATTTTATCTGATTTTTTTGCAAAACCGTATATTTTTATGTAATTACCTATTGACATAGTAGGCAAAAGGCTGTATAATATAAAAAAACACATGAGGAGGAAAGGAAATGAATATATACGCGGATAACGCCGCGACGACAAAAATGAGCAAAAAGGCGGTTTCGGCGATGATGCCGTATTTTGAAGAACTTTACGGCAACCCGTCAAGCCTTTATTCTGCGGGACAGAGGGCGAAAGAGGCGATAGAGGAGGCGCGCGAGACGATAGCCGGGATTATCGGAGCTTCCGCGCGCGAGATTATATTTACGTCGGGCGGCACCGAGAGCGACAATCAGGCGATAATGTCGGCGGCGGCAAACGGAAAGCGGCAGGGAAAATATCACATCATTTCCGACGCAATCGAGCACCACGCGGTGCTTCACACGTTGAAAAAGCTTGAAAAAGAGGGCTTTGAAGTAACCTACGTTCCCGTTCACAAAAACGGTATAATAAACGTTTCGGCGCTTGAAAAGGCGATAAGGGACGACACCTGCCTTGTTACCGTCATGTACGCAAACAACGAGATAGGAACGGTACAGCCGATAAAGAAGATAAGCGAAATATGCCGTCGGCGCGGAGTCGTTTTCCACACCGACGCGGTGCAGGCGGTCGGACACGTTCCGATAGACGTAAACGACCTTGGCGTTGATATGCTTTCGGCGTCGGCGCATAAATTTCACGGCGCAAAGGGCACGGGATTCTTATACGTTCGGCGCGGAGTGCGTATTTCGAGTTTTATAGAGGGCGGCGAGCAGGAAAGAGGAAGACGCGCGGGCACGGAAAACGTCGCGGGCATAGTTTCGATGGGAGCGGCTCTCAAAGAAGTTGCCGCGGATATAGACAAAAACGTACCGAGAATTACGGCTTTGCGAAACAGACTTATCGACGGGCTTTCCGAGATACCGCATTCGGCGCTCAACGGAGACAGGGAAAAGAGGCTTCCCGGAAACGTGAATTTCTGCTTTGAGGGCATTGAGGGCGAGTCGCTGCTGCTGCTCCTCGATGACAAAGGAATAAGCGCTTCTTCGGGATCTGCGTGCGCGTCGGGCTCGCTTGACCCGAGCCACGTGCTTCTTGCGATAGGCAGGGTGCACGACGTTGCGCACGGCTCGCTCAGACTTACGCTCGGCGAGGATATAACGCAGAAGGAAATCGCGTATATTATAAAATCGGTTAAAGAAGCGGTTGAATATCTGAGAGGATTTTCTCCCGTCTGGAACGACTGCGTGTCGGGCAAATCCAAATTCATATTGTAAGGAGGCAGAAAAAATGGCATTATACAGCGAAAAAGTTATGGATCATTTCCGCAATCCGAGAAACGTCGGAAGAATCGAGGACGCCGACGGCGTCGGAGAAGTCGGCAACGCAAAATGCGGCGATATAATGAAAATGTATCTTAAAATAGAAAACGACGTCGTAGTCGACGTCAAGTTCGAGACGTTCGGCTGCGCAAGCGCCGTAGCTTCCAGCTCCATGGCGACCGAGCTTATCAAAGGCCGGCCGTTAAGCGAGGTAAAAAAACTTACCAATAAGGCGGTGGCGGAAGCGCTCGACGGGCTGCCGGACTATAAAATGCACTGCTCGGTACTTGCCGAAGAAGCAATACTAAGTGCGCTTGAAGACTATCAGAAAAAAACCGGAAAGAAGATATAACCGCATGGAAAAAGTCGTAGTCGGGATGTCCGGCGGAGTTGACAGCGCCGTTGCCGCATATCTTCTGAAAAAAGAGGGATATGACGTTATCGGTATAACTCTGCGCATCTGGCAGTCCGATGACGGCAGCGAGGGACGATGCTGCGATATTGACGACGCGCGGAGCGTTGCATTTAAGCTGGGCATACCGTATTATGCAATAAACTGCACGTCGGATTTTCAAAAGCACGTTGTAGACCCGTTTGTTAAAAATTATCTTTGCGGACTTACACCGAATCCGTGCGTCGAATGCAACAGATACGTAAAATGGGAAAAACTTCTTTACTATGCAAAGATAACAGGCGCAAATTATATCGCAACCGGGCACTATGCGTCGGTCGTAAAGGCAGACAACGGAAGATATACGTTGAAAAAGGCTTTGCACAACGAGAAAGATCAGACGTATATGCTGTATAAACTAACGCAGGAACAGCTTGCAAAAACGCTGATGCCGCTCGGAAGCGTTTCAAAAAACGAGGTCAGAAAAATTGCCGTGGAAGCGGGCTTACCCGTTGCATCAAAGCCGGATTCTCAAGAGGTATGCTTTGTAACCGACGGCAGTTATGCGGATTACATTGAAAAGACAAAAAAGACCGGGTGCGGAGGAGAAGGTTTGTTTGTGGATGAAAAGGGAAACGTTCTCGGCAGACACAAAGGCATTATACACTATACCGTCGGTCAGCGAAAGGGACTCGGAATAGCACTCGGATATCCCGCTTACGTAAAGGAAATACGTCCCGAAAAAAACGAAGTGGTAATCGGGAGCGAAAACTCGTTGTACAGCCATATAATTTTGTGCGGAAATCTGAATTTTATGAGTATTCCGAAAATGGATAAAAACGAAACGGTAAACTGCACGGTTAAAGTCCGGTACGGGCATAAAGGACAACCGGCAAGACTCGTGCTTACGGAAAAAGACAAGGTAAAAATAACTTTTGACCAACCGGTAAGAGCCGCAGCTCCGGGACAGTCAGCCGTATTTTATGACGACGGGGGATATGTCATCGGAGGAGGTATTATAACCGAAGTATTGGGACAGCGGGAGTAAACGAATGAACGTTACACAGCTCAAATATGTTTTGGAAACGGCAAATTCATCATCAATGAGAGAGGCGTCGACAAAGCTGTACGTATCGCAGCCGGCTCTTTCGGCAAGCATACATGATCTTGAAGACGAACTCGGCATTTTGATTTTTGAAAGAACAAATAAAGGAATCTCTTTGACTGATGAAGGCAGGGAGTTTTTGATTTATGCAAAAAAAGCGGTCGGACAGTATGAAATTCTTGAAGACCGCTATTTATCACGCAACAGCGAAAAAGAGCGCTTTTCCGTATCAACTCAGCACTACAATTTTTCTATCAAGGCGTTTACCGAGGTCATAAGGAATATTAACCCGGACAAATATGTTTTTTTCATTCACGAAACGAAAACAAAAGAGGTTCTCGACGACGTCGCAAGCCTGAAAAGCGAGGTAGGAATAATTTCTTTTTCCGGCTCAAACGAAGCCCTTATAAAAAAGCTTTTCCGCGATTACAGGCTGGAATTTACACCGCTTATGCAAAGGGAAACCTTTATATACGTCTGGAAAGGACACAAACTTGCCGGCAGAAAAGAGATTTCCATAGGAGAAATGAAAGATTATCCGTGCATTTCGTTCGATCAAAGCAGCGACGGCAATTTCTATCTTACCGAGGAGGCAATGGCGGATTATTCGTTTGATAAAATGATTAAATCCGATGACAGAGCCACAACCATGGAGCTTATAGCTGAGCTGGGCGGGTATTCCATAGGATCCGGAATGCTGTCGAAAGAGGATTCCGTTCTGAAAGGACTCGTCGCAATAAAAATGATAGAGGAAGATCCGCTTACAATCGGATATATAACAAGAAAAGGAAGCGCCTTGTCCCGATACGGCAGGGAATACGTAAAGGAGCTTCTTAAATACAAGGAAATTTAGATAAAACTTTGCGATAGGCAATGCTTATCGCAAACGATAAACATAAACGAATTTACAAGCATTTCCGTTTGTGGTACAATACTGTCAAACAAAAACAAAGGAGACGTAAATTATGAGCAATTACAAATTTGAAACACTGCAGCTCCACGTCGGACAGGAGCAGGCGGACCCTGCGACAGATTCGCGCGCGGTTCCGATTTATCAGACAACTTCATACGTTTTTCATAACAGTAAGCACGCCGCAGACCGTTTCGGTCTTGCCGACGCCGGAAACATATACGGAAGGCTTACCAACTCCACGCAGGACGCGCTTGAAAAAAGAGTAGCGGCACTTGAAGGCGGCGTCGCGGCGCTCGCGACTGCGTCGGGAGCTGCGGCGATCTCGTATACGATAGAGGCGCTGGCGCAGAAAGGCGAGCATATCGTCGCGCAAAAGACGATATACGGAGGAAGCTATAATCTGCTTGCGCATACGCTTCCGCTGTACGGCATTGAAACGACGTTTGTCGACGTTCATAACTTAAACGAAGTAAAAAGCGCGATAAGACCCGAAACAAAGGCGGTTTTCATCGAAACGCTCGGAAATCCCAACAGCGATATTCCCGATATTGACGCGCTGTCTGATATCGCGCACGAAAAAGGAATTCCGCTCGTCATAGACAATACGTTCGGCACACCGTTCTTTATCCGCCCGATAGAACACGGCGCGGATATCGTAATCCATTCCGCGACAAAGTTCTTGGGCGGCCACGGCACGACGCTCGGCGGAATAATCGTAGATTCGGGAAACTTTGAATGGACTCCCGAAAAATATCCGAACATAGCGGCGCCGAATCCCAGTTATCACGGAGTGTCGTTTACGAAAGCGGCGGGTAAGGCGGCTTTCGTAACCTACGTGCGTGCAATTCTGCTTCGCGATACGGGCGCGTGTATCTCGCCGTTTAACGCCTTTCTGCTTTTGCAGGGCGTGGAAACGCTCTCTCTCAGACTCGAAAGACATGCGCAGAATACCAAAAAGGTTGTCGAATATCTTTCAAAGCACCCGCTTGTTGAGCGCGTAAATCATCCGTCTCTTCCCGACCATCCGCAGAACGCGCTTTACAAAAAGTATTTTCCGAACGGCGGCGGCTCGATATTCACGTTTGACGTAAAGGGAGGAAAAGAGGAGGCGTGGAAGTTTATCGACGCGCTGAAAATCTTCTCGCTGCTCGCAAACGTCGCAGACGTAAAGAGCCTTGTCATACACCCCGCAACGACAACCCACTCACAGCTTTCGAAAGAGGAGCTTGACGAGCAGAACATACATGACAATACAATAAGGCTTTCAATAGGCACTGAGCATATAGACGATATAATTGCCGACCTTGAAAACGGATTTGCAGCGATAAAATAATTGTACGAAAAGGAATTTTAGTATTGCAAAATGCATAATAATATTGTATAATTATTTTATCAAATATTGAGGAGGCATAAATATGAACTACAGCGATCAGTCAACCTATTCCATGGCGTCCGGACAGGACCTGCCGTACGTGGTTTTACAGGTAACCCTGAAAGAGAAATTCTTCGGAACGGGCTCGGGAAATCTCACCGAACTTGAAGCCGCCATCAACGCACAGGCAAGCAGAGGATATCGTCTGCATACCATTACTACCTCAAACGGCGGAAGCAAAGGATTTATGGGCGGAGACAGAATTCAGGCAACGCTCGTTTTCGAGAAAATCTATTAAAATCATATTCGCAATAAAGTCCTCAAAAGCCTTGGAGTATAAAACTTCAAGGCTTTTTGAATATAAAATCACTTTTAACAATAATATTATATATAAAAATCAATAATTACGAAAGGAAATTTACAATGTCAAAAATATATACGTCCGCCGATAAGCTTATCGGCAAAACACCGCTTCTTGAACTTACGCATATTGAAGAAAAATACAAACTTTTTGCAAAAATCGCCGCAAAACTCGAATATTTCAACCCCGCCGGCTCCGTCAAGGACAGAATCGCAAAGGAAATGCTCGACGACGCCGAAAAAAGCGGAAAATTAAAGAAAAATTCCGTCATAATCGAGCCCACCTCGGGCAATACGGGCATAGGTCTTGCGTCGGTCGCCGCCGCAAGAGGCTACCGCCTCATCCTCACCATGCCCGAAACCATGTCGGTTGAAAGACGCAGGCTGATAAACGCATACGGCGCGGAAATTGTGCTGACACAAGGCGCAAAGGGCATGAAGGGCGCGATAGAAAAGGCAAACGAGCTTGCAAAGGAAATCCCCGAAAGCTTTATTCCGGGACAGTTCGTAAATCCCGCAAATCCGAAGGCGCACAGAGAGCATACCGGACCCGAAATCTGGGAGGATACCGACGGAAAAGTCGATATTTTCGTCGCAGGCGTCGGCACGGGCGGCACCGTAACGGGCGTCGGCGAATTTTTAAAATCAAAAAACGAAAATATAAAGATTGTCGCCGTCGAGCCGGAAACGAGCGCCGTTCTTTCGACGGGAGTTGCCGGCGCGCATAAGATTCAGGGAATCGGCGCGGGCTTTGTGCCTGACGTTCTCAACACGAAAATATATGATGAAATCATTCCCGTGTCAAACGAGGACGCGTTTGCAACGGCAAAGGAAATCGGAAAAAGCGAGGGAATACTCGTAGGAATTTCATCGGGCGCCGCGGCGTTTGCGGCAATCAAGCTCGCAAAAAGAAAGGAAAACGAGGGCAAAACCATAGTCGTGCTTCTTCCCGACTCGGCTGACAGATATATGTCAACTCCGCTTTTTGAATAATAAAAAAACACCGCCGAAAAATTTTCGGCGGTGTTTTTGCGCTCATTTAAAATATAAACGGTGAAAGAATAACTCCCGCCGTATACGAAAACGCGTTCAAAATGAGGGACAGCAAAAAAGGCGGGATTTTTTTGTACGACAAAAACCGTTTGTAGATGAAATATTCCGCAAAAAGCGCGAAAATTTCAAGCAAAACGAGCGAAATATTCCGCGAAAGAGCCCCGTATTTAAGATTGAAATACAGAGGGAGAATCGACACAAGCGGATTTGTCATGACGTTTGCCAGAACCACGTTGAAAAGGTCTTTGCCTTTTCTCACGCCGAGAATAAACGCAAGGACTGTCTCGAAAATAACGGTGAGAACGAGGCAGACGGAAAAAATATACGGCAGATAAAGGCTTTTCATGCTACTTTTTCTTTGTGTTTGCAAGCACTATCGCGCTTAAAGCAAGATTTACGCAAAGAAGCGCGATTATTACCCACGTTAGCATCTCGCCGAGTTCGGACTCATGCGTTCCCGAAGCGTCAACCGGCTTGAAATCTTCGGCGGGTTCAGGCTCGTTTTCGGGCTTTTCCTCCGGCTTTTTTTCGGAATTTTCCGTAAACAGCTCGGCAAGCGTTACGTCCTCTCTTTTAACGAGAAAAAACGTGCCGTCGCAGTAAACGTCAAGGAAATTTCCTCTTTCCTCGTGAACCGTAACGTCCGCTCCGTATTTTATAAGTACGTTTGTTGGCGAGTCGTCGTAATAGCTGTAAGCGACGGCGCCGTCGGGATTGCATATTTTCGCTTCGTACGGGTCGATTTCGGGAACGGCGATGTCAGCACTCGCAAAAATACAAAGAGCGGCGCAAAGGAGCGCAAATATAAGTATGAAATTAACCGTCTTTTTCATTTTCTTCATCCTTTCTTTCCTCGGGCGTTGCCGCAGGCTTTGCCAAAAGCTCTTTTTCTTTGGGAATATTTTCGGAGCCTTTGCGGCGGAAAATGAGTATTCCTCCGAGAACAATAATTGCAATCGCAAGGACCGCGGTTATGACGGTGATGCCTTCGGGAGTTACCGTAAACCTGTCGGGAGGCTCAACGGGCGCCACGTCGGCGGATACCGCAAGAGCGGTTGAAATTGCGGCAAACAGAACGCCGCAGATAAAACGAACGGTTTTTTTCATAAAAACACCCTTTCTTACCGTTTTTTGTCTTTGTTTTCGGGAAGTATGAGAAGCGCGCCGATAAGGCATAAAACGCTTAAAAGAATAATCGACGTATATGACCGGAAAGAGCCCCCGAAATCAAAAAAGAAAACGGGAAGCGCGCCGAAGAACAGCCCTGCCGTGGTAATGCCGAACGCAAGGTTCGGCGTTTTCGGAAGCACCGACACCAGAACGCCGAGCGTTACCGGCATGGTCATGGAAAAAAGCATTATTCCGATAAGGGATATAATCATAACGTTGTTTCCGAAAAGCAGAAACGGGAGCGAAAAAAGTATGCTTGCAAGCGCGGTTTTCTTAATTCCGTAAGCGTCGCAGAACACGCCGCCGAGCGCTTTTCCCACGCACATAAATACGTAAAGCAGGACTGTCTGAAACGCCGTTTTGTTCCAGGAGGTCGGAATTCCGTAACCCATATAACTCCTGCACGCGACGATTAAAAATGCGATTATAACCACCGCAAAAACGGGAAACGCGGGGTTGTTATACTTGAAATCGCGGCAGTCCGAGCCGTTTTTTTCGTGCTTTTCGCGCATTTTGCGCGCAAGAATTATAAAAGGAACGGCAGTGAGCGCAAGAATGATTAAATAATAAAACGAAACGCCCGATTTTCCGAGCAGTTTTCCCGCGATTATGCCGAGCGAGCCGCCGCTGACGAAAATCGCGCTGTGCGAAAGCTTTCCGTAAGAGGAGTGAAGCGTCGCGTCGGCGCCCGCAACGTGAAGACACGCGTTTCCGAGCGATAAAATGAAAATTTCGGTGTATTTTCCGGGCAGCGCGTCGACACAAAAGGTCCAGAAGCCCGCAATAAGAAGAATAAGTCCGATAAGTCCGAGCGGAATGCGCGAAAACGCGTCTTTAAGCCTGCCGATTACCGCCTGCGGCAGAAAGGCGACGGCGTCGTACAAAAGGGGTATCGACCAGAGCAGAAAAACGTTTCCGGTAACGCGCGCGAGCGCAAAATAACACACCGCTTCAAGCACCGCGTGAACGTAAAAATATAAGTATCCCGTGCCGATGCCGGGCGCGCAGAGCGCTTTTGCAAACCGTCTTATTTTTTTCACCTCCGCGTTTTCCTTACAGTTATATTATATTTTATGCTTTGCAAAAAGTCAAATTATCTTTTAAATGACGATTTTTCTTGCAATTTTCGAAATAAATGATATAATGTTATTGTATATCCGCTGGGAACGCCCGTGAACATAACGGAACGCCTCTTTTTATAACCTTTAAGGGCTCGTAGCTCAGTTGGGAGAGCGCCGCGTTCGCAACGCGGAGGTCAAGGGTTCGAATCCCTCCGGGTCCACCAAATCAAAAATCCTGTCTTTCGACAGGATTTTTGATTTGTATTATTACCTATTCACTATTCACTATTCACTATTCACTCACTATGACGGAATTTTTCAAATGAAAAATCGGTAATTGCATTTATTTTAATATAATGCTATAATATACTCAAATAAACCATCGGAGGGATATTATGAACGCGAATATTACAAGAGAAAGCGCGCTTGAGCTTTTGAAAAAATACAATAAAGAGCCGTTTCATATAAAACACGCGCTCACGGTCGAGGGCTGCATGAAATATTTTGCGGATTTGCTCGGATACGCTTCCGACGCGGATTTCTGGGGACTCTGCGGATTGCTTCACGACGTGGATTTTGAAAACTGGCCCGACGAACACTGCAAAAAGGCGCCGGAACTGCTTTCCGAAATAAACTGCTCGGACGCGCTCGTTCGCGCAGTATGCTCGCACGGCTACGGTATCTGCTCGGACGTAAAGCCCGAACACGAAATGGAAAAGGTGCTTTTCGCGGTTGACGAGCTTACGGGCCTTATCGGCGCCGCCGCAAGAATGCGCCCGTCGGGAAGCTGCTCGGATATGGAGCTGTCCAGCCTCAAAAAGAAATTCAAGGATAAAAAGTTTGCCGCAGGCTGCTCGAGAGACGTTATAATCGAGGGCGCGGATATGCTGGGTTGGGAGCTTGACGAGTTGCTTTCAAAGAGCATAGACGCCATGCGTTCGTGCGAAGAAAGCGTAAATAATCAGATGAAATAAAAGAAAAAGAGAGTTTTTAACTCTCTTTTTCTTTTTCATTGCCGTCTTTACATTCGTTTTTGTGCTTTTTGTAGTAAACGTACGAATAAATAATCGGAATTGCCGCGGCAAGCGCCGTCAAAATTATAAAGATTATAAAGTTTCTCAAAAACGACGTCATTATTATGAGAATTCCCGAAATTACCATGCAAAACCCCGCAACCCTGTGCGTCCTGTTCCAGTTTTCCTCGTCCGCAAGCGTCCACGGAAGCCTTACTCCGAACGTGTAGTTCTGCTTCGCTTTGGGCAGAAAGTTTCCGAGAACGAGATACAGCACGCCGATAAACAAAATGCATATCATTCCCACGTCGAGCTTTACTCCGAGTGCGTTTGCGTATATCGCCGTAAAGACGACGACCGACGTTAAGGGAATTATCCAGAATATTATCTTTTTTGATTTGTCCCCGATGTTTTTGGACTTTGGGTCCGCCGAGGTGATAAAAAGGCAGAGCAGGTGAAGAGCCGCAAGAAAAAGCGGAATCGCAAACACCGTAAAGGGCCTGCTGCTCCAGCCGTTCGCCTCGTTGTTTACGCCGAAATGCGTCGCGACGGTTTCGGGCAGACGGTTCCAGATAATAATTCCCACAAGGCAGGGAAGAAGCGTAATAAGCGTCGTGATTACGGTCTTTAATTTGTTTTCTTTAATCATCGTTTTTCTCTCCTTTTAACTGCGAAAGCCAAAGCATTATTTCCTCAACAACCGACGCGCTCAGCGAATAATAAAGAAATTTTCCGCTTCGCGTGCAGGAAATGAGCCCCGCGTCCTTGAGTACCGATAAGTGCCGCGAGATTGCGGCGGGGGTAATCTCAAACGCGTCCGAAATCTCTCCCGCCGACAGACTTCCTTTCTTTAATTTTTCCAGAATCTGCCTGCGCACTGGGTCCGCAAGCGCCGACAGCGTTTTCTGTACTCCCATAACCTCACTTCCTTTATAACGTTTAACATTTAACTTAATTGTTAAATGTATTATATACCGAATTGATTCGTTTGTCAAGAGGGAAATGAAAAAATCCTGCCGAAAGGCAGGATTTTTCAATTTTTATTAATTTACTGGGCCGCGTTGATTATAACGCCGAAGTCGGGGGCTTTTAAGGACGCTCCGCCGATAAGGCCGCCGTCGACGTTAACGCATGCGAGAAGTTCGGACGCGTTTTTCGCGTTCATGGAGCCGCCGTACTGGATAATCGTGTTTTCGGCGGTTTCTTTGCCGTAAAGGGACGAGATAACGCCTCTTACAAGGCCGCACGCCTCGTCTGCCTGAGCGGTGGTGGCGGTTTTGCCGGTTCCTATCGCCCAGACGGGCTCGTACGCTATAATTACGTTTTTCATCTGCTCGGCGGTTACTCCGAGCAGGTCGATTTTCGTCTGCTTGCCGAGAATTTCAGCCGTGATGCCCTGTTCTCTTTCCTTTTCGAGCTCGCCGATGCAGAGAATGACTTTAAGTCCCGCTTCGAGAGCCGCTTTTACCCTTGCGTTTACCGTTTCGTCGGTTTCGCCGAAGTACTGTCTTCTCTCGCTGTGTCCGATTACGACGTATTCCACGCCGCAGTCAAGGAGCATCTGCGCGCTTATTTCGCCGGTGTATGCGCCGGACGGTGCAAAGTGAACGTTCTGCGCGCCGACCTTTATGTTCGTGCCCTTCGTGCCTTCAACGGCGCACGCTATGTCGACGAAGGGAACGCATATAACTATGTCGCAGCCGTTTTTATTTTGGGATACCGCCTTTAATTCCTCGACAAAAAGCTTTGTCTCGGTCGGCGTCTTGTTCATTTTCCAGTTGCCTGCAATTACTTTTCTTCTCATTGTCGTTCTCCGAAATTATTCTTTGTCGTTGAGGCAGGAAATGCCGGGAAGCTCTTTTCCTTCAAGGAATTCAAGAGACGCGCCGCCGCCCGTCGAGATGTGCGTGATTTTGGGAGCAAATCCGAGTCTTTCAACCGCTTCGGCGCTGTCGCCGCCGCCGATAATGGAAATCGCGCCGCTGTCGGCAACCGCCTGAGCAACCGCCTTTGTGCCGTTAGCGAAGTTTTTCCATTCCGAAACGCCCATAGGACCGTTCCATATAACCGTTCCCGCGCCCTTTATGGATTTTGCAAAGAGCTCCTGCGTCGTCGGACCTATATCGAGTCCCATCCAGCCGTCGGGAATCGCGTCGGAATAAATTCTCATATATTCGGTGTCTTCCTTATATTCTCTGCCTATCATGTTGTCGACGGGGAGTATGAAGCATACGCCCTTGTCGTGAGCCTTCTGCATAAGGTCCTTTGCAAGCTCTATCTTGTCTTCCTCGAAAATGGACGTGCCCGTCGAATTTCCGAGCGCGCGCATGAAGGTATAAGCCATGCCGCCGCCGATAATGAGCGTGTCAACCTTTTCGAGCAGGTTGTTTATAACGCCTATCTTGTCGGAAACCTTGGCGCCTCCGAGGATTGCGACGAACGGACGAACGGGATTTGCAAGAGCGCCGCCCATAACGTCGATTTCCTTGCGGATAAGATAACCGCAAACCGCGTCTTTTACGAATTCGGTAACGCCGGCGGTCGAGCAGTGCGCTCTGTGTGCCGAGCCGAACGCGTCGTTTACGTATATTTCGCAAAGGGACGCGAGCTCCTTCGAGAAGGAGGGGTCGTTTTTGGTTTCGCGCGCGTCGAAACGCACGTTTTCAAGCAGAACGGCTTCGCCGTCCTTGAGGGCGTCTATTTTCGCTTTTGCGTCGGGGCCCGTAATGTCGCTTGCGAAAGCAACCTTGTTTCCGAGAAGCTCGTTGAGGCGAACCGATACGGGTTTAAGCGAAAATTTTACGGCGTCGTTTTTCTTTGCCTTTTCGATTAATTCGGCTTTTGCGGAAGCCTGTTCGTTTTCGGGAAGCTCGGAAACTGCGGCGAGTTCCTTTTTGTCAAGCGCGAAATTTTCGGTAAAAATCGCGTGCGGTTTTCCGAGATGCGAGCAGAGAATAACCTTTGCGCCGTTTTCAAGCAGATATTTTATCGTCGGAAGAACTTCCACGATTCTCTTGTCGCTCGTTATGACTCCGTCTTTGAGCGGAACGTTGAAATCGCATCTTACGAGAACGCGCTTTCCTCTGACTTCAATATCTTCGATAGTCTTTTTATTAAGCATGATGTTTTCCTTTCAAAATAATTTTTTAACAATCTTGATTGAGCGTCAATATATAATATATAATATTTGTAACGGATTGTCAATTGTTTTTTTGAATATTGATGAAGAATTTAATATATTATTTACATAATCAGCCGAATTTACACAAAAAAAGGTTGACAAAAGAAAAAAACGGTGTTATCATATAACATAATTTTATAATAGCGGAAGAGATTTTTCCGCATAATCAGGAAAGGAAGCGCGAAATATGAACAGAATAGTAATTCCCGAAGGGTACCGCCCCGTCCTTGACGAATACGATACCCAGAGAGCGATAGTTTACATAAAGCAGAATTTCCAGACGGAATTTGCTTCCGCGCTTAATCTGAAGCGCGTTTCCGCGCCCCTTTTCGTAGCGGAAAACTCGGGATTGAACGATAACTTAAACGGCTACGAGCGCCCCGTTTCGTTCGACGTGCCGGCAATCGGCGCAGAAGCGCAGGTGGTTCATTCGCTTGCAAAATGGAAGAGGCTTGCGCTCAAAAAATACGATTTTGTCGTAGGCAAGGGCCTTTATACCGACATGAACGCAATACGCCGCGACGAAGAGCTCGACAACATACATTCGATTTACGTCGACCAGTGGGACTGGGAGAAAATAATAACGAGAGAAAACAGAAATCTCGACTACTTAAAGCTTGTCGTAAAGGAAATAGTAAATTCGATATGCACCGTAAACGACAGACTGCAGGTTCATTTTCCGCAGTTAAACGTGCAGCTTGACAGAAACGTGTCCTTCGTAACGTCGCAGGAGCTTGAGGATGCGTATCCCGACCTTGAACCGTCCGAGCGCGAAAACGAGTACCTCAAAACACATAAAACCGCGTGCGTTATGCAGATAGGCGGCGCGCTGAACTCGGGAAAACCGCACGCCATGCGCGCGCCCGACTACGACGACTGGGACCTCAACTGCGACATCATTTTCTACAACGAAGTGCTGAAAATGGCGTTCGAGGTGTCGTCCATGGGTATAAGGGTGGACGAAAAGTCCCTTGCAAGACAGCTTGAAATATCGGGCTGCAACGACAGAAGAGAACTGCCGTTCCACAAAATGCTGCTCTCGGGCGAACTTCCGCTGACAATCGGCGGAGGAATCGGACAGTCGAGACTGTGTATGCTCATGATGGGTTGCGCCCACATAGGCGAAGTTCAGTCGAGCCTGTGGGATGAAAAAACGGTAAAGGAATGCGAAAAAAACGGCATCCGTCTTCTTTAATAAAAAAACATTGGAAAAATCCGCGCCGAATGAGCGCGGATTTTTGCGCCTTTTGCGGTTTTTCGGGGAACAAGTTTTAAACGCGTAAATCTTGACAAATAATTATAATAGATTTATAATTATTATAGATAATTATGGTAAAAGCCGTAATATGATTAAACGGAGATGGTAAACATTCTTAGCATGACGGGTTGCGGATACGCGCGTATCCGCGGAGAAAAACATATTGTTACAGCAGAAATCAAGTCGGTAAACTCGAGATACCTCGATTTTTCCTGCAAAATGCCAAGGGCGTACAGCAGACTTGAAGAAAAAATAAAGGCGTATGCGGGTGAATATACCACGCGCGGAAAAATCGACGTGTATATCACCGTGGAGCCGATTCCCGGGGAAGCGGACGCGTCTTTCTCGATAGACGAGGCGTACCTGCTCAACTACCTTTCCTGCCTTAACGAACTAAGGGAAAAATACGGTCTGAAGGACGATATTTCCGTTATGACCGTCGCCCAGAACAGAGACGTTTTCACGTCGGTAAAGGCGGAGGACTCGGCGGACGAGCTTTGGGAAAGAATAGAGCCGTCGCTCAAGGCCGCGTTTGAAGATTTCAGAGCCATGAAAAAGGTCGAGGGCGACAGGCTTGCAAAGGACATACTTTTGAAAATTCAGGTGGTTGAGAAATACGTAAAAGAAATCGAAAAACTCGCACCGCAGGTCATAAAGGACTACGAGGAACGGCTGAAAGCGCGGATTGAGGAGCTTCTGAACGGCGCCGAGGCGGACAGGGCGAGAATAGTAGAGGAAGTCGCGATTTTCGCCGACAGAGTGGCGATAGACGAGGAGCTCGTAAGGTTAAAGAGCCATCTTAAGCAGTTCAAGGACATGATAGAGGAAAAAAGCGACGCGCCGTGCGGCAGAAAGCTCGATTTTCTGCTCCAGGAGATAAACAGGGAGATAAACACGACGGGCTCAAAATGCAACAGCGCGGAAATTGCGAAAATCGTTGTCGACGCCAAAAGCGAAGCGGAAAAGATACGCGAACAGGTACAGAACATAGAATAAACAAGGCACTTACGGGAGAAAAAACATGAAGCTTGTAAATATAGGATACGGGAATATGGTAAATTCCCAAAAGGTCGTGTCCGTTGTAAGCCCGGACGCAGCGCCGATAAAGAGGCTGATTCAGGATACGAGGGACGCGGGAAAGCTGATTGACGCTTCCTGCGGAAAAAAGACGAGGTCGGTAATAATTGCCGAAAGCGGACACATTATTCTCTCCGCGCTCATGCCCGAAACGATACAGTCGAGGCTGAGCGAGGAATCCGAAAACGACAGAGGAGAAGAAGACAATGAGTAAACAGAACACTCCGAAAAAACAAAGAGGAACGCTTCTTGTCGTTTCGGGCCCGTCGGGAGTCGGTAAGGGCACGGTGCTTGAGGAGCTTTTCAAATTGAGCTCCGATTACGCGTACTCCGTGTCGGTTACGACGAGAGCCCCGAGACAAGGCGAGGTTGAAGGCGTAAATTATTTTTTCAGAACGAAAGAAGAATTTGAAAAAATGATAGAAAACGGCGAGCTTCTCGAGTACGCGTCGTATAACGGAAACTACTACGGAACCCCGAAAAAATACGTCGAGAAAATGCTCGATTCGGGTAAGAACGTAATTTTGGAAATCGAAGTGCAGGGCGCGATGAAGGTAAAGAAAATAAAGCCCGAGGCGGTAATGGTGTTTATCGCCCCCGAAAGCAAGGACGTCCTTGCGGAAAGACTTTCCACGCGCGCAACCGAGCCGAAAGACGTGATAATAAACCGCATTGAAATTGCGCAAAGGGAGCTTCGGGCGTGTCCGTTTTACGATTACGTAACGGTAAACACCGAAAATATGGCGAAAAAGTGCGCCGAAGACATCATCGCGGCGGTGCGCGTCGAAAAACTCAAGCCGAAGAACATGTTCGGACTTATAAGCGAATTTATATAATTTATATAAAGTTAAGGTAAAGGAGAAAAGCAAAATGATCAAACCATCTCTGGCGGAACTCTCGCAGAACAACAAATATAACAGATATACACTCGTTATGGCGACGGCAAAGGGCGCAAGATACATCATAGACAAGGAAAACTACGAAAAGGAACATCCCGAAATAGAGCAGATGCACGCACTTTCCGCAAAAGAGGAGAAAACCGACGACAAGCCGGTAAAAGAAGCGATAGATATGCTTTATAACGGCCGGATGTTCATAAAATTCCCGGAAGACGAAAAAGAAAAAGGCGAGGGCAACTGATAATACCGAGATTTTTTAACGGCACACATGTTTTTTGATGTGTGCCGTAAAGATATACTTATCAAAACGGAGGAAGAAATGCGCTACGCAGCGGTAAGACTACTTGGCGTGCCGTACGGCATAGATAAAGAATACGACTATAATATTCCGCTGCACCTTGAGGGAAAGATACGAAAAGGCGGCTTTGCCGTCGTGCCTTTCGGAGGCGCAAACACCGTAAAAAACGCCGTCGTCGTAAAAATAAAGGACGAGTCGGACTATAAAAAGACAAAGCCGGTAATCGCGCTTCCTGAGAAAAACGACGGCATAAACGCGGAAATGCTCGGACTTTGCGAGTTTATAAGCGAGAGATTTTTCTGTTCCTTCGGCGACGCGGTAAAATGCGTGCTTCCGTCGGGTTTCGGAATTGTCAGAAACAAGGTTTACAGGCTTACCGACAAAAAAATATCCGAAAATGACGAAGTGAACGGCGCGGCGCAAAATATAACCGGGTATATAAAAAGAAACGGTAAATGTTCGTCAACCGAGCTCAAAAAGGTTTTCGGGGAAAAGGGGCTTGTCTGCGTGTCGTCGCTTGAAAAACTCGGAATTATTGTCTGCGAAACGCAGTACGAGAGCATAATAAACGAAAAAAACGAAAAATACGTAAGAGTTGTTCCCGAAAACGATAAAAATAAAGAAGTCAAACTTACGCAAAAGCAGTCCGACGCGCTTGAAGCGCTCATACTTTCCGGAGAGGACTGCCCTCTGTCCGAGATAACAGAACAGAGCGGCGTTTCCGCGTCGGTCGTAAAGGAGCTTGCAAAGAAAAACCTTGTCGAGATATACAATTTAAAGCACGACAGGGCGAAAGACGTTTTTGAAAACTATTCGACGCTCGACGAGGGGGACTTTACGCTGTCCGCCGAACAGAAAAAGGCGTATGAAACGCTGCTTTCGCTTTACGAAAAAAAGGAAGCCGCGGCGGCGTTGCTTTACGGAATCACGGGAAGCGGAAAAACCAACGTCGTAATGAAGCTCATCGAAAAGGTGATTTCGGACGGGAAAAACGTTATCGTACTCGTGCCGGAAATTGCACTCACGTCCCAGACGGTCGGCAGATTTGCCGCAAGATATAAAGATTTCGGAATCGCGCTTATCCATTCGGGGCTTTCCGCGGGCGAAAAGAGCGACGCGTGGAAGAAAATCAAGGACGGGGAGGCGAGAATCGTCATAGGCACGAGGTCCGCGATTTTCGCGCCTCTTGAAAACATAGGACTTATCGTCATGGACGAGGAGCAGGACGCGTCCTTCAAATCGGACAGGTCGCCGAAATACCATACGAGAGACGTCGCAAAATACAGATGCGTTTACAATAACGCGCTTTTCGTCATGGCGTCGGCAACGCCGAGCGTTGAAAGCTTTTACAACGCAAAGTGCGGAAAATATACGCTTGTCGAGCTCAAAAACAGATACGGCGGCGCAGAGCTTCCCAAGGTCGAGTTTTACGACATGAAAAACGAGCCGTATTTCGAGTCTCCCGACGACGCGTTTGCGGGCTTTGACGACGGTGAAGGCGGCGCGCAAAAGGAGCAGAAAGACAGCGCCGAGACGGAAATTCCGCTCATGCTCGGCGAAAAACTGAATGAGGAAATAAAAGACTGCCTTCAAAGAAAGGAACAGTCGATAATTTTCATAAACAGGCGCGGATACCGCGCGTTTGCGATGTGCAGAAGCTGCGGCGAGGTTGTAACCTGCCCCAACTGCTCGGTGTCGCTTACCTACCATAAATACGCAAAAGGAAACGGCAGAATGGTGTGCCATTACTGCGGATATTCCTGCGGCGTGCCGAAAACGTGCGCAAAATGCGGAAAAGACAGAATTTCCTTTGTGGGAAGCGGAACGCAGCTTCTCGAGGAAACACTGTCAAAGAAACTGCCGGGGGCGCGCGTGCTCAGAATGGACGCCGACACGACGACGGGCAAATATTCACACGAAAAGATACTTTCATCATTCAGAAACGGCAAAGCGGATATTCTCGTCGGCACGCAGATGGTGGCGAAAGGGCACGATTTCCCGAAAGTGTCGCTCGTGGGAGTGGCGCTTGCCGACACGTCGCTTTTCGTAAACGATTTCAAGGCGAACGAAAAGACCTTTTCGCTTCTCGTCCAGGTGCTGGGAAGAGCGGGACGCTCGGAGAAAAAAGGTAAAGCGGTAATCCAGACCTATTCTCCCGACAACGACGTGCTTTTGTGCGCCGCGTCTCAGGATTACGATAAATTTTACGAAAGCGAGATAAAATTCAGAAAAGCGTCGGTTTTTCCGCCGTTCTGCGACATAATAACGGTAGGCTTTTCGGGAAGCGTCGAGACCGACGTTGCAAACGCGGCGAAAAGCTTCGGAGAAGAACTTGACGCGGCGGCGAGAAACAAGTACCGCGACACGAAATTCATACTTTTCGGACCGTTCAAGAATGAAATATACAAAATAGCGGGAAAATACCGCGTGAGATACATAATAAAGTGCAAAAACGGCAAAAGAATAAGGCAGATGCTCTCGGAGCTCATCAAAAGCCATATTCCGAAAAACAAAAACGTTTCGGTTTACGCCGACGTAAACCCGACGAATTTATAAAATACGGAGAAACAGAGGTAAAGTGTTTTGGCAATTTTGAAAATCATAACCGAAGAGGACGAGACGTTAAGAAAAAAGAGTAAGCCCGTAACCGAAATCACGCCGAGAATACTCACGATACTCGACGATATGAAGGATACCTTGATTCAGGCGGACGGAGTGGGACTTGCCGCCGTGCAGACGGGGATTTTAAGACGGATGTTCATAATAAACACGTCGGTGGAAGAGGGAAAAGCCGAAATCGTGGAATTCATAAATCCCGAGATAATAAAAACGTCGGGAAATCAGCAAGAGGTCGAGGGCTGCCTTTCGGTGCCCGGAAAGTACGGAATAACGTCGAGACCTCAGAAGGTAACCGTAAGGGCGACAAACAGAAACGGAGAGGAGTTCGAATTTACGGGAGAGGGGCTTTTTGCAAGATGCCTCTGCCATGAATACGAACACCTCGACGGGATTTTGTATACCGACAATGTCGTTAAAATGCTTGACCCCGAAGATTTTGAATGATAATCCTCAAGGAGATAATAATACATGAAGATACTTTTTATGGGAACGCCTGATTTTGCGTCGGTGTGTCTTTGCGCACTGCTTGCGGATAAATCCTTTGACGTCGCATGCGTAGTAACCAAACCCGATACCCGTTCGGGCAGGGGAATGAAAGTTAATTTCTGCGACGTAAAGAAAAAGGCGATAGAGGAAAATATTCCCGTATATCAGCCCGAAACGTTGAAAGACGGCGCGATAAAACCGCTTCTTGAAGAAATAAATCCAGACGTTATCGTTGTTGCGGCGTACGGAAAGATACTTCCCGAATACGTGCTTAAATACCCGAAATACGGCTGTATCAACGTGCACGGCTCGCTGCTTCCCGAATACAGAGGAGCGTCCCCGATACAAAGGGCGGTCCTGGACGGAAAAAAAGAGACGGGAATTACGATAATGTTTATGGAAAAGGGACTCGACACGGGAGATATTCTGCTTTGCGAAAAGACGGATATTCCCGAAAACATGACGTCGGGCGAACTTTTCGATAAACTTGCGGATATCGGCGGAAAACTTCTCGTAAAGGCTCTGCATGCCCTTGAAAACGGAGAAATCAAGCCCGTAAAGCAGGACGACTCGCTTGCGACGTATGCCGAAAAGATCGAGGAAAGCGAATGTACAGTCGATTTTGCAAAGCCCGCGCGCGAGGTGCATAACAAAATAAGAGGTCTTTCGCCGTTCCCGGGCGCGTATGCGTTTCTTGACGGAAAGGTCGTAAAATTTTACGACAGCAGAGTTGAGGACGCAGACGAAAAAGGCGCGCTTCCCGGAGAAGTGGTGCGCGCAGACAAAAGCGGGGTGCGCATAATGTGCATCGACAAATGCATAAACGTGCTGAAATTCAAGCCCGAGGGCAAGGGCGTGCTTTCGGCGCTCGATATGATAAACGGCAGAAAAATCGCCGTCGGAAATAAATTTGAAAATACAAAATGAGGAAGAAGGTTTAACGTGTACGATCTTTTTTATAATTCATCACTCGGAACATATCTGCTGCTGGTGCTTCCCGCCGTGTTTTTTGCGATGTGGGCGTCGGCAAACGTAAATTCGACTTTCAAAAAATACTCGCAAATCGTGAGTACAAGCGGTTATACGGGATATGACTCTGCAAGGCGGATTCTTGACGCAAACGGACTTTACGACGTCAAAATCGAGCATATAAGCGGAAATCTTACCGACCACTACGACCCGAAAGCAAAGGTAATCAGGCTTTCCGATTCGGTATACGACAACCACAGCGCGGCTGCAATAGGCGTTGCGGCGCACGAGGCGGGACACGCCGTGCAGCATGCAACGGGATATTTTCCGCTTACAATAAGAAACGCGATTATTCCCGTGTGCAACATAGGCTCGAATCTTGCGATGCCGCTCGTGATCCTGGGACTCGTGCTCGGACTGCTCGGGCTCTGCTATATAGGAATTGCGGCGTTTGCGCTATCGGCACTGTTTCAGCTGATTACGCTTCCCGTTGAATTCAACGCAAGCTCGCGCGCTCTTGCAGCTCTTAGGGACAGCGGAAGATTTTCACAGGACGACCTTTCAAACGCAAAAAAGACGCTTTCCGCGGCGGCGCTCACGTACGTTGCGGCGCTTGCCGTTGCGCTCGCAAACCTGCTCAGGCTGATTGCGCTTGTCAGCGGCGGCAGGAGAAGATGATAAATGACGCCGAGGCTTGCGGCGGTACTGTCGCTCAATTCGTCGGTAAAGAACGGGAAATTCATAAATCTCGAGCTTGACGGCGCGATAAAGAAATATAATTTCGAAGACAGGGACAAAAGCTTTTTCACAAGGCTTCTGTACGGCACGGTCGAAAGGAAAATCACGCTCGACTATATTATAGAAACGCTGTCTGAGATAAAGACGGAAAAAATCGACGCGCTCGTGATGTGCGTTCTCGAAACGGGGCTTTATCAGATTTTTTATATGGACAGAGTCCCCGATTTTTCGGCGTGCGACGAGAGCGTTGAAATCGCAAGGCGGATTTGCAAAAAAGCGTCTGTCGGCTACGTCAACGCGGTTTTGAGGAACGCTGCGAGAAAAAAGGACGAAATAAAGGCGGATATTGAAAAACTTGACGGTATAAAGGGTATGAGCGTAAAATACGCGATTCCCGAATGGATTTGCTTGTCCTGGGAGAATGATTATAAGTGCGCAGGTAAAATTGCAAAAGCTTTTGCGCAAAATCCCGCGCGCCTCTCGGTGAGAATAAACACGCTCAAAATCTCGGCGGACGAGTTTATGTCAAAACTGCCCGAAGGTTTTTGCGCAAGAAAAGTAAACGATTTTATAGTTGAATTTGAAAAAAGCGTGCCGCTAAACGAAATTTACGGCTTCGACGAGGGACTGTTTTTCGTGCAGGATATTTCGAGCGCGCTTTGCGCGTCGCTCATATCCAAAGACAGCGTAAAATCGGACGAGCCGCTTGTAATAGATACCTGCGCGTGCCCCGGCGGAAAGACTTTCGCCGCGGCGATTCAGCTTGAAAACAGGGGAAAGATTTACTCGTTCGACCTGCATAAAAACAGACTGTCATTGATAGATAAGGGAACACAAAAGCTGAATATTACGTCTGTTATAACAGACGTAAACGACGCGCGGTATCCGAAAGAGGAGCTTTTGGGAAAAGCCGACGCCGTAATGTGCGACGTGCCGTGCTCGGGACTCGGAATAATCGCAAAAAAGCCCGATATAAGATATAAGTCGGAAGAGGACGTAAAAAGGCTTCCCGAAATTCAGCTTGAAATACTCGAAAACAGCGCAAAATACGTAAAAGACGGCGGTTTTATCGTGTATTCCACGTGTACTCTGCGGCGTGCCGAAAACGAGGACGTCGCACGCGCTTTTCTCGAAAAAAATAAGGATTTTTCGCTCGGAAAACTCGATTTTTCCGATAAAGATGAGGGAATGAAGACGTTTTTTCCGCATATCGACGGGACGGACGGCTTTTTTGCCGCAAAACTCGTAAAAAACGGCAGATGAGGTAAAAATGTACGAACTTGAAGTAATCGACGGCGCTTTTGCCGTGTGTAAGCTTGAAAAAGAACGTAAAATCGAGGGGAAAATCTTCTTTTACGCCGTAACCGACGGCGAAATCTCGCTCGTCTGCAAAAGCGAAGACGCGCCGAAGGACGCGGTTTTGACGGAGGACGGCTGGAAGATGATGAGAATTTCGGGAAAACTCGATTTTTCGCTCACAGGCGTGCTTGCGAAGTTGTCGGGCGTGCTTGCCGACGAAAAAATCGGGATTTTCGCCGTTTCCACATACGATACCGACTATATTCTCGTAAAGGAAAATGATTTGCGAAAAGCAGAAGACTGCCTTTCGCGCGCCGGATATAAAATAAAAACGACTAAAAAGGATTGAAAAATGCCCAAAACGGATATATCAAGCCTGCTTCCGCATGAACTCGAAGCGTATCTTGCGGAGCTTTCCGAAAAAGAAAACGTAAAAATCGAAAAATTCAGGGCGTCCCAGATTTTTTCGTGGCTTGTAAAGGGCGCACGCGATTTTTCGGAAATGAGCAATATTCCCGAAACTTTACGCGAAATTCTCGAAAAAAACGCGTATATTTCGCTTCCGAAAATAAAGACGAAGCTCGTGTCGAAAATCGACGGCACGGTAAAATATCTTTTCGAGCTTTACGACGGCGAATGCATAGAGAGCGTTTTCATGCGGTACGAGCACGGAAACACGCTTTGCATATCGACGCAGGTCGGCTGCCGTATGGGCTGTACGTTCTGCGCGTCAACCCTCGGAGGACTTGTGCGGAACCTTACGCCGTCGGAAATGACGGGACAGATAATCGCAGCTCAGAACGACACGCACGAGCGCGTTTCAAACGTCGTTATGATGGGAATAGGCGAGCCGCTCGACAATTATGATAACACGGTAAAATTTCTTGAGCTCGTAAATCTTGACAAGGGACTGAATATAGGTCAGAGGCATATTTCGCTTTCGACCTGCGGACTTTGCGAAAGGATAAAGGAGCTTGCCGACACAAAAACGCAGATAACCCTTTCGGTTTCGCTTCACGCGCCGGACGGCGAGAGAAGAAAGAAGCTTATGCCGATAGCGAGAAAATACGGTATTGACGAGCTTATCGACGCGTGCAGGTACTATATCGAAAAGACGGGAAGGAGAATCTCGTTCGAATATTCGATGATACATAACGAAAACGACACGAAAGAATGTGCCGAAAAACTTAAAAATATGCTTTCGGGAATGCTCTGCCACGTAAATCTGATACCGCTCAATCCCGTAAGGGAGCGCTCGTACGAAAAAAGTTCAAAACAGGCGATAGACGAATTCACAGCGGTGCTTGAAAAAGCGCATATTCCCGTTACGGTAAGGCGGAGGCTCGGAAGCGACATAAACGCGTCCTGCGGACAGCTCAGGCGGGACAGCGCGAAAAACATGCCGGAAAGGACGTGAAAAACGTATGAAAATGTTCGGAAAATCCGATATCGGAAAGGTCAGGGGAACAAACCAGGACAGCTTCCGTATCGTAAAAATCAATAAGATGTATTTATGCGTCGTATGCGACGGAATGGGAGGCGCCGCGGGCGGAAGCACCGCATCGGACGCGGCGTGCGAGGAGTTCGTAAGCAGCATGGCGCTTAAAATAAACGAATCCGGAAGCGGAGAATACGAAAAAATGCTTATCGAAAGCATCGACGAAGCGAACAGGAAGGTTTACGAGATGTCGCAGGAGGACAAGGAGCTTTCGGGAATGGGAACGACTCTCTGCGCGATACTCACAGACGGAAAAAAAGTCTGGGCGTCAAGCGTCGGAGACAGCAGAATATACGCGTTTTCAAAAGGCGGCATTTTCCAGATTTCCCACGACCACTCCTACGTGCAGGCGCTTATCGACAGCGGCACGATAACGGTTGACGAATCGAAAAACCACCCGAACAAAAACATAATCACGCGCGCCGTCGGCACACAGCCGACGATAGAGTGCGACACGTTTGTGCTCGACTTTGACGCGCAGGGGTATCTTATCTGCAGCGACGGACTTACGAATTACATATCCGATAATGAATTAAACGAGATTTTTTTGCAAAATAATGATGCGCAGGATATTGTAAACGAATATATCGAAAGGGCGAACGCCGCGGGCGGCGGCGACAACGTAACCGTAATCGTAATCAAAAAATAATTCTTTTTCACGAGAGGAGCGGGAAAAATGGACGGCAATTCATTTGACAAGCTTATCAACAGAATTTTAGATAAAAGATACAAAATAGAAAACGTCGTGGGCGTGGGCGGCATGGCGTACGTGCTCAAGGCAAGGGATCTTGAGAACAACAGAGCCGTTGCGATTAAAATTTTAAGCGACGAGTTCAAGGACGACGAGAGGGCGGTAAAACGCTTCATCAACGAATCAAAGACCGTCGCCATGCTCAATCATCCGAATATCGTAAAGATATACGACGTCGTGATTACCGATGAAAGAAAATATATCGTCATGGAATTCATCGACGGAATTACGCTCAAAGACTATATAGATAAGATAGGCGTTCTTTCGTGGAGAGAGGCGTGCTACTACGTAAAGCAGATTTTGAAAGCGCTCTCGCACGCGCACGACAAACAGGTAATTCACAGGGACGTAAAGCCGCAGAACATAATGCTTTTGTCGGACGGAACGATAAAGGTTACCGATTTCGGCATTGCGAAAATACCCAACGCCGAGTCGATTACCATGACCGATAAGGCCATAGGCACGGTAAACTATATAAGTCCCGAGCAGGCAAGCGGAACGAAGGTCGATTACAGAACCGACATATATTCGACGGGCGTAATGCTTTACGAAATGCTTACGGGAAGACTTCCGTTCATTGCGGACAGCCCCGTTGCCGTGGCGATGATGCAGGTGTCGAACGAGCCGCTTTCCCCGAGGGAGATAAATTCGCAGATACCCGAGGGACTTGAGCAGATTATTCTCAAATCCATGCAGAAAAAGCCGGACGACAGATTTTCGAGCGCGCTTGCGATGCTCAACGCCATAGAATATTTCACCGACCACCCCGACGTAGTCTTTGCCGAGACGGTGTCGTCGACGGGCGCGACGGGAGAAAAGGAAAAGAAGGGCGAATACGAGAACAAGGAAAAGAAAAAGAAAAAAATGCTCAAATATATAAGGGGCAGCAGGTCGATGTTCCCGATTATAGCGGGCATTGCGGCGGCGTTTGTGATTGTCGGAATTGTTTCCGCGATTATCTGGATATTCCCGCTGTTCAAGGGCACGTCGAGTGATAAATCCATAGAGGACAGAGTTACGACGGCTGTGGATAAGTTTCTTGGAGTTGAGGGAAACGCGACCGCAAACAGAGTGGAAGTCCCCGATTTTGTTGGAATAAAATACGACGAAAACCTTGTTTCAAGCATGAAGGAGCAGGGATTTGAGCCTGAAAAAATAAATTACGTAAAGAACGCGAAATTTTCCGCGGGACTTGTCGTAAAGCAGGAACCCGAAGCAAAGGCGATAAGGGTAAGACCGTCCGAGGACGTGCCGGTGCCCGTAACCCTTTACGTCAATATGGGCGGCGAAGAGATGAAGATGCCCGACTGCACGCTCATGCACGTAAACGACGCAAAGAGAATCATAAGCAGCGAAGTTAATCTGATGATGTCGAACGAGCTTGGCGCCGACGCAATAGAGGTTGTCGAGGAATATCACGACACGTATCCCGCCGAGTACGTAATAAGAACCGTTCCCGAGGGCGGAGATATAGTAAATCTTACGGGAGACGTGAAGTTTACGGTTTACGTAAGCAAGGGACAGAAAATAACGAATACAGTCGTTCCGCTTCTTGAGGGAACGAAACTGGAGGACGCGAGAAGAAGCATCATTTCCGCGGGACTGTCTTTGGGAAGAATAAATTACGAGGAAAGCAAGACGGTAGGACCGGGCCTTGTAATAAAGGCAAGCAAACAGGAGGGCGAAATCGCGGCAAAGGGAATTACCATGGTTGACCTTTGGGTAAGCATCGGAAGCGACGAGTATTTCAAGAGCCAGAGCGAAGCTCAGGGCAATCCGTATATGGGCTACGACGCCGAAAGCCACTCCATAAGCACGCGTATCGAAACGCATACGCAAGAGCAGAATACGCAGACGCAGCCCGAGCCCGTAACGGGCGGTGAAAATACAGAGCAGACCAATCCCGAAAACAATACCGGAACCGATTCGGGAGAATCGGACGTTGCAGGCCTTATCGGAATGAGAAGAGGAGAAGATAATGGCTGAAAACACGCTTTCCGGCAGGATAATAAAAAGCACGGGCGGACTTTATACGGTTGAGGCAAAAGACGGCGGAATTTACGAATGCAGGGCAAAGGGCGCATTCAAAATCGAAAAACTCACACCCCTTACCGGCGATAACGTAAAATTTACGGCGTTTGAGGATAAAAGCGGCTTCATTACCGATATTGAGGACAGAAAAAACGCGTTCGTAAGGCCCGCCGTCGCAAACGTCGATACGTTTATCATCGTTGCGGCGTCGGCAAAGCCCGAGCCCGACCTTTATATTCTCGATAAGCTCACGGCGGTGGCAAAATTCAACAATACCGACGTGCTGCTGCTCATAAACAAATGCGATATAAAAAACGCGGACGCGCTTAAAAGCATATATCTTAACGCAGGTATCGACACCGTGTGCCTTTCGGCTGCAAATATTGATGAAAACAAAGAGATTTTCGAAAAAATAAGAGAAAAAATAAAGGGAAAAACGTGCTTTTTCTCGGGCGCGTCGGGAGTCGGAAAAACGAGCATATTAAACGCGCTTTACCCCGGATTTGAACTTGAAACGGGGGAGATAAGCAAAAAAATATCGCGCGGAAAACATACGACAAGAGTCAGCACGCTTTATAAGGTGGACGAAAATACATATATCGGGGACACACCGGGATTCAGTCTTGTTGATGTGGTAAACTACAATATGCTGACGCTTGACGGACTGCTGACGTCGTTTCCCGATATAGAAAAATACGCGAAAAACTGCCTTTATTCCGACTGCACGCATCTCTGCGAGGACGGGTGCTCTGTGATGGAGGCGCAAAAGCAGGGAAAAATAGAAAAGACGCGGCACGAAAGCTACGTCAAACTTTACGGGGAACTCAAAAAGGTAAAACCGTGGGATAAGTAAAAAAGAATGGAACGGAGTTCCATTCTTTTTTTGTTATTTTATGAGATAATCTTCGGGATTTACGGGATTTCCGTCTTTTCGCATTTCAAAATGCAGATGACTTGCCTCCGCCGATTCGCAAAGGGCGCTGTTTCCGACGCCGCCTATCGTTTCTCCCGTAATGACGTTCTTTCCGACGAAAATTTCGGCGGGCATATCCGGCGAAAGATTGCCGTATACCGACGTTAATCCGTCCTTGTGTGCGATGACGAGCGTCCTTCCCATAAGCGGGTCGTCGTAAATTTCAGAAATTTCACCGTTGCTTGAAGCTCGAACTATGCTTCCGACCTCGCAGGCGATATCAATTCCCGGATGCGTTCTGTAATCGTACATCGTCGCGGAATATACGGGAAGGTCCACCGAATATTCTTTTGAAATAAAGCCGCCGCACGGGTATATAAAGCCGTCAAAGCCGACGTACTGCACGTCGAAGACGTCCTCCGGCTCCTCGCCGCCGGCTTTTTTGTTTTCAGGCTCCGGAGATTCATCCGGAACTTCGGGTTGATCTTCAATCTTTTCGGGTTTTGCCTTTACTTCTTCGGTCTTTTCACGGAGCTCTTCTTCACCCGTCTGAATTATGCTTTGCGTTTCTGTCTGAGGCGGGACTACCGTCGCGTCAACTCCGCTTTTCGTGTCGGAAACGGGAGTGTCGAAATTAAAATCGGTTATCGGGATTTTCACCGGGTTTTCGTAATAGGTCTTCGGCGCATCGTCTTTTGCGGACGAGGCGCCGCCCGCGTTCCTTACGGCGTTTCCAACCGATTCCGTAAAGGAAGAGGTTATGGTATTGACCGTAAAGGCAAATACTGTAACCGCAAGAGCGATGTAAACGGCTCCGCTTAAAATCTGCTTTTTGATTTTCGATTTATTATCATTTGTATTTTTCACAAAAAAACACCTCCGCATATATTTTTGCCTTTTGGGTGAAATATATACGGAGGTTTGGTTTTTTTAATTAAAAATGAATATTATTTGTAGTTTTCAAAAAGTTTCTGGGAGCGGGTAAAATCAATGGGGTCGGTGAGGTTCAACGTTATGAATACGCTGTTGCCGGAATATTCTCCGAAATTGAGCAGGAGATTTAAGTTTGATGTTATGTCAGACACGGTAAAATTGGTTTCCGTCTGCGCAAGAATCTCAGACGCCGAGGAAAGAAGAACCGTCGGGTCGGATTTCACTATCTGCAAAAGCGCCTCTTTTATAAAGGAAACCTGAGTTTGTGCACGGGAGTAATTGTTTCTCGACTCGTCGTTCGTGTAATAGGAAAAACGCAAAAGCTGCAGTATCTGATTTGAGTTGAGTACCTGACCTCCGGCTTTGAGGTTGATTTCGGGATTGCTTTCGGTGCCGTTTCCCACAAAATACATGTCTGTCGGGACTTCGTAATAAAGCCCGCCCGTCTTGTCGAACATGGAAAGTGCGGTGTTTACGTCAAAAAACGCATAGTAGTCTATTTTCATACCGGTCATTGCGTAAAGCGTGTCAACCGTCTTGGAAGGAAGCTCACTTTCGCGGTAAACCTTCGGGAAATCCTTTATTCGAACGCTTGTCTTTGCGGATTTTCCCGTCGCAGGGTCCGTGCTTTTTATCGTAACCGACAGAGCGGTGGGAATCGACGCGATAATGAAGCGCTTGTTTTCCTTGTCGCATTTTATGAAAATAAGTCCGTCAAGCTCGCTGCCGTCCGAGTCGTATCCGCCGACTATAGCGGTAAACGTCTTTGAGGTGTCGAGATACGGGTTGATTTCAATGTTTTCCGTAATATCGGTTTCGCTTTTGTCGGAAGAATCGGGATTGTTTTCGACTTTCTTTTCGGGATTCATTATGCTCTTTGAAACGAAAAACGCAAATATGCCGAAAACGACAATACCTGCCGCAAGAGCAATAAAGAAATTTTTCATACTTTGCATGTTAATTCCTCCGGAAAGGTTATTTGTTGTATTTTTCTATTGCAATAATAAAAGAAGCGTCGGGAGAATTTATGATATGAAAATGGGTAATGCAGTAGTCTTTTTTGTCGTATTTTGAGAGCATTTCAAGAAGCTTTTCGCCCTCGATTCTTCCTTCCTCGTGCCCGGGATAAACGCATATAACGATGTAACCGCCTTTTTTCAGCATGCCTATAGCGTCTTTTACGGCTTTGAGCGTGCTTTCGTGCATGGTGTGCACCGACTTGTCCGAGCCGGGCAGATATCCGAGGTTGAACATTCCGGCGTCAATCGGTTCTTTAATGTAATTTGCGGCGTTTTCATGGCCGTCCTTTATTAAAATCACGTTTTTGTATCCGGCCTTGTCAAGACGCGCTTTGGTGTTTATGAGCGCGTCGGTCTGGACGTCGAAGGCGTAAACTTTTCCGTTCGGGACCAAAGACGCAAGATAAAGCGTGTCGTAACCGTTTCCCATAGTAAAGTCCGCGACAACCGAATTCGGCTTTATATCCGCCTGTTTTAAGAAATTTTTCGCAAAATCCAACAATTTTATCATAAATACCTCAAAAAAAGCAACTTAATTCTGTAATGATTATAGCACTTATAAAGAAAGTAGTCAAGAAAAACAAAAAGCGGAGTTTTTTTGAAAAATCGGGAAAGAATAATAAAAAAACAAAAAAAGGAAACCGGATATGTATATAAGACGCGTGTACACGCTTTTTTGTGCCATGATTTTACTGTCTGGTGCGCTGATCTTGAAACTTTACGATATCGCAATGTACGACGACACCGCGGTGGGCGCTCTTTCGGGGCAGTATACGAGAAAGGTAGCCGTGCTTGAACGGACGGGCTTTGTTTTTGACAGAAACGAAAATATAATTTCCCATAAAACGGACGGCGGCGTGTGCGTTATAAATCCGCAGAGCATACGGGACGAAAACGACGTCGTGGAATACCTTGAAAAGTGCGCGAAAACCGATATAAACGAAATAATAGAAAAACTGTATAAAAACGAGCCTTTTACGCTTGCGCTTGAGAACGTTCCCGACCAAAACGCTCCCTGCGGACTGTACGTTTTCGAAAAATATGACGAAAACGACAACTTTTTCTGCCGTCATCTGCTCGGATACCGCAACGCCGACGGGAAAGGCGTTGCGGGCGTGTACCGCAGGTTCGGGGAGACGCTGTCGTTTCTTTCGGGAAGCATTGAATACACCTACGAGGCGGACCCGAAGAACAAGCCGTTTTCAGACAACGGCTTTCGCATAAGCGATAAGAACTATTCGGCAAAAAACGGCGTCGTTCTGACGATAGACGAAAGAATTCAGAGAATCTGCGACGAGGTGTGCGACGAAAATCTTGTAAACGGCGCGGTTGTTGTCTGCGACGTTTCGGATAATTCGATTGCCGCAATTTCTTCAAGACCGCTTTACGAGAAGGACAATATTGCAAAAAGCCTCGATTCCCCGTCGGGAGATCTCATCAATAAGGCGTTTGCACTTTATACGCCGGGTTCCGTGTTCAAGACGGTCGTTGCGGCAAGCGCACTCGAAAAGAATCCCGGGCTTTTCGATTTTGAATATGAGTGCACGGGGAGCGTCAAGGTGGGAGAAAAGGTTTTCCGCTGTCATAATCTTGCGGGACACGGAAAACAGACCATGAAGGAGGCGTACGCAAATTCCTGCAACACGTATTTTTACACGCTGGCAAGTAAGGTCGGCTACGAGGAAATATGCTACACCGCAAAGGAAATGGGCTTGGGTGAGGAGACGGCGTTTTCGGGAATAAACGTAAGAAAAGCGAGCATCCCGAAAGCCGAAGAAAGCCACCCCGCTTTGTATCTTGCAAATATGGCGATAGGGCAGGGAGATTTGCTTTTCAGCCCCGTTGACGTGATGAAGATAATTCTTTGCGCGCTTAGCGGTGAAAAAGCAAGTTTCAGCCTTGTAAAGAGAATAATTTATCCGTCGGGAAGCGCCGAAATCGAAAACAAACGCGAAAAAAAGAGGGTGCTTTGCGAAAACACCGTTGAAAAGCTGAAAATTATGATGAGATACTGCGTTACCGACGGGACGGGAAAGGAGGCGTATACGCCCGATATTTCGTCGGGCGCAAAGACGGCGACTGCGCAGACGGGGCAGTTTGAGGACGGCAGGGAGATACTGCATAAATGGTTTGCGGGATACTTTCCCGAAGAAAAACCGCAGTACGCCGTCGTCGTTTTTTGCGACGGACACGCAAAAAACAACGCCTCCGCGGCAAAAATCTTTAAAGAACTCGCAAAAAGAATTTCGTTTACAAACGAAAGCATGTATGATAAAATAGAGTAGGAAAACGTGCATAATTATGTAATTTTCGTCAATAATGACAGTAAAACTTCATAAAGGAGACTGTCATTGTGAAAAGAAATAAAATATCGAGGGCGTTTTTCGAAAATCTTCCCGCCGCACTTGTCGCGGGAGCCGTAACTTTCATCGTCTTTTACGCCGCAGTAAGAGCAATTCCGCTCGAAAACGAAAAAATTTTCGACGTAAGGGACAATACAATACGCCTTCGCGTCGTGGCAAATTCGGACGTCGAGAGCGACCAGACGCTAAAGCTTCAGGTAAGGGACGAAATAATACAAATCGCAAAAGAGCTGTTTTCGGAAAACGAAGGTGTTGAAAAAGCGGCCTTTATTGCTTATAATAATATTGAAAGAATAAGGGAGAAGGCGCAGGACACGGTAATTGAGCGCGGGTACGACTATAACGTTGACGTAACGCTTGAAAAGGAAAAATGCCCGTTAAGACGGTATTCCGATTTTACGTTTCCCGCCGGCGAGTATCTGACGCTGCGCGTTGATATAGGGGACGCGAAAGGTAAAAACTGGTGGTGCGTAATGTATCCGCCGCTGTGCTTCAATATCGCGTCGGAGGAATCGGAAAACGAAGCGGAAACGTTTCTTGCGTACGGATTTTCGCAAAAAGATTTGCAAAAGCTTTACGAAAATACCGAAAAAACAGGTAAAATTCAGACGAGAATCGCGGCTCTCGACCTCATTTATAATATTTTCGGCAAATGACGGAAAAAAGAAAGGGAAAAAAAGCATGCTTTACAGGGTATTTGGACTTCACGGAAGCGGAAAAACCGAATATTTGTTTTCGGAACTCGAAAAGTGCGTAGAGCGTAAAAAGGACGCTTTTCTCATCGTACCCGAACAGCAGGCGCTCTTTGCCGAAAGAATGCTCATAAAACGCCTCGGAAATCCCGCGAATATGTATATCGAAGTCATAAATTTCAAACGGCTCTGCAACAGGGTTTTCAGAGAATGCGGCGGAATCGCGGGGGAGACCGGAAATAAAATCGTAAAACAGCTCTGTATGGCGCAGGTTGCGCACGAATTGAAGGACGAGCTGAGAGAGTATAAGGAAACGGCGGACGACGCGGATTTCGCTGAAAAAATGCTTTCCTTTTCCGAGGAACTCAAAAGATACAGAATTACGCCCGAAATGCTTGAAAAAGCGGCAGGCGGGATTGAAAACGCCGAGGATATACAGCTGAAAAACAAAATACACGACGCGTCGCTTCTTTGCCGCGGATACGACGCGTATATAAACGAAAAAACCGATTTTTCGGGAGATCTGCTTGATAAACTGTATGAAACGCTGAAAACTTTCGACTTTTTTTCGGGAAAAACGGTGTTCGTTGACTCGTTTTACGGCTTTACTCCGCAGGAAACGGCAATTCTCGAAAGAATAATAAGGACAGCCGAAAACACCTGCATAACGTTCCTGTGCGAAAGCGAAAAGCAGACGGATAAATGCTTTTCGAGAGGAACAGACGCCGCACTTTCGATTAAAAGAATTTGTACGAAGTACGACGTTGAATATAAAGACGTATTTTTACGCGAAAACCTGAAATATGACAAAAATTCCGGGCTTTATAAAATTTCAAAGGAATTTTCGCTCGAAGCCCTCTCGAAAAAATCCGACGGAAAAAAATATGACGACGTAAAGATAATAAAATGCGAGGATACATACGCGCAGAGCAGGTGCGCCGCAAAAATCGCGTCCGACTTGATTCTGTCCGGAGTAAAGCCCAGGGAAATCGCAATCTGCGCAAGAAACCCCGACGAGTTCGAGGGCGTAATAGATTATGCGTTTGAAAACGCGCACATTCCCTTTTCGTTTGACAAGAAATTCGACCTTATGTCGACGGGAGCCGCGTCGCTTGTGCTCTCGGCGTTTGAGATTTATTTCTCGTGGAGCCTTCAGGCAGCGGTATCTTTTCTCAAGACGGGACTTTCGGGACTTTCCGACGAGGATACCGACACGCTCGAAATGTATATGCGGACCTGGAACGTAAACGGAAAGAAGTATTTTCACGAGAATTGGTATATGAATCCCGACGGCGTTACCGAGGAAGAACCGGACAAAGAGCGGATTGAAAAGATAAACAACGCGAAAGAAACGTTTCTGTCGGTAATCGACGCGTTCTGCGAAAGGGTGTCGGGCGCAGAGAAAACGAAGGACTTGTGCGACGCCGTATATATGCTGACGGTCGACGCGGCGCACGCGGGCGGAAAAGACGCGTTTGACGACGGAGCGGGCGGAATTTATACCGATTTGCTTTACAAGATTTTAGACGATTTCTGGCAGGCGGCGGGAGACGAAAAAATGTCTCCGAAACGATTTTACGAGCTGTTCAGGTTCGCATCAGGCAGCGCCGATATGGGAAAAATCCCCGAGCTTCTCGACCAGGTGAGATTTTCCGACGTGAGCCTTATGAGAACGGACGGTGTGAAATACGTAATAATGCTCGACGTGTGCGACGGAATTTTTCCGGCGCCGCCGTCCGGAAACGAATTTTTTGCCGACAGGGAAAAGAAAATGTTGAAAGAACGCGGAATAGAGCTTTCGGAGCTCGATTCGGAGCGCGCGTACGACGAGATTTTCCTTGCGTATACGGCGCTGTGCTCGGCAAGGAGCGGCGCATACGTTTTGTACCGCGAAAAAGATTTTTCGGACAACAGAATGTATCCGTCGGTAATCGTAAGAATTCTTCAGAAAATGCTGTCGGTGAGCGACGAAGATATTGAAAAGAACGGTTTTGATTCGGGAGACGTCATGAATTTCGCGCTGTCGGACGAAGCTCTTTTTGAAAACTATCTTTCGCTTGAAGAAACGAAAGAAAGGCAGACGCTGAAGGAATATTTTTCGGATATTCCCGGATTCAAAAAGAAAATCGAGCTTGACGAAAAGCCCGATTTTACGGACGAGGCGCTTGACGGCGAGTTTCTTGACGAAGCTTTCCCGAAAAAAATACAAAGCAGCTTTTCGCGGCTTGAGAAATTCAATTACTGCCCGTTTTCTTATTTCTGCAGATATACGCTTGGAGTAAATCCCGAAAAAACGGCGTCTATCGGCGACGTTGAAACGGGAAATATCGTACATAAGGCGCTGGAACTTATTCTTCCCGTAATTTCCGAAAAGTTCGCAAAAGACGGAGACGTAACCGACGATGAAATAAACGCCGAAGCGGACAGGGTGCTCGAAAACATACTCAAAAACATTTTCACATACAGCGGAAGCGCGTTTACAAAGAGATTCGAGTATACGTTCGGCAAGCTTTCAAAGACGATAAAGGCGATATGCGCTGAGATGGCAAAGGAATTAAAAGCGTCATTGTTTACGCCTTCGGATTTTGAACTTGAAATATCCGATTTTTCCGGCGTAAAACCCGTAAAAAAGCAGCTTGAAAACGGAAAAACTCTGAGTATCACGGGAAAAATAGACAGAGTGGATTTGTTCTGCGACAAAAAAACCGGAAAAACGTGGGTGCGCGTTGTCGACTATAAGACGGGAAGCAGAAAATTCGAAATCGAGGACGTTAAAAACGGCTTTAATCTGCAAATGCTTCTTTATCTCTATACGCTCGTGCATAATTCTTCCGAAAAGTACAAAAACGTGTATCCCGCGGGCGTAATCTACAAAATGGTAATCCCCGACGTAAAGAAGGTTTCGCTGTCAGCCGCGGAAAAAGGCGGAGAAAGCGGGGGAATATACGGAAAAACAGACGGCGTCGTCGTTTCGGATATGGATATAATATTTGCGATGGACAAAACGCTTGACAAGAAATTTATTCCCGTAAAACTCTCGGAAAAGGACGGAACCGTAAAAGGCGCTCTTGATTTGGAAAAACTGTCGGAACTGCTTGAAGACGCGGTAAATAAGGCGGGCGAAATTGCGTGCGCGATGTCAGAGGGCGTAAAGAGCGCAAATCCTTATAAGGATAAAAGCCGCGACGCGTGCGAATACTGCGACGTGAGAAGCATCTGCCCGTCGGTAAAGGGAAAGAAGAATTACGTCGGGCTGTCGGACGACGGGGAAGACGGGGATTAAACCCGGTTTTCCGCGTAAAAGCTTAAAACCACGCAGACGCAGAAGACGATAAGCGACAGATTGAACTGCGTAATGCGAAGTACGGCAAACGTGCCGCAGATAACGAAAAAAGACGATATATAAAAGGCGGCAAAACATATTTTGTCCGCCTTTTCGCTGTTTTTCATCCGAAAGTGAACAAGCGCGTAAAGCATTCTTCCGCCGTCGAGATTTTTCAGCGGAATAACGTTGATAAGCGCGAGAAAAAGACTGCACACGCATGAAAACATCGAATAAATATCCTTTGAAAATACGTGAAAAACGTATGCGCAAAGCGAAAAGACGAGATTTGCCGCAATTCCCGAAAAGGCGACGGCAAGCTCTTTTTTGTACGGCAAAAGCGCGCAGTCAGAGTATATTACCGCGCCCGACGCGAGAATATCGACGCCGTAAATTTTAACGCCGAAAAGGCGCATTGCAAAAATATGGCCGAGCTCGTGAAACACGGCGCATAAAAGCACTATTGCGGTGAACGCGGAGAGCCCCGAAATAAAAATCGTCAGCGAAAATATGACGAAATATATGCTCACGCGCACTTTCGTGCAGGGAATTTTAATAAATAACCGACCGTTTTTCATATATCCGCCCCTTTTTATATCATTTTATTTTTCAAAAATGCCGGAAATGACAATAAAAAAAGGAAAGCAAAAGCTTTCCTTTTTTCTTATCGGAACAGTTCTTTTATGAGCTTGTTTTCGTAAAGCGTTATTTTTTCGTAATCGGTGGCTTCGCCGTAGATTTTTTCAAGCTCGGCGTGAATTTCGCCTGCGGTTTTCAACTCGGAGAAAGCCTCTTTCATGAGCGATTTTTCACATTTTTCAGCAAACCGGTATTTTGCTCTGCTCTTTCTGTAAAGGGCAAGGTCGAAAAACCGCCCGAGATTTATGATTTTGTACTCTTTTCCCGCTTTTTCAAGGCCCGCGCAGTATTCGTCTTCGTAGACGCTGACACTCAGCGACAGGGTCGGAAAATACAGACAGTTTATTCTGTCGGGATTGAGCTCGTGGACGCCCACGCACATTTCGGGCACTCTGCCGAGCGCGTTTTCGTATAAGAGCTTGAAAAATACGTCGGCGGTCTTTTTTACGTCTTTGACGAAATAATTGTGAAGAGCGCTTTCTTCGGGGGTGAAAAAACGAACCTTTCCCGATTTTGAGCAGGCGCTCGTTACAATATGGCGGATTTTGGTGTGATGCGACGCGTTTTTGAAGTGCTTTGACGCAAATTTATCGCTTGCGCGCCGTATTTTTTCATAATTTACGCATAAGGCGCTTATCGACATTTCCTCTTTTATGACGTTTTCGGCGGCGGCGAAAAGCAGATACGCGCGTTCGTAACAGTTTTCCTTAATTCCGGAAAGAGAGCATATTTTATCCTTTGATTCTTCAAGAAGGCGCGTGTCCCACGCTTCGCCGAGATTTAAAATTTTTCCCTTTGCGCCCGCGAATTTCGGCTCGAACGTGTGAGGCGCCGTCCCGTCTATTACGGCAAAGGAAAGCTCTTTGACAAGCACTCCGTCAAGGGAGGACGGGTCGGAAGAGCAGTGATAGCAGACGGGGGAAAAGCCCCGCTCGATCGCGGCTTTCGCGACGTTTTTCATAATCGTGCTCTTTCCCACGCCGGGGCCGCCTTTTAACACAATGAGCTTATTTAAGGTTTCTGTATCGAAAATTTCAGAAAAAAAGCTGACAAATCCGTCGTATGTATTTGCCGCGGCAAAGAAGTGCTGCGCTTTGTCGGGCATATCACCCGAAATGTCCGAATATACCGTTTTGGTCATGGCAAATATCCTTTCTGAGTTTTAATTGACATCACTTTATACTATGCGAAAACGAAAAAAGAGTTACCGCGCGAAAAGCAGACGCCTTTTTGCGTAACAAATTTTTTTCGTCTGCATAGAATAACAACAGGTAACGGGAAAACCGTTGCAAATAAACGTTTAAGGAGGAGTATTCATGGCAGGCTGTCTTGCAAATGCTTTTGACGACAACAACAACCTTTGGCTTATAATTCTCATTGCAGTCATTATCCTCTGTTGCTTCTGCGGCTGATATAAACATACAGTCGATGCCGCACGGAAATTTTTGCGTTTTGCGGCAAAAATTGACTTACCGCCATACTTTCCGGAAAAGTATGGCGGTTTTTTTGTTAAAATTATCCTGCGCGGGAAACAATGCGAAAAAACGGGATATATTGTGCCTTGATTATGCAAATGGGAGAATATATAATTGTTTTCAGAAAGGAGAGATTTTGATGAAAAAGCTGTTTGCTGTCATTATTTCCGTAATGTTTGTTGCACTTCCTTTAACTGTAAGCGCAAGAACGATAAGCGGAAGCAAAATTTCCGTAAAAGACATCCTTGATAGTGTGAAAAATTATAAGAATATTTCGGTTAACGCTGCCGAACAAAACTCCGACTGCCCGATAAAGAATATTATCGGCAAAAATCTTAAGGGCGTCGTTTTCGATATCCTCACCAAAAATGAAATACCCTGCACGGATTGCGAAAACACGAATGAAACCGAAGACGTTCTTAAAAGCATCATTGAAAAGTTCATAAAAACTTTCCCCGAAATAAAAGAGGAGCCGAAAGAGGAAATTCCCGAACAAGCTGAAGAACCCGAAGAACGCGAAGAACCCGAAGAACGCGAAGAACCCGAGGAACACGAGGAACCTGAAGAACACGAGGATTGGCATGAGCCCGAAATCATTCTTCAGCCCGGACGTCCCGAACAAATCGAACGTCCCGAACCCGAACACAGCGAGCCCGAAAATACTTACAAAAACGAAAACGAATACGTAAACGAGGTTTTGTCGCTTGTAAACAAGTACAGAAACGCATCTGGACTTAATTCCGTAACGCTTGACGAAAATCTGTGCGAAGCGGCGCAGATAAGAGCAAAAGAGACGAGAACGTCGTTCTCGCACACGCGCCCGTCGGGCAAAAGCTGCTTTACCGTGCTGTCCGACCTCGGAATAAGCTACAGAGGCGCCGGCGAGAACATAGCGTACGGACAGTCGTCGCCGGATGAGGTTATGACTGCCTGGATGAACTCCGAGGGACACCGCGCAAACATAATGAACCCGTCCTTTACAAAACTCGGCGTGGGCGTTTATTCCGTTTCGGGCATAATCTACTGGGCGCAGATGTTCACGTATTAAAATAAAATTTTTTTCACACATTGCTTTTTAAGAAAAAGCACTCCCGGGAGCAAAAATGCGGCTCCGAGGGGGTGCTTTTTGCCGCGCGCCAATATTGGCGCGCGCTTTAATTTTTGTAATAATTATGTAGACAAAAAATAAGTAATGTGTTATAATTATAATAACTATATATATGTGTTAATAAAGGACTGATAATTTTGCAAAGACCTTTAAGAGAATATTTAAAAATAACGTCCGACCTTGCGAGAGGATTTTTTAAGAAATGCCGGTTTTCCTCCTGCGGCCCGCTTTTCCGCGCCGAAAAGGGAGTAAGAATCATACGCAGAAGCTGCGATATTGACGTCGGAAGAAAGGTTTATCTTCACAGGGGAGTCAAGGTAAGCGGCTGCGGTACGAAGGACAAAAAGGCGAAAATTTATTTCGGCGACGGCGTCGCAATAGGCGACAGGACCGAAATACACGCGGGTGAAAGCATTGTAATCGGCGAGGGAACGCTCGTCGCGTGGGACTGCTGTATTCTTGACAGGGACTACCATAAGTTCGGCGGAGAAAAAGAGATAATAAAGCCCGTAAACATCGGAAAACACGTGTGGATAGGCTGCCATTCGATAATACTCAAAGGCGTAAATATCGGCGACGGCGCGGTAATTGCGGCAGGCTCGGTCGTAACCAAAGACGTGCCTGAGCGTGCGCTTGTCGGCGGAAATCCCGCAAAAGTCATAAAGGAACAGGTTACCTGGAATGAATAACGAAAACGCGGGTTCTAAAATCGTTTCAAAGGGCATTGCGGGCTCGGTCAGCTTCGTAATGATAATAATGATATTTTCAAGGCTGCTTGCGCTGGTTTCGACGCAGGTTTACATGTCGTATTTCGGACTTGACAGCTTCTTGAATATATATTCCTTTGCCGTAAGCGTTCCGAACATCGTCTTCAACTGCTTCGGAACGGCGCTTGCAACTGTGGTTATCCCGATATACGCGGGACACCTCGCAAAAGGCGAAAACGAAAAGGCGGCGCGCTTTGCAAACAACATAATTACCGTTGCAAGCACGTTTACGGCGCTGCTCGTGCTTGTCGGAATCGGAATTTCTCCGTTCCTGCCAAAGCTTACGGCGTTCAGAACGGGAGAAGAGTACTCGTTTGCGGTAAAAGCACTTATGATAATGATGCCCGTCATGCTTTTCTACGGGCTCAACTATATTTTTCAGGGCATACTGCAGTCTCACGGAAAATACGGATTTCCCGCGTTCGTGAGCGTGCCGAGCTCGCTTGTGGTCATAGCGTACGTATTCCTGCTCGGCGATAAATACGGAATTTCTGGGCTTCTCGTCGCAACCTTTATCGGACTTTCGCTGCAGGCGCTCATACTGATTCCGCCTGCCGTCGCCTCGGGCTTCAGATATAAATTTACGTTCTCGCTGAAAGACGAGGATATGAAGACGGCGGGAAAGATGGCGCTTCCCGTACTCATAGGGGTCTCTGCGTATCAGCTCAACATGTTTTACAACACAACGATGATAGCGAACTTCGAGGGCATGGTAACGCTTCTGACGTACGTTCAGAATATAGTCGTGTATATGGTGCTTGCGTTTGTGTACTCGGTAACCGCCGTGGTTTATCCGAAACTTTCGGAAAGCGCGTCGAAAAACGATACACAAGGCTACAAATATACGCTTTCGTCGGTGCTGGGCAGCGTGATGATGCTGCTCGTGCCGGTAACCTTCGGCTTTATAACGGTGAGAAAACCGTTGCTCGAGCTCATTGCCAACTGGGGAAAAATTACGCCGGATGACATCGAAAAAGCGGGCATGCTCATGCTCATGTATTCGATAGGAATTGTCGGCATAGGCTCGAAAGAGATACTCGACAGGGCGTTTTACGCGATAAAGAACACCAAAATCCCCGCGATAAACGGGTTTGTGATTATGGGAGTGAATATAGCTCTCAGCCTTGTGCTCATAAACTTTATCGGCGCGTACGGAATACCGCTTGCGTACTCCGTTTCGTCGCTTACGGGACTGTGCGTGCTTCTGTTTATGCTTAAAAGGAAAATCGGCGCGTACGGAAAAGGTCTCGGCGCGGATTTCATAAAGTGCCTGATTTCGGGAATAATCATGGCGCTTGCGGTTACGGGAGTAAACGTGCTTCTTGAAAGCGCAATCGTCTCGACGGGAATAGTATCAAGGCTCGTAAAACTCATACTTCCGGTGCTTACGGGAATAATCGTTTACGCGCTGTGCGTACTTGTTCTTAAAGTAAGTGCGCTTGACGGAGTTATAAAGACTGTAAAGGATAAATTCATAAAAAACAAAAACGTGTAACGGGGGAAGGCATATTGAAAAGCATATCAAGAGCAATCGGATACGTTCTCTATTATTTTTTCGCAAGGCATCTTCCGAGTTCGGGAGCGCCGTACCGCCTTTTTGCAAGGCAGATACGCAAGGTATGCGCGAAAATGATGTTCGACAAGTGCGGAAAGCACGTAAATATCGAGCACGGAGCGTTTCTTGCCTCGGGAAAGGGAGTCGAAATCGGCGACAACTCGGGCATAGGACTTGACTGCAGGATTGCGGGCCCTCTTTCGATAGGAAACGATGTCATGATGGCGCCGAACGTTACGATAGTAACGCAGAATCACGAGGTTTCGGACCTGACGCGCCCCATGCGGCTTCAGACGGCGCCGAAAAAGAAGGTTGTCATAGGCTCGGACGTGTGGATAGGCGCAAACGCCGTCATTATGCCGGGAGTAAATATAGGAAACGGCGCGATAATAGGCGCGGGAGCCGTGGTTACGAAAGACGTGCCGGATTATGCCGTTGTGGGAGGCGTTCCCGCAAGAATAATAAAAAGCAGACTTCCCGAAAATAAGGAAAAACAACAATAATCGCAAAACGGAGGTATTTTTTTGAGGGTTCTTTATCTTATAAACCACGCGGGCAAGGCGGGAACCGAAAAATACGTGTACAATCTCATAAAGAGATTCAACGGAAAGGAGACGCAGTGCTTTTTCGCGTTCAACGAGGCGGGACTTCTGTCCGAGCAGCTCGACGACCTCGGAATCCCGTGCTTTCAGTTTGAAATGCGAAAGCCGTTCGATTACCGCGCAGCAAAAAAGCTTGCGGAAATATGTAAGGCGCACGATATCGACATCATCCACTCGCAGTATCCGCGCGAAAACTATATTTCGGTGCTGTCAAAGCATTATTACAAAAAGCCGAAGACGATTTATACCTGCCACTTAACGCTCAAAACAGGCTTTTCGTGGTTTGTTACCAATAAAATCATGACGCCGCGCGACGATAAGATAATCGCCGTTTGCAACAACGCAAAGGAGCTTCTGGTGTCAAACGGCGTAAATCCTAAGAAAATCGACGTCATTTTCAACGGAATTCCGTACGACGAACAGCCGAATCCGCCGTCGACGCTCAGAGAAGAGCTCGGAATATCGGACGACACGTTCGTAATATCCATTCTCGCAAGGTACCACATGTCGAAAGGGCTTGATTTTCTCGTTGATTCCGTTGAAAAACTCGATAAGATGATGAAGAGGAAATACGTGCTTCTTATTGCGGGCGAAGGGGAATTTTACGAGCAGATAAAGGAAAGAATACATAATAAAGGACTCGACGGAAAAATAATTCAGCTCGGTTTTCGCAGCGACACCGAAAACATACTGTGCGCGTCCGACGCATACGTGAACTCGTCGAAATGCTACGAGGCGCTGAGCTTTGCGATACTCGAGGCGCTCTCCAAAAGACTTCCCGTCGTCGTAACCAACGCGGGCGGAAATCCAGATATAGTAAACGAAAGGACAAACTGCGGATTTATCACCGATTACGGCGATACACAGGCATTTGCAGAGGCGCTGTTTAAGCTCAGCGAAGACGCCGAACTTGCGCGCACGCTCGGCGAAAACGGCAAAAAGGCGACTAAGGATATATTCAATCTTGAAAAAGTACTGCTCGAAACGCTCGACGTGTATAAGGGCGTGCTCGGCGAAAAATAAAACGAAACGGAGAAAAGAAAATGATTAAGGACGGAAAACTTTTCGGAAAAATAAACGTGATAGATTTTTTGGTAATACTGCTCGTTGTTGCGATAATCGCGGCAGGGGTAAAATTTGTGTTCTTCAACAAGGGCAACGCCCCCGACACGCTCATAATGAAATTCAGAATAGAGGAAGTCGATAACTTCGTCGCCGAAAAGGTGCACGTCGGCGACAGCCTTTACGACGACACGGGCGAGAACGATCTCGGAAAGGTAATCGACGTCGAAACGGACGAATCCATCTCCTACAGCGTATCCGAGGACGGACTTTACAACATGACGTCCAGAGAGGGCTATAAGTCGATGATTATAACCGGCGAGGTGCAGGGCAAAAAGACAAAGCTCGGCGCCGAAATAAAGGGCACGAAATACGGCGTCGGACACTCGATGGTGCTTCGCGCGGGCGACGCAAAGCTTTATCTGCGCGTTTACGATATAAAACTCAAGGACAATGAAGACGACGGCGAGGGCGAAGAAGATACGGATAAGAAAATCAACGCTTCGCTTACGCTTTACTGCGAGGAGGAGTTTGACTTCGTCGCCGACAGCGTAAAGAAGGGAGATATTGCCTTCGATATGCTCAAAAACACAAAGCTCGGCAAGATAACAGACGTGGTCGTTAAACCCGCCGAAGATTTCGCAGTTACGGTCGAGGGCGCGCAGAAGTACGAAAAAGACGGCTTTTCGAGCGTGGAATTCAAGTGCGAAACCCATGCCGAAAAGGACGAAAAGGGCGTGCTCATCAACGGCAAGAGCTACCACATAGGCTCGAAAGTTACCGTAAGCGCGGGACAGACGAGGGTTTCCGCCGTTATAAAGAATATTGAAATCAAATAAACGGAGATAGTTTTGTATGACACAAAGCAGTAAAATTTGCTCTTTTGTGATTTTTCTGTGGAAAACCTTTCTTGACAGCCGCGTTTATTCGTTTCTTGAGGGAATCATATGCTTTTTCGCCGATTCCTACGGCAAGAGCAGATTAAGAAGAATTCTCGTCGGCAGAAACGACATCGAGGATTTCGCTTATAATTCGTCCTTTTACGGCTTTCTCGGAAAAATATGGAAAAGAATTGTAAATACGCTTTCTGCGATATGCGCGCTTTTTGAAAAGGGACTTGAAGGCAGTCTTTTGCAAAAAATTTATTTTTCTTTTTTCAAAAACGACCTTCGCGAAAACGCCGTTTATATCACGTCGTTTCTGTGCGTGATAATTTTCGCCTTTCCCCATCAGCTGTGGGCAAACCCGTTCGGACTTGCGTTTGCGGTGATACTGATTGCAGTTTACGCCGCCGCCGTTTCGAAAGATAAAGGCGGAAGTTTTGCGGGAAAAGACGTCAAAGGCGTGTGGCTGTGTATGCTTGCGTTCGGCTTCTGTCTTGCCGCAAGCACGTTTATAAGTTATGATATTGCCGACAGCGCGCGCGTGCTCACGTTCTTCATAACGTCGTATACGCTTTGCTTTTCGGTTTACGCAGTCGTAAGAAGCGAAAAGGGACTCGATATAATCACGGGCTTTATGTATGCCGTTTTACAGATAATGTCGGCGTTCGCAGTCGTGCAGAGAATACTCGGAATAGAGGCGGACGCGTCGCTTACCGACCTTGAACTCAATAAGGATATGCCGGGAAGAGTGTTCTCGACGCTCGGAAACCCGAACAATTTTGCGGAATTTCTCGTGCTGTTTATCCCGTTTGCGCTCGCGTTTGCGCTCAACCGCGAAAAGGGTAAAAAGAGAAACGCCGCGCTGTGCGGAATGCTTGTGCCGCTTGCGGCAATTCTTCTCACCTATTCGCGCTCGGGCTGGATTGCGCTTGCGATTGCGGCTGTTATATTCGTATTTCTGTACGACAAAAGGCTTGTCCCGGTTCTTATCGTGCTCGTCCTTGCGGCAATTCCGATAATGCCGAGGCATATTCTTGACAGAATCCTCACGATAGGCAATATGAAGGACTCGTCAAGCTCTTACAGAGTCGATATATGGACAGGCTGCGCGCGAATGCTCAAAGACTACTGGTATACGGGCGTGGGACTCGGAACGGGCGGCTTTGCGGAGATTTATCCCGCGTACGCCGTGGGAACGAGCGGAGTTGCGCCGCACTCGCACATGCACTTTATGGAAATGCTCGTTGAGCTCGGCGCTGCGGGCTTTATAAGCTACGTTGCGATGACCTTTACGATAATAAAGAGGTCGTTTGTCGCGTCGTCGAAAAGGGTGAGCGAAAAGACGAGAAACGTCGCCGTCGCGGCGGCGGCGGCCATGACGGGAATAGTCATGATAGGCTGTTTTGAGTACTGCTGGTTTTATCCGAGAGTTATGTTCGCGTTCTTCGTGTGCGCGGGTATAGCGATGGCGGCGGTAAGACTTGCAAAGAATGAAACCGAAAATTACCGCGGAAACGAAAATATAAGCGGAAAAAAGGAAATTTAAGGAGTAAAAACCGATGAAGGTTCTGCATCTTATAAGCGGAGGAGACACGGGCGGCGCGAAAACGCACGTCTTTGCGCTTATGAATAAATTAAAAGACCTTGCCGACGTGAAAATCGTCTGCTTTATAAAGGGCGCCTTCTGGGATGAGCTTCAGGACGTCGGCGTAAAATGCGAGCTTATCGAGCAGAAAAACAGGCTCGATATGTCGGTAATAAAAAGACTTGTGGAAATCTGCGGCGAGGGCGTGGATATAATACACTGCCACGGCGCAAGGGCAAATTTCATAGGAGCAAGGCTCAAAAAGCGCGTGAATATTCCGATAATAACCACGATTCACAGTGATTTTCTGCTCGATTTCGACGGAATTTACAAGAAAATCGTGTATACGGGGCTCAACGTCGGCGCGCTGAAAAAATTCAAGTATTTCATCGGCGTTTCGTCGGATTTCAAGAATATGCTCATTTCGAGAAATTTTCGCCCCAACGCGATTTTCACCGTGTATAACGGCATGGACTATACCAAAACGCCGGAATACGTAAATAAAGAGGAATTTGCAAAGAGAATCGGCATAGACTACGACGAAAAATGCACGTATATAGGAATTATCGGACGGCACGACTACGTAAAAGGGCACGACGTGTTCATAAACGCGGTAAAATACGTCTGCGAAAAATGCGAAAACGTAAAATTCATAATCGCCGGCGACGGCGGAAACAAAAAAGCGCTCGACGCGCTCTGCGAAAAAAACGGCGTATCCGATAAGGTCGTTTTCGCAGGCTTTGTAAAGGACGTTTACAGCTTTATAAACTTTATAGATATAAATACGCTCACCTCCAGAAGCGAAAGCTTCCCGTACGTGCTGCTTGAGGGCGCCGCAATGGCAAAACCCACGGTTTGCTCGGCGGTGGGCGGAATTCCCGACCTTGTAAGAGACGGACAGACGGGACTTCTCTTTGAGAACGAAAATTATAAGGAATTCGCCGAAAAACTCGTTTTTCTGATAAATAACAGGGATATAGCGGCGGTTTACGGAAACGCGCTCAAAACGCTTGCCGAGAACAGTTTTTCAGATTTGTCGCTTGCAAAAAAGCATATTGAAATCTATACGTCGGTCATAAACGACTATAAGGATGAAAAGCGGTACGACGCGGTGATTTCGGGCTATTACGGCTTCAAGAACAACGGCGACGAGGCGCTGCTTTCCGCGATAATCGATAATCTGAAGTTTTATAAGCCGGACGTAAGAATCTGCGTGCTTTCGGCAAAGCCGAAGGAGACGAGAATAAAGTATTTTACCGACAGCGAGCCGAGATTCAACGCCTTTGCGCTCAAAAGGGCGATGAAAAATTCGAAAATGCTCATTTTCGGCGGAGGAAGCTTAATTCAGGACGCAACGAGCTCAAAATCGCTTATGTATTACCTCTACGTGCTGAAAAAAGCGTTTGAGCAGAAAATAAAAGTGTTCGTTTACGCAAACGGTATAGGCCCTCTCAAAGACAAAAATCTCAAAAAGGCTAAACGCGCGCTGTCAGAAGCCGATTTTATAACGCTGCGCGACGAGCGGTCAATAGACGAGCTTGAAAGAATGGGTATCGACGTAAAGAACAGCAGAAACATAACGGTTACCGCAGACCCCGCGTTTACCATTTCGGCGTGCTCCGACGAAAAGGTAAGAGATCTGCTCGATAAGGAAAATATCCCGTTCGACGACCGCTTTTTGTGTATTTCCGTGAGAAAATGGCCGAAAAACGATGAGAAATTCAAGGAAAAAATCGCAAGCGCGGCTATTTACGCGTATGAAAAATATTCGCTGACCCCGCTTCTTCTTCCCATGAGATTTCCGCACGACGTGGAGATTTCCGAAAGCATACTTGAAAAAATAAAAGAAAAGGGCGCGCCGTGCTTTATGATAAAGAACATGTACGACGCACCGGAGGTCATGGGTATTGTCAAAAAATGCGCGGCGGTGCTCGGAATGCGGCTTCACACGCTTATTTACGCGGCGTCTTCCGAGGTGCCGGTAATAGGACTCATTTACGACGCTAAGGTTTCGGGATTTCTCGAATACATAGGCCAGAGGCGGTATACCGACGTTGAAAATATCGACGTTGAAAAAATTGAAAAATATATCGACGAAATAGCAACTAACAGGGAAAAAATCGCGTCCGAGCTTGCCGAAAAGAAAAATATTCTTTTCGAAAAGGCGAGATTTAACGCAGAGCTTGCGGTGAAAATGCTTGAAAACAAGAATTTTGACGAAAGTGGAAAATGATATGACGGCATCGGAAATTATCGTAAAAAAGAAGGCGTACGCGAAAATAAACCTCACGCTCGAAATTCTGGGAACAAGGCGCGGCGACGGCTACCACGACATATCGTCGGTCATGCATAAAATTCCGCTCTGCGACGAGCTGGAAATAAGCGTAAATACGCTTTCGGACGAAAATAAAGTAAATCTTCGCACGCTCGGCAATAAAATCGACTGCGAAATAAAGGATAACCTTGCATATAAGGCGGCGGACGCGTATCTTGAAAAATATTCGCAGAAGACGGGAAAGCACGTGGAAATATTTATTGAACTTACCAAAAAAATTCCGTCGGGAGCGGGACTTGCGGGCGGAAGCGCCGACGCTTCGGCGGTAATCGGGGGCTTGTATGACGCTCTCGGCACGCTTTGCGAAAAGGAGCTTTTCGATATCGCGCTTTCACTCGGAAGCGACGTGCCGTTCTGCCTTGCAAAGTCAAAATGCGCGCTGTGTACGGGCAGAGGCGAAATAATGAGCGAGCTTCCGCCTCTTGAAAACGCCTTTCTTTCGGTGATTTTTCCGTCCGAGCCGCTGATAACAAAGGGAATTTACGCGCAGTACGACGGCGAAAACGCCGACGACTATTCAAAGGATTTGTCCGACAAAACGGCGCGCGCGTTGAAAACGGGCGCGGGCGCGCACGAAATTTTATCGTTTATGACAAACGATTTTCAAAATATCTGCGAGAAAAAATGCGCGGGTATAAAAAAAGCGCGCGAAAGCCTTTCGCAAGACGGTGCGAGGGCGATGATGACGGGAAGCGGGTCCGCCGTGTTCGGAATTTTTACGGATGAAAAAGCGTACGAAAAATCGGCGGGAAATACTTACGGGAAAAATTTTATAAGATTTGACCTCGGAAACCTTTCGGACTTTTAAGGGGAGAAACAAGTGTTTAATCAGTTAACGCAAGTCGACATCAAAAAGATGAAGGACGAAATCGAATACAGAATAACGGTGTTAAGACCTCAGCTGTTAAAGGAGGTCGTGCGCACGCGCGCCTTCGGCGACCTTAGCGAAAACGCCGAATACCATATAGCAAAGCAGGAAAAGAACGCAAACGACAGAAGAATAAGGTTTTTGCAGAATATGATAAAGACGGCGGAGGTTGTGGAGCTTACCGAAAACGAAAATATTTTAGGGCTTTTCGATACCGTAAAGGTTCTTGTAGAGGAAGACGATACAGAGGAAACGTACAGGATAGTAACGACAATGCGCGCCGACGCCATGGACGGCCGGATAAGCGGAGAATCCCCCGCAGGAAAGGCGCTTCTCGGGCACAAAAAGGGAGACAGGGTAAAAATCGAGGTAAATCCGCAGTACAGCTATTACGTAAAGATTCTTGAAATAATAAAGGGAACCGACGACGAAGACATCGAGATAAGATAATTTACAAAAGCACGCTTCTCGCAAAACACGAAACGGAGTCGGCAAGGGACTTTTTGTAGATAATGCTCGTCTTTTCGAGGCTTGATACGGTAACGTATCCGCAGGAGGCGCTTGCGTGCACGAATTCCCCGTCGCCGATATAAAGTCCCATGTGCCCCTTGAAATATATAAGGTCGGCGGGAAGCAGCTCGCTTTTTCCTATTTCCGAGACATAGCGCGAGTCGGGGAAGGAATCCCTGAAAATCGTAATGCCGTTCATAAAATACGACATAAAGCACAGTCCCGAACAGTCTATGCCGCACGGCGATTTTCCGCCCCAGCGGTACGGCGTTCCGACGTAGGAAAGCGCGTCGTCGCAAATCCGTTTTCTTGCCGCGGATTTGTTTTTTATTATTCCGGAAGAACTTTTATACGTATTATACGGCCTTACGCAAGATGACGGAACGTAGCATCTGCGTTTGTTGAAGGAAACGCACAGAAATCTGTCGTTTTCGACTTTTTTGTGATTTGAAAACACGAGGCTTCCTTTGGGCAGCGTTGTTATGGGGCGCCTTTTGTATTCGGGAAAGGGGAGCACGTCGCAGGCGCATGACGACACGACGTATGTGAAAATGCAGTCGTCGGAATCTTCGCGCGACACGCTTTTGTCCCTTATGTAGCCGGAATATCCGTAGGAGGTTTCGCAGCGGTAGAAGGAATCGTGCGTCTTTTCGGAGATAAGCCTGAATTTCGTGCCGTAAAGAAGCTCGTCGGCGAGTTCGCTTTTTGAATCGGGATAGGTATAAAGATAGACGGACGGGTATTTTACCGTAAAATATTCGTTTTGCATAGCACGCATCCTTTTTGTTTTTTACAATATATGAAAATAACGGAAAAATAATGACGCAGCCCGCGCAATAATAAATTTTGACCAATGAAGTTGTTGAAAAATAAATATATATATGATATAATATTTTGATTAAAAAGTGAGGCATCGTTTTGCGGAGGAAAAAATGAAAAAAACGAAGAATTTCAATAAAAAAATATTCGCGCTGCTCATCGAAAAAGCAAAGGGCGAGCGCACGACAAAGCAATTCGCAAACGACTGTAAAATAAGCTACGTTCAGCTTCACAAGCTCGAGCTTTCAAATCAGGAAAACGCGCCGGGAATAAAACTTATGACAAAGCTTGCCAACAACAGCGCCGGCGGAATCGAGCTTGAGGACTACCTGCTCGCGGCAGGGTACGGGAATGGCGAAAAAAGCGAAAGCGTCAAAAAGAAATCGTTTAACATACAGGAAATGTACGATAATCTTTCGTCGAGCCAGCAGAAAACGGTATACGATTTTATCGATTTTCTTTTGAACAAGAGCCTGTAATAATCGAAAAGGAGAAAAATATGTTTCAGAAACCGAAAGGAACGCTTGATATCCTTCCTGAGGAAACCGCCTTGTGGCAAAGCATGGAGGAAACAATAAGAAAGGCATGCGAAAACGCGGGCTTTAATGAAATAAGAATCCCCACGTTCGAGCTTGCGGGCGTGTATAAAAGAGGCGTGGGCGCGACGACCGACATCGTGCAGAAGGAGATGTTCACGCTGTACGACAAGGGCGACAACGTTGAAATGTGCCTTCGTCCCGAGGGAACGGCGGGCGTCGTGAGAAGCGTCGTCGAGAACGGACTTTTCAACGAGGCGCTGCCGCTCAAGCTTTATTATATAGGCCCGTTTTTCAGATACGAAAAACCGCAGGCGGGCAGAAGCCGCGAATTTTACCAGTTCGGAACGGAGCTTTTCGGCGCGCAGAGCGCAAGCGCCGACGCGTCGGTAATTGCGCTTGCCGCGGACGTTCTCGAAAAAATCGGCATAGATTCGGAGCTCAATATAAATTCGATAGGCTGTAAGGAATGCAGGCCGAAATACAGAAAAGCGCTGTGCGACTATTTTGAGAGCAGAAAAGACGAGCTTTGCGACTCGTGTAAGGAAAGACTCAAAACCAATCCGCTTCGAATACTTGACTGCAAGAGCAAGGTCTGCAAAGCCGTTGCGGAAAACGCGCCGAAAACGGTCGATTTTCTGTGCGAAGACTGCAAAACGCACTTTGAAACCCTGAAAACAGGGCTTAATCTTATGAACATAAAATACACGGTCAACCCGAAAATAGTAAGAGGCCTTGACTACTACGTGCGCACGGTGTTTGAGTTCGTGTCGGACGACATAGGCGCGCAGAGCACCGTCTGCGGAGGCGGAAGATACGACGGACTTGTTTCGGAGCTCGGAGGCCCCGACCTTTGCGGAATAGGCTTCGGAATGGGACTGACAAGACTTGTTCTTGCGCTGAAAGCAAAGGAACGGGAAGGTAAAATTTCGCTTCCGAAGGCAAAAGCGCCGAAAATATATATCGCTTCAATGGGGGAAAGAGCGGCGCAGTTTGCACTGGGGATGACGGAAGTTCTGAGAAAAAAGGGCATATATGCCGAGTGCGACCTTTGCGAAAGAAGTCTTAAAGCGCAGATGAAATATGCCGACAAGACGGGTGCGAAATACGTTCTCGTGATAGGAGACAACGAGCTTGACGAAGGAAGCGCGGAGCTTAAAAACATGGCGGACAAAGAGGATCGCAGAATAATAAAACTTGACGAAATATCGGATATAATCGAAAGGATATGATATTATGGCGGAATTTTTGGGAAATTCAAAGAGGACCGATTACTGCGGAGACGTTCGCGACGGACATATAGGAAAAAACGTTACCGTAATGGGCTGGGTACAGAAGACGAGAAACCTCGGCAGCCTTATTTTCACGGATTTGCGCGACAGAACGGGAATCGTTCAGCTCGCGTACGACGAAAACACCGAAAAAGCGCTGTTTGAGAAGGCGTCGACGGTGAGAAGCGAGTACGTGCTTTGCGCAAGCGGAGTCGTTCGCGAGAGGGACAGTAAAAATGCGAATATCCCGACGGGAAACGTCGAAATATACGTAAACGAACTCAAAATCCTCGCGGAGTCCCAGACGCCGCCGTTCGACATCGTCGAAAACTGCAAGGCGAACGAGGAATTAAGGCTTAAATACCGCTATCTCGACCTGCGGCGCCCCGACCTTATGAAAAATATTCTCATGCGCCATAAGCTCGCAAAGGTTACGCGCGATTATTTCGATAAAAACGGATTTATCGAAATCGAAACGCCGATTCTCATAAAGTCCACGCCCGAGGGCGCGAGAGACTACCTCGTGCCAAGCCGCGTGCATAAGGGCTCGTTTTATGCGCTTCCGCAGTCGCCGCAGCTTTATAAGCAGCTTTCCATGGTTGCGGGATTCGACAGATATATGCAGATTGCAAGGTGCTTCCGCGACGAAGATTTAAGGGCCGACAGACAGCCGGAATTTACGCAGATAGACCTTGAAATGTCGTTCGTGGAAATGGAGGACGTGCTGTCTGTTGGCGAAGGCTACATGAAGACGGTGTTCAAGGAAATTCTGGATAAGGATATAACGCTGCCGCTTCCGAGACTTACCTATAAGGACGCAATGGAGAGATTCGGCAGCGACAAGCCGGATATAAGATACGGCATGGAAATCGTCGACATCGCGGACGAAGTGAAGGACTGCGGTTTCGGAGTGTTCACGTCGGCGCTTGCGCAAAACGGCGCCGTAAGGGCGATAAAGGCTGAAAACTGCGCCGAAATCTTAACGAGAAAAGAAATAGACAAGCTCACCGAATACGTAAAGGGCATAGGCGCAAAAGGGCTTGCTTATATAAGGTGGACGAAAGAGGGAGTTTCGTCGTCGTTTGCAAAGTTCATGACGGAAGACGAAATGAAAGGAATAATCGAAAAGACGGGCGCAAAAGAGGGCGACGTCGTATTCATTATCGCCGACACCAACAAAAACAAGGCGCTGTCCCAGCTCGGCGCGCTCAGAACGGAAGTGTCAAACAGAATCGGCGTCGAAAAGAAGGGCATCGGCCTTTTGTGGATAACGGAGTTCCCGTTCTTCGAATTTGACGAGGAGGCGGGAGAATGGGTTGCCATGCACCACCCGTTTACTTCTCCGCTCGACGAGTGCCTCGAATATCTTGAGACGGACAAATCGAAGGTCAGAGCAAAGGCGTACGACCTCGTGCTCAACGGAATCGAGCTTTCCAGCGGCTCCATAAGAATTACGAATCCCGAGCTTCAGAGCAGGATTTTCGACCTGCTCGGGCTTTCCAAAGAGGAAGCGTACGAGAAATTCGGCTACCTGCTCGACGCTTTCAAGTACGGCGCGCCGCCGCACGGAGGCATGGGAATCGGCCTTGACAGGCTTTGCATGCAGCTTTTCGAGTGCGACAGCCTGCGCGACGTCATAGCGTATCCGAAGGTACAGAACGCATCGGAACTGATGACCTCGTGTCCCGCGCCCGTTGACGAAAAAACGCTCGCGGAACTCGGAATTAAAACGGTTGAAAACAAATAATAAAAAAGCGCCCTTTGCGAAAGCAAAGGGCGCTTTTTCTTTTAACATTTTATTCAAAGTTTGTCGATTATATGGTATTATAATTATATTAAATATTATATATTGATTTTACTGGTACTTTTTCGCGAAAAAGTACCAAAAAGTTCCCGCTTTCTTGAAAGAAAGCGGGGCAAAGAACTTTCAAATTTTTATGTTTTAGGTGTGGTTTCTCTGCACAAGTGCGGCTGTTTGCAAAATAAATCTTTTTACGTACTTTTCTCCCGCAAGAAAAGTACCAAAAGTGCTCCCTCTTTCTTGAAAAGAAAGAGGGGTAAAGAATACGCCGAAAAACCCGACGCTGTTTTTGGAAAAGAGAAAACTTTCAGCGAAAATTCCGCGCCGTGATGTTTTTCGGCGGCTGCAAAAGCACATTTTTTTCGAAGTTTCACTTTGCACCCGTCGAAAAAAATCTGCTCGGCTACACGTGTTTTGTATGTCATTTCTACATTTCGGCTACACAATTTTTTCGACGGCACGCTCTCTTTGATTTTACTTTCTCTCGCGAGAGAAAGTAAACGTACTTTTCGTTCTTTTCCTACGAGGGAAAAGAACAAGAAA
>JAEEGH010001589.1_pt1 | contig 64571 bp, 45 predicted proteins | sample 9134181 | NCBI WGS metagenome assembly JAEEGH01 (sample SAMN16246544, study PRJNA631951) | gut metagenome | biome: gut microbiome; feature: rumen; material: DP-attached | host: Bos | place: Iran: Karaj | collected 2018-10
AGCCATCATGGAGCCTGCAAAGAGAATTGCAGTCAATAAAGAAAAAATCTTTCTCATGATACTTTGATTTTAGTTAAACAATTGAGTTAATTAATAGTTTTTCGTGTATAGTAGCGTCTAAAAGACCCTATTATTCAAATTACGCCGCAAAGATACGAAAAAAAAATGACACACGCAAGCGCGCATGACATTTTTTTGCATTTTTTAATAAAAAAGTGTGCGTTAGGTGGTGAGGATGTGATAAGGACGTATGTAGATGGTCGCGTGATGGTCCCTTTAATCACCTACTAATCACCTACTAATCACCTACTAATCACCTACTAATATCCTACTACAGATCCCTGCGCATTATACCGCACGCCTGCTTTCTCGACAATGAGTTGACCTTTGAATAAAGAAACAAAAAAAATGACACACGCAAGTGCGCATGTCATTTTTTGTATGGATTTGTTTGTAATTACTTTACAATCTGACCCATTACGTTGTAGGTCTTGTCACCCTTAACGATGAGGATCATACCGTTGCGCATGATCTTCTCAGCCTTAGCCTCAGCAGCGGTGTTGCTGATAGCGGTAGCGCCACTCGGAGTGAAGATAACGTAATAAACAACGATTGCAGAAGAACCTGTGATTGTAACATCACCAGCCGGAACAGCGATAGCGTCTGTAACTACATCCAGTCGTGCAGCGTACGGATCCGTCTCGCCATTATTCTCACGAGAGGTCCAATACTCAGTTTGCTCACCGTTAACAACCAGGTAGCGTTTAACGGCTGTAGCACTTGCTTTAGAACCGGTATCCGAGAATTTAACTTCGATGCTACCAGCCACAGCAGCCTTGAAGTGAAGGGTACCAGCCTGGCAGTATTTATTCTTGCGAATAGGATACTCACCCTTGAATGCCATCGAAGCGCCATCAAATGCTGCATCAAGCGTCATGAAATCACTTGTATATTCAGCATAGATAACCTCATCGTTTTTGCTCGGTGTTGATTCATCGGTCAGTTGGATACCATCGTTGTTGTATAATGCATTCGAGGTATTTGCAGCAATCTTCGAGAAATTCCAAGTTGTTTCTTCGCTAACAGCAACCAGTTGAGCAGGAGCTTCCTCCGGATTAGCGTTGAAAATCGTCAGGGTGTAGGTAACGTCACCATTAACGATCGTTACTTCGGTCTCAGCGTCATACAAGAAAGCAGAAACATAGAGCAGCATACCTGCACCTTGGGTAGCGTACTTATCCTCCGGCAGAGAGATCTCGCCCCATGCTGCACCCGGGAAGGTTACATAGATACCCGGCTCGGTTCCGAAGCTCGATTGGATGTTTACGATGCTTGACGGAGCGGGATCAGCGCATACTTTGAAGCGGTTGGTGTAAGCGTCAACGCCCGAACCATTACCGAGGAACTCGATATTGTCCCAGTCGCAGCCAGCAGCAGCCGGAGCCTCATAGGTCAGCTCAGTCCAAGCCCAACCATTAGCCATCGGAACAACTTCCCAGATGTCAATGCCCTTGCTTTGATTTACATAGTGTTGCCATTCGCCACGAATCGTACCGGAAACCTTACCACCTTCTTCCCATGCCTCAGGAACAACAGCAGAAGAGTTGTAAATCTCATACTCTACCCCGCCTACATTGAAGTAGATACCCTTACGTTGGGGATTATCACCACTGCTCTCATAGAAATCAGTAATTACCAAGTTCTCGAACGAAACCTTGATCTTAGTCTTATCAGCTACTTCACCAGCTACAAGCGCCTCAAACGAAGCAAATTCAGGAGCCTTAGTGAAGGTCTTCTCGGAAACAGCACTCCAGTCATTGCCGGTATAAGCGGCAGCCTTTACGGTAGTGGTAGCCTTGAGAACAAACGCTTCCGTGTATTCCGGAGCAGCAGAACAATCACACTTAGGATCAGTAATACCATCCGTTGTGTAATAGATGTCCGCATCGGTGGTAGCGCACGTCATCGTAACGATTGTAGAATCGAAGAAGACTAAGTCACCAGCGATAACCGGAGCAGCAACAGCCGGAGCCTCACCCGTGGTAACCTTGATACCTTTGATACGACGTTGACCGCTTGTACCACCAATCGTGAATACAACAGAATTTGCAGAACCATTCCATTCATTTACAGAGAATTCACCCTGATCCGCAGTAATTTCATTAGTTCCATCACTCGAACCGAATGTCAACTCAATTTTAACGATATTCTCAGAGCTGGATACCGTGAATGTGTTACTACCATAGCAACGAATAGCTGTACCGGAAGTGTAATACTTCGGGCTGTTGGAGTTTGTTCCTTTGTCGAAAGCTACAGAGAAGTGCGTGCCAACGTACGAAGCAATTTCTTGACCGTTGGTGTAACCTTGAGCCGAGAAATCAACAGACTCTTCGGCAGCCATCATGCTACCTGCGAAGAGCACGGCAGCGATTAAAGAGAATAATTTTCTCATGATAGTTTTAAAAATTTAGTTAAACAAAAAAGTTAGTTATATAATTGATAAAATCAATGTTTTTCAAATCCGGCACAAAGGTACAACTTTTTTTTGACCTGTGCAAATAAATTTGCAATTATTTTGGTTTTTTATGTGCGACGAAGAAAAGTTGGGCAGAGTTGAAGAGGTTCTGCCAGATGATATATGCCGCGGCCCCCAGGGCGGAAAGAGGATCGAGGTAGGTCTGCGCCATCCAGACACCGAGGGATGTGTTCTTCTGTCCGAACGCCTGACCGGCGGTAATGGACGAGACCTCGTTCATGTTTTTCGGTGCCGCCGCGGGGTTGATGAGTACGTCCTGATAGTCGCGTCCTTTGCTCGGAGCCGGCAACCAGTAGCCGATCAGCTTACCGAGACCGAACTGGAGCAGGCAGATAAAGAAGGAGGCAATTAGAAGATAGATGATAGATGATAGATAAACCTCAAAGTTTGCCACAACTGTTTCTGTCACCACAGCAGAGAGAACCACGATACTCGCTACCCACAAATAAAAGGGGATTACCGCTATTTTGACCGGCAAAACGAACTCATTTTTCGTACGCCATTTATAGATAATGCGGACTAACCACGCGCTGAAGAAGGGTCCCAGTAAGAGGGGAGCGACGCGGGATAGGATGAGCAGGAAGGCCGGCCAGAAAGTCATGTCAGCGGCGGGGTTGATGAGCGGGAAAGTAGCGGGTACGATGATGGCCGTGGCGAAGTTAGAGAGGAGCGTGAATGTCGTCAGGTTTTGTATCGAACCACCCATCTTACCGGCGATAATCGGTGCGGCGGTGGCGGTCGGCATGATGAAGCACATCAGCAGGCCTTGCGCGAGGACCGGATCGCCCGAGAGATAGAGGGTCAGGAGGTAGGTGGCGAGACTGAAAATGAGTTGTGCGGCGAGTACGACTCCATGCCATTTATGCAAACGCAGATCGAGGGGATTGACCTTGCAGAAGGTGAAGAAGAGCATGAAGAAAATGAGCCAAGGGAGGATGGGCTTGAGGGGCAGGAGCCAGGGGTAAAAGACCGCTCCGATGAGCATGCTCAACCATAACGCGTTGGAATCGAAGAATTTTCTCATTATAAGTAAATAAAACTAGATAAATACTGATTATTGATTTAGTACTACGTACCCCTGAATCTTATTTTGTAAACATTCATTCACAAATAAATTTGCAATGAACATTTCCAAAACAATCTTCATCTCTACCGAGATTACAATCAATAATCAGAGATAAACATAGATAAAATTTAAATCAATCATCCAAAAATACCAAAAATATTTTTTTATTCATTGTTAGTTCCCCACTGAGCGACGATGTCGTCCATGATGGTAAAAACCTCATCGAGGGTGTCGGCGCGGAGGAGGGCGATGCGGGTTTGCTTGAAGTTATCGAGGCCTTTGAAGACCGGCGAAGCCGCAAAATGACGCCGCGAATGGACAATACCTTTGCGTTCGTCGTTGCCGCACCAGGCGATCGAGGCGAGGACGTGTTCTTTGAGGACAGCTACCTTCTCCGCCATCGTTTTCGGAGCGGGGAGGCCTTTCATCTCGGCGAAGAGCCAGGGTGCACCGAAGGTGGCACGGCCGACCATGATCGCATCGACGCCGTAACGATCGAAACACTCCTTCGCGCGCTCGGGAGTGCACACGTCTCCGTTTCCTATAATGGGTATGTGTATACGCGGATTGGATTTCACCTCGCCGATAAGCGTCCAATCGGCTTCGCCGCGGTACATCTGCGAGCGGGTTCGGCCGTGAATAGCGAGTTCCTGGATGCCGCAGTCCTGGAGCCGCTCCGCCAGATCGACGATGAAGGGCGTTCCATCCTCAAGGTAGAGCGAGTTCTCATCCCATCCGAGGCGGGTTTTGCAGGTGACCGGTGTTTGCACGGCGTTGACGACAGCTTTGGTGATCTCGAGCATCTTGGGCACATCGCGAAGCAGTCCTGCCCCGGCGCCTTTGCCTGCGACCTTTTTGACCGGACAACCGAAATTGATGTCGATGAAGTCAGGTTTGGCGGTCTCGACGATGCGGGCGGCCTCTGCCATCGACTCGGGTTCACGACCGTAGATCTGGATCGCCACGGGTCGTTCCTCATCATGGATGGTGAGCTTGCGGGTCGTGGAAGCGATGTCGCGCACAAGGGCATCGGCGTTCACGAACTCCGTATAGACACGATCCGCGCCGTAACGCTTGCAGAGCTTGCGGAAGGCAGGATCGGTAACATCCTCCATCGGCGCTAAATATAGAGGGTATTTATTATTCATTAAAGAAAAATTATATTAAAAATAGATGATTGATTTTTAGAATAAATTAAGTAAATAAAAAAACAGATAAAACCCTGATTATTTATAGTACTGCGTACTTGAGCCTTTATTTTGAAAACTGCTCTTTTAAATAAATTTAACGATCACTTTTCCAAATAAATCCTCTGAATTTTACAAATTCCATATAAATAATCAGAGATAAACATAGATAAAATTTAAATCAATCATCCAAAAATACCAAAAATACTTTATATTTATTGATTCAACGATGGATAGGATATGCGGTGATGGTTCATGGCGATGAGACGAGCGGTGAAGACGCGACGGATGTCCTCGACATCCTTGAAACTCAGCGGTGTCTCGGCGTACTGGCCGTCGGCTATCTGGGCATCAATCATCTGATTAACCGCCTTGGCAATCGATTCTTCGGTGAAGCTATCGAGGCTGCGCGAACGTGCCTCGATGGCATCGGCCATCATAAGGATAGCGCCCTCTTTTGTGCTGGGTTTCGTCCCCGGATAACGGAAGAGCGACTCATCGACTTGCTCCTTCGGATGGGCGTTGCAGTAGGTGTTGTAGAAATAACGCACGAGGGACGTACCGTGGTGGGTAGTGATGAAATTGATGACCACTTCGGGCAAGTGATTGCGACGGGCTATTTTCTCTCCTTCCGTCACATGCGCCATCACCACCTGTGCGGCATCACGCGGATCCATCTTAAGGAGCGGGTTCTCCACGCCGGTCTGGTTCTCTACATAGTAGAGCGGGTCGGTGATCTTACCGATATCGTGGTAGAGTGCCCCCGTTCGCACGAGCAGGGCGTTGGCACCGATGGCCTTGGCTGCCTCCGCCGCGAGGTTAGACACCTGCATCGAGTGCTGGAACGTACCCGGAGCACGTTCGGCGAGGGTGTGCAATAATTCAGAGTTGATATCTGTGAGTTCGACCAGCGTGATGGATGAGATGAAACGGAAGAGTTTCTCGAAACCGTAGATCAGACCGTAGCAACCGACTGTCAGCAGACCGCAGATCGTGAAATGCAGGTACATCCACGGATCGATAGACGACCACGCGCCGGTCTGGGCGAAAGTGATCGCGGTATAAGCGATGATCTGCGCGAGGAGTATCCACGCGGCGGTCCGCACGAGTTGGGCACGGCGCGTCATGTCACCCAGCGAGGAGATAGCCACCATGCCGACCACGATCTGGATGAAGAAGAACTCTACCGGCGCAGGCACAACAATCGACGTGATGAGGATGGTTGTGAAATGCAGGAAGAGGGCGGTGCGGGAGTCAAAGAAGACACGCGTCAGGATAGGCACCCAAGCGAAGGGGATGAGGTAGACCGACAGGCCGAAACGCAGCGCCAGACAAGCCAACGCAATGACGATAAACATCTGCAGGCAGAAGAACAACACCGTGGAGGTTGAGCGCAGGTAAGAGCGGCGGAAAACATACAGATAGACCACGAACAGACAGAGGAAAAGCGTCACCAACATCGTCTCGCCGAGGATGGAGAGCGTACGCTGTTTGTTTCCCAGCGACTCATCGTCGTACGCGCGGCGGAGGGACTGCAGGATCTGATAATTGCGCTCGGTTACCACCTCACCTTTGTCGATGATCTTCTCGCCTTTCTGAACGAGTCCTTGTGTGGGCGAGAGGGTCGCCAGCAGTTTGGCACGCATGTCCTCGGTGCGCGCGGTATCCAGCACGAGGTTGGTCGCGCAGTCATAACCGAATTTCTTATGCGCTGTCATGGGTGTATAGACCTCGGACAGCGGGTATTTCTTCTGCTGAAGTGTGATACGCGTGTAGCCCTCGGTCTGCAACCAATCCATCGTCTCCAGCGACACCACCTTCACCTCGCGTTGCACGCGCGGGATATAATTAAAGATAGGTGCGAAGGTGGAAAGCAGTTGGGTCTGCTCCGTTGCCAGTTGATCCTCGGTCTTGTAGATCGGGAAGTCAAAATCGGCGGTCAAGGTGTTATAACCCCAGGGCTTACCAATCTCGTAATGATAGCGGAAGGCGTTGTTGTAACGCGGGAACATAAGCACGAGGACGGCAGCCAGGATGGCAAAGCAGCTCAAACGGAGCACCGCCGGGGTGTATTTGTAATTGGTGATGAGTGATTTAAGATTTGAGATTTGCATTTATCGCTTGGATTTAAAAAATTCTTGTATGAGGGCGCGGCATTCGTCTTCGAGGACACCTGCCGTGACGGTTGCTTTGGGATGGAAGACCCGCGGGGCATAGGTGGTGTAACCGCGTTTGGGATCGGGTGCACCATAGACGATGCGGTTGATCTGCGCCCAACCGATAGCTCCCGCACACATCGGGCAGGGTTCGACCGTGACGTAGAGCGTGGCATCGGGCAGGTACTTGCCGCCGAGCGTCCGGGTGGCGGCCGTGATGGCCTGCATCTCCGCGTGAGCGGTGACGTCTTCGAGCATCTCGGTCAGGTTATGCCCGCGCCCGATGACTTGGTTTTGCGAGACGATGACACAACCGATGGGGATCTCGTTAGAGGATAGCGCTTTATGCGCCTCGCTTAAGGCGATTCGCATATATCGCTCATCCTCAGGAGAAGAACTAGGAACACTAGGAGTCCTAGGAGTCCTAGGAGAACTAGTGAATTTTGCGAGGTCCTCGGGATGGGACTCGAAGTGGTTTCCGATGACGACGATGTCTGCGCCGGCGTTGTAGGCGGCGTTCATCGCTTCGGGTGTACGGATTCCGCCACCCACAATGAGGGTAACGGAGGTATGGGAGCGCACGGCTTGGATGATCTCCGGCGAGACAGGATGAATAGCACCCGAACCCGCCTCCAGATAGATCGCTTTCTTGCCCATCAGTTCTGCCGCGATACAGGTGTCCACGATCGTGTCTATGTCGTGAGGATCGAGGGGTTGTGTACCCGTGACGCGCATGGTGGAGGTCTCTACTCCGCCGTCGATGAGGATGTACGCCGTTGGGACGAAATCCAGTTGCGAATCACGGATTGCCCGCGCCGACTTAATCTGCTGATTCACAAGGTATTCCGGGTTCTTTCCGGAGAGCAACGAGAGGAACAAGATGCCATCCGCCTCCGAGGTAAATTGTGACGAATTTCCGGGGAAGAGAATGATGGGGATTCTCGATTTTCGATTAGCGATTAGCGATTTTAGATGGCGAACAAAGTCCGTCGTGTCACCGCCGGTGGAACCGCCGACAAAGAGATAGTCGGGATGACAAGTCTCCGAGATCGGAAGAGCGTCCAGATTCGCTTTTTCCGGATCCAATAACAATGCCAAACTATGTTTCTTGTTTATCTCCATTCAAACGTTTCTACCATTTTGATGACATCTTTGCGGAGGTATTCGTAAACGGGCGCCAAGGAATCGGCGTTCGGCGGGCAGTTGCAATACACCGAGGCTCGGAAGAAATGGTGCGTGGAATCGGTTACAAAGAACTGGCAGGACGAAGCGGTATTACCCTCCAGATCGAAGAGCACGCCATAGACGCGGGCTTCGGGATGGGTGTAGTCACTCTCGGGTATCGCCGAAGCGAACGAGGCGTTCCGATACACAAACTCAAGTGCATCGTCGGTTAGTTCGCGCAGGTTGTGGTTCACCGGCTTGTAAGAGCAGTGAATCGTAGCATCCAGCGCGGGGTAAAAAATATTGATCCAATAGGGTTCAGAGACATCCGCACGGGGTTTGACCACGGCATTTCGGGAAAGGGCGAAATCGTACGGATAGTGTGCATATTGCGCCGAGAAAGGCACGTAGGCCGTATCCGGCGTGGTGATCCGATAGTATCCGTACGGACGTGGGGTCGAGACCCGACCGCAGGACATCCAAGCCAACCCTACTCCTATGATAAGCAATATTTTTCGCATTCTCCGCATTTTGGTCACAAAAGTAGTTAAAAGAAATGACATACACAACTATTTTCGTACTTTTTGAACAAAAAGATACTTTTTCCTAAATAAAATGCGCGCGCGCTTGCATATATAAAAAATTATTCGTATCTTTGCAGCCAAATATTCAAAAGCATGGCTAAAAACAACAATTATTGCGTGATCATGGCGGGCGGCGTTGGTAGCCGTTTTTGGCCGTACAGCAGGGCAGATAAGCCGAAACAGTTCTTGGATTTCTTCGGTACGGGTCGCAGTTTATTGCAGATGACGGTGGATCGTTTTCGTCCGATCGTTCCGATCGAGAATATGTTCATCGTGACGAACGTGATGTATAAGCAGACGATTCTGGAGCAGGTTCCCGATTTGGACGAGGGGCAGATTCTTTGTGAGCCGGCGCGTCGTAACACGGCGCCGTGTATTGCGTACGCCACCTCGCATATCCGCGCTATCTGTCTGCAGAAAGCCTATGGATTTACCAAAGACGAAGGGAAGCAATACGAGGGTTTTGCGAAGGCGGGTAAGATCAAAGGCGGCAACAGCAATTTGCCCAATTACCAGGATATCGACTGGAGTCGACCGGAGATGCAGGTGAATATTGTGGTCGCTGCGAGTGACCACCTGATCCTCGAAGAGGAGAAGTTCCGCCAAACGATTCTGAAGGCGTTTGATTTTGCAAGTCGAAACAAAGCCATCTTGACGCTGGGTATGCAGCCTACCCGACCGGAGACGGGTTACGGCTATATTCAACGTCAGCCGGACATGTTTGAAGACGGCATCTATCCGGTGAAGACCTTTACGGAGAAGCCGAATCTGGAGATGGCGAAAGTGTTCTTGGAGAGCGGTGATTTCCTCTGGAACAGCGGTATCTTCGTTTGGAATCTGCAGACGATCAGTGAGGCATTCCGTTATCTGCTGCCGGAGGTAGCCGACCGATTTAGAGAGGGCGAGTTGCTGATGGGTACGGACAAAGAGGAAGATTTCATCGAGGTAATGTTCCCAAAATGCCCGAACATCTCCATCGACTACGGTATCATGGAGAAAGCGGACAATGTATATGTGCTGCCGAGCAGTTTCGGTTGGAGCGATCTCGGTACATGGGGTTCGTTGTATGAGTTAAGCGAGAAAGACGAGCATGGCAATGTCAGTCTGCACAGCGAGACCCATTACCATGAGGCAGAAGGCAACATTGTAGTGCTCGAGCCGGGAAAAGTAGCGATTGTGCAAGGCGTGAACGATATGATTATTGTGGAGGAGAGAGGCGCCCTGCTGGTTTGCAAGAAATCCGAGGAGCAACGTATCAAAGAATTTACAATTAATCTTACTTAATATTAAATCACATCATGAGTTATCTGAATTTTGACAAGACAGTGCTTGTTAATCTGGAGCGCTCGCTTCAGAAAGAGATGATTCGGACGAACCGTGCCGGTGTGTACAACTCGACGACCCTCGTTGATTGTAACACGCGTAAGTACCACGGCCAGTTGGTGATGCCGATCCCTGAGTTGGGCGACGACAATTTCGTGCTGCTCAGTTCACTGGATGAGACGGTGATCCAACACGGCGCAGAGTTCAACTTAGGCCTGCACGAGTACAGCGAGAACCATTTCAGTCCGAACGGACACAAGTACATTCGCGAGTTTGATTGCGAAGTTATTTCGCGTACGACCTATCGTGTCGGAGCGGTGGTGTTGCAGAAAGAGCGTCTGCTGGTGAGCTTTGAGCCGCGTGTGCTGATTCGTTACACACTGCTGGAGAGCGGTAGTCCGACGCTGATGCGTTTCCGTCCGTTCTTAGCGTTCCGCAACGTAAACGAGTTGACGCACGAGAACCCGCTGGCTAATCCGGACATGAACGACTGCGAGAACGGTCGTTTCAACCGCATGTACCCGGGCTTCCCGAATCTGTACATGCAGTTCACCAAGGAAGTGGAGTATCACCACGATCCGCAGTGGTACAAGGACATCGAGTACCGCAAAGAGCGCGAGCGCGGGTATGCGTTTAAGGAGGATCTGCTGGTACCGGGTTATTTCGAGTTACCGATGAAGAAAGGCGAGAGCGTGATCTTCGCAGCCGGTGTGACCGAGTGCAAGACCGCTACGCTGAAGGCTACCTGGAAGAAAGAGATCGAGCGTCGTAACCACCGCGAGGACATGTTCTCGACGCTGAAGAACAGCGCGAGCCAGTTCTACAAGAGAGAGGGTGACAAGTGCTATCTGTTAGCCGGTTTCCCGTGGTTCAAGGCAGATGCCCGTTCGACCTTCTTTAGCGTAGCAAGTTGCACGCTGGACATTGACCGTCCGGAGTACTGGGATGCGATTGTGAACAAGACCGCTATTGACGAGATCCTCAAGTTTATGAGCGGTCGCGGCAATGAGATCAAGATGACCGGTATGGACGAACCCGACGTGCTGTTGTGGTTCATCCGCGCTTGTCAGAAATATGCGCATAAATATACGGTTAGAGAGGCGGCTGAGTTATACGGTCAGCTCTGTCTGGATATCATCAACTGGTACCGCAAGCAGAACCACCCGCGTGCTAAGTTGCATCAGAACGGTTTGCTCTGGGCAGATGGCACCCAACGTCCTGCGACGTGGATGAACGCCACCGAGAACGGTTGGCCGATCACCCCGCGTACGGGTTATATCGTGGAGTTGAACGCCCTCTGGTACAACGCGATGCGTTTCACGGCCGAAATGCTGCGCGAGATGGGTAAAGAGACCAGCGCTGACCTGATGGAGTATCAGGCAGAGATCTCGAAGGATGCGTTCGTCAAGACCTTCTGGAATGGACTCTACCTCAATGACTACGTGCTTGACGGCTACGAGAATCGCGAGGTTCGTCCGAATATGATCTGGGCAGTCGGTCTGCCGTACAGTCCGTTGGATCGCAAGCAACAGAAAGCCGTCGTTGATATCTGTACGAAGGAACTGCTGACGCCGAAGGGACTCCGTAGCTTGAGTCCGAAGAGCGGCGGTTATCGTCCGACGTGTTACGGCGGCGCTATCGAGCGCGACCGCAGTCTGCATAACGGCGTAGTATGGCCATCAACCATCACCGCTTACTCGCGCGCTTATATGAACATCTACAAATACAGCGGCACCAGCTTCATGGAGCGTCTGCTGGTAGGCTTCGAGGCCGAGATGGATCAATTGACGATCGGTACGCTCAACGAGTGCTATGACGGTAACCCGCCGTACAAAGGACACGGCGGTATGAGTAGCGCACCGAGTGTAGCGGCTGTCATCAGTCTGATAGATACCTTACGTAAATACGAGAAAGAGCAGCAAGAGGCTCAAGAAAAGGAGGCACAACAATGAAAGCGTTAATGTTTGGTTGGGAGTTTCCTCCCCATATCTTAGGTGGTTTGGGTACCGCCAGTTACGGTTTGACACGTGGCATGGCCGAGCAACCTGACATGGAGATCACCTTCGTCATCCCGAAGCCTTGGGGCGATGAGGATCAGTCTTTCCTGCGCATCATCGGTGCCAACAGCGTGCCTGTTGTTTGGAAAGATGTCAATTATGACTACGTTAAACAACGCATGGAAGGCAAGATGAGTCCGGAGGAGTATTATCACCTGCGCGACGGCATCAGGTACGACTATCGTCGTATCGGTACGGACGACCTCGGTTGTATCGGTTTCTCGGGTCGTTACCCGGATAACCTGATCGAGGAGATCGGTAACTACGAGGCAGTTGCTTCGGTGCTTGCCCACAGTTTGGATTTTGATATCATCCACAGCCACGACTGGTTGACCTATCCGGCCGGTGTGTTCGCAAAACAGATCAGCGGTAAGCCGCTTGTTATCCACGTTCACGCGACCGATTTCGACCGCAGCCGTGGTAATGTAAACCCGACCGTTTATGCGATCGAGAAACGCGGTATGGACGAAGCGGATCATATCATGTGCGTAAGTAACCTCACCCGTCGGACGGTCATCGAGAAATACGGTATCGACCCGCGTAAGGTCAGCACCGTGCATAACGCCGTTGAACCGCTTGCTCATCCTGAAGAGTTCACCAAGCCTGAGCGTAAGGACAAACTCGTGACCTTCCTCGGTCGTATCACGATGCAGAAGGGACCTGAGTACTTCGTAGAAGCCGCAGCACGCGTGCTCTCGAAGACGGATGGCGTACGTTTCGTGATGGCCGGTAGCGGTGATAAGATGGCCGAGATGATCGACCTCGTAGCTAAACGCGGTATCGCCGATAAGTTCCACTTCCCGGGCTTCATGCGCGGTAAGCAGGTTCAGGAGATGCTGGCTATGAGTGACGTCTATATCATGCCGTCCGTCAGCGAACCGTTCGGTATCTCGCCGCTGGAGGCAATGCAGGTGGGTTGTCCGTCGATCATCAGTCATCAGTCCGGTTGCGCAGAGATCCTGCAGCACGCCATCAAGACCGATTACTGGGACATCGATGCTATGGCCGACGCTATCTATGCGATTGTTAAGTATCCGGCGATGTACAAGAGTCTGCACGAACTTGGTATGGCCGAAGTGAATAACATCAAGTGGTCTGATGCCGGTCTTAAAGTGCGTCGGATTTATGACGGAGTTATTAACCACACACTTTAAGCATTGGAAATTGTAAATTGTAAATTGTAAATTTAATAGCATTATGAAAAATATATGTTTATGCTTCCAGATGCACGCACCGTATCGTCTGAAGCGCTATCGTTTCTTTGAGATCGGTCATGATCATTACTACTACGATGACATGGCTACCGAAGAGCATGTAAACTGGCTTGTACAGACCTCGTATCTGCCGCTGTGCCAGACCATCAAGGACATGATCAACCTCAGTAAGGGTAAATTCCACTGCGCCCTGAGCGTGAGCGGAACGATGATCGAGATGTTCGAGCAGTTCAACCCCGAGATGATCGATATCCTTAAGGAGTTGGCCGCTACCAAGTGTGTCGAGTTCCTCGCTACCCCGTACGCTTATTCGCTTGCTTCGGAGTTTAACGGCGATGAGTTCAAGCGTCAACTGAAGTTCCAAGGCGACCTGCTCGAGTCCATCCTCGGCGTGAAGGCACAGAGCGTATGGAACACCGAGTTGCTCTACACCGACGAGACAGCTTATAACCTCAGTAAGTTGGGTTATAAAGTTATCCTCACCGAAGGTGCCAAGCATGTCATCAGCTGGAAGACCCCGAATAAGGTTTATCAGAGTGCCGGTGCACCGAAGATGAAAGTGCTGCTGCGTAACACGAACTTGAGCGACGAACTCAGCTTCCATTTCTCCGATCCGGGTTGGGCTAACTTCCCCATCGACGCAGAGAAATACGCCGACCAACTCAAGGCGCTGCCCGAAGGCGAGGACATCATCAATATATGGGTAGGTGCTGAGACTTTCGGTGTTCGTCAGAACGCCGGTACAGGTATCTTCGATTTCCTCAAGGCGCTGCCGTACTTCGCTTTGGAGCGCGAGATGGGCTTCATCACGCCGGCCGAGGCCGCTAAGAAACTCGCTGCGGAGGATGTACTGTCCAGTCCGTATCCGTTGACATGGAGCGGTGAGGCCAAAGACCTGAGCGTTTACACCGGTAATGATCTGCAACAAGAGGCATTGAACAAACTCTATGCAGTCACCGAGCGTGTGAACCTCTGCCAAGGCAAGAACATCAAGACCAACTGGCTGCGTCTGCAGGATGTGAACTACCTCCATTACATGAATCATATCGATCAGGGCGAGACGCAGTTTGAGTCCGCTTACGATGCGTTCATCAACTATATGAACGTGCTGTCTGACTTCCTGCAGAGCGTCGAGGAGCAGTATCCGACCACGATCGAGAACGAAGAGCTCAATGAGTTGCTGAAGACCATCCGCAATCAAGAGGAGGAGATTCAGAAACTCAACGAGAAGTTGAAGAAGGCGAAAAAGTAATCCTTGTTTAAACGTAGTTGGATAGTATTAGTGCTGTTGGCAGCGACCCTTGTGGCCGCTGCCAAACAGCCTCGTATCCGTACAGAGGTGAAGACCTGGCAGATGCCGGGTTACACGGCTGTGGCGGACACGATCCCGTTTGCCGACACCGTGATGCTCAACTACCACGATGTCGATGTGCAGCAGCTCTACTCTATCAGTAGCGTCACGAACGGCAACGTCCTCGTTTCGCCTATCGAGAGTCGCGTCATCAACGACCGCCTCTATACGATCGACGATCCCTTCGCATGGACGTTGACGCCCTATGTCGTCACGCCGCAGCAACAGCGGTTCTTCAATACGACGACGCCTTTCTCGACCGTCGCGTACAAGAAAGGTTTTGTGACCGGACACGAAGAGAACGACGTCGATTTTCTGTTCACGGGCAATATCAGCAAGGCCTTGAACTTAGGTCTGGAGATGGACTACCTCAACTCCGCCGGACACTATGCCAACACGGCGGGTAAGCTCTTCCGAGGCTCGGTATGGGGCAGTTATAACGGAGCACATTACTCAATGCACGCCGCCTTCAGTTGGAGTCAGCTCAACAGCTTCGACAACGGTGGTCTCAAGGACACGGAGGACTTAGGCAGTACCCTCGATCCGGAGGACATGCCGGTAAACCTCAACGCCATGACCGGACACCGTTATCTGAGCGGTTTCCTGCATAACCAGTATGCCATCACCAAGGAGCGCGAGTACCACGACACGATCGAGGTGATCGAAGAGGGACGTCCGGTCAAACGTGACACGGTCAAAGTGGAGTACATCCCGCTGATGACTTTCAGTCATCTGTTCGAGTGCAATAACTCCAACCGCCGGTACATCGAGAAGAATACCGACACGGCCTTCTACTCGCAGATCTACTACGACTCCATCTCCACGCATGACACGACGGACGTGCTCACGATCCGTAACTCGCTCGCCGTCACGTTCTGCGAGGCGTTTAACACGAAACTGAAGTTCGGTATCACGGCCTTCGCCATGAACGAGTGTCAGCGGTTCCTCGTGGACGACAGCATCCCGTACGACAGCATCTATGCCTATAAGTGGACGAACAACACCTTCGTCGGCGGATCGATCCATAAGCATAGCGGGGCGAACGTGCACTATAATATAGAGGGCAAAGTGTGCGTGCTGGGCTATAAGATCGGTGAGTTCGATGTGAACGGACGCCTGCAGACGCGGTTCATGGCAGGCAAGTACCCGCTCTCCATCGAGGCGCGCGCGTACGCCAAGAGTGTGACGCCGAGTTGGTACCTGCAGCACTACCGTTCCAACCATCTCATCTGGGACAACGATTTCGGTTTCACCTATCGTTTCCTCGGAGGGGCGACCGTAGCCTACGGCTACCAATGGCTCAAGCCGCGGATCGATTTCAGTTTTGAGAATATCACGAACCCTATCTACACCTCCGCTTCCGACTGGAAACCGAGGCAGTACAAAGGGCACGTACAAATCATCACGGGCGATGTGGGATTGGATCTCACCACCCCGTGGGTGAACTTAGAAAACAGAGTCATCATCCAGCATAGCACGAACGACAGCGTGATGCCTGTTCCGGTAGCTATTCTGCAGCATCGACTCTATTATCACGGCACGTGGTTCAAGGCGCTCGACGCACAGATCGGTGTGGACCTGCGCTATTTCACGCGCTATCATGCGCCGGTACTCTGTCCGGCAACCAGCATGTTCGCTACCCAACAGGACGACAAGGTGGGTAACTACCCGTGGATGAACGTCTATGCGAACTTCTACGTACGATCGATCCACTTGCGGTTCTTCGTACAGTACCAGCACATAAACAGACTGTTTATGAAAAAGAATATTGACTATCTGACCATGCCGGGCTATCCGACCAATAGGGATGTGTTCCGAGCAGGCTTGGCATGGCACTTCTATAATTAACGTTTAGGGATTAGAGATTAGAGTTTAGGGAAATGATGATGATTGTATCACAGAACACAAACAAGGTTATTCTATATGCGCAAGAAGAGGCGGAGCGTCTGAACAGCGAGTCTGTAGAAGCCGCGCACTTGCTCCTGGCGATCTGCCGTTTGGGGGAAGGATCGGCGTACGACTTACTGACTCAAATGAGTTTCCAGCCGGATCAGGCCAGAGAAGCGATCGAGAACTCCGTACGGGGGGCAGAGAAGCCGCAGAACTTATCGCTCAGCGCCAGTACCGAGCGTATCTTCCGCATCGCGGAGGGTATCAGTCGCGAGTACCGCAGCGAAGCCGTCTGCACCGTCCATATGCTGATGGCTATCCTGCGCGAGCGTATCAACAAGACGGCTATCTACCTCGAGCGCGAATGGCAGATCACGTACGACAAACTCGTCGAGGCCTATAACCAACCGCACGAGTCGATCGAGTACCCGCAGGAAGGCAACGAGCCGGCGGGCGATGTCAACGAGTCCAACTGGCAGCCGCAGCGCGAGACGCAGAAAGGAAAGAAAAGCAAGACCACCGCGCTTGATAAGTACGGACGTGACCTGACGCTACAAGCCAAGGAGGGTAAGTTAGATCCTGTGGTGGGACGCGAGACAGAGATCGAACGCGTGCTGCAGATCCTCAGCCGCCGCAAGAAGAACAACCCCATCCTGCTCGGAGAACCGGGTGTGGGCAAGTCCGCTATTGTAGAGGGCTTGGCGACGCGGATCGTCAGCGAGGATGCCGGTGCACTCAAAGGCAAACGGATCATCACGCTCGATATCGCCTCGATGGTAGCCGGTACGACTTACCGCGGTCAGTTCGAGGAGCGCATGAAACAGGTGATCACGGAGCTGCGCGATCACCCGGAGATCATCCTCTTCGTCGATGAGATCCACACGCTCATCGGTGCGGGTAACGCCTCAGGATCGCTGGATGCAGCGAACATACTGAAGCCGGCGTTGGCGCGCGGCGAGGTGCAATGTATCGGTGCGACCACCACGGCGGAGTACGCCAAGTCCATCGAGAAAGACGGGGCACTCGAGCGCCGTTTCCAGAAAGTGATCGTACGCCCGACAACCGGTGAAGAGACCGTTGGTATCCTTCGGCGTCTGAGCGAACATTATGCGCAATACCACCACGTCGTTTATACCGAAGCCGTCATCAAAGCCTGCGTTGAGTTGAGTGAACGCTATCTCACCGACCGCGCTTTCCCCGACAAAGCGATCGATGTGATGGATGAGGTAGGTGCCCGCAGTCATGCGCAGCAAGGCAAACAGGAAGCCCCCTATATCATCACGACGGAAGATGTCGCAGGAGTAGTCAGCATGATGAGCGGTGTACCCGTTCAGCGCGTGGCGACCGCCGAGACCGAACGGCTCCGAACGATGGCTGACTCGATCAAACATCGCGTGATCGGTCAGGACACGGCCGTGGAGACCGTCGTGCGTGCTATCCAACGCAGCCGACTTGGTCTGCGCGATCCCAAGCGACCGATCGGTACGTTCTTCTTCCTCGGTCAGACCGGCGTAGGCAAGACCTATCTGGCGCAGTGTCTGGCGGAGGAGATGTTCGGCAGCAAGGATGCCATCGTGCGCTTCGACATGTCGGAATATATGGAGAAACACACGGCGAGCCTGCTCGTGGGGGCGCCTCCGGGATACGTAGCGCACGAGGACGGCGGTAAGTTGACTGAGGCAGTGCGGCGTAAACCCTACTCGATCATCCTCTTCGACGAGATAGAGAAAGCCCATCCGGATATCTTCAACGTGCTGTTGCAGGTTCTGGACGAAGGCCGTTTGACGGATAGGCAGGGACATAATGTCGATTTCCGGAACACGATCATCGTGCTCACGGGTAATGTGGGTACGCGTCAGGTGCAGGAGTTCGGCGCAGGTATCGGTTTTGATGCAGGCGAGATGGATCAGAAACGCATCAACGCCACCTTGCTCAAGGCGCTGCAGAAGCAGTTCCCGCCGGAGTTCGTCAACCGTATCGATAATGTGGTGACCTTCGAGCCGCTGAGCAAAGACAGCATCTCGCAGATCGTGCGTATCGAGGTGGGACAGTTACAGCAGAGACTGCGCAAGCAGGGACACCGACTCGCCGTCTCCAATGAGGCGATCGACCAGCTGGTGGACAAGAGCCTGGACAGCAAGAACGGTGCACGACCTGTGAAACGAGCCGTACAGACCTATCTGGAGGATCCGCTGACGGATATCCTGTTGCGCAGACCGAATCAGAAAAAAATAACCATTAAAAAGATATAAGTATGACAGTAGAAATTACAGACGCTAACATCAAGGATGTGATTGCGTCAGGCAAACCGGTAGTAGTAGATTTCTGGGCAGGCTGGTGTGGCCCGTGTAAGATGATGCTCCCGATCCTCGAAGAGTTAAGCAACGAGTACGACGGTCGCGTGGTAGTCGGCAAGCTGAACGTGGATGACAACCCAGACACCTGCGAGGAGTACGGCATCATGAACATCCCGACGATGCTCTTCTTCAACAACGGCGAACTCGTTAATCGTCATGTTGGAGCGTGCAGAAAACAGGATTTGGCACAACTTTTTGATGCCCTTTTGTAAAAAAAAGCACATAAAAAGCCGTAAAAGTACGATTTTTCTTGCGTAATTGAAAAAAAAGCAGTACCTTTGCGCGCTTTTTGCGCGCCGTGGAGGCGCAGGGGTTCGGTAGCTCAGTTGGATAGAGCAACAGCCTTCTAAGCTGTGGGTCGCGGGTTCGAATCCCGCCCGAATCACATAATACACAAGACTATGCGTCAATTAAAAATTACAAAATCTATCACCAATCGTGAGTCAGCGAGTCTGGACAAGTATCTCCAGGAGATCGGTCGAGAGGATCTGATTACCGTGGATCGTGAAGTGGAATTGGCAGGACGTATCCGTAATGGAGACCGTGCTGCGTTGGAGGAACTGGTTCGCAGCAATCTACGCTTTGTAGTGTCGGTAGCGAAGCAGTATCAGAATCAAGGTTTGAGCCTTCCGGACTTGATTAACGAAGGCAACCTGGGTCTGATCAAAGCTGCCGAGAAATTCGATGAAACGCGAGGATTCAAGTTCATCTCCTACGCCGTTTGGTGGATCCGTCAATCTATTTTGCAGGCATTGGCTGAGCAGAGTCGTATCGTACGTCTTCCGCTCAACCAGGTCGGCTCTATGAACAAGATCAACAAGGCTTATCAGCGTTTCGAGCAAGAGAACGAGCGCAAGCCGAGTGCAGAAGAGCTGGCAGAGATGCTGGATATCCCGGTGGATAAGATTGCGGAGACGCTGAAGATGTCCGGTCGCCATGTGAGTGTGGACGCGCCGTTTGTGGAAGGAGAGGACAACAGTCTGATCGACGTGATGGTCAACGAGGATTCGCCGAACGCGGATCGTGGCCTTATTAACGAGTCGCTCTCTACCGAGATCAGCCGCGCGCTGGCTACTCTCACCCCCCGCGAAGCGGATATCTTACGCAAGTTCTTTGGTATCGGTACACCCGAGAAGACGCTGGAGGAGATCGGCGATGAACTGCATCTCACCCGCGAGCGTGTGCGCCAGATCAAAGAGAAAGCCATCCGCAAACTCAACTCCGGCCAACGCAGTCATATCTTGCAGACTTACCTTGGTTAACAGTAACGCCTCCTTGACGGGAGGCGTTTTTTTTGATGCTAATCAAAAAGTGTCGGCTGATCGTTGTCCATCTTCTTGAGGATGGCGCGCATGAGAGTCTCGCGCACCAATCGGCTGCGGTTACGCACCCCGTACCGGTCGCAGAAACGATCGAGGATACGCTGCTCGCTGTCGTTCAGCAGAATGGATACTCTATGTTCGCGCGGAGCTTTCGCCATTAGAAATACAAGGCAAACTTGATACCGGGCGTCAGGAAGTTACAACCCGTCTTATTCACAAACTCAGTTTCCTCAACCACTTCTGTCGTTTCGGCTTTCGCCTGCTGGAACTGCACGAACGCACTCAGCGTGATGGCGGACTTGGGGTTGATCTGATAGCGGTAACCAAAATCGATGCCGGCGTAGATACCGCCGACGTAGGACTTACTCAGCGCGATACCGTAACCGATCGAAGCGCCAAAGGTAGGCGCATGTTTCGCTTCCATGAACGGCATGCGAAGTGCAACTTGGATCGGCAGGAAATTGAACTTGTTGGCACCCATGAAAATGCCGTGATAACCAAGACCGCCGCCGATGAAGATATGTCGGTCGCCGATATGATGGCTACCTACGAGCAAGTCCACGCTGAACGCTCCGCCGATTTTGGTATTCGGCATATAAGTCGGGCCACCGGCTGCCTCCAGCACGATCTGCGCTTTCTTCGTGGTCTTGATATGCTTCTGTTCTTCCTGTTCCGCCACCTGCTCTTCCTCCGCATCCTCGGTCAGGATACTCTCCACGTCCGCACGCGGGTACTGGAAACGCGCCCCTTCGGCATTCTTCACGATGACTACTTCCTCATTCTGGAAGACGATAGTCCCTTTTACGCGCGCACCCGTACGCAGAATTATGGTTTCCGCATGCGCACACACGCATAAGGCGAAAAATGTGATCAGAACGAAGAGTTTTTTCATATCCGTAGTAATTTTGGGTGCAAAATTACAAAATATTTTGCACATATGCAAATTTTATGCGTTTTTATGCAAACTCAAAATCAATTTGGCTGCGATTTACGTCCACTTGCACCACTTTGACGGTCACTTGGTCGCCTAATTGATAGCGTTTGATGTCTCCGATCTTGGATATATGGATCAGTCCTTCGCAGCGGTTGCCGTCCAATTGGATAAAGAGTCCGAAATCGGTGATGCCGGAGACGTAGCCGGTGTGGATCTCGCCTATATGATCGTTCATCCAGAGGGCTTGGTACATCTTGACCGAATCGCGTTCTGCTTGTGCTGCCGCCTGTTCGCACGCCGAACAATGCTCGCACATCATCTCCATTTCTTCGCGGTTCATCTCCATTTTCTTGCCTGTCAGGATGTATTTCTCCACGAGCCGATGTACCATCAGATCCGGGTAGCGGCGGATCGGCGAAGTGAAATGCGTGTAGTGTGTAAAAGCGAGGCCGTAGTGACCAATATTATAGGTGGAATAGACGGCTTTGGCTTGTGCGCGGATGGTGAGCATCTCGATCGCACGGCGGAGACCTTCGGCGGACTTTCCCGAGTAGCGGGAAGTCCTTTTCGATTTTTGATTTTTGATTTTTGATTTGAACGCCTCGACTTCGTCGAGTTTCTCGCTATCCGGCAGGTCGTGGACACGATAGACGAAGGGTCGTCCGGAGCCTACGGCTTTGGCGATTGTTTTGTTGGCGAGCAGCATGAACTCCTCGATCAGATGATGCGCTTCGTTCGGAGATTCAAAGTATATCTCTGTAGGATGTCCCTTTTCATCGAGTTTGAACCGCATCTCATCCTGCTCTATCGCCAGTGCGCCGTTGGCTAATCGTTCGGCACGCAACTGCTGTGCAAGATTATTGAGGGTTAAGAGGGCGGAATCCAGGATCCTGGGATCACTAGGGTTCCTAGGATTACTAGTTATAATCTCCTGCGCCTCGTTATAGTTGAGCCGCATGTCGGAGCGGATGACGGTGCGGCACACCTTATATTTAATCACGCGCGCGTGGTCGTCCATCGTGAAGACCACGGACATGCAGAGTTTGTCTTCTCCGGGCCGCAGCGAGCACTTGTTGTTACAGAGTTCTTCGGGCAACATCGGCAGTACGCGATCCACCAGATAAACGGACGTCCCGCGCTGGTACGCCTCGTCATCTACCTTCGTTCCCGGGCGCACGTAGAACGACACATCGGCGATGTGGACACCAATTTGGTATATTGGTGATTGGTCATTGGTCATTGGTGATTGGTCATCATCATTCACCACCGCGAAGGACAGCGCATCGTCAAAATCCTTCGCATCAGCCGGATCGATGGTGAACGTAAACACATCCCGCATGTCCCGCCGCCGTAATATTTCCAGTTGCTCAATAATCATTTTGTTTCATTTGTGAAATCCGATTTCTTATTTCTGACAACCACAGTACACAAAATCGTAAATTCGGGTGCAAAATTACAAAAAATCTTGCACATCTCAAAAAAAAACTGTATCTTTGCACGCTTTTTTGTTGAAAATTGTTGAAAAACGTATAAAACACTATATTTATGAAAGTTAGAGTTAGTAATGTAAATCAACCTGCCTGGACGGAGTGCAACATTCACGCGACGCTTCCTGCAGAGTTGAGTAAATTGCAAGAATTGGCGTACAATGTATGGTGGAGTTGGAACGGGGATGCAAAGGATTTGTTCCGCTACATCGACACCGAGGCATGGCATCGCGCAAACTCGAACCCGGTTGTTCTGATGAACATCTTGAGTTACGACCGCATGGTAGAGTTGAGCAAGGATGAGAAATTCATGGAGCAACTGAACAAGGTTTACGATGAGTTCCGCGCTTACATGGACACGCCGAAGGACAAGAAGAAGCCGACTATCGCATATTTCTCGATGGAGTACGGTTTGACCCACGTGCTGAAGATCTACTCGGGTGGTCTGGGTATCTTGGCGGGCGACTATATCAAAGAGGCATCGGATTGCAACATCGATATGACGGCTATCGGCTTCCTGTATCGTTACGGTTATTTCACCCAGACTTTGAGTCCGGAAGGTCAGCAAATCGCTAACTACGAGGCGCAGAACTTCAACAACCTGCCTATTACCCAGATGAAAGAAGCGGACGGGTCGAACATGGTGATCGAGGTGCCTTATCCGGGTCGCACCGTGAAAGCGTACCTCTGGAAGGTAGCCGTAGGTCGTATGAACCTGTATCTGTTAGACACGGATAATGAGTTGAACAGCGAATGGGATCGTCAGATCACCCACCAACTCTACGGCGGCGACTGGGAGAACCGTATCAAACAGGAGATCATGCTGGGTATCGGCGGTATGCTGGCGCTGAAGAAGTTAGGCATCAAGAAGGATGTATATCATTGCAACGAGGGTCACGCAGCTCTGATGGGCTTGCAGCGCTTGGTTGACTTGGTAGCAGAGGGCTTGAGCTTCAACGAGGCGAAGGAAGTAGTTCGCGCAAGCGGATTGTACACCTGCCATACGCCGGTTCCTGCCGGACACGACTATTTCGAGGAGAGCTTGTTCTACAAATACATGAGCGAGTACGCTGAGAAATTAGGCATCGAATGGCATGACCTGATCGGTATGGGTCGTACGAATCCGGACGACAACAACGAGAAGTTCTCGATGTCTGTCTTCGCGCTGAATACCTGCCAGGAGGCGAACGGCGTTAGCTGGCTGCACGGCGAGGTAAGCAAGAAGATGTTCAGCCCGGTTTGGCCCGGCTATTTCCCGGAGGAGTTGCACGTGGATTACGTGACCAACGGCGTACACATGCCGACTTGGGCTGCTTCGGACTGGAAGGCTGTGTATAAGAAATATCTGCCGAAAGAGTGGATGAAAGACCAGTCGAATCTGGATATGTGGAAAGCGTACGCAGACATCCCCGATGCAGAGATCTGGGCTACGCGTATCGGCTTGAAGCGCAAGATGATGGATTATATCAAGCAGCAGTTCCGTGAGGACTGGATGAAGAGTCAGGGTGATCCTGCACGCATCGTTCGCGCATTGAGCGAGATGAAGCCGGAGAACCTGATCATCGGTTTCGGTCGTCGTTTCGCCACCTACAAACGTGCGCACCTGTTGTTCACGGATCTGGAGCGTCTGGATAAGCTGGTAAACAACCCGAATTATCCGGTTCAGTTCCTCTTCACCGGTAAAGCTCACCCTGCTGATGGCGGTGGTCAGGGCTTGATCAAACGTATCATCGAGATCAGCCGAATGCCGCAATTCCTCGGTAAGATCATCTTCCTGGAGAACTACGACATGCGTCTGGCGAAACGTCTGGTCTCGGGTGTGGATATCTGGCTGAATACGCCGACTCGTCCGCTCGAGGCTTCGGGTACGTCGGGCGAGAAAGCGCAGATGAACGGCGTGCTGAACTTCTCCGTCAAAGACGGATGGTGGTACGAGGGTTACGTAGAAGGCGCAGGATGGGCTTTGACCGAGAAACGCACCTACGAGAACCAGGCGCACCAGGATCAGCTGGATGCCGCTACGATCTATCAGATGTTAGAGAACGAGATCATCCCGCTCTACTACGCTAAGAACAGCAAGGGTTACAGCCCAGAGTGGATCCAATACATCAAGAACAGCGTGACGAAGATCACTCCGCGCTTCACGATGAAGCGAATGATGGACGATTACTTCGATAAGTTCTATAACAAACTCGCAAAACGTCACAACCTCCTGATGGCGGACAACTACAAGATCGCCAAAGAGATCGCGGCTTGGAAAGAGAATATGGTAGCACATTGGGACGAGATCGAGGTGGTTAAGAAAGAGGCTCCGGATATGAGCAACCTCACCGTAGGTGACAAGTTCAAGATTGCGGTTGAGTTGGATACCAAGGGCTTGAACGACAAGGGCATCGGCGTAGAGCTCGTAGCCGTTCGTACTTCGACCCATAACAACGACAAACTCTACGAAGTAGAGCCGTTGAAACTGGTGAAGAGCGAAGGCCGTCACTTGTTCTTCGAGAACATCTACCAGTTGGATTATGCCGGTGGTATGAAATTCTGCCTGCGTATGTATCCGCACAACGAACTCCTGCCTCACCGCATGGACTTCTGCTACGTCCGCTGGATCTAACGAATATGGCCTGCAGCAATGCAGGCTGTATTTTTATAGGATAGAAAAAAACATATAAAACACTGATTATTAAGTTTAGTACTGCGTACTATGAATCTTATTTTGCTAATGTGTTCTCGTAAATAAATTTACAGACCACATTATCCAAATAATCTTCCATTCTACGAATTAAACTTAATAATCAGCAAAAACATAAAAAATAATTTTCTATGCAGTACACACTTAAACGGTTAATGGATGTCAAGCCGGAATTGGGGAAGGAACTCAAGCAGAAATGCTATGCCATTAATGGTTGTTGCAGCGCTGTTCATCAAGAGTTAGGGGCGTTTTTGAACGAATATATGTACCAAGATGCCCTGCAGATCATACTGGACGAGCAACAAATTCCGTACACGCGCGAATATTATTTTAACGTTATGTTTCACGGGAAGCAAATACAACATAAACATTACGTTGATTTCCTGATTAACGATGAGATTATTGTTGAGTGTAAAGCCGTCGAAAAGATTTGTGCGGAACATCGTCAACAACTATGGAACTATATGCGGCTCACGAAGAAGCCCATCGGCATACTTTGCAATTTCGCTCCACCCATAGATCAAATCGAACATTATTACCTCGACGTTGCTGATGGTACGATGTATTTATTTTAAGATTTTAAGAAAAAAACACGCCGAAGCATAGCAGATTGTAAAGAGAAGAAAAGATTTTGTAGGTTTTTTTCCGACATTGAATGTTACTCGCAGAGTGTGGATTAGACGATTGAGCAGATAGAAAAGTTTACTTTTATAGATGATCAAGCGACTAATACACCAAGCACGAAGTGCAACATTTAATGTCGGTGTTTTATTTGTTTTTTTCTTCCAAAAGCCGCATTTAGCGTAAAATTGTAAAAAAAATTATATTTTTTGTGCAAAAATTTGCTTATTTCTCAAAAATGTTGTACTTTTGCGGGCTTAAAGTTGTGTGCGTGAGTGTGCATGCAAGGGCTGTACGCATATATACGCGACCAATGAAAAACATATACCAACGTTAAAAAACACTACAATAATAACATGAAACACAACACCTTTTTACTTACCGTTTTCTTGAGCATGGCTACACTGGCTGTTTATGCACAGCCGTTTACCCCGACCCCGACACAAGCCCAACAGGTAGCCATGCAAAGTCAACAAATCATGCAGAATGGACAAAACCATGACGGTACGATTTACGCGCCGTTCGATAATACCATGCCATCCGAGCAATGCGGGCCGAATAAGGCGCCCGGAAAAGGAGGAGGCAAGCCGAAGACGTTTATCGGAGGTTCGGAGACCGGTCAAGGTCCCTCGCCCGTCGGCGAGCCGTGGGTATTAGCCGCGTTTGCACTACTCTTTGCAGGCGTAGTGTGGCTGCGCGGAAGGAAGAAAGCAATAGGCAGGAAAGAGTAGAATAAGAGGCGCATCGGAGGAATATCGTATCCCAGTACACCCTATATATACGTAGTATATATCCCGTGATTTTGGTACCAAAGCAAAAATAAACGACGAATATTAAATAAAATACACATATGAAAAACTTAGTTTTTAATCTAAGAACCGCTAAGGCACAGGCGGAAGGTTGCGCAAAAGGAACAAAGAGTAGTCGGATGGCGAAAATCCTCACCACCCTCACCCTTCTCCTCTCCCTCTGCGTGGGACAGATGTGGGGTGACACTAACAGAGTCGTGTACTGCGCTATTTCTGACGCGACAAAGGGCTCATACACCCTCATGGTTAATGCCAACATTGGCGACAATAACACTTGGAGACAATATACAATGACTGTTGTATCTGGTAAAACATTCAACGGGAAAAAAGTATACACAGCAACGGTCAGTGAAAAATATGGAGGTGTAGATGCTTTGCAATTCCAGCTTTATAGCGGGGATACGTGGCAGGGGCAAAAAGAGCCTATTAGTTCATGGACTACATATAGTTCTTGGGCAGGAAAAATCTGCGAATATGAAGCAGGAACTAATGGTACAATTTATACATATACTCCAGACACATACTATCTTGAGGGTAACACGTCATGGATTTCTAGTGGCTGGAATGCCAACAATACCAGCAAGATGACTGATAACGGTGATTATACTTGGAGCAAAACGGTTACATCTTTGGCGAATAATGACACATGGCACGTAATGAAAATTTATGGTTCGTATAAAGATGATGGTACAATATGGAGAGGTGTCGACGATTATGTCGCAGCAACACATCCAAATATCACTGCCACTCAAGGAGATGATAATTTTGAATTTAAACCCGCGTTGAGTACATCATCTGTGACTGTTACCTATAATGCCCTTACCGGTAAATTTAGTATTACTTGTGCAGCACCAACTATTACATTTGACAGAGAAGGTGGTAGTGGTGGACCTGCTTCACAAAACACCTATTATAATGAAGCAACTTCTTCTATTACTGCGCCAACTAAATCATACCATGATTTTGGTGGTTACTGGACTGGAGATGACGGTACAGGAACACAAGTTATCGGAACAAATGGCGCATGGATAAAGAATGTTTCTAACTTTACCGACAACTCAAGCACAGCAAAGTGGATTGTAACCGCAAACTATACACTCCATGCCAAATGGACGCCAAAGAACTATTCAATTACTTATAAGGATCAAGGAAATGTCAGTTATTCCGGTTCGAATGAAGCTTCGCTGCCTTCAAGTTATACTTACGGAACTGGTATTGCGACGTTGACGGATGGAGTGAAGAGCGGGTATAGATTTGATGGATGGTTTGCTAATTCTTCTTGTACGGGAGACCCTGTGACAACTATTTCTACTTCTGCAAATGGGAATAAGATTTTCTACGCCAAGTGGACAGAGAACCCAGGAGGAACGATTACTTTAACAGCCGGTACAGGCGGACGAGTAAGTACAGATAACTCTACTTGGGGAACGAGCAAGAGCCATACAGGTATCAAGACAACTACGCCGCTTAATATTTACGCACAGGCAAATAGTGGTTACACTTTTAATACTTGGACAAAAACATCGGGCTCCGGTACTATTACTACAAATGCAGCCAGTGGCGTCTTTACTCCTGTAGCTAATGCAGATGCAGCACTGACGGCCTCTTTTACAGAGATAAAATACACGGTAAATGTTGCTTTGGCTGACGCATCGCAATCGGGCGGCACAACGGATCCGAATGGAGATGTCTCTGTCGGCGCAATTACACCTGTTACGATCACTGCACCGCTTCCAGCAACCGGATATCGCTCTACCGGTAGATGGACAACAACCGGCGGCGTAACTGTAGCTGATGCGACAGCGAACCCTACGACTATCACTGCCACTTCTGCGGGTACGGTTCGATGGACATTTGATGAGGACTTGACTTGTTCTTGGTATGTCAATAGTGACGCCAGCTCGCCTTTCACCGGTTGGGGGACTTCGGGTAATCGGATGCAAAAGAAGTCCGGACATTCGACCGAGGAGATTTACTACAAGACTCTTACTATTACCACTCCCGGTGATTATGGAATAAAGATGTATAATGATGCTGGTGCAGGCAACAAATACTATCAAGATAAGAACAATAGCGGTACATCTAAGAGCATTGATGTCGCTACTTGTAATGGTGTGGCCTTTGCATTGGATAATGCGGACGCTAAGCCTAATATGACATTTAAGGCATATTTAGCCGGCGATTATGAATTCAAACTGGATAATACAGGTTCATCTCCCACTTTAACGATTACATGGCCGGAGATTAACCAAGTACGTATTTCAGGAGCCAGCCCGTCAGATGCAACAAATACGGATAACTTTGATTTGAGTGCGCCGATAAGTAATGTACGCTCTAAAACGCTTTCTTTGAATGCGAATACGACCTATACATTTAAGATTGTATCCAAATCCGATTGGTACGGGTATAACAGCGGCACATTTACACGTAGCACAAGTACTTCTTCAAACTCGCGGACATTGAGCACCTCCGGCGGAGACATGACTCTGACTACTGACTACGCCGGCGATTACACTTTCAAGTTCAATGAAAGTACCAAAGAGTTAAGTATTGATTTCCCTGAGGCATATAAAATACATTTTGAACGCGGAGCTATCAATGGAGGAAAAGTAAGTAGTTATCCTATTGCCACACAAGTGGAGACAAGTACTTCTGTTACAAGTGACGTTACTTGGGTAAAAGCCGGCAATACCGTTACTCTCACAGCCGCAGAAGTAAAAGATGGCGGACATTATATATGGTTCGGATGGTATACCGTTCAAGATCCCGATAGAGCTAATCCCACGACTAATCGCTTAGGGACATCTTATGCGTACACGACTCCGGCTATTACAAGCGCAAGCAATAAAAACTTCTATGCCATATATTTCGAGACCGAGTATTGGGTAGATAAATATATTGTCGGACAAGGTTCCGTTTCGCCAAGCGAAGGTCAAAATGCCTATGTAGAGACGCCTGTTTCGTTTACTGCAGCACCAGGAACTGGATACAAGTTTGATAACTGGACACAACGATCCGGTGCGCTTACTATAGCATCACCTACCAACACAACCACTAACGTCAACGCGACTGCAGCCTCGGTACTGCAAGCGAACTTCTCGCCCCGCTGGTCTGTGATTGGAACAGGAGCTTTCGGTGGATGGACGGCTTACGATGCACACAAGTTTGATAATTATGCGGTAGTGAGCACAAAAGATGTGGGCTACAACACGATTACTCTTGCTGCCAACACTAGTTATGAGATAAAGATTTATGACCGTCAAACAAGCACTACTTATGGAGGCTCAACCGCTCAAACTATTGACTATTCGCACAGTGGTGCAGTTAACGAGTACACCGTAGCCACCACATCCAGTCCCCAGAGCGTGGTGATTCAATCCGCTGCGGGTGGTTCCTACACACTTAACTGGAACTTGACAGACAAGAAGATTGCCGTTGTTTATCCGACCTCGCGGTATATCACTACCGGACAGAAGACAACCGGTCAAGATGATAATGCCGGAGGATCGTTCACGGCCGTAGATAACTCAAGTAACAATGTAAAGGGCGGTAAGTTCGTTGCAAATAACGCCACCGTGACCTTTACCGCAACACCGAATACCGGATACAACTTCGCTGGATGGTATAGCGATGCAAGTTGTGAGACCGCTTATGTGAATGGTACTGGCGGTGCCGCTATCAGCGGAGCAGGTGGCGTTGTTTTGACGTTAAGTAGCATTACCGCTGACAAGACCGTTTATGCAAAGTTCACACCGAAGAACTATAACGTAGCATTAGATATGCAGAGCGGTGCTGAGGGTTATGGAAGCGGTTCCAATAGAAACGAGACTGTCACATACAACACTACGCTTACAACCGTTGGTTCACTGCCAACAGCGGCGCAAGGCTATGCCTTCATGGGATTCTATAGCACAACCGGCGGAAATGGCAGACGTTTCATTGATCCTTCGGGTAATTGGGTAACCAACGCAGGCGACACTATTAGCGATAGTAAATGGATCCTTGATAATGGCATAACTCTCTATGCTTACTACAAGAAAGCAAAAATCACGAATATTGCGTTCACTCCGGGAAATATTGTTGCACCAAGCGCAACTGTCACCGTGACGGCAACTATAGAGCCGACACCTGTAGGACCGACAACTATCTGCTGGCGTGTACTATATAGCAATGACAACCCGCTGGATCCCCAACCGACATTTACGCCGGTTTCCGGAGCTACCGTCTCGTTCCCCGCTCATTCGGCAAGCGGCTCGTACAAAGTAGAAGCCACCTTACGCAAGGGTACCGGTTGTGGCGGAGACGAGATTCATACATTCACCGCTCCATTCCAAGTAGCGGGAGATCACACCGTGGCCGTACAATACAAGTGCGGAAATACCACGATTAAGGCTTCTACAAGTGTAACCGGAAAGCCTTTACAGTGGACAGCGATAACCGCTCCGGATATTGTAGGTTACTCCTTCTCGAAATGGGTAGAAGGAGACGGTATTACCATTGAAGGTGCTACAGAGGGAGAGAAAGCGTCAGCCACCATCAACTTCAAAGCTATCTATGATGGCAAGCTGACCGATGTTTACACCCAGAAGCGAATGATATACTTCTACAATACACTGAGTTGGGAGAATGTATATGTTTACTTCTATAAGGATGGTAATTATTGGGATAATAGTAAAGGTACAGGAACGGATCCAGGTTATTATAGTGGAAGTCATAATAGCGCTCATAAGGGACAAATGTTACCGGTAACCGAAGGTTCGAAAATTTATTACTTTGATGCAGAAGAAGCGTCCATTCCTGCCGGTTACACCAATGTGGCATTTACTGAGAAACAGCAAGATAATTGTTGGTATTTCTATGACAACAACAAAGTCGTTAGACGCGGAGATTATCAGTCAACCACAATGCCGTTGTTTGTTCCGTTAAGCGACCAACCGGCTGTTAGCAAAAATAGTGGTACAGCCACGTATTATTGCGAAGGTTACTGGATGAACTATCCGGCAAATAGCGGTTATACGCTGAGAATTTATGATACTCCTGGTGCTAATAATGCTACAGGCGCATCAAGAGAATTCTTGATTCCATTTAGCGAAGATGTCAAAATGCCTTTGAAGCAAGAGGTAGAAGTGAACTTCTCCGGCGAATCTTGGTTCATCATCTATCGCAATGATGGCAAATACCTGGAAGGAGAGCATACATTCAAGCAGACAGATCACGGCGACAAGAAGATTACAAGCACTCCTGAAGCAGGTACAGCGAATAAAATGCGACTCATTTCTGACGGTAGCGGAATATATACCTTTACGCTTACTTTCCGTGGCGATGGAGGCGAGAATTACGACTATTACCTCAATGTGGATTTCCCGGCCGCTGTAGGTGATTATCGCATTGTATATTCCGATAATGCTACTTGGTCGAACGGAGCGCATGGCGCCGGTTGGTATCACCCGTCTGATATTATCGGTAAAAATACCAGCGAAACAGAAGCAAAAGAAGACACCGTTTCGTTCTTTATCTCGCATGGCTCATCGCCATCTATGAAGTTCCAACGCATTAGTGCTATCAGCGAATCGGCAGGATCTTATGGTAAAATTACATGGGAAGATGTACCAAGCGGATCGATTACCATTCCTACGTCAATAACAGCCTCGGGTGTATATAACTTTATTGTTACGCAACCGGCTGGAGGCGCATCTATCTCTTTGGTAAAAGCAGAACCCTACACCGGAAATTATTACATCCGTACCGACTGCGCCGGCGAGACGAAATGGAATAACTTCCGTTCGCCAGATCATTTAATAACCTACTCGGAGTATTCAATTACTCATGGTGGTTATAGTCACTATTACGCGCACTGGGTTCAAAACGATGATAAGAAGAATATTCAGTTCTGTATAGCCAATGACTATAGTTCTGCAATATCTGATACTTTGATTCGCGAAAATAATAGTGACCCGGCGTGGACAAATATAAACAATTACATTGAATCGAATGGTGACATAAAGCGTAATGCAAACATTCGCTTTATGTGGAACCAATCGACCAATAAAGTAAGCCGTGCGTACGTGGATGGTGCACAAGGAACAGGCTCAAATAACTTCCTCTACATGCTGAGTGAGGATAATAAGATTCGGAAAACGGACGAATCTGCATTGGATGATCACAAAGTTTTCTTTAGCGATAACGAAAACTGGATCTACGAGGCTAATATCCAAGCACAACCGGAGGCAGCCATCAAGCTTCTCTCCAACTGGGGTACAAGCAACACGATTACTCAATACTTCAAGGGTTCCTCTACCACAACGGAAAAGCTGATTGATGGTAGTGGAGAGAAATGGTATAATATCCGTCTACTCTACGATTTCAAAACAAACCGTCTGGTAGCCGCGATGGTACCGACCGGAAACATCGATGACCCAACGCCTATCCATGCCGACGTGATGTTTATCCGTGAGCACCAGGGCGACATCGACCAGCTGACCTTCACGGGTGACGGTTCTATCACCGAAATCGAAACCGCTTACGCCGTTATGCGCTTCAACAAATGGACGCTGAATAACAAAGAGAAGACAGGTTCGCACAACCCGTTAGCATCGCCGGCTTCGATTTACGAGCGCTCGCTGTACTACGTCTCCTTCCCGTTCCGCGTCAAACTGAGCGAGGTATTCGGTTTCGGCACCTACGGACAACACTGGATTATCCAGCGCTACCGCGGCGACCTCCGTGCACAGACCGGATGGTGGGAAGGGCAACCGGGCTTCTGGGAGTTCATCTGGAATCGTAACGGAGAGGTTTATCTGGAGCCGAACCAAGGATATATCCTGACCTTGGAGACCGAGCTCTTAGGCGAGACGTCCGATGTCTGGGGACCGAATAGCCGTTCCAGCCAGATCGAGTTGTTCTTCCCATCGTACGGTAAGCTTGGAAGCATTACCAACACCAGCATCACACAGAACGTGCCGGCACATAAATGTACCATCAACAGGGCTGAGACGGAAGGTCTGCCGGACACCTCCGACCCGAGCACTTCGTACAACCGTACAATCTTTGACAGTCACTGGAATATCATGAGTGTACCGACGTACGTCAACGCGAATAACCCAAGTCTGGCTACTACCACTTGGTTGGCCAATGATAGCTGTCCGAAATTCCTCTATACTTGGAACCCGGACGACAACACCCTGACCGCTACTTCGGGAACCGGTTTCATGTACCACGCGATGCACGCTTATACTGTTCAGTATTACGGCAACGTAACCTGGACAACCAGCGTCTCGCCGGCTGCAGCGCCGCAACGCAATACCGAGTACCGCGGCGAATACGAGTTCTGCCTCGAGGTTCAGCAAGACGAGCAGATGATCGACCGTACTTTTATTCGCCTCTCGGACGACGAGAACGTCACCACCGGTTTTGAGTTCGGCGAAGACATGACCAAGCAGTTCAACTCGCGCAAGGCGAATATCTTCACCATCGCCGGCAACACGAGTCTGGGCGGAAACAGTCTCCCGCTCTCGACGACCCAGACGACGATAGTACCGGTAGGCGTTGTAGTGAAGAAAACAGGCGATTACACCTTCTCTATCCCGGATGGAACGAATGGTATTGGTATCACGCTCATTGATGAGGAGACCGGTATTCGCACGAGCCTCAGCGCGCTGGATTACACCGTCAACCTCGCCGCAGGTGACTACACCAACCGCTTCTGGCTCGAGATCTCGCCGATTCACAATGCGCCGACGGGCATCGAAGAGGTCTCGGGTAACGGGCTACCGACTACCGAAGCACGCAAAGTACTCATCGACGGCATCCTCTACATCGTCAAGGACGGTCAACTCTTTGATGCCACCGGCAAACGCGTGGAATAAAGAGTAAAAATGCTATTTTATTTGCATATATCAGAAAAATGTCGTACCTTTGCAGCGTCAAAGGTAAAGAAATAAAGATTTATGGAAGATGTAGTATTAAAAATGCCGACTACAGACGTAGCGCTGATAATGCAGTTTGCAAGTCGTATGGGATGGACTATTGAGAGTCGCAGCAACCCCGTTGCTCGCTTTATAGAAGCATGCTCAGGCAGTAAGGCTGCGCTGACTGACGAAGAAATCCAAGCAGAAGTTAATGCCGTTCGATATAATAAGTAAGATGAACGTCATACTTGATACTAATATTTGGATTTCCTTCCTGTTCGGGAAACAGTTGCAGAGTGTTGCATCCATATTCGACAATGCTGACATTAAGGTTTTCGTATCTCCGGAACAAATAACGGAGATACAATCCGTATTGTCTCGTCCAAAGATTCGCGAACATATATCCCACGATTCAATAGAGGCTATGTGGGATTTGATGCGCACACGATGCTATCCGATTGCGGACTATCCTACGGTAGAATCCTCCATCCGCGATGTCAAAGATGTATATCTCTTGGCCATGGCCGAAGCCATACCTGCGAACGTGATTGTAACCGGAGACAAGGATTTATTGGTGCTAAAGCAACATCACGATACTGCAATAATGACCTATCCGGAATTCTTAGTACTATTGCCCGGAATTAGACCCATCTAGGACATCCGTAATGGTCACGAGATGCTCATGAGATGCGTTCGAGAATAAAAGCAAAGAGAACCCTTCGGGGTTCTTTTTTGCATAAAAATTTGCGTATGTCAAAAAAAAGCAGTACTTTTGCAGCCGCAAAAGTTATAGAGATGCTATTAAATATACTGAAATCGAAGATTCATCGGGTGCAGGTGACGGAGGCGAACCTCGAATATATCGGCTCCATCACGATCGATGAGGCGCTTATGGAAGCGGCGAACATCTATGCCGGCGAGCGCGTACAAGTAGTGGATAACAATAACGGCGCACGGCTGGAGACTTACGTCATTCCCGGCAAGCGCGGCTCGGGATGCATATGCATCAACGGCGCTGCAGCGCATCTGGTGAACGTGGGTGACACGGTCATCATCATGGCCTATGCCCTCATGGAGCCGGAAGAGGCGCGTCTTTTCAAACCCGCGATTGTTTTTCCAGTGAATAACCATTTATAAAAGAAAAATATATAAAAAATACTGATTATTGATCGTATCACTACGTGTTTTTGAATCTTTATTCCGATAACATATTTACAAATAAATTTGATATATCTTATCCGAATAAATCTTCCTTTTCTGCGAATTACTATCAATAATCAGTAAAAATACCAAAAATATTTTTCATGGCGGAGAAAACGACCATACATATTGTAGAGGAACCGAAACGGCAAGAACTGAAACAGGCTTGTTACGGTATTATCGGTTGCATGCAGGAGGTTCACAACCAACTTGGAGCCGGACTACCGGAATATATCTACCAAGAAGCCCTAACTACTGAACTGGAAGCAGCCGGATACATTGTATATAAGGAACTTGAATACCACCCTCTATACAAAGGAAAAGAGATGAAAGCTTACCTTAAAATGGATTTGGTGGTAGAGAGCAGTATTGGTCGAATAATCATTGAATGCAAAGCGTTGACGCAACTAACAGAGCGCGAACACTATCAAACATTCGGATATTTACGAGGAACCGGCTGGCCGGTAGCTATATTGGTTAATTTTGGGGCATACCCAAAAGCTCAGATTGAGCGATACTATATGAATAATGGTCAAATAGAAGTATTTTAATTTTTGATATTTTCGATTATTTTCAAAGAATTATTGATTTTGATTTTTATAAAAATCAGAGGATTTATTTAGAAAAATGATCGGTAAATTTATTTATAAGAGCAGTTTTGTAAATAAAGACTCGATAAAAGAAAATCAATAAATCTATTTTTCTTTGATCTATTGAAACAAAATATGACATTTTTTGAATTACATAGCGAGGCGAAAGGGGTTGGAGCGCGTGCGGGAGTGATACATACCGACCACGGCGACATCCTCACGCCGATCTTTATGCCCGTCGGAACGGTGGGTACGGTCAAAGGCGTACAACGCAAGGAGCTGGAAGACGATATCAAAGCGCAGATCATCTTGGGCAACACCTATCATCTCTTCCTCCGTCCGGGTACGGAGATCCTGCATCAGGCGGGCGGACTGCATAAGTTCGAGGGCTGGAATCGTCCTATCTTAACCGACTCCGGCGGATTCCAGGTATTCAGCCTGACGGACATCCGTAAGATGAACGAAGAAGGCGTACGATTCTCCAGTCATATCGACGGCCGCAAACTGCTCTTCACGCCGGAGAACGTGATGGATATCCAGCGCGAGATAGGCGCCGACATCATGATGGCGTTCGACGAATGCTGCCCGGGTACGGCGGATAAGAAATACGCCAAGGACTCGATGGAGCGCACGCATCGCTGGCTCGACCGCTGTATTACGCGCTTTGACGGCACGGATGATCTCTACGGCTATAAACAACACCTGTTCCCGATCGTTCAGGGTTGTACCTATACCGACTTGCGTCAAGAGGCCTGCAAGCGGCTGCGCGATCTCGACCGCGACGGCTACGCCATAGGCGGACTCGCCGTAGGCGAACCTACCGAAGTGATGTATGACATGATCGAGGTTTGCAACGACATCCTGCCGCAGGACAAACCCCGTTATCTGATGGGCGTCGGGACACCGTGGAATATACTCGAGGCGATTGAGCGCGGCGTGGATATGTTCGACTGCGTGATGCCGACCCGCAACGGCCGCAACGGAATGATCTTCACCTGGAACGGCGTGATGAACCTCCGTAACAAGAAATGGGAGGACGATTTCACGGAGCTCGATCCGGCAGGTACATCCTATGTCGATCATGCGTACACGCGGGCTTATGCGAGACATCTTATTCACGCGCAAGAGATGCTCGGATTGCAGATTCTCTCGATTCATAACTTAGCGTTCTACCTCGATCTGGTAGGGCAAGCAAGACAACATATCCTCGCCGGAGACTACTCCGCTTGGAAAGCAAGCGTCATGCCGAACCTCATGCAACGTCTGTGAAAACGCTGGATTGGTACATAGTAAAGAAATTCTTGGGTACGTTCTTTTTCTCGATCGTACTCATTCTGTCGATTGCCATCGTCTTCGACCTGACGGAGAAGATGGACGATTTCTTTGAGAGCCAAGTGCCGCTCAAAGAGATCATTGTCGAATACTATCTGCCGTTTATCCCGTATTATATGAACATGTTCAGTTCGCTGTTCATCTTCATTTCCGTCATCTTCTTCACCTCCAAACTGGCCGGTAACTCGGAGATCATCGCCATGCTCGCGACGGGTATCAGTTACCATCGTCTGATGGTGCCCTATGCCTTCTCCGCAACCATTCTGTTTGTGCTCAGCATGTGGTTGGGCGGCTGGGTGATTCCCAAAAGCAGTCAACATATGTTGGCTTTCACGGACAAGTACATCAGCCGCTTTACCTCGGACAATGCGCGCAACGTGCAAATGGAGGTCGAGCCCGGAACGATTCTCTATATCGAGTCCTTCCGCCGCGAAACGAACATAGGTTATCGGGTGTCGTTGGAGAAATTCGAGGGCAAATCGCTCGTGATGCGTACTACCGCCGACCGTATCTACTACGACTCATTGGAGTACTGGCATCTGGAGAAATACACGCAACGCGCATTTATCGGTATGCGCGAAGAGATGGAACAGGGCGAGCGGAAAGATATCAAGCTGCCGATCATCCCCGATGAGCTCTTTATCACCATCGAGCAGGCCGAACAGATGACCACGCCGGAGTTGCGGCATTATATGGAGCGCCAACGCCAACGCGGATCAGGCAACGTCAAAGCGTTTGAGGTCGAGTACCATAAACGCTGGGCGAGTCCGCTCGGTGCGTTCATCATGACCCTTCTGGGCGTGACGATGAGTAGCCGCAAAGTGCGCGGAGGGATGGGCAAGAACCTCGGTATCGGTATCGTGCTCACTGCCCTGTATATCCTCTTCTCGACCGTCAGCACAACCTTCTCCGTCAATAACGTCATGTCGCCGTTCATGGCCGCATGGCTGCCGAACTTCGTCTTCCTGGCGATTTCTATCCCGCTGTATATCAAGGCCAGCAAATAAAAAAGAGCCCCGAAGGACTCTTCCCAAAATTTGTACCTTAAATACTGAATTATTTACCGTAATTCGATACGGCGTTTTTCGGTTTGTCCGCCGACTTTGGCATAGAGACGGTACGTACCGGGCTCTAATTCAAACTCAACGAAATTACCACGCTCTTTGAGGAGCAATTTACCCTCCATCGAATAGATTCTTGCTTCCTCCATCTGAGCGGATGTAACCACCAGAGTATTCTCGCGGAAGCGAACAGTAAAATTGTCAGTACACTTTGCAGCATCCGCTACGATTACTCCTGTTAAAAGTACGACAGCTGTCGTTAATGTCAATAGGATCTTTTTCATAACCAATCCTTTCCTTAAATTTTAACAGACTAATAGTTTTTCGTTCGCACCAATGCGTGGGCATCCCGCGACGTTTCGCGTACCTTGAGAGCAGGTGCCTTCGAAAAACGGTGCAAAAGTACTGCCTTTTTTGTTACCCACCAAATATTTTTGCCAAAAAGTGATAAATTTCTACAAAATGAGTAATCGAGTTGACAAATCGTCAAAATCATGATATGCTTACTTACAATTTGTCACATCCACTTAGCAAAGTATAGTTTGCAAAATAAAAAAATATGCGCGCGCACTTGCGTATATGAAAAAAAAATAGTAATTTTGTGCCCGATTTTAGTTTGGCTTAGAATGGCCTTACAAACAAGTATATGCAGAATATAAGAAATATAGCAATTATTGCGCATGTCGACCACGGCAAAACAACGCTGGTGGACAAGATGTTGTACACGGCTCATCTGTTCCGTGAGAACGAGAACAAGGGCGAGTTGATTCTGGATAACAACGATCTGGAGCGCGAGCGCGGTATCACCATCCTCGCCAAGAACGTATCCATCGACTACAAGGGCACGAAGATCAACATCATCGACACTCCGGGGCACGCGGACTTCGGCGGCGAAGTGGAGCGTGTACTGAATATGGCAGACGGTGTACTGCTGCTGGTGGACGCCTTCGAAGGCGCGATGCCGCAGACACGATTCGTGCTGCAGAAAGCCCTCGAGATAGGACTGAAGCCTATTGTGGTGATCAACAAAGTGGACAAACTGAACTGCCGTCCGGACGAGGTACAGGAAGAGGTATTCGACCTGATGTGTAACCTCAACGCAACGGACGACCAGCTCGATTTCCAAACGCTCTACGGCTCCGCCAAGCAAGGCTGGATGAGTACGGATTGGCGCAAACCGACCACCGATCTCACCGATCTCATGGACGCGATCATCGAGTATATCCCTGCGCCGCAGGAGAACCCGGGTACGCCGCAGATGCTCATCACGAGCCTCGACTACAACTCGTACGTAGGCCGTATCGCCATCGGACGTGTTCATCGCGGTGAACTCAAAGACGGTCAGACCGTGACGCTCGCCAAGAAAGACGGCACGATGGTAAAGACCAAAATCAAAGAGCTGCATACTTTCTCGGGCATGGGTCATGTGAAGACCGATGTGGTGAAAAACGGCGATATCTGTGCGCTGATCGGAATTGACGGTTTTGAGATCGGCGATACGATCTGCGATGCAGAGAATCCCGAACCGCTCAAGCCGATCGCCATCGACGAGCCGACGATGAGTATGACCTTCTGCATCAACGACAGCCCGTTCTTCGGTCAAGACGGTAAGTTCGTTACCAGCCGTCATATCCAAGACCGCCTCAACAAAGAGCTCGAGAAAAACCTCGCGCTGCGCGTAGAGAAAGGCGCAGAAGAGAGCAGCTGGCGCGTCTACGGCCGCGGTGTACTGCATCTGTCGGTACTCATCGAGACCATGCGTCGCGAAGGCTACGAGCTGCAGGTGGGTCAACCGCAGGTCATCATCAAAGAGATCAACGGCGTCAAATGCGAACCGGTTGAATCGCTGACGGTCAACACGCCGGAAGAGTGCAGCGGTAAGATCATCGAGTTCGTCTCCACCCACAAAGGCGAGATGACGAAGATGGAGATGGTCAACGACCGTGTGCACCTCGAATTCACCATCCCGAGCCGCGGTATCATGGGTATGCGTACCTACGTGATGAACGTATCGGCCGGCGAGGCCATCATGGCGCACCGCTTCCTCGAGTACCAACCGTGGAAAGGCGAGATCGTCAAACGTACGAACGGCTCGTTGATAGCTATGGAAGCCGGTACGGCATATGCCTACGCACTGGACAAACTGCAAGACCGCGGACGGTTCTTTATCGACCCGCAAGAAGAGGTTTATGCCGGACAGGTGGTTGGAGAGAACGCCAAAGAAGGCGATATCGTGATCAACGTCACCAAATCCAAGAAACTGACCAACATGCGTTCGAAATCCGCAGACGACAAGGCCGTTTTGCCGCCGCCGATCCGCATGAGTCTCGAAGAGGCACTCGAGTATATCAAGGAGGATGAGTACGTAGAAGTAACGCCGCATGCCATGCGTATCCGCAAGATCATTCTCGATGAACTGGAGCGCAAACGCGCAGGAAGAGTATAATTTAAAACTACTATAAAAATGAAAATTGAACAAACTGAATTGAAAGACCTGAAGGCTATCGTGAAGCTCACTATTGAGCCCGCAGACTATCAGGAAGAAGTTGCAAAGCAACTGAAGCAAGTGCGTCAGAAAGCCCAGATGCCGGGCTTCCGTCCGGGTATGGTTCCCGCCGGTTTGGTAAAGAAGATGTACGGCAAAGGTATTCTGGCTGACGTGCTGAACAAGCTCGTAGGTGAGAACCTGAACAAGCACATCGAAGAGAACAAACTGCAGATCCTGGGTGAGCCGCTGCCGAACGATGCAGAGACCAAGAACATCGACCTCGATCACGAGGACACCTTCACTTTCGCCTTCGACATCGCGGTAGCACCGGAGTTCGACGCCAAACTGAGCGCTAAGAACAAACTGCCGGAGTACACGATCGAACCGACGGACGAGATGATCAACAAGCAGATCGAGGCCTACACCAACCGCTTCGGTGAGTACATCCCGGCTGACGAAGAGAAAGGTACCAAAGCAGAGGTAAAACCCTGCAAGGTGGACGGTGAGTTGTTCGCCAAAGTATATGGCAACGACGCACCGAAGAACGAGAAAGAGTTCCGCGCTCGCATCAAAGAGGATATCGAGCGTAGCCTCGCCGAGGAGAGCAAATACCGCTTCGGTATCGACGTGAAAGCCGCTATCCTGAAGAAGATGGAGAAAGTAGCTTTCCCGGAGGACTTCCTCAAACGTTGGGTACTCGCTACGAACGAGAAGATGACCCAAGAGGAGCTCGACAAGGACTTTCCGAAGATGATCGAGGAACTCAAATGGCATCTGGCGAAAGACCAGTTGATGAAAGAGTACAACATCGACGTGAAACCCGAAGAGGTAGAAGGCTTCGCTAAACGTATTGCGAAGATGCAGTTCATGCAGTACGGTCTGATGAACATTGAGGAGGAGCACCTGACCAACTACGCCAAAGAGATGCTCAAGAACGAGGATCAACTACGCGGTATCGTAGAGCGCGTCGTAGAAGACAAACTCAACGAGGCTATCAAGGGCATCGCGAAGATCGAGCCGAAGAAAGTTTCGCAAGAAGATTTCGATAAATTGTTCAAATGACAAAAATCCATTTTATAGCTATTGGCGGAGCGGCGATGCATAACTTGGCATTGGCCGTTGCCTCCAAGGCGGGATATCAGGTAACGGGCTCGGATGATGAAATCTTCGAGCCCGCGCTGTCTCACCTCCGCGACGCAGGTCTTCTGCCTTCCGAGATAGGATGGCATCCCGAGCGTATCACGCCGGACTTGGATGCGATCATCCTCGGTATGCATGCCCGCGAGGACAACCCCGAGTTGGTCAAAGCGCGCGAGTTAGGCATCAAGATTTACTCCTTCCCCGAGTATCTGTACGAGCAGACGAAAGACAAGATCCGCATCGTGGTAGGCGGCAGTCACGGTAAGACCACCACTACCTCCATGATCCTCTATGTTCTCAACCGTCTCGGCATCGAAGCCGATTACATGGTCGGCGCACAGATAGAAGGCTTCGAGCGAATGGTGCGCCTCAGCGACACCGCTAAGTACGCTGTCTTCGAGGGCGATGAGTACCTGACCAGCCCGCTCGATCTGCGGTCTAAGTTCCTGTGGTACCACCCGCACGTAGCTATCCTCACCGGCATCGCGTGGGATCATATCAATGTGTTCCCCACTTTCGACAAGTATGTCGAAACGTTTAGAAAGTTTATAGAGGGTGTAGAGCCTGAAGGCTCGTTTATCTGGTATAAGGGCGATGAGAACCTGCGGATGATTGCCGAAGGTGCCCGTAAGGACATCACCTGTATCCCGTACGATGCATACGAAGGCAATGTCCCGATGCAGGTGTTCGGTCGGCATAACATGCAGAACCTGCAAGCCGCCATGCTCGCTTGTCACTGCATCGGCGTAGCACCCGATGACTTCTATCGCGAGATCAGTACCTTCACCGGCGCCAGCAACCGTTTGGAGAAGATCTGCGAGACGCAAACAAGCGTAGCCTACAAAGACTTCGCACATAGCCCGTCCAAGCTCAAAGCCACCGTCAATGCGGTGCGCGAGCGCTATCCGGAGAAGAAGCTCGTGGCATGCATGGAGCTCCATACCTTCTCGAGCCTCATGGCGGATTTCCTGCCGCAGTACAAAAACTGCATGGCGGAAGCGGACATCGCTTACGTCTATTTCAACCCGAAAGTGATCGAGCATAAACGCCTCACGCCTATCACAGCCGAAGAGGTGAAAGCCGCTTTTGGCACGAAAAATGTAGAGGTATTCACGGAAAGTGAGGCACTGCAAGCACGCTTGAAAGAACTCAAATACGACAACACGGCTTTACTCATGATGTCGTCCGGTACGTTTGACGGAGTGAACATCAAAGAGTTTGCAAAAGAATTACTAGGAAACTAGGAGACTAAATGAAAAAAGAACTGCCGCTCATAGCATTCGCTGCGATCATCAGCATCTGGGGGTTATTGGCGTACAATATCCCGTTTTTTCAGTTCGTAGTGAGTCATAACGATGCCGGACTCTGGCCGAAGATCCTGTTGATCGGAGGTCTGGGTATCGTGATGGCGGCATTGAATTTCTGGGTGTGTTACCTGCTGGTTTTCCTATTCCGTTATGTAGGTCGAATCCTCGTAGCGGCGGCGCAGGTATGTAACGCAGCGGGGGTCTATTTCGTGGTGATCTATCGCACGATCCTGGACGGCACGATGATGGAGAACTTCTACAACACCCGTTGGTCAGAAGCCTCCTCTTTCTTTACCCCGATGATGCTCTTGTGGCTCATCATAGGCGGTATGCTCCCTGCCTGCTGGATCCTGATGCAGAAGGTCAACTACGGCACATGGAAACGCTTCGGCATCGTGAGCGGTGTCGCCATCGGTATCAGTCTGCTTTTCGCCGGCGCGAACTTCAATCAGTTCCTTTGGTTCGGAAAGCACGACACGGAGTTAGGCGGAATGCTGATGCCTTGGTCATACGTGGTCAACAGCGGCCGTATATATGCCCAGCACCGCGCCGCGAATGCGAAAGAAGAACCGCTCCCTGATGCGACCCTTCGCCCGTTGGAGCAACCGACGGCTGTCATACTCGTCATCGGCGAGTCAGGACGCAGGGCGAACTTCCAGTTATATGGATACCCTCGTCCCACCAATCCCCTACTCTCGCAGCGCACAGACATCCATGCCATCCCGGCCAATGCCTGCGCTACCTATACGACGGCAGCCGTGCGGGCGATGATGCAACCTGCTCCCTCGAGAACACTGGTAGAGGCGCTGCCGAACTACCTCTTCCGGCATGGCGTCGATGTTGTTTGGCGCACGAACAACTGGGGTGAACCGCCCGTACATATCGATGAGTACGTGACGCTCAAAGAACTCAAGAAACAGTACCCCGAGGCCGATGACGGCCATGAAGGTTCACTCTTCGCCGGCATCAAAAAGCGTATCGAGTCTTCGTCCGCCGAGCGCGTGCTGATCATATTACATACGAACACGAGTCACGGTGCGCAGTACTCGGCGCAGTATCCGGAGCAATTTGAGGTCTTCACGCCGGTGGCGCACAACGTGGAGGATGGTGTGAAAAACATCCCCGGACTCACCAATGCCTACGACAACACCGTTGTCTATACCGATTACCTGCTGAACAACCTCATCGATTCCTTGGCATCTATCCCGGACCACCGCACGGCGATGATCTACATGAGCGACCACGGCGAGAGTCTCGGCGAGAACGGTCTGTTCATGCATGGAGTACCGATGGCAACGGCGCCGAAGGAACAGTACGAAGTACCGCTCATCGTCTGGTTGAACGGTAACTGGCGCGAAGTGCGAGACCTGACGGAACCGGCTAATTCCTTTGCTATCTACCACTCCGTACTCGACTTGCTCGGCATAGACAGCCCTATTTATGAACAACAAAAAGATATTTTTATCTATGACTGACAAACAGAAAAAACGCGATTACCTCTATATGCGCATGGCGCGTACATGGTCGGAGAACAGTTACTGCGTTCGCCGCAAAGTAGGTGCACTGCTGGTCAAAGACCAGATGATCATCTCCGACGGATATAACGGTACGCCTTCCGGCTTCGAGAATATATGCGAGGACGAGAACAACGTCTCCAAACCCTATGTGCTCCATGCGGAAGCCAATGCGCTGACCAAGGTAGCGCGCTCGAACAACAGCTCCAACGGTGCGACGCTGTACGTCACCGCTTCGCCTTGTCTCGAATGCTCCAAACTGATCATTCAATCGGGCATCAAGCGCGTGGTTTATGGCGAAGAATATCGCCTCATGGATGGCGTAGAACTGCTCAAGCGCGCTGGCATTGAAGTGGAATTTTTACCGGATAAATAATATGAAAAAATATATCTTACCTACATTGACAGTGATTGCTGTGGCATTAGGCATCCTCGTGGGAATGGCGCTGAGCCAGAAAGCCAATGCACAACGGATCATCTTCCAGAACGGACAATGGTCGATTCAGCAATCGAAAGTGGATAGGCTGCTCCAACTCATGGAGAGCGCCTATGTCGACAGTCTCAATATCGACAGCATCACCGACGAGGCGATGATAGAGTTGGTGCATAGACTCGACCCGCACAGCGCCTATATCCCCAAGGAAGACCTGGAGATGGTTAACTCCGAGTTGGCGGGCTCGTTCTCCGGTATTGGCGTGCAGTTCACCATCCAGCAGGACACGGTGCGTATCGTAGCCGTCATCTCCGGTGGTCCGAGCGAAGGCGTCGGCGTGCTGGCGGGCGACAAACTGATCACGGTAGATGACTCCGCGTTCGTAGGTAAGAAGATCAATAACGAGAAGGTCATGCGCACCCTGCGCGGCGAGAAAGGGACACAGGTCAAGTTAGGTGTGCTGCGCGCCGGTTCACCTGAGATGCTCTATTTCAACGTCACCCGCGGCGATATACCCGTTCACTCGGTAGACGCCAAGTTCATCATCGAGCGCGAAGGCAAGAAGATCGGTTTTATCCGCGTCAATAAGTTCGGCGAGACCACCTACAAAGAGTTCATCGCTGCTTTGGCGGATCTCTATGCCAAGGGCGCAGACCGTTATATCGTGGACTTGCGCGAGAACAGCGGCGGATATATGGAGCAAGCCATCCGCATGGCCAATGAGTTTCTGCACCGCGGCGATCTGATCGTTTATTCGCAAGGTCGCGCTTACCCGCGCTATGAAGCAACGGCGAACGGCGGCGGACGGTTCAAAGAGACCCCGCTCGTCGTACTGATCGATAACTTCTCTGCTTCGGCTTCGGAGATCTTCGCCGGCGCGATGCAGGATAACGACCGCGCGATCATCGTAGGTCGCCGCTCGTTCGGCAAAGGCCTCGTTCAGCAGCAGATGCCGTTCGATGACGGCAGTGCGATCCGTCTGACGGTGGCGCGGTACTACACCCCGAGCGGACGTTGTATCCAAAAGCCTTATACCCTGGGCGATCAAGAGGATTACGAGAAAGATCTGATGGAGCGCTGGGAGCATGGTGAGTTCTACTCGGCAGACTCTATTCATTTCGCGGACACCACGGCTTATTACACCAAATCCGGCCGTAAGATGTACGGCGGAGGAGGTATCATGCCGGATGTCTTCGTAGGTCGTGACACGACGCTCAACACGCCGTGGTACAACCGCTGCGTCAACCTCGCCTACACCTATCAGTTTGCGTACAAATACACGGACACGCACCGCAAAGAACTGAGTAAGTTCACCGACTGGAAGAGTCTGGAACAGTATCTGATCAAGAAAGATATCATCCGGGAGTTCGTGGCTTTCGCCAAAGAGAAAGGTGTCGAACCCAACGAGGCAGAGATACAAAAATCGCGCCCGTTAATGACGCGACTTCTGCATGCTTATATCGTGCGTGACGTGCTCGGCGATGAGGGTTTCTTCCCGCTCTTCGAGCGCGACGACGAGATTACTAAAGTTGCCGTAGAGCAGCTAATACAAAGCGATAGAACTTCTGCACAGTAGCGATGTTCACACGCTCGTCCGGGCTGTGCGGATGCTCGATGGTGGGCCCGAAGGAGATCATCTCCATACTCGGATAGTTCGCACCGATGATACCGCACTCCAGACCGGCATGGATAGTAACGATACGAGGAGAGTTACCAAACTCTTTCTCGTACGTTTCTTTCATGACCTTCAGTAAGTTGCTCTTGAAGTTCGGCTGCCAACCCGGGTAAGCGCCCGAGAACTTGACATCTGCCCCTGCCAACGCAAAAGCGGACTGAATGATCGAAGCCAACTCTTCCTTGCGGCTCTCTACGTTCGAACGCGTCAGACAGCATACTTCGATCTTACCCTCTTCGGTCTTGATCATCGCTACGTTATTACTCGTCTCCACGATGTCCGGCATCTCCGTGATGAAACGATATACACCGTGTGGGCAGAGCGTGATGGCGTGAATAAGGAAATCCTGTACATCCTCCGGCAGTTCTGTCTTCGGGCACTCAACTTCGGTAGCCTTGAACGTTAGATTGGTCTCTACGCCGTCGTACTCTTTGAGCCACAGGTCTTCGTAGCGATCCACAAGATCCTGTACGTCCTGATAACTCTCTTCGGGGATGGTGATGATCGCCGATGCCTCACGCGGGATGGCATTACGGAGCGAACCACCCTCTACACATGCCAAACGTGCCTCGTAGTTAGCCACCGCGTCCTTGAGGAAACGGAACAGGAGCTTGATCGCATTCGCGCGCTGCAAATGAATATCGCAGCCCGAGTGACCACCCTTACAACCCTTCAACTCAACCTTCAGCGCGATATCACCCTCTTCGGTCTCTACCGGCTGATAGTCAAACGTAGCCGTCGTATCGATACCGCCGGCACAGCCGACGTACAACTCACCTTCGGTCTCCGAGTCAAGGTTCAGCAGGTACTTACCCTTGAGCCAACCGGCTTTTAGGTCGTTTGCACCGTACATACCGGTCTCCTCATCGATAGTGAAGAGCGCCTCCAGAGGCGGATGCACCACATTCTTGTCCGCAAGAATCGACATAGCCGTTGCCACACCGATACCGTTGTCCGCGCCGAGGGTTGTTCCGTTCGCCGTCACCCACGCGCCGTTATCCTCAACATACGCCTCGATAGGATCTTTCTCAAAGTCAAACACTTTGTCACTGTTCTTCTGGGGCACCATGTCCATGTGGCCTTGCAGGATCACACCCGGATGGTTCTCCATACCCGGACTTGCCGGCTTACGAATGAGCACGTTACCGATCTCGTCCTGAAGGGTCTCAAGACCGAGGGACTTACCGTAATTCACTAAGAAATCAGCGATCTCTTTGCGTTTACCGCTGGGACGCGGAATCTGAGTAAGGCTGTAGAAACAGTTCCACAAACCTTTAGGTTCTAAATTTTTCATAAATATCAAATTTCAAATATCAAATATCAAATTTAGTCAACGGTCATCTCGCCGCAAAGCTCTTTGCCTAACAGCTCTTTCGCTTTCTCCGGCGTTTCACCGAGCAGCAGCATCATCTTGGTAAGCAGCGCTTCGGTGGTGATATCATAGCCCGACAGTACACCGGCTTTCATCAGATTGAGCGACACGGCATACAGTCCCATCTCGACAGAACCGGTATTACACTGCGTCTTATTGACGATGATGATGCCGTTGTCCACAGCGGTCTTCAACTCTTTGTACAGCCATTTATCGGTGGGGGCATTACCTGCACCGAAGGTCTCGAGCACCACTCCTTTTAAACCACGTGTACGCAAGAGCGCGCGCACAACCGGTTGTTGGATTCCCGGGAAGAGTTTCAACACCGCGACGTTGCAGTCGAAAGTCGTATGCAGAATCAAGGGTTTCTCGGGGTCGGAGTAATGCACCAGATGCGGTTGGTACGTGATATGAACACCTGCCTTCGCAAGCGCCGGGTAGTTATAACTGTTGAACGCCGAGAAATGTTCGGCATTCCGCTTTGTAGTGCGGTTCGCCCTAAACAACCGGTCTTCAAAATAAATCGTCACTTCCGGCACGATCGCATTCCCTTCTTCGTCCTTCGCGCCGGCAATCTCAATCGCCGTCAGCAGATTCTCCTTCGCATCCGAACGAAGCACACCCACCGGCAATTGACTACCTGTGAACACCACCGGTTTGCTCAGGTTCTCCAGCATGAACGAGAGCGCCGAGGCCGAATAGGACATCGTGTCCGTACCATGCAGGATAACAAAACCGTCGTACTCCTCGTAATGGTCGTAGACCATCCGCGCCATCTTCACCCAACAATCCGGGTTGATATCCGATGAGTCAATCAAGGGAGTGAAGGCCTCTATATCCACTTGCATTTCACCCGCAAAAAGCTCCGGCATGTAGGCCTTAAACGTCTCGATATCCGCCGGCACAAGCGCCTGTGTCTTCGCATCACGCACCATCGTAATGGTGCCGCCCGTTGAAATCAAAAGAACTTTACTCATGGTATTTTTCTTTTTTCCGCTGCAAAATTACGATTTTTTTTGCATATATGCAAATATTTTACTAAATTTGCAGCGATTTTTGGAAGAATGGCAGCACGAATACTGATCATAGACGGCGATATCACCCTCTCAACGGTGCTGAGCGATTACCTGGATAGTCGCGGCTACAAAGCACAGCGGGTGAGTGACGGCAAAGCGGGACTGGAGGCACTTGCCGCCGGTTCGTGGGATGCCGTGCTGATGGAGCTGCAGGGCGTCGGGATGAACGGATATGAGTTGATCAAAGATATCCGCCATCGGTTGCCGAACATTCCGCTGCTGGTAGTGACCACGCGCAGCGACCGCGAAGACCAGATGCGGGCGTTTCAACTCGGCGCAGACGACTACCAGATCAAGCCTTTTACGATGGACATACTCATCTGCCGCATCGAGGCTATCCTGCGCCGCGTACGGGCTTTCGAGGAGAAGAAACAGAAGATTTTCGACCTCAACGGACATTCCTTCGATTCGCTCCATCAGACCTTCGACGGCGCGCATATGTCGGCGCGGGAGAGTGACCTGCTCTTGATGCTCGCTCGCCACGAAGGAGAGGTAGTTGACCGGCATAAGATACTATCCTCCCTTTGGAAGGAAGACAATGCCTTTACCGCACGCTCCCTCGGCGTGTACATCAACCATTTGCGTAACTTCATCAAAGCGGCGCAATATGAGATCGTTGCTGTGCGGTACAAAGGGTATAAATTGATCAATCAGAAATCTTAAATCAACACATCTAAAATATGAAAATCATAGCCCCTTCCGTTCTGTCCGCGGATTTCGGACACTTGGCTCAAGACTTGGAGATGATCAACCGCAGTGAGGCGGATTGGTTACATATCGATGTCATGGACGGTACGTTTGTGCCGAATATATCCTTCGGTTTTCCGCTTATGGAACCGATGCGCAAGTACTGCAAGAAGCCGCTCGATGTGCACCTCATGATCGTTCATCCGGAGAAATACGTAGAGCGTTTCTGCGATGCCGGAGCATGGTCGGTAGGCTTCCATCTCGAGGCGGTCAACGACCCCATGCCGATCCTCGACCTCATCAAAGCCAAGGGTGTACGCACTTGCCTCACCATCAATCCCGACATCGATGTGAAACGTCTCGTGCCCTACCTCGACAAAGTCGATATGATCCTGTTGATGTCCGTCTTTGCGGGCTTCGGAGGACAGAAATTCATCCCCGAAACGATGGATAAAATCCGGTTCATCCGCGAGGAGATCGACTACCGCGGACTGAACACGCTCATCGAGATCGACGGAGGTGTCAACACCCAGAACGCCGCCGAACTGTTTGAGGCCGGCGCTGACGCACTCGTAGCCGGTTCTGCCGTCTTCAACGCCCCCGATCCCGAGGAAGCCATCCGAAAGATGAAACATTAACGGATGTTTAGTAGGATATTAGTAGGTGATTAGTAGGTGATTAGTAGGTGATTGATAGAATTAGAGCATATCCTATGGTACTATTGCTGCTACCCCTGGTGGCAGCAATTCTATTCTTTGTCACTCGCCCGCCGAAGTACGCGCCCAAGACCCCGCCAAACGCCCTCCAGCAGACACTCTACGGACGCCTGTCCGCAGCCGGTTTATCCGGCGATGAGTTGGCTACCGTCGGCGCATTGACGCTCGGTTACAAAGAGGATCTCGACAAAGATCTCAGACGTCATTTTCAGGCATCCGGCGCGGCACATGTACTGGCCGTCAGCGGACTGCACACGGGTATCATATACGCCCTTCTGATCGGCCTGCTCACGCTTGGAGGTCACTTCAAACCGATGCACGAGAACCGGTTCGGGCGATGCGCCATCAGCCTCATCATCATCGCCGCCATGTGGGGCTACGCATGGCTGACAGGCATGACGCCATCTGTCGTACGCGCCGTGCTGATGGTGACGATCTTCGAGGTCGGTCACATGGCGTACAAACGCAGTTTCAGCATCAATACAATCGCCGCAGCAGCCGTACTCATTCTGCTGGTCAAACCCACCGATCTATGGAGCGTCAGTTTTCAACTGAGTTTTGCCGCAACAGCAGCGATCGTCCTCTTCATGTCGGCATGGAGTCCGGCTGTCTCGTCCGCTCGCATCCCGCGTATCCTGCGCTACATCCTCGGCATCATCGTCGTCAGTATTGCCGCACAATTAGGCACACTCCCCATCACGATGTATTACTTCCATCAGGTGAGCACTTATTTCCTGCTGACAAACCTCCTTGTCCTACCTCTCGCGACTTTATTAGTACCCTGCGGCTTGGCGACAATCGCCTTGGGTGGCAGTACCGTCGGACTGATGGTTGGCAAGGTCACTTGGGCTCTTTCATGGGCGATGAACCATGCCGTCGAATGGATCGAATCCCTGCCCGGGAGTACCGTCAGCGCGCATGTAAACGGGAGGATGGTTTTCATTTTCTATGTCCTTTTGATACTATTTTACGCATTTATGCCTAAAAAAGCAAATTAAATTTGCGTAATTCGGAAATATTTTGTACTTTTGCGCCCGACTTTGATTTTTATATAAAATGAAAAAAATCTTTTCTTTCATAGCAAGTCTGTGCATCGCGCTTAGCGTGTACGCAGAAACAGAGTTCACGTTCACCTCGTCTGAGGACCTGAACCAGACGAAGGATGGCATCTCCTTGGTTATCGCCAAAGGTAGCGGCAGTAACGCTCCGCTTCTCACTACGGATTATGAGACGCATAAGCCGGAGATGCGTTTGTATCTCGGCAACACGATTACTATTTCGGGTGAGAACCTGACCAATATCCAAATGGTGTTCGCGAAGAGCAGCGCATCCAACAAAGAGTACACCGGCTTAAGTGCTAACACCGGCGAATTGGTTTCCGGAGGCGTAGCCATCGATAAAAACGACTGGAAAGTAGATAAATGGACCGGTAGCGCATCGAGCGTCGAATTTACCCTTACAGGGAAAGGTCAACGCCGTCTGCAACGTATCCTGATAGATGGCGACTCCATCACGTTCGATCCGGAGCCGGAATTGCCGACAGCAGAGGATCTGGATCCGTTATATACGTACGCAGAGCCGACGTTAGTTCACGTACCGGACACGCAAATCTTCAAGCAAGAGTTGGCGTTTATTGACAATAACATCCTCGTTCATTGTGACCTGGGTTCTATTGTAGAAGCCACCGATACCACCTTCGCATACTTCAACTGTAATGCCGAGCACACCATCACGTTCACGGCCACGCAGCCGATGAAAGGCGTGTCGATTGACGGTTACGTTCGTAAAGCTTTCAATGCCACTTGTGACCACGGCACTTTGCAGTTCCTGACGGATCCCGACTTCGAGATGGAGGGTTGGCCGGCATTGGTCATTCTGGACATCGACAACACCAGCGTGACACTCACCTGCCCGAAGCAGTTCCGTTGCTACGGTGCGCAGTTCTATTTCCAGGAGAACCCGGATCCCTTGTTCGAGGGTATCGAGCAAACGCAAAGCACTACCCCGGCAGCTAAAATGCTGCTGGACGGGCAGTTATACATCATCAAAAACGGTCGTACCTTTACGGTCAGCGGAGCAGAAGTTAAGTGAAGCGAATCACGCACATAGTACTTGTTTTGGCACTGGTCATCGGCTGGTGTAATGCCGTTTTAGCGCAGAACAAGAAACTGCCTGACGTCACCACGACCGAAGGTCGCGAGTTCTTTGTGACCTGGCTTCCTAACGGTGGTAGCGAACCCTCTTCTCCCGACTTGAGGTTATACTTGGTAGCCAGCTCCCGCAAAGCCAACACGATCGTGGTGGAGTATGCGAACGGAGCCATCCAGACCTTCAATGTGTCGGCCGGCGGTTCAACCACCATGCAGATCGATCCCCAGACCGTTTATTGGGATCCGGCGAAGGATGAAGAAGAGAAACCGCTCAGCAAAGGTGTGCGTGTCTATAGTTCCAACGACGAGCGTTTTACGCTTTACTCCATCAACCAGATGGGTACGGTCGGTACGTACAGCTTCGATGGAGCACATATCATTCCGGTGGAGGCTCTTGGAACGGAATACATGGTACAAACAACTGACGGCGATGCGATCGCTACGGAGTTTGTCATCATGACCACCAAGCCCGGTGTGACCAACGTCACGATGGAACTGAAGGTCAATAGTCGCCGTGGACAAACGCAGCAACTGAGTGTTCAGTTATATGGTTCCAAGCAAGTTTATATCGTGCGTTCCAAAGCGCCGAACCCCGATGATCCAAATGACCTCATCGACTTATCGGGTTCGACCATTTGTGCGGATCAACCGATCGCGGTATGGAGCGGAAACCAGTTTGCCGTTATCCCGAACCAGGACGGTATGAGTAATGACCATGCGTACGACCAGTTACTACCGCTCAAGAAATGGGGCAAGAGTTTCCTTGTACCGATGGTGGCGTATTACTCCAAACTGAACATGCTGCGTATCGTAGCTATGCAGGATAATACGACGGTCACCATCCGTCAGGGAGCCACCAACTCTTGGGTAGAGTCGATGAACTCCGGAGATATCTTCGCGCAACGTATGGTGCAGGCTGAGGTCAATCTGAATCCGCAGAACTTTTCGCGTTATATCACGTCGGACAAGCCTATTCAGGTATATCTGTATTCGGCCAGTGGTGGTGCCAACACTTGGTATGACGATGACGGTAACACCCGTACAACGAGCGACCCGTCCATGACCCTTATTCCGCCTTTGGAGTTCCTCACAGATACCACCATCTTCAGTACCTACAACGGAGGTGACGGTAACCTGGTGCACCAAGTGAACATATGGGCATTAACCTCGCAGATCAATAACATCCGCTTGGACGGCAATCCTATTCCATCCGGTACTTCAACCGCTACATGGAAGACGCTGCCAACGAACAATGCTTATTCGCAGATAGCGTACGACCTCACGGATGGTACCCACACGCTGACAGCGCCAACGAAGTGTTTCTCGGGTTACGCGTATGGCATCAATGACGGTCAGGCGTACCTCTACCCCATCGGATATGACTTCACTCCCAAGGAGGACTCCTTGTTCTTGAAGGGAGAAGCAGGTGATTATCCCGTGCATTGGTCCACATGGAAAAACAAAGCCATCAGCCCGACCGAAGGCGGATGGCATCTGGATAAAACGCTGTTAGACAACGACTCCTACCTGCTCGACTCGATCTTCGTCTGCGACAGTACCGAACTCACGTTCCCCATCAAGACCTACGAGGCTTGGTATAAGGTAATCTGGGAGATCAAGGGCTCGATCCAAGGTATGGGATATTTCACCCCCGTAGAGCAGTTGGCAACGGCGGTATCACGTCCCGAACTAACTCATCTGTTCCACTTGCTGCCCAGCGAGCAGAACCGTGAGCCATATGAGGACTTCGAGGTACGCGGCATCCTGATCCGCAAGCCGATCATCTGTGATATCCCCGAAGACAAATGGGAGCGCGACACATTCAACACCATCGTCCATGTGCTGCGTCAGTATAATGACACCACGTGGAAAGCCATCTGCGACGGCGAGACGTATCAGTTCTTCAAGGATACTGCGGATGGCGGTGGGTTCTACACCACCACCTTCAATAACGCGGTGCACGATCCGGACCACGGTCAGTATCAGTACCATTTAGGCGCCAACACCATCACGCGTCATTACATCTCCAGCGGCGGTTGTGACTCGCTCAGTACGCTCAAACTCTTTGTTTGCTCGCCCAGCTTCGAGCATCGGGATACCGTGATTTGCGAAGATGGCATGACCGGTCTGGACTTTGGTCAGTTCTTTACGAAATACAACAGAACGAGAAACTGGCCGCTCGGAGAAAACACACTCTATGACACCATACGCGCCAAGGATTGTATGCGTTCGCCGGAATGGCAGGAGTTCCAAAAACACTGCCCGACCTTCAACGGATGCGACTCCGTGCTCGAATTGCATCTGGATATCAAGCAAGTTGTTCGCAACAACGATGTAGCTAACATCTGTATGTCGCAATTGGAGGGCATGGGAGGTGAGTATGTATGGAGAGAGCAAATAAGCGGTCGTGAACTCGGCAGATTCAATCCGGACACGATGACGCTGGATTCGCAGTATATCATCCGCAAATACTTCAAGTACATCGAGTGTACCGATTGTCCTCATGGCGGTTGTGACAGTGTGCGTAACGTCTTGCGACTGATGTTCGTCAGCGATGCCGGACAAGCCCACACCTTCCATATATGTCAAGGCAAGGACACTACCTATCGTAACCAGACGAACCGAGCTGCCTACGTGTATTTTACCACCGAAGGCAAGATCTGTAACAAACCGTACACCACCGATCTGGAGGTGAAGATCATGGACGGTTCTACCCTTTTGTGTAGTTTCACCGATGTCGTCACCTTCATTGTGGACACGGTCTACAAAGACCAGATGACGTACGACACCGTTTGTATCGATCCGGAATTAGTGGCGCAGAACAAGCAGTACTACGAATGGATTAACCATCCTAAGTTCGACTCGATAGCCATCAAAGGTCCGGGTCTGTTCACTTACTACGATACGATTCCTACCTACGACTGTCATTGCGACTCTATCTGCGTACTCAAGTTACGCGTCGGAAGTCCGCAGACCACTCCCACCGTCAAAGTGATGTGCGACGATGAGGCTTTCACGTGGCAGGACACCCTTTTCTACGGTATCAACTACAAAGGTACTATCCCTGCCAAGAGCAAACAGATCACCGAGCATATCTACACCTCCAATCGGCATATGTCCACGCAGTACGGTTGTGACTCCTTGTTAACCTTCCGTCTGACCATCTGGCCGACCTACGTGGCAGAACGCAAAGACACCTTCGTCTGTGCCAACGAGCCCTATGATTTTTACGGCACAATATACAACGTTCCCGGAGCTCCTGAAGTATGGACACCGGGGAACACCTATCCGCTGGAGATCCATGACGAGTCCATCCATAAATGCGATAGTGCCGTACTGCATTACGTGACGGTCTATCCGGTATATCTGGACGAGCACGAACTCAACGATACCGTTTGTAAGCAACCGGGTGCTGAGTACGACTGGATAGGTCACCCGGATTGGACAGGCAGTCTGTCCCTGAATGACGCAGGTACGTATGAGATCGTTGATTACATGCATACGGACAAGGGGTGCGACTCGATCGTAAAAAAGACCGTGGTTATCCTGCCGAGTTACGATTTGAAGTTCGATACGCTGATATCAAATGAGGATACAATACACTGGGAAGGACGTATCTACGCCGGTGAGAAGGCTGAATTTGACAACCCCGACGGCAAACCCGTCATCCCCGCAACAGGCGTGATGGTCATTACGGACTCGCTCTATACCGATTCGATCGGAAACTACTCCTGCGACTCGGTGCGTACCTTGACCCTCGCCATCGGACAGATATTCCGCGATACAGCATACGATGCTACCTGCGCTAACTGCGCATACGACTGGATCATCACCAGCCCGATAACAGGGCTGGACACCACGATCCGCATCGACGACCTCCCGGCGGCGTATGACACGCGTATATACTACGACAGCCTCAAGACAGCGTTGGGCTATGACTCGATCTACGTACTCTACCTCACCGCCTACCCGACCTACGAATACACGGACGAGGGAGAAATTTGTCAGGGACAAACATTCGATTGGATCGGGCATTTCCATGTGCCTACCACCTCACACGGCATCATGACTTTGGTGGACTCCATAAAGACCGACACCATCTACACCAACCCCAAGACAGGTGAGGTCAAGCAGATGCGATGCGACAGTGTATGGACCCTGACCCTCACGGTCCATCCCACCTATAATGACCGCTATGTCGAGCTGACCGATCCCCGCAGTATGGCGTCTAACGACACTATCTCGCATTTCGTCAGTCCGCATACGCTCTTCGTGGGTTATGACTTCGACTTCGCAGCCGCCGGCATAACCCCGGCCGAGTTGGAGCAGCAGTACGAACGCGTGGTCTATATACCCGCTTCGGACGGTTTGATGCACCGCGACTCGGTAGTCGGCACGTCCATCTACAACTGCGACTCTGTCCATTATGTCAATATCGCCATCTGTGAGGTGAAGTTCACTCAGATCGTGGATTCTATCGGCGATAATGACAGTATATGGTTCTTCGGAGGCGAGACCACCGGACGCCGGCACACGCTGCCACTCGTTACCTCGGAGAAATTCCATTATTACGATGACGGTACGCCGGTCGATTACTCGGTGGCTACCGGTCGTACGGTGCGCGAGTACCTGTTCATCGACACCCTGCTCACCGCCAACGGCTGCGACTCGATCGTCCACGACAGCGTGTTCGTCTTCCCGACCTACCGCTTCACGTTTGATACGGCTGTTTGTTCCAACAAAGCCTACTACTGGGAAGGACACGGCACGACCAAATACAACGAGATGGGCACCGGTATCTATTACGATTCCATCAACTACACCGTCGGAACGAATGTCTTCGACTCCGTCTATGTACTCGATCTGATCGTAATGCCGTCCGGTTACTGGGAGTACGATACAACCCTCTGTATGAACGACACCGTCATCTGGCATTATAAACCGGTATTCTATCGTCCGGGCGGCTTGCAATATGTGGAGGCGATATACCAAGACGCGTCTTCACCTTGCGGTGAGGTACACCATATGAATCTGACCTTCATGCCGTTCTACGGCTCTCAGCTTGTGGAGTACGACACTATCTGTCAGTTCGATCCGTTCGGATGGGTAAGCCCGGGCGAGACCAAGGAGCACACAGAGGCGCTGTACGACGGTGCGGGCAATAAGATCGATTTCATTCCGACAGACGTGACCGGAGACTTCATCTATTACGATAGTCTTCGCACCAAGTCCTGCGGTTGTGACTCCGTCTACACGCTCTATCTGCATATTGCCCCGACCCACCGCTTCGTCACGGAACAGACGATCTGTACCGGCGATGACTTCGAATGGATCGTCAAAGACAAAGAGGGCAACGACTCGATCATCCATTATCAGTCGGATATAACGACGCATATCTTCGACACGATCGCCGGCAGAACGGCTGCGGGCTGCGACTCGAGTTATTACCTGCATGTCTTTGTCGATCAACCCTATGCGATCTATATCGACACGATGCTCTGCGCCGCTGATGAACACTTCACGTGGAACGGCAAGAGTTATGACGACCAGATAGCAGCATCCGCTACGTGGCTTAAACCGCAGGAGTATTTCGATACGATCTTCGAGCATACCACTCGCGGTAACTGCGACTCGACGATGTACCTGCACCTGACGATTGCCCCGAGTGGTGACTCGATCTGGACGGATTCGATGTGTATCGGCGAGACCTATATGCTCTTCGAGCAAAAACTCACACAGGCCGGTTACTACGAACTCAAACACGATAACTACTGGGGTTGCGAGACCAACTATAAGTTGACGCTCGAGAACATCCCGGCTACCGTCTTCCATCTAACGGTAGAGCCCGTATGCTTCGATGAAGAAGGAATAGCGACCAACTATATCCTCCGCTATACCTACGAGGGTGAGCATGCACCTGTATCCTATAGCCTCAAGTACGACTCCTTAGCCCGTGCGATCGGCTTCGAGGATGAAGAAGACATCCCGCTCAACGGCGCACAGATACTGTCGCTGCCGGTACCGAACGTAGCGCCGAAGTCTTATCCGAGACCGGGTTACTACGATGCCGTCATCGCCTTTAAGAACGAGGTCTGCCTGTCTGACAGCCTCATGCGCTATCCGTTCAAGATGGAGATGCGCTACCCGTCGTGGATCATGGAGCAGCGCCATAACGATGTCATCGCCCTGCTCAACGAGCGTTATAACGGCGGCGGTTACACCTGGTCGGCTTACCAATGGTACATGAACGACGAACGCATGGAAGGTCAGACCAAACCTTACCTCCATGTGCCGACAGGCCTCACGCCGGATGCGGAATACAGCGTTGCCCTGACGCGTACCGATGATAATGTCACCGTACGTACCTGCCCGATCATCGCCACCTACAAGGTCGATGCCATCGTGCCCACCATGGGTTATCTGGCTGTTACTCCGACCTGCGTCGTGACCGGACATCCGTTCGTCAATATCCTCTCCCGTCATGACGGAACCTACCGCGTCACAACCGACGACGGACAGCATGTGAGCGACGGTACCTTCCGTGCCGAAGTGACGGAGATTCGTCTGCCCGAGGCCGAAGGACTGTACATCGTACAGCTCTGGTCGAATGACACACCCGAAGAACCCTATAGAGCTATCAAAGTACTAGTAAGTAAACAATGTCCAAACTGCGATACATCATCGTTCTGAGTCTTTGCCTCTTGTTCCTTGTTCCGACACAGGCACAGAGACGTTACTCGGCTTCTGAGCAGCACGAGTACGAGCTGAGCAAAGCGAAGGGCTTCTCCACCAAAGACGTGGAGAACCAGACCGATGTGCTCTGGGGTCTGCATGCTTCGCAGTATTCCGGCTCGCACCACCTCATCGGATTCTCCGTAGAGGGCAGTTGGACATCGCTCGTCACTTCGATGCCGAAAGTATCAGCTACCCCGGGTGGTTATGGGATCGGGTTCCATCTGCTCTATGAGTACCAATACAGCGGTTTCCTGCTGCAGACGGGTCTCGGTGTGACCTATCAGTATGCCATTAACTCGCTCGCTGACACGGCGATGTACCGTTATAACATGCCCGACCAATGGAGCGGAGTCGATGGCGCTACCTATACCCTCAAGCATACCTTCGCCGAACGACAAGACCGGGCACAGAACCTCTACGGACAGATTCCGCTCTATGCGGGATGTTATATCTTCGGTGCACGCGGTATCGGATATTTCCTCGGCGGTTTCCATGCGAACTATGCCTTCTGGGGCAGCACGCGACAGAACATGACCGGTTCGACCTCCGGCCTCTACGAGCGCTATGTCGGCATCTGGGAAGAGATGGACAACCACGGCTTCCGAAAGGACGTACCGATCGAGCGGAAAGGTGAGCGACTCAAGCTCAGCTTCGATATCATGGCGCACCTCGAGATGGGTTATGAGTACAACACCCGTCAGGGAGCCAAGGACTACCGCGTACGACCCAGCGAGCGTCTCGACGGACGTATCCGCTTCGGTGCGTTCATCGACTTCGGTATGCTCAATATATGCCCCAACACGAAGAACGTCCTATACGACATCCCCGAAGCAACGGTCTATGACTTCCCCACCTATCAGATGGCGCATGTCTTCTCCACCGAGGATGCCAAGAAATTCTGGACACGTAACCTCTTCGTCGGCGTACGGGTCACTTTCCTCTTCGGCTTCCAACCGAAAGAACACTGTATCCTCTGCGACCCATGGAGGCATTAACTCTCACTGAATTATGTCTGCTTATCGGCGAGACGCTGGACGACCGTCTGGCGCCCTCTTATTGGGTGCAGGCGGAGATCAGCAGCCTCAGCCTCAAAGGCGGACATATGTACCTCGAACTTATAGACGGCAAGACAGCCAAGATGCGTGCCACCTGCTGGTCGGGTACGCAGGAGATGCTCAATGCCTATTTCGAGTCCGAGACCGGACAACAGCTCCAAGCCGGCATGAAAGTACTCATCGAGACGGAGGTGCAGTTCCATCCCGTTTACGGACTCAGCCTGTCCATCGTCGGTATCGATCCCGCTTATACGCTCGGCGACATCGCCCAACAGCGACAGCGCACCATTCAACAACTGGAGAAAGACGGACTCATCGATGCCCAACAACTCCTACCGCTCCCCACCCTCATCCGCCGCATCGCCGTCATCTCGTCCTCCAACGCCGCCGGCTACGAGGACTTCAAGCATCAGTTGGATACCAGCCACTACCGCTTTGAGACACAGCTCTTCGGAGCCACCATGCAAGGAGAAGGAGCCGCCAAGTCTATCATCGCGGCATTGGAAGAAATAGCGGGCTTTGATTGCGTTGTAATCATTAGAGGCGGCGGAGCGACGACTGATTTGAGTTGCTTCGACAACTACGAGCTCTGCGCCGTCTGTGCGCAGTTCGATCTGCCTATCCTCACCGGTATCGGTCATACGCGCGATGTGTCCGTGCTCGATCTGGTGGCGCATCAAGCCCTGAAGACCCCTACCGCTGTGGCCGAGTGGCTTATCCACCGCATGGACGATCAGATGGCGCGTATCAACGATCTGCTCATGCGACTTCAACGCACCGCCGAGCGGCAGATCCTCATCCGGCGTCATCGCATCGAACTGCTCCAACAACGACTCGCCGCCTGTAACCCCGAGCGCATCTATCGCATGGGATACAGCCTCCTCACCAAGAACGGACAGATCATCCGCTCCGTCCATGATCTCCATCCCGGCGACATCGTCACCACCCATCTATCCGACGGTTCCATTAATTCTACAATAACCGATAACCATTAACCTATAACCATTACCATGATACTCGCCAAAGAACAACGACTTGCCGCCGCTATACTTTTCGGTATAGCCCTCATCGCATGGTTCGTTGTGGCAATCCATCCGGAGCGTCAGCCTCAAGAGCAGCCGAAGCCCACTAAGAAATCATGGGCAGAACGCAAGGACTCTATCCGTTTGGCAGACTCGCTGCGCTATGTGCAGTGGAAAGAAGAACGGGAAGCACGCTATGACTCCTTCCGTCTCGCCGACTCCATGCGCCACGAAGCATGGAAGATAGAGCGCCAAGCCCGATGGGACTCCATGCGCATCGCCGATTCCCTCTGGCGCGACTCCGTTGGTATCCCGTTCATCCCGCGCGTCAAGAAAGACACCGTCCTTGACCTGAATCATTGCGACACAACCGAACTACAATACATCCGCGGCATCGGGCATTTCACCGCCGTGCAGATTCTCCGTTACCGCGAGCGTTTGGGTGGTTTCTACAGCCCGCAGCAACTAACCGATGAAGTGTTTGGAAAACTCATTCTGGATACGCTGCTATACCACTTTATCGTTGACACAGCAGCAATCCAACGGATACCAGTCAACAGCTGCTCCATTGAACGCCTACAACGCCATCCGTATATCCGATATGAACAAGCGAAGGCTATTTATAATCTTCGCCGCAAACAGACTCGACTTAACTTCCTCAACGACCTTCGTTCCCTACCCGAACTAACCGCCGAGGACCTTCTCCGCCTCGCTCCGTATCTGAGTTTTGAGTAAAAGTTTCTTCTTTACTTCTGTTCGGCTCGCGGTGTTGTATGTTTCAAATATTTTTATTACCTTTGCAGTCGATTTAACATCAAGGTGTGGAATAAGGCCGGTCGCGGTTTAGGGTATAACCCTGTCGCCTACGTTTTGCCCCCACACATTTTACATCTAAAACTGGATAGTTCGTTGGGCTATATGAGACCCCGTATGTGCAATGATAGTACACAGATGTATAAAGATGTTAAACCATAAAAATAATTATCATTATGCGTTACATTGGAATTGATGTCAGTAAGGCTACCTTCATGGTAGCGTATCCTTTAGCCAAAGAGGGTTATAGGACACGTGAGTACAAAAACACCACGAAAGGTATTCACGAGTTTATTCGGACGTTGGATGCCGATGATCATTGTGTAATGGAGGCTACTGGTTATTATGGCTATCTGTTGTTGTATTTACTTAACCAAGCCAACATCACTACTAGTATGGAAAATGCGCTCAAGGTGAAAAACTTTGCTCGTACTATGTTATCCGTCACTAAGACAGATAAGGCAGATGCGCAGTTATTGTCGCTCTATGGTGAAAGGATGAGACCCGATCCTTTCGTAATGCCTTCTGATTCCATTCTTCTGCTTAAGCAGAAACGAGCCGCGATGAGACAATTCCAGAAACAACTAACAGCTACCGTTAACTTTAAAACATCTTTAGAAGCGCTTCCCAAAAGGGATGCTGCCACTTTCAAATCTATTGATAAGATTATTGAGACTTTAGAAAAACAAATTCATAAAATTGCAGAGGAATTGGTCGTGCTAGCGCAAAAGGAATTTAATCGCCAAATGCAAAAACTCACTTCTGTTAAAGGAGTTGGAGCAAGTCTTGCTGCAGCTCTTATTATCACTACCGGTGGTTTTACCTATTTTGATAATGCAAAGCAAGTTTCTCGCTATCTTGGTATTTGTCCTACATATCAACAGTCAGGCTCCTCTATCAATCGGAAAGGTCACATTAATCGAAATGGTGATTCACACTTGCGATCTCAATTATATGTCGCAGCTTGGGGGATGAGTCAGCATAATGCAGAGTGCAGAAAACTCTACGAAAGGATGAAGGAAAAAGGCAAATCAGGGAAACTAATTATGATTGCTGTTGCAAACAAGGTTATTAGACAATGTTTTGCAGTAGTCAAGAACGACACCGATTATATTGATGGCTTCGTGTCTCAAAAGCCCAATCCTGCCATTTTGAGCTAAAAATACTCTTTTTTATCATTTTTTTAACATAGTTCGTAGGCGGAGATCACTTATCGCGCTTCGCCGTCCGCTCTTTACATGCGGACGATTCGCCCTCGCGTCCGTCATTTTCTCTTGTATCCGTCCAATCTTGGCGGATAGAAAATGCCGCCCCGCCCGCTTCGTGCTCAATGCGAGTGTAGCGCCATGCGTGAGCGAGGCTTCGTCAATTACGCGGGATACTATCCCGCATGTAGATTCTTCTTTTGTCTGTTAGTAGGGGATATTATCCCCTTTTCTATGTTTATTCTTGCCGGATATTATCCGCCGTCCTTTGTCCATTAGCCTGGCATTGAATGCTGGTTTAGTACGTCCCCTTTAAGGAGCGTGAGCTCCGCCCCGCTCGCAA
>JAEEGH010001591.1_pt1 | contig 64565 bp, 20 predicted proteins | sample 9134181 | NCBI WGS metagenome assembly JAEEGH01 (sample SAMN16246544, study PRJNA631951) | gut metagenome | biome: gut microbiome; feature: rumen; material: DP-attached | host: Bos | place: Iran: Karaj | collected 2018-10
TTCCGCTGTGCTCACTGCGTTCGCTTGCGGAATGGTGGACACGCATTGATGTAAAAGAAAACAAGAAGGGAAGATGGTGGTAGTTTGCCATGTAGCACTGTGGGTTGGCGACGCCGACATGCGGTGCAGAAGCGGTGTGAATGGCCAGCCTCCTACAGCGGCGTGCGAAAGCGCGTAAGCGTCCAGTTTACTTTTGCCGCCGCTGTCAGAGGGTGGACAGAGCGGGTGGCATTCATGTCGGCTTGATCTTTTGGTTCCTTTTCCATCAAGGGAAAAGGAACGGAAAAAAACGCAAGTAATTCGCAAAAGCGGTATTAAGGTAAAAATTTCCAGATGGAAATTTTTGATGTGTTTATATTGGAGGGCGGTCACTTGAGATTCCGCTGTGCTCACTGCGTTCGCTTGCGGAATGGTGGACTCGCATTGATGTAAAAGAAAACAAGAAGGGAAGATGGTGGTAGTTTGCCATGTAGCACTGTGGGTTGGCGACGCCGACATGTGGTGCAGAAGCGGTGTGAATGGCCAGCCTCCTACAGCGGCGTGCGAAAGCGCGTAAGCGTCCAGTTTACTTTTGCTGCCGCTGTAGGAGGGTGGACAGAGCGGGTGGCATTCATGTCGGCTTGATCTTTTGGTTCCTTTTCCATCAAGGGAAAAGGAACGGAAAAAAACTTTTTGATCACTTTTTAATCATGCATAAAATGATGAAAATTTCAATTCATTTGTGTTAAATATATTTGTATTTTTGCAAAGTTATTTTGTAATTATGTAAATTAAAATCTTTAACAATCGAATTATGAAAAGTGATAATCTAAACATCAACTTGCTGACCGACTTCGGTTTCAAGCGCTTCTTCGGCACCGAGCCTTACAAGAAGAATCTCATCAATTTCCTTAACGCTCTCGTTCCGCCTTATATAGGCCGTGTCGAAGATGTGACCTTCCTTCCCACGGAGCAACTTGGGAACAGTGACACCAACAAACGACTTGTTTTCGATGTGCTTTGTGCCAGTCAGAACGAAGACCACATCATTGTGGAGATGCAGAAGGCAAGTCAGGAATTTTTCAAGGACAGAATTATCGCCTACTCCTCACGACACATCAGCGAGGCCTTGGAGGTTGGCGATAGAAGGTACAGCTTTCCGACAGTTCTCACCATTGTGTTGGTGGATTTCGAGATTCCGGAACTGAAAGGCTCGGACAAATTCATACAGCACGTCATGCTAAAAGATGACGAAAACAAAAAATTTTCCGACAAAATGTCCTTTCTTTTGATAGATTTGACTAAATTTGCAGCCGAAATAGATTTCGGTCAGCTCACCAACGAGGTACAGAAATGGTGCTATGTCATCAAGAACATGTGGAGGCTGAAAGAGGGTGACATACCCATAGAGGAGACTGTATTCAGGGAACTGTACGAGAATTGCAAAATATCAAAACTGAACGCCATGGAAAAACAAGAGTATGAGAAAAGCGTATTGGAATACGAGGACGTGAAAGACGCAATGGAATACCACCATCGGATGGGATTTGCAGAAGGAATGGAGAAAGGAATAGAGAAAGGAATAGAGAAAGGAATGGAAAAAGGAATGGAAAAAGGGAAAGAAATCGGGAAAGAAGAAACCATACGCCAGATAATTGCAAAGATGCTGGAAAACGGCCTTCCCTTAACAACAATAGTAAAGCTCACCGGCCTTAGCGAGGCGGAAGTACTCGAAGCCAGCGGGGAAGTTGACAGTTGACAATTGAGAATTGATAGTTGAGAATTTAAAATTCAGAATTCAGAACTCAAAGTTTATAGGCTATTTCTGTGTGACCAGGAGATAGCCCTGACGCATTGTGCAATGGCTACGCCGAAGTTACGGGAAGCATCGGAGATCCCGCTGCACTCACTGCGTTCACATGCGCTTTTCTCCACACTTTTCCCTTCTATATAACAAGAACATTTTTTGTTCTGTTATTTCACATGTCCGTTTGAATATTTCAATGAAAACTTGATGGAAAAGTGTGCAAAAGATCAAGCCGACTTTTTAATCCCCTTTCTTTTGCAGCCACAAAAGAAAGGGGCAAAGAAAAGTGGCTTTGCCGCAAGCGAATATGCTCGCTGAAAAACGGTCGTCTGTAGCCTAAAAAGCCGAAACTCGCTTGCTAAAGCAAGCTCAAACAGTCGGCTTTTTAGCTCTCCATACTCCGCGTTTTTCTACGCAAGCAATTCGCAAAAGCGGTATTAAGGTAAAAATTTCCATTCGGAAATTTTTGATGTGTTTATATTGGAGGGCGGTCACTTGAGATTCCGCTGTGCTCACTGCGTTCGCTTGCGGAATGGTGGACACGCATTGATGTAAAAGAAAACAAGAAGGGAAGATGGTGGTAGTTTGCCATGTAGCACTGTGGGTTGGCGACGCCGACATGCGGTGCGGAAGCGGTGTGAATGGACGTCCTCCTAAAGCTGCGTGCAAAAGCGCGTAAGCGTCCAGTTTACTTTTGCCGCAGCTGTTGGAGGGCGGGCAGAGCGGGTGGCATTCATGTCGGCTTGATTTTTTGGATACTTTTTTATCAAGAAAAAAGTATCGGAAAAGACTTTGTGGCAGCAAAAGAAAACTGCGGTAAGCGAGCAAAGAGAGAGCTTGCTTGCTCTTTCGAGCGATAGCAGTTTATCAAAAGAGGAATAAAAAAGAAAAATTTCATGCGGTAGCCGTACCTTTTCCTCCCAAAAATTCCCATCTTTTTCACATAAACATCTTTTAACATTCTTATCTTTCGTTCAATCAGTTGATTAAAAATACTATTTGTTGATTGTTGATGCAATATATTTCTTAATTTTGCACGCTATAATATTAATGTTTAAATTAATAAAAATCTGCACAAGAAAAACACAACGCAAATTTGAGAAAAATAACAACAAAAATAACGATATGAAACAAGTTTATTCACTCAAAACTGACAGAAAGGGATTGTTTAACTCCCAACTCTCAAAATGGTTTATCAATTGCTTCTTGCTCATCGCAATCATGCTCGGAATGGGAAATGTGTGGGGACAAAGTACGAAATTGGTGACTAGTAGCAGTTCAAGTTACAATACTAAATCTCAGCTTAGTGGAGACAATACTGGTAAAACCCATGTGAAGATTACGAAAATTGAATGCTGGGGAGGTGGTGGAGCTGGTGGACGTGGAAAGTCTGACTTCGGTCATAATTATGGTGGCTCAGGTGGTGGTGGTGGTGAATATTATGGAGTAAAAGATGATAATAACGTTATTCCAATTGATGTTACTCTAAACATTTCTATAGGAACAGGAGGAACAGGAAAAAGTGGAGATGGTGAGACGGGCGGAGCTGGTGGTTCAACTGAAGTAAAAAATAATTCCACCTCTTATGTGTTAGCTAAAGGTGGTTCCGGTGGAGGATGTGGAGCTGGCACGGGAGGTTCTGGGGGAACAGGCGGATCGAAACATGCTAATTTAACTAAAATAAATAACTATTCCGGAGGCAAGGGCGGTAATGGGGTATCAAGATCTAACTTTGGAGTTGCGTATTGTGGTGCAGGAGGTGCTGGCGCAGGTTCTGGAGTCTCTGGCGTTGATGGAGATGATGCTACAAATAGCAGAGATGGCCATTCGACAAAAGTAACAAATGAGCACGGAAGTCATGATTCAAATCCTGGAGGAACTAATACTGAAGGAAATGGAGAAGGACGATCTGGTTCAAGAGATGGGGACCCGCAGCCAAATGGATTTCCCTTTGGTGGTGGTGGTGGTGGTGTAAAGTATAATACGTCAGGAGATGGTGGTGCTGGTGGTGTTCGTCTCACATACGTCACATTTAATGCAGGAGCAATTGCGAGTTCTTCACAAACAATATGCGTTGGAGGAACTGCCAATAAAATTGTCAGTACTACGGATGCAAGTTCTTCAACAGGTGGAGCTGGTACCATATCCTATAAGTGGTATGTTAAAATAGGTAGTGGTAACTATACTGAAATTAGTGGTGTAACGGGTAATGAATATAAACCAGGTACCGCATACACGGGAACGGCTGGTACCTACAAGTTCAAACGTAAAGCCATATCTACAAATTATTTTACAAGCGGGTATGATTCTGATAATGAATATACGCTTGTGGTGAACGCATATCCTACACTGACAGTTTCCCCGACCAGTCAGACAGTTTGTTCAGGTGTGGCCATCAGTACTATTAATATTCAATCTGATGGAACAATAACAACATCCACACTTCCAAACAATTTGTTATACGCAAGTAATAATATATCTGGTTACATAACGAATAATACCAACAGTTCTAGTGGGTATACGGTTACTATTACCGCAACAAAGAATAATTGTACGAAAACAGCAAGCAGTGAAGTTACAGTGCTTCCTGCATTTACTGCGGGTAGCATAACCAATACATCTACACCCGTAAGTATTTGTAAAGGTGATGATGTGTCGCCGATAGTCAGTGTTGCCAATGCTTCTGGTGGTAATGGAAGCATTAGTTATAAGTGGTATGTAAAAGTGAATGGTGGCACGGAAACTGAAATTTCCGGTGCAACATCCAATACGTTTACACCTACGGATTATAAGAATACTCCAGGTACTTATGTGTTTACCCGAAAGGCCATGGATACGAAGTGCAATACAACACTCACCCAATCAAGTGGAACCTATACCCTCGTGGTAAAACCCTTGCCTACATTAACTATTGCTAATAATAAAACACAGGAGTTGTGCCTTGGAGATCCGCTGTATCCCATTCAACTTACCCCCACCAACTACGTTAGTCCGTTAACACCTACTAACTTTCCAAGCGGTTTGAGTATCAACAGCAGCAACCAGATTGTGGGTACGCCTACAGAAACTGGAGTTTTTGACTATACCGTGGAGGCTTCCAATGGCTGTACACCGGCAAGTGTTGGTGGCAAGATAACCATTTATGACTTGCCAACCTTGTCGCTCCAAAATGGCAGTGGCAGTCTTACGCAGTCACCCTGTGCGGGCATTGCTATTGATGACATTACATTTTCGTATGCTAATGCCGACATTGAATTAGTGGGCACGCTGCCCTCGGGTATTTCCTTCAACGGCAACAAGATCAGCGGTTCTTCCACTGTGGCGGGAACTTATCCTTACACCGTGAGAACGGTGAACAGTCATGGTTGTGACAATGTTGAACTCTCTGGAACGATTACCATTCACCCAAGGCCAGTGATCAATACTGTCACTCCTCACGATATTTCTTGTAATACCAGCACAGATGGCCCGGCGAACTCGCATAGCGACGGTAGTATCACCATTACTGCATCCAACGGTACATACAACGATGCCACAACACCGCTAACGGGCAACCTGACATATTATTGTGGTACTCAGACGACATCACAGCCTGCAGGTACCTATACATTTACAGGTCTTAGTCCTATTTCCTACACGGTGAAAGTGGAGGATCAGAATGGATGTTTATCCCAAGAACAGCAGGTTACAGTTGGCCAGCCAGGTCAGTTGGTGTTGACGGTTAATCCAGAAGGTGCCAACTGCAACCAGTTGGGACGCATTGAGACCTCATGGACTGGTGGTACCGCACCTTTTGTTCTAAACTGGTCGTCAACCACCTCGTCTGGGAATAGCGGTGAACAAAATGCCAGTCCATATTCCATCACAAGCCTTCTTCCACAGATTTATAACGTTTTGATTACTGACCATAACAACTGTACTCATTCCGTAGGGAATATTTTATTGACTCAGACTTCGGAGGATATTCATATCAACAACATGAACTACGGCCCAGTGTGCATAGGTTCCGATTTTCATGTAGTCCCTCAGGATGGAGTTAATGGAGATGTGCCTGATGGTGTGCGCTATACTTGGAATGTGCCCTCCATGCCCGCTGGAGTGACGGGTGCCACGGCAGGAGACCATGAAACCGACATTCACGGTGTTTTGAATAATACCAGTGGAACACAACAAACGGTTGTTTATCACGTTACCCCAACAAAAGGATTGATGTGTTTTGGCCAGGAGTTTACTGTTACCGTAACGGTAGGAACAAGCACTTGTGCTCCTGTCAATATTACGCTGGCAGAAGTGGCAAATCAGTGTCCGGGCAATACAGTGGTATTGACTGCTACGTTGCAGAACCAGTCTGCCCCGTATCAGTTGGTTTGGAATTTGCCAGGCAATATTGACAGCACACATACTGGACTAACGGGAACGGTTGATAGTGTACACTTTACCATTCCGTCGGGTGTGTGTGCCACTAATTACACTTATGCTATAACCTATACTGATAATGACAACAATACCAAGACCGCAGTGGGTACTATTCCTGTAATCGTGGGTGATTGGGATGTGCCGACAGCAGGTACATCAAACGTTGCTTGTGTTAAAGATACTACTCGACCCACAGCAAGCACTATTCAGGATGGTTGTGGCAGAGACATTGTTCCCACGTACGTCGGGGTGACATGCAATCCCAACCCTTTGGTGTGCAGTGGAACGGCCACTTATACCTTCAGCTACAAGGATTGCAACAATACCGTTAAATATTGGACACATACGGTGACGGTGACAGGGGAGACCACTCCGCCTGTAATTGCTAATGACGCCATCAGTTCTATTGACGCTACTAAAGGCAACAACGAGTGTCGTTTCTATGTGCCAGACATCGTATCAGAATTTGACGGGAAAGTGAGCGATGCATGTACCACTAATCCTGCCGATTTGAGCGTAACGCAGTCTATGCCAGTGGGTATGGAGATTTCTGGGACAACTTACGTGGTAGTCACGGTAGCCGACAAGTGTGGAAATACCGCCACAAAGACGGTGACGGTAACAGTTCCTGACAAGCCTGCAGTGCCTACGCTTACACACACCGATGTGCTGTGTAAAGGTGGAAACACAGGTACGGCCACAGTGAGTAATCCGGTTAATGGATACACATACGGATGGAGCAATGGACAAAGCAGTACTTGGGCGACCGGCCAGGAGAATCCCAAGGCTACGGGATTGTCAGCCGCTACATATACAATTACCGTTACTGATGGTAACCATTGTTCAGTCAGTACTAATGTTACGATTGGCGAACCTACCAAGTTGGTGGTTAACGCCAATACCACAGCACACAATGCCCAGATTTGTGCGGGTGAGAAGACCAATGTTTATTGCAATGCGTATGGAGGCACGCCTGCATACAGTTATGCATGGAATACGGGTGTCAGCGGAGGTAACTCCATGGGTGAGGTTGAGCCGGCTGCCACCACCGACTATATTATTACGGTAACCGATGACAACGGTTGCGAGGCCAAAGATACCGTAAAGGTCACCGTCAACCCGCTGCCTGCAGTCAGCATAGCTCCCGTCAATCCTATTTGCGAGAACACTACTGCCACGCTCACTGCCACAGTTTCAAATATGAGTGATGTGAGTTATCAGTGGAGTGGAAGTTCTTCTACTATCAACACTGCCGAGGTCTCTAATGCTGGCACTTACACGGTGTATGTGACAAACAACACTACCAACTGTTCTAACACCGCTACTGCGACGGTTACTGTTTATCACCCATATATCAGTTTGCAGGATTTGGAAGATCTCACCATCTGTACTAACGGTAATATCAGTATCACCGCACATCCGACCAATTACAACAGTGAAGGGACCACTACCTATCAATGGTATAGTGTTGTTGGTAATGTAGAAACACCTGTTACCGAAGGAGTCAACGAAAACGCCCTAAGTCGTAGTGGAGTTACTGAAAGCATTCATTATCGTGTGGTGGCTACCAACACAATAGGTACGGGAGCAAATACCTGTACAGCTACCGATACTAAGGATGTCACAGTGACGGTACTGAATCCTACAGTGACGATTCCGACTTTAGTGGACGGAACCAATACCACTATTTGCCAAGGTGGTAACACAACTTTGGAGGTTTCAGCTACGCATACTCCTGCTGAGAATACTATATTGACATACTCATGGAATCCTACTACGGGCTTGAGCAATTCAACGGGTTACCAAGTGACAGCTTCGCCAACGGCACCTGCAACATCAGCGGTTTATCCCCAGACCTATACGGTGACGGCTACGGTTGCACAAACTATTAATGGTGTAACCTGTACAGCCACGAACAATAATACCGTGACAGTCACGGTGAACAACCCCGCTGTAGTATTAAATGATATTCAAACAGCTGCCACTACGATATGTAATGGCAGTTCGGCCAGCTTGACAGCCTCTTTTGTTGACGGAAGTACCAACGCTGAGTTGGAGAATGGGACCAAAAATGTGACCTATGAGTGGGAATCATCCAATAACAATGAGTTTGCGACAGTACCCACAACAGCCACAATCACAGTAAATCCGACAGCCACCACTACCTATAAAGTAACTGCTACGGCTCATGTGGGAGGATGTACCTCTACTGCGGTGAAAACTATCACTATTACGGTGAATGACCCAACAGTGACGGTAGAGAATATTGCTAATGATATTATCTGTCACGGCATGACTAAAACTTTTACGGCTCAGACCTCTGATGTGGTGGGTACACCTGGATACACTTGGAAGAAGGTGGAGAATGGTGATGAAACTCAAGTGGCTACCACAGAGTCTTATACCACCCCGAACGACTTGACAGCTGGCGACCATATTTATAAGGTATATGTCACCGCTACGGTAGGTAACTGTACTTCCGATCCTGTTGTCAAAACATGTACCCTTACGGTTCGTCCAGCATTCACACCTGGCGCAATTGCCACGACAGGCCAGAGCGTTTGCTATGGCACCACAACTGGTTTCACGGAAATTGGTAGCACAACAGCTGCTTCCGGTGGTGACAACAGCATTACCTATCAATGGTATCATAACGGAGATGCTATTACCGATAATGCCAATGAGGAAACTTACACCCCGACATCAGAATACACCAGCACTGCCGGCACGCATACCTTCACCCGTAAGGCACACGATGGCACTTGTAACACCGAGTTCGAGCAGAGCACAGGCGAGTGGGTGTTGACCGTTTATCCAGTACTGAATGCCGGTACTATCAGCGGAAGCCAGACCCTCTGCGAGGGAGGTGCTCCGTCGGCTATCAGTGCGGGCACATTGCCTACCGGCGGCCATGGAGAATTTGAATACCAGTGGCAAGTAAGTGTCAATGGTGGTGAATACAGCAATGCGGCAGGTGCCAGCAATCAGGCAAGCTACACACCGGCTGTTTCATACGCCCAGGGTGTTAGCGGAACGACCACCTACACCTTCATCCGTAAGGTTAAAAATATCGGCACTGGAAATGACGGCTGCGGCGATTGGATGACCTCTGAAGGCAGCTACACCTTGACGGTGAACGACACCCTTGTGCCAGTGATTGATGGAGAGAATAATATATGTGTAAGCACCTCTTTGGACAACACCGAATTGACTTTGACTGAATCCGCCACGGCAGGCCAGTCAGGATACACCTACCAATGGACTTTGGGTAATGGCGAGGGCGGTACCGTAGTTGGTAGCGCTACCAACCGTGAGTTCAAAGCTTACTGGTCCAATACCACAAGCCCGAAACATGTATACTTGACAGTAACATATGCAGGCTGTGCATCACATGCAAGTCGTGAGATTACTGTAAATCCGGTGCCTACAGCCCAAATCAATAGTGTTGCTGAGGTATGCCCGAGCACAACTTCTCAGGAAATCACAGCTACGGTGTCTCCCACGGCCACTCCGTATAAATACGAATGGAATGGCGGCGGTCTGACCTTGGACAACGCTACCCAGACGGGTGTTAATTCCACCACTTCCACTGTGAATGCAACCATTCCTCAAGTTTGTAACAACAATTATACTATCGCCTTGAAGGTGACCGACGGCAACGGCTGTTCCGCCAACGCCACCCCGATTACTGTGACGGTGAAGGATAATACCGCCCCGACAGCCACCAATGCGACGATTGAAATTGATGCGGAGGCCAGTGGTAATTGTCACTATGTGGTACCTGATTTGAGTACAGGAACCAATTTGGCAAAAGTTCTTGCCGGCTTCACCAATGATGCTTGCAGTTATGGAAACCTGGAATTTTATTCACAGAATCCGCAAGCAGGAACATCGCGTGAGCAGACCAATCAGGAACAACAGATTAATGTGACTGTGTATGTGAAAGACGCATGCGGAAACACCGCTTCACGTACCGTAATCATTAATATCCCGGCCAACGAGTTAGCCGCTACCATCAGTAGCGACAAGATGGATGTGGATAACGTTCCCGGTATTTGTACGGGCGAAACAGCTACCCTCAGCGTGAATGTGACAGGTGCCACTAACCCGACATACGCATGGACCAGCGATCCAACCATCACCAGCACCAGTTTGACAGGCAGCAGCATTGAGGTTGCGCCTACTTCTACAAAGAACTACAGCGTAACTGTTACGGGTGACAACGGTTGTTCCATCGAGGCTTCACAACAGCTGATGGTTCATCCGCTTCCTACACTCTCTGTTACTCCAGTGAACATCTGTAACGGTCAGACAGAGGCTGTATTGCATGCCACTGCCGGTACCAGCAATCCGCCGCTCACATACAGCTGGTACAAGAATAGTGAAACTACTCCCGTGGCTTCAGGCGAGTCGGCATCTTCACTTACGGTTAGCAATCCTAATGGTTCAGATACCTACACTGTGACAGTGTCCGATCGCTACGGTTGCACAGTTTCTACCTCTACCCAGTTTGTGGTTTATCCGCAACATCAGGTGACCACAACTGTGAACCCCACTGAAATCTGTGCTGACGCCACAACAACTTTTACTGCCGCCATGGAAAACCAGAATAATGCACAGTATTTATGGACTTCCGGCAATGCAAGCTCCTTGATCAGCTATTTGCAAAATGATCAACGTGCAAGTACCACTTTCGGTCCTGCTCCCGCAGGTACATATAATTATATCGTAACCGGTACCGATGACAACGGCTGCACCACCACGGCTACAGCCACCATTAAAGTGAACCCGCTGCCGACGGTGACCATCAACCCCGTAACGCCACTTCCGCTCTGCCCGAGTGTCAGCAGCACGGCAGTCAGTGCTGAAGTCAACGGAACTACCACCCAGCCATATACCTTTACTTGGGGTGGTGATATGAATTTAAGTGAAACTACCCAGACAGTTGATGGCAACAGCTCTTCCATCACCGCATCCTTTACACCTTCTTGCGAAGCCTCTTACTCAGTGACTTTGAGTATTGAGGATGCCAAGGGTTGTACTGCCACGGCAACACCTATCACCGTTACGGTGAAGGATGAGGCTGCACCAGTAATCGGCAATATAGAGCCTGTTATAGCGACAGCCGCGGGTAATTGTACATACACCATGCCGGATCTCAGTGCTACGGTGTTAGCTGCAACAGCAGACAGCCAATGCGGTTATACGGGCAACAATCTGAGCTTCGTCCGCCAGAGCGTGTTAGCGGGAACCGTATATAACCAAAGCAATGCTCAGCAGTCCATCACGGTGACGGTTTATGTGAAAGACGCATGTAACAATGAGGCCCAAAAGGATGTAACCGTTCTCATTCCCGCAAACAACTTCACAGCTACGATTACTGAACCTTACGCAATTTGCTATGGCGCTGACGCAACTACCATCACGGTAACACCATCCAACGCAAGTGGTAATGTTACATACAGTTGGTCTTCCTCTACCGATGAAAGCTATGTTATCAATGATAATGTAATAACTGTTAACCCCAGTTCAAATACTACTTATAATGTTACTGCTACCGATGGTAATGGTTGTACGGTATCTTTGAACACCACAGTTACTGTAAACACCTTGCCAGTGGTGACCGTAAGCAATGATGTGGTCTGCAATGGCCAAGGCACCGCTGAACTCATCGCAACGGTGACCGGCGCTGAGCCTTTCAGCTATGTATGGAAGGATGCCACAAGCACAGTGGTGACGGACGAAGATGATGATAACGCTAAATTGACGATAGTCAGACCTACAATTGCTCAGATTTACACGGTGACAGTAACCGACAATAATACTTGTGTGAACACCGCTACCGCTACGTTGACTTTGGATACCATCCCGGCCATTGTCATCACCAATGTGGCTGACAACAACTTGACGGTGTGTGCCGGCAGCAACTTGCAGTTGACAGCCGCCAAGGGTGAGACTTACGTATGGGAAGCTCCTACGGGTGTCACTTTGAGTGCCAACACGGGTGCAAGTGTCAACTTCAGCTCTTCCACAGCTGGCGACTATACGGTGACTGTTACAGGAACCAATGGCAAGGGCTGTACCGCCTCTGCTACTGCTACGGTGACGGTGAATCCGCTGCCAGTAGTGGAAGTCGTTTCTTCTGATGCGGATAAAAAGATTTGTCCTAACCAGCAGACCATTACTCTTACCGCTACTCCTTCGGTAGAAGGTTCATATTCCTACAAATGGAATTACCAGAACAAGACTGACCAGACTATTAACGTAACCACTGCAGGTACCTACATTGTGACCACTACCAATACAGCCACGAACTGTACAAGCACGTCTTCTATCACTCTTGAAGCCAATCCGATACCGACAGCTGTTTTGGCCGTTGACGACGCTGTAATTTGTCCTGAGGGTCAGCAGGAAGCCCACTTTACCCTGACTCCTGGTAATGGTACGGGTGCTTATTCTTACGTTTGGTATCTCAATAATGCAGAAATAACGTTATCATCACCAACAACGACCTATACCACTTCCGCTATTGGAAGCTATAAGGTAAAAGTAACTGATGACCAAAACTGTTATGTGGAATCCAATGTGGTAAGCATCAGCAACCATGAATTGCCTAACATCACAGTGACCAATGCCAGTATATGTGAGGAAGGCACCGCTACTTTGGTGGCCAATGGCGCCCAGACTTACACATGGACTCCAGGAGACTGGGGTTCCTCGGCTGTATGGACCACCAGCAATGCCCAAGCTAACCTGAGTTCAGCTGCTGCAGGTACTTATACTGTGACCGTGACCGGTACCGATGGCAACAGTTGTACCGCTACAAAGACAGCTACTATCACCGTCAATCCTGATGTGGTATTGCAGTTGGCCTCAAATTCTGGTGCATTGGAGCAGCAGGTATGTGCTGGCACTGCCATCAACGACATTGTGTTCGATGTGCAAAATGCAAGTACCTTATCCTTGGTAGGTACCTTGCCGCAGGGTGTAAGCTTTAGCGCTACGGAGAAGAAGATTTCCGGTACGCCCACCCAGACAGGCAGTAGCTTCCAGTTCACGGTGAGAGCAGTGTCAGATCAAGAAAATCCAACTTGTGCACCAAAAACTCTTACTGGCACTATCAAGGTGAACCCGACGGTACAATTTACGGTAACACCGGAAACGCAAGAAATATGTGCTGGTGGTACTATCACGGACATTACGCTTACTAGCATTAATGGCAAACTGCCCGCAACTTTGACTTTGGCAGAAGGCTTGGCCTATAACCGTACAAGCGATTATGAAGCCACTATTACGGGTAGCTTGGCCACGGCTAACACTTATACATATAATATTACAGCAAGCAGTGACCAAACGGATCCGGCTTGTGAATCTGTGACAAAACCGATTACCATTACGGTTCATCCGAATCCTGTGGTGGAAATCGGAACCATCGGAACTGTTTGTCCTGCCGCTGGAACAAAAGAAATCACAGCTACTATTACAGGAGCTACCACACCTAACTATACTTATCGATGGACGGGTGGGGTAGTGCTGACACCTGCCAATACAACTACTGCTGCCACAACTAACACGGTTTCTGCTGCTGTGCCAGTGGTATGCGACAACAGCAGTTATACAATTAACCTGACGGTGACCGATGGTCACGGCTGTCAAGCCACAAATTCCGAGTCGATGCTGGTGAAGGATGAAAGCACACCGAGCATTGTGGCGGTGAATGCTACCGTGACAGCTAGCACCATTGGTAACTGTAAATACACGGTGCCTAACCTGACCACTGCTGACTATGTGACCGTGAGCGATGAAACTTGTACTACACAGGCTTTGAGAGTGACACAGGATGTACCTGCCAACACAGTGTTTGGCGATAATGAAACATACAAAGATGTTGTTGTAACCGTGAAAGATGGTTGCAATAAAGCTGCTACAGTAACCATCAGGGTACAGAAACCTGATGCTGTTACGGTAAATATCACAGCAGACGAAAGTGGTGTTTGTAATGGCAATAGCACTACTTTGAGAGCCACTGCCACTTCTGGCAACACGGGTAACATTACCTATACTTGGAGTCCGAATACGGGTCTTTCTGCTACCAATGTGGCAGAGGTGGTGGCTACCCCGACCACGACTACGACATACACCGTGACTGCCCGCGATGGCAACGGTTGTGCCGCAACATCCACCCAGACTGTGGTTGTCTATACCTTGCCTACAGTAGAGATTGCCAATGTGGCAGACCTCTGTCCGAATGCTGGCAGCGTAACATTGACAGCTACAGCCGCTTTGGAGAACGCAACCAACCCAAGCTTCAGCTACAGTTGGAGTGTTAACGAAAATACGGATGGAGTAACCATCACTGGCAATAGTGATAACACCGCTACTCTGAGCGGTATTCCGAGTACTATTTGCGATGCAACCGTTTATACGGTGAGCGTAGTGGTGACAGAACAGGCACATAGTTGTACAGCCACTAACTCAAATACCGTGACGGTGAAGGACGAGGAGAACCCAACGATAACACCAAGTGTGACTACTATCCAAGCTTCAACGAGTGGAGGTAGCGGATGTACTTATCTTATGCCTGACCTTACCACGGCTATTACTTATACGGTTTCCGATGATAACAATTGTACTTCAAGTAGTGATTTGTTGAGTACGCTTTCGCAGTCCATGACTGCCGGTACTACCATTTCCGAAACAATGCCTATAACTGTAACTATTACAGATGGCTGTAATCACAGTGCATCCACGGTTATTATGGTTACAGTTCCTGACAATTTCAGTATTAGGGAAAATGAACTGGGACGTATAAATGTAACCTGTCCTGGTGGACATGATGGACAGCTTATGATTGATGTGGATCACATAAGTGGTGGTACAAATCCTTATACTTATACCATTGATGGCGATGTTGAACATTATAGCACAACATATACTTTTGGTGGTCTTAGTGCGGGCACTCACACTCTTACTGCTAAGGATGTGAATGGATGTACTGCTTCCACCACGGTGAATATTTCCGAACCCGATCCGTTTGAGGTAACTATTACTTCTACTGCTGCTACTTGTGCCAATAACGATGGTCAGGTAAGTGTGGCTGTTACGGGAGGTACACCTTCCTCAGCCGGTGGATACACGTTCCATTACACGGGTACACTGGCATACGATGAGCCTAATTATTCCAATAATCCTTCTTCGACATCTCCGTCTGTGTTGAATAATTTGAAAGTCGGTACCTATACTGTGGTTATTGAGGACCAGAGAGAGTGTACGGTGACAAAGACCTTTGACATAACGTTGAATGACAATTTGGTAATTACAAGTATTCCTACACCAAAACCGATATGCTCTAATGGTAGTTTTGCTGTCCAGCCGCAAACCACCACGCCAGGTACTACTACTTACACATGGGATGCTCCTACGCAGAATCCTGCTAATGGTGTGAACAATGCTACTGCTTCTGGCACGACTACACAATATACAGTCAATGGTAGTAACTTGGAGAATGTTACCACCAACCATGAGCCTGTTGAGTTGACATATTATGTGACGGCTCACAATGGTGTGTGTACATATTCCAGTACGCTGACGATGACTGTGACAGCTACGGTTCGTCCACAGGTAGCTATTACTCCGGAGAATTTCACGGTATGTCCGAATGTGGGTGAATTGGAATTGAGTGCTGAGATAGCCAATGTATATGCCGAAAAGGATACACTGACATGGACTTTCAACGGCGGTACTCCAATTGCTGAATATCATAGTGATCCTTCAATAACATATACAGAAACTCAAGAAATCACAGTCCCGGATGATCCTTGCGATATGGTATATCCATATATTGTGACTTATACAGATGGTGTTTGTACGAACAGTGCTACCGGTTATGTAACTGTTACGGTGGCTGATGGTATAGTAATCACACCTCCCGCATCTGTGGATACAACTGTTAATTGTTATGGTGATATTGTTACACCTCACAGGGTGCCATCCAAAATGCCAATACATATTGAAGATGCTTGCCATGAGGAGATCTTTGTAAATCAATATACTGGTATGGCAGTGAATACCTATAATGTGCCTTGTAACGGTGATGTGATTTTTACCTATACTTATGAAGACTGCAATGGCAACACTAAAGATTATATTTATACTTATCACGTTGTTACTCCTGCCTTGACGTTGCCTGAGCCTGGTGCCCAGACGGTTGTCTGTGAGAGCGACGCAACGCTTCCGAGTACTCCCCAGACTTTGACCGACGGTTGTGGTAGATCTGTTCCTGCTGTTTTAGTGGACAGTACTGCCGAGCATCCCAACCCTGTGCATGATGTAACTAACGGTAGCGGTACTGTGACTTATCATTACACATACACAGCTTGTGATGGTACAGTGAATGATTGGTATTACATTTATACTGTTAACCCAGCTGCCTTCACACCAGAAGAGGATGTGACATTGACGACCACTTGTAAAAACAAATGGGTTGGTGAAGATGAAGGACCTGCAAGTGTTACTCTTCCCAATATTGTAGTTTGTGGAACAACTATTGAATTGTCCTTGCGTGATGGTTATCCGCAGGATAATAATGAGGGTTGTGGAACTCGTACTTATCTGTACGACTACACTGTGAATGGTACAGCATACGAGTGGAAATATATCGAGACCATTGAGCAGGAAGATTTCACCATGCCTGCCAATGCAGGTGAGGCTGTCGCTTGCTATACTGCTATTCAAGCACCTCAACTGCCTACAGTGACCGACGCTTGCGGTAAAACTTTGAGTCCGATAGGTTCTCCAGTCATAAATCCTGCTGATTATACGGGTATGTGCACTGGTACGGTAACCTATACCTATACTTACGAGGATTGCCAAGGTCATACGCACGACTGGGTATACACCTACCGTGTGAACGACAGTGTGGCTCCGATTATTACTGCACCAGAGATTGTGGAAGCAACACATACTTATGATGCTAATGGATGTTACTATGCATATCCAGACTTTACTAATGGAACTATAGTTACAGCCACAGCCCATTGCACTAATGGTGTCAACACTGGTATTACCTATACCCAAGATATGACAGGTGCTATTGAACAGACTGAGAATATTCAAAACTTGTCTGTTGTGGTGACGGCTACAAATACAAACTGTCAAGCTTCAGCTACTAAAACCATCATTGTTCAAGTTCCTGCTAAATTGCAAGTTAGAGATCTGACGACCACTTATCCCAATGTAACCTGCTTCAATGGCGAGGCTATTGTCAATGTTGAAGCGACGGGAGGAACAGAAGGCAATGGTTATCAGTATTCTATTGATGCTCCTAACGCATCGAATATGGGTAATGGACAATTCTCAGGATTGAAAGTTCCTGCCAATCCGACAACGGGAACCAATGCCCAAGGCGGTATCATTTATGGCTATTATACCGTTACCGCTACCGATGCCCATAACTGTACAGCTACCACTTCGGTGAGAGTTGAGTCACCAGTACAGTTAGCATGGGAGAACTGTCCGACAACAAATTTCGTTTTCTGTTGTGATCCTGATCAAAATTATGCGACAGTGGTAATTGGAACTGGCGATGATGTGGATATCGTAGAACCGACATTGAGTACAAAGGATAATATACCTCATAATCAATATGCGCGTTATGTTACGAATAATATCCAAGCATCAGGCCGTTATTTATTATCGAATAGTCCATATACAATTACTTATTCAGCAGCGAATACTTGCCGAGAACGAGCTTATTGTACTTTCACTATCACCGTTCTTCCTAACGCAACACTTGCTACTACGGCTGAAAGTGGCGCAACTGATCAGACAAGATGTTCAGGACAGGCTATAGATGATATTATATTTGAATATCATAATGGTACTGCTAGCATAAGTGGAGATCTGCCAAGCTCATTCATTACAGAAGGTACAAATACCATTACTATTTCCGGTACACCGACTGTTACAGAGCAAACCGTATATAACTATACCATAACTGTTGCAAGCCAGGGTATAAATGGTACACCATGTAATACCAAAGATATTTCTGGTACCATTACTGTTAATCCTGCTCCCACCGCTACACTTACAATTACCACCAATGAAAGCTGTACGGGTAATGATGCAGTGGTGACTGCTAATATAAGTGGGGGTACTCCGACAACATTTGGTACTAACAAGTATTATGTGTTATCATGGTATTCATCAGAAGCAATGGGTACAAGTCCATACAGAATAACTGGCTTACATCATGGTGAATTTTTTGTAACAATATCAGATGCAAATGGTTGTTCGTATATTGCTTCTACTGAAAATGATATTCTTTTGAACAGTCCATACAATGGTATCACTTTGTCGGATGTTACGGTTCCTACCCTTTGTAGTGAACAGTCATTCAATAATGCGATACCTGCCAATATGCCTAATACAGGCTCTTACACAACAACTTACTCATGGACAGCACCAGTAAATGAAAACATCAGTGATGGCCTTGCAGCTGGTAATGCGGAAACGGATGTGTATGGAAATCACTTGACCAACAATACCACAGCAACGCAATCGGTTACTTATCAAGTGACTCCTTTGACAGGTCTTGTATGTTATGGTAACGAATATAATGTGAATGTCAGTGTTTATCCGAAGCTCACTCTCACCGAAACTTCTCCCGATGCTACTTATTGTAGAGGAGATGAAGAGGTGGCAGCATTGGCTGTTACGGCTAATGCGGGTAGCGGATCTTATACCTACCAGTGGTACAAGAATGATGAGCCTATAGAGAATGCTAGACAAGCTTCTTATACTCCGAGTACTGCAGAAGCTGGCGAATTCATCTATAAGGTAACAGTTCACGATGCGGCCGGTTGTGGCGATAGCACGCGTACTATTGCTACCATTACGGTGAATGATACACTTGTGCCGAACATCGTAACTGATTTGGCGGATGTATGTGTCAAGACTTCTCAGCTTAAGAACGCCCTTGTGATTACCGATAATGCAGGTAATACGGATTATACATATACATGGACACTCGGCGAGGGTGGTACCATCACTTCCACACCGAATACCTCTAATAGCATCACTGCAGACTGGAGTATTTCTGGTGACAAAGTGATTACCCTTGTGGCTGAACACAACACCACTCATTGTAAGTCTCATGCCCAGAAGACCATCACGGTGTATGACGCTCCTACTCCGACACTGAATAACGAGGATGTTTGTATTTCTACATCAACGACAAATAACGCTCTTACATTGACTACTGATGAGAATCAGAACGATTATGCATGGATAGTCGGTGCCGACGGTACTTATACGGGTACTGGCTACTCCGTTGAAGCTCAGTGGAGCAGTATCGGTAACAAGACGATATCTGTAACTTATACCGATGAACATGGTTGCCGTGCCACTACAGAAAAGACAGTTCAGGTAAGAGATATCACCACTCCTGAATTGAATGGCTTTGAAATCTGTGTTCACCCATCTACAACCTTGAACGAGCGCGTAATGCAAACCCAGTCGGGAATGAGCAATTACGTATGGACTTTGGGCGAAGGTGGTGCTTTCAGTGGTGCCAGCAATACAAATTCCGTAACTGCTTATTGGGAAACCGCTGGAGAAAAGACTGTTTCGGTACAATTTGAGAATCAATATTATTGTACTGCCAAGAAAGAAGTCCAAGTAACAGTACATGATATTTCAACCCCAACAGTTACTCCTGATCCCGCCGCAGTTTGTATGAGTAATTCAACGACTTCCGACGTGTTGAATCTCCAAACTGAATCGGGTATGACCAGCTACACTTGGACCTTGACAGAAGGAGAGGGTGGACGTATCAATAGTGGTAACGGTACCAATTCTGTCAATGTTGAATGGAGCACGGATGGAAATAAGACCATCAAGGTGAACTACGCCAACGAGTATGGTTGTGTCAATCCAACTCCTACCACACATCAAGTGACAGTTTATCCTAACCCTGAACCCACGCTCACCACAACTGATAACGCAAGCGACATCTGTATCAGCACTTCAACTACTAATACTGAACTCACATTTACTACAGAAAGTGGAATGAGTGATTATGTCTGGAATACAGGTGATGCCACTATTGTGTCAGGCGGTGAAACTACCGACAATACAGTAACCCTCAAGTGGGCTACTGCCGGTTCCAAGATTGTGACTGTCAACTATAAAAACACTAACGGCTGTACTAATCCGACTGCCGCTTCCAAGACTATCACGGTACACGCTCTGACAGTGCCAAGTTTGACGGGGGGTGATGTATGTATCAATACTTCCGAGGCAGACACTACTTTCAGTCTTTCTACGCAGAGTGGCATGTCTGATTATGTGTGGTCGCTTGATGCTGATGGTACTTTTACGGGTGAAGGCAATGCGATTGTGGCTAAATGGAGCTCTATAGGAGTGAAGACTGTTACGGTGACCTTTACGGATGGTAATAACTGTACGACAAGCAGTGAACCTGTTACAGTTCAGGTAAATCCGAAACCTGCTGTTGAGGTGACAGCTGTAAATAGTCAGTGTTACAATACTCCTGATGGCTTCATTACTGTGAACTTGTCAGAAGGTACTCCAACTTATACTGTGGCTTGGAATGCTGAGGGTGTTAGCACTAACGGTAGCGAAGGTTCAAAGCCAGCTGGCGCTTATACTATTGAAAGTCTTGCTGACGGAACTTATACTATTACAGTGACCGATATCAAGGGCTGTAAGGTGTCCACTACACAAACTATAGAGCAGATCGCCGAGTCCTTGACTTTGACGGCCAATAGTGGTGAATGGGATTATAATGGACAGTCTCATGAGAACCTCACTTATACGATTAAGTTAGGCGAGACGGTCATCAACAGCAATGTCGCCAGTGGCGAAGAAATTGAGTTGCCGAACCATGACAAGGTGAAGGCCACTGTGACAGGTAGCATCACAAATGCAGGTACTGAGGATAATGTTGTTTCATCCGTGAAAGTAATGCGAGGAACAGAAGATGTGACTTGCTACTATTATATTGTAAAGGTTAATGGTGAGTTGAAGGTGAATAAAGTTGCTATCACGATCAAGGCAGACGGCAAGAGCAAGACCTATGACAATGACGTTACTACCGATCCTGGACTGACAGCCACCGTTACTGGAGTGCCGACTACAGGTGTTGCTCCAGTTTACAGCTTAAGTCGTGAAGCTGGTCAGAATGTTGGCGGTTATGTGATCAGTGTGACAGCCGAGGCCACTTCGAACCCGAATTACACAGTGACAGTAGACACAGGCCTGTTCAGGATCACGCCTGCCGCTATCGCCATCAAGGCGGACGGCAAGACGAAGGTATATGACAACGAAGCTTCTACAGATCCTGGACTGACAGCGACGGTAACCGGCGTTCCGACCAACGGTGTCGCACCGTCATACAGTCTGAGCCGTGTTGAAGGCCAGAATGTTGGCGGTTATGTGATCAGTGTGACAGCCGATGCGGCAGCCAACCCGAACTACACAGTGACAGTAGACACAGGTCTGTTCAGGATCACGCCTGCCGCTATCACGATCAAGGCAGACGGCAAGAGTAAGACCTATGACAATGACGCTACCACTGATCCGGCTCTGACAGCGACGGTAACTGGCGTTCCGACAGGCGGATCTGACCCGGTATACAGCCTGAGCCGTATAGCTGGTCAGAACGTCGGTGACTATATCATTAGTGTGACTGCAGAGGCAACAGCCAACCCGAACTATACGATAACGACTGACACAGGCAAGTTCGTCATCAACAAAGCTAACCTCTCCATCGTAATCAATACCAATAAGTTCTATGATGGAACAGAATTGGTGACGGCTTACGATTCTACGGGTGTTTCTATCAGCGGTAATGCTACTGGAGAAGTGCTTACTGCCGGTAAGGTGAAAACCAACAGTGCTGCTGTGGGTACTTATTCATACGAAGACAATACCGTGACTATTACTGAACCGTTCAACATTACCAACGGTATCTCTAACTATAATGTGTCTTACACTATCGTTATGAAGATCAGCAATGCCAGCACGATGGAACTGTTCTGCCCGATAGCTTTGTCTGACACTGAAAAGGTATATGACGGTACAGCAATCAGCTATACTGTAACCGCCAGAGTGGCAACCTCCGACGTGGTGAAGGTTGAGTATAGTATCGACAACGCTAACTGGAGTTCAACAGAGATTCCATCCATTACAAATGTTGGTACACAACTCGTCTATGCAAGAGCTTCCGCTCAAAACTATGACACTGCAAGCTGCCAATATACCTTGAAGGTGACACCGCGCCCGATTACCATCACGGCTGGTAGCGACAGCAAGATGTATGACGGCACAGCTCTGACAAAAGATGCTTATACGATAACTTCTGGCACTATCGCCTCTACAGATGTACTGGATGCAGTGACAGTGACAGGTTCGCGTACCTATAAGGGTGTTAGCAACAATGTACCAAGTGATGCTGTTATATACATGAATGGCACCTCTACTGATGTGACATCCAACTATGATATCACATACACGAACGGTACTTTGACTATCGAAGCCAACAATAAGCCAATTGTGGTGACATCAGCTACTAATCATTGGACTTATGACGGTAACAATCATAAGGATGAAACCTATACGTTAACCTATGATGGCACTGCCGTTACTCCAGATGCTACCGGCAAAGTCTTCACCTTGCCTACTGGCGACAAAGTGACTGTTACCCCAACGGCTGTCGGTGTGACTAACGTGGCTGACAATGTTGCTAATAACAACACCTTCACTTGCGTCTTGTCAGGTGACACCAACTACACGGCTGCCCCGACTACTACATTTGGTACACTGAGTATCGATAAGCTTGACATTACAGTGGCTGTTGTCGATACAACTGTGGACTATAACGGTACAGAACAGTATGGTAAAACCAACTACACATTCAGCAACCTGCTGAGTGGTCATACGGCTAACATCTCCTATACACCATCATCTGGTACTAATGCTTCTTCTACACCATACAACAACGGTTCGTACGACCTCACCTCACTCATGGTGAAGGATGCTACTGATAATGATGTGACAGGTAACTACAATCTTGCTACAACAGCAGCAACTGCCGGTAAGTTGACCATCAATCCTATCACGGCCGTAGTGACTGTTACTGGTCATACCGACACCACGGATTACGATGGTACAGAACATATTGTAAGCGGTTATGATCTTGCGTTCAGCACGTCATTGTACACTGCTGCTGACTTCACCTTCACACCTGCTGCCGATGCTACGTTAGTTAGCGGTGTTATTGCTGCAAAACGTACAGATGTAGGTACTACTTACATGGGCTTGAAGGGTACTGCCGCTGGTGCTGAAAATCAGTTTGCCAACATCAATACCAACTTCTCAACAGTAACCTTCAACGTGACCGATGGTAACCAGACCATTAAACCTATTAATGTGACAGTGACTATCGTGGGTGCGGTTGATACAGCAGATTACGATGGACAGCCGCATACGGTGACAGGTTATACCGCTACGGCAAATACTCCTTTGTATGATGTGAATAATGACTTTACATATACTGCTCCTGATGGTGCTACATTGGTGAGTGGCGTGATTGCGGCTACTCGTCAGGATGCAGGTACTACTTATATGGGTCTTGCTCCGGCACAGTTCTTCAATATAAATCCGAACTTTGCTACAGTGACCTTCAACGTGACCGATGGTCATCAGACAATCGAACCGATTAATGTGACAGTGAACATTGTAGGTAAGACCGATACGAAACCTTACGATGGAATTGCCCATACCGTGACTGGCTTTACCGCTACCGCTTCCACAACGCTTTATAAGGTGGGCGAAAGTGACAGAGACTTCAACTTTACTGGCTCGGCTTCCGCTACCCGTACTAACGTGGTAGAAGGTACTGATACTGACGGTCAGACCGACATGGGTCTTGCTGAAAGTCAGTTCGCCAATGTTAACCCGAACTTTGATACGGTGAAATTCGTGGTGACCGATGGTTGGCAGAAGATTGAACCTATTAATGTAACAGTTAATATTATCGGTCATAATAACACTGCGGATTATGACGGCGATGAACATAGTGTGAGCGGCTTCGACACCACATACAGCACATCGTTGTATAAGGGAACGGACTTCACATTCAGCGGTACAGCATACGCTGCACGTACTAACGTAGTGGAAGGTACTGATGTTGACGGTCAGACCGACATGGGTCTCACCGCAAGTCAGTTCGCTAACATCAACCCGAACTTCGATACAGTGAAGTTCGTGGTGACCGATGGTTATCAGAAGATTAATCCTGTTAACGTTATCGTGACCATTGTGGGTACGAACAATACCGCTCAATACGATGGCAACGCGCATACCGTGACGGGATTTACAGCAACGGCAAACAACACATTGTATGATGTGGCTCACGACTTCACGTTCAGCGGTCGCGATACAGCTACCCGTACTAATGTGGTTGAAGGCACTGATACTGATGGTAAGACCGATATGGGCCTTGCTCAGAGTCAGTTTACCAACACGAACCCGAACTTTGCTACGGTGACCTTCAATGTGACCGATGGTTATCAGAAGATCAATAAGATTAACGCTACGGTAACCATTGTGGGTGCGAACAGCACCGATCCGTACGATGGCAACGCCCACACGGTAACAGGTTATACGGCTACATCCAGCACAGCTTTGTATAAGGTGACAGGTAGCGAAATCGACTTCAGCTTCAGTGGTCGCGATACAGCCACCCGTACCAATGTGGTGGAAGGCTCTGATAACGATGGCCAGACTGATATGGGCCTTGCCGCAAGTCAGTTTACCAACAACAACACGAACTTTGAGACAGTGACCTTCGAGGTAACCGACGGTTATCAGAAGATTACTCCAATCAATGTAACGGTTACCATTACAGGTCATCATAGCTCTGTGACATTTGATGATGATGAACATAGTGTGAGCGGCTATGATGTGACTATCAGCAACCCGTTATACACCACTGCGGACTTCAGTTTCAGTGGCAGCGCTAATGACTCTACCGCCAAGAGAACAGAGGTGGGAACCACCTATATGAATCTCCTCAACACTCAGTTCGCCAATACGAACACCAACTTTGCTACGGTGACCTTCAACGTGACCAAGGGTTATCAGGAAATCAACCCCATGGGTACAGTGGTGGTAACTATCAAAGGTCATCACAACACAACGGATTACGATGGCACAGAACACAGCGTTAGCGGCTATGATGTGACTATCAGCACTCCGCTGTACACTACTTCCGACTTTACCTTCAATGGTGTTGCCAATGACACTATAGCTAAGGGAACTGATGCTGGTACCTATAACATGGGTCTCAATAGAACTCTGTTCACCAATACGAATATGAACTTCTCTAATGTGACCTTTGATGTGACAGATGGTTATCAGCAGATTGACAAAATCAATGCTACGGTGACGATTGTCGGTCACAATAACACTGCAGATTACGATGGCGATGAACATAGTGTGAGCGGTTTCGATACCACCTACAGCACTTCGTTGTACAAGGGTACGGACTTCACTTTCAGTGGCACAGCATACGCTGCACGTACTAATGTAGTGGAAGGTACAGATGAAGATGGACAGACTGATATGGGTCTTGCCGAAGGTCAGTTCGCCAACATCAACCCGAACTTTGAAACGGTGACCTTTAACGTGACTGACGGTTATCAGAAGATTAATAAGATCAATGCTACCGTAACGGTTACCGGTCATCATAACACGACTCCATACGATGGCAATCCGCATACTGTGGCTGGTTTCGACACTACTTTCAGCACCTCATTGTACAAGGGCTCGTATTTCACCTTCAGTGGTCGCGATACGGCTACCCGTACCAATGTAGTGGAAGGTTCCGATGTTGATGGCCGTACAGATATGGGTCTCGCCGAAGCTCAGTTCACCAATAACAATACGAACTTTGCAACGGTGACCTTCAATGTGACGGATGGTTATCAGGTTATTACGCCAATCAATGCTACCGTGACCATTACCGGTCATACCGATACGAAGGTTTACAACGGCACTGAGCAGCGTGTGACGGGTTATGAGGTGACTACAAGTGCACTCTATCATGCTGATGACTTCACCTTCTCAGGTGATTCTGTGGCTAAGAGAACAGATGTGGGAACCACGAACATGAATCTCGCTTACACTCAATTTGCCAACACGAACACCAACTTCGCAACGGTGACCTTCACGGTTGCGGATGGTAGTCTGACGATTACACCGAGCAGCGATTTGACCATCACCTTGCCGAGTCAGCAGACCAAGACCTATGATGGCAATCCGCTGAGTAGCGCATGCAGTGCTTCCGCAGCCTATGGTTCCGCTACTCCGACGATGACCTATAGCGTTGATGGTGGTAGCACATTCACGGATACTATTCCTACTATTACGGACTTCGGTTCTGTGACAGTGATTGCCCGTGCAAGCTGTGCTAACTACAACAGCGTGGATTCTACTTTCACCTTGAGTATCTCTAAACGTGATGTTACACTTAAGTCAGCTGACTTGACGAAGGCATACGATGGTACTCCGCTGGTGAACGGTACCACAGCATTGGCTCAGGAAGATGGCTTCGTAAGCGGTGAGGGAGCAACCTATAGCTTCACCAGCAGCCAGACATTGGTGGGTACTTCTCCCAACTCATTCATCTATACTTTGAAACCAAATACGAAAGCTGCTAACTACAGTATTTCCGCAAGCTTTGGTACTTTGGAAGTAACCAACGATACCGCAGCAGTGGTGATCAACTCCAACACTCACAGCTGGACGTATGATGGTGAGGCACACACTTATCCAAGCTACACGGTGACTTACAAGAATATTCCAGTGGCTCATATTGCTGGTGATAGCACTATGTTCAGACTGCCTACTGGTGATACCTTGAGTGTTACAGTCCCCGCTTCCATCATTGATTTCGGTTCTATGGAGAATACATATTCTTATGCTATTCAACATCAGGCATTCTACACCAATGTGACAGCCAACAAGGGTACTATCAGTATTCAGAAACGTGAAATTACTCTTTCAGGTGAAATAGATACAGTGGTTTACAATGGCACTACTCAAACCATTACTGGTATTACTGCCGACAATCTGGTCAGCGGACATACTTGGACAATTGGTTATGAGGCTGCTGGAGAGACTGTCGGAACATATCCGGGTGCCTTCTCAGGCATCAATAATATTATGAATGGCAGCAGTGATGTGACTGGCAATTACACCATCACATTGACTCCTGGCTGGTTGACAATTGAACCGGTTAATACTCTTGTGACGGTGACTATCACCGAACACACCGACACCGTGATGTATGATGGTCAGCCGCATACTGTGACGGGTTATGACTTTACTGCTTCTAATTCGTTATATACTGCTGATAATTACAGTTTCAGTGGTACTGCAGCTGATACTACGATGACGGCAACGAATGCGGGTACGCAGAACTCTACATTGACTCCTTCGATGTTCACCAATACTAACCCGAACTTCGCAAATGTAGAGTTTGTGATTGTTCCTACGGGTATGGTCATCACACAGAACAATAAGCCGATTGTTATCACTTCTGGTTCACAGGTGTTCGACTATGACGGCACTGCCCATAGCTTCCCGAGCTATACAGTAACCTACAACGGTACTAATGTGGATCGCTTGGCTACCGACAGCACTAAGTTTGAGCTGCCGACTGGCGATGTGTTAAGTGTCATTACCCCGGCTTCTATCACTTATTATTCAGAAAATGCTTCGAATAATAACACCTTCAGTTATACAATTGAAAATGGAACCAATTACGATGCTTCCGCAGTGAGCATGGTGAACGGTACAATTAGCATCAATGCTATGTCACATCCGATTGAGATTGCTTCTCTGGGTCAGACATGGACTTACGACGGTGATGCTCATAACTACAAGCATTATACTGTCAAGTTTGCTGATGCGTACATCACGGGCACTGGTTTGGTGAACGATACCGTATTCGTACTGCCTACCGGTGATACCTTGACTATTACCAACGCGCCCAGCATCACCAATGTGGGCAAGGTGGCCAACACGTTTACCTACACACTGCAGCACGACATCCTGTATATCGGTACTCGCAACATGGTAATCGATACCCTGCGTGTCAACCCGTTGACTGGTGTTGTTGTGACCGTGAAAGAACATGGTGGCGAAACCACTTACGACGGCTACGAACAGCGTGTACACGGCTATGACCTGGTATCTATCAGCAATAGCCTTTACACAGCCGCTGACTTCCACTACTCAGGCATTCCAGAGGATAGCATCGCCAGTGGAAGATATGTGAACACTTATCAGATGAATATCCAGCCTACAGACTTCACTAACGATAATCCTAACTTCGAGAATGTAAGCTTCATTGTTCAGGATAGTAGCTTGGTGATCAAACCAAATCCGAATGTGATTACCATTACGGCTGCAAGTGCTCAGAAACTCTTTGATGGAGATCCATTGGTTGACAGCAGCTATACTTACACACCTGCCGGAGTCATCGCTCAGGGTGATAGTCTAGTGGTAACCATTGTGGGTTCTATCACTAATGTGGGTCAGGCTGACAACGTGGTTACAGACTACAAGGTTTACCGCAACGAAAGCTTCAACAATAGCATGGTCCGTTCAGGTCTGAGCTTCGCTCCTGCCGGTTATACCAAGGATGTGACCGATTGCTACACCTTCAATACCGAAATGGTGAAGGGTACGCTGACCGTTTACGAATCCTTGATGGTGACGGTTGACTCAATAAGCGAACCGTTCTGTCCTGGTCTTAGAGAGGGTGCTGTCAAACTTAGAGTAGAAGGTGGCGAGCCTGTATCTCCGAGGTACGAATATCAGATTATCGGTAATGCAACTCACAATTCATATATGGGTACTTCTGACAGTATCATCAGACTGTCGAATCTGGATCCTGACACATACAGTGTGCTTGTAACCGAGGCTCTTGGTTATACTGCTACAATCACCTTCGAGATTAAGGAGCGTGAGACTATCACTGCAGCTAATACCATCTTTACCTGTCCTACCAACATCGACGATACCATTCGTCATGGTGGCTGTGACCTGAAGATTATGAGCATTGGCGAACCTTCATTTATCACTTCTACAAGCATCCCGATGAGTGAGATCACCATCAGCAACAATGCTCCTGCCGACAGCATTTATCCTGTGGGTGAGACCGTGGTAAGATGGGTGGTCAAGAGCTTGTGTGGTGACAGTCTCTTCTGCGACCAGATTGTCAAGGTAAGCTTCCAGAAGTGTCCTGACGCTGTTGACTTTGAAGACACTATCTATCCGTCAGTCCGTTTGGGTAGCGGTTGCAAGTGCTGGACTACCAAGAACCTGAAGTCAACGAAGTACAGCGATGGTCGTGCTATCGACAATGTGATGGATTACTACTCTCCTGAATATCCTAATACGACAGAGAATGTGAGCATCTTTGGACACCTGTACAACTGGTACGCAGCTGCCGACACCGGAAGATATGGTTCTGTGGATTCCGTAGAAAGAGCTTACAATATGGGTCACCGCATCCAGGGTATCTGTCCTGCCGGCTGGTATCTGCCATCGGATGAGGAATACGATGAGTTGAATATCCACCCGACTACGGAATTGAGATCCACCAACTACTGGATTAATGGTGCTGACAATACCAATGCAACAGGCTTCAACTCACTGCCTGGTGGTATGTACAGCTGCGCTAACAACAGATACGAGAGCATTATGGGTAATGCTTACTATTGGACTTGTCATCCGGTATATGACATTGCTACGGGTGCTATGATTGACTTTATCTGCGAAAAGATTGTCACTACACAATCTACTCGTTGCAGCGGCTACAGCATCAGATGTATCTACGATGAACACTAATCAATTAGCAAATTAGTTAATTGGTTAATTAGCAAATGAAAAACGGAATGGCTTGCCATTCCGTTTTTTTTAATTCACAATTCACAATTCACAATTCACAATGCACAATCCAACAATAACCCTTCTAACCCTCCTAACCCTTCCATCCTATAATCCATCCCTCCATCCTGTAATCCTGTAATCCTGTAATCCAAAATCAACTATCAATTATCAATTATTAATTGTCAACTGTCAACTGTCAACTGTCTTACTCTTCCTTCTCAATTAAGATTCTGAACAGATTGAAGATGTTGTCGAACATCGTCAGCGAGCAGTTTTCGTTGGTGTCGCTGGGGTCGTGATAAGCGCCGGTTTTGCCGCCCATAGTATACATGAAAATGGCGGGAACCTTGTGTTGCGTGAAGAAATAATGGTCGCTGTTGGCGGCATTGCTGCGTTGGGCAATCTTGGGTAATAATTGCTCGCCTTCGTTGATTTCCATCAGGCGTTTATATAATTCCAAGCCTTTGCCTTCGGTGCTGTTCACCAACATGATTCCGTCATCACCACCGCCCAAAAGGTCATAGTTGATGACATATTTGATGTTCTCCAAAGGAATCAATGGATTATCACAGAAATGTTTGGAACCCAAAAGTCCGCTTTCCTCACCGGCGAAAAACAGGAATGCAATGGAGTATTTGCAGGGATGCTCACTGAAGTACTGGGCCATGTTGAGCACAAAGGCACAACCGCTGGCATTGTCATGTGCACCAGGGAAATATACTTCTTCGCCCATAGCTCCCAAATGGTCGTAATGACAGGTGAGCACGATGTATTGCTCGGGATGCTCCGTGCCGGGAATCATACCGCAAACATTATAGTGGGTATATTTTGTCAGCTCGTTGGTATAGTAAAATTCAACATTTCTGTCATTGTCGCTGATTTTATCAGCTTTCATATAGATATAGGCCAGTTGCCGTTTGTAATGGGTCTCCGACAGTCCCCATGCCGGCATCTTGTCCACTCCTTCTATAAAGCCAGCCGTCTTAAAAGGGAAAAAGAATTTAATCAGTCCAAGAGCTTCCTTGTATTTTTCCTCGTCTTTTTTCTTCTTGAACTTGACCTTGGTGTTGTCTAAATAAATCAGGCTGTGAGACATCACATCCGCATATTTCTTGTTGATAGCTGCGATTTTTTTATGGTTGATGAGATCTCCGGGACTGATACGTATCAGGTTGTATTTGTCATTGAGCGACATTGAGAAGGGCATGATGCGGAAATCCTCCCCGGCAATCAAAGGCTTCCCTCCGACTTTGCCAATGACATCCCCTTCCATGGCAAAAGCCGCTTGGTCATATTTCTGGATAAAGTCTTTTCCCAAGGGCTCTACTCCATGCTCTGTAAGCTGTTGTATGATGTATTTTGCGGCGTTATGTTCACCGTTGTAGGCGACTCCTCTGCCATGTAGTTCTTTGGAACTTAAATATTTAATATGCTCCCTGGCGACAGTGCTGTCCTGTGCCTGAACGATAAGGCATAAACCACCTGCACAGAGGATGGTCAAAAAAAGTTTTCTCATAAGTTTATATTTTTACCAATCTTTTTCCTGATGAGTTTTGTTGCCGCCTTGCATCTGCTGCTTGTTCACTTTCTGCTGGGTGTTGCGCTCGTTTTGTTGTAAGGCGTCTAACTGGCGCTTGTTGTCCTGCTGTCTTTGCCGGTCGGCAGCGCTTTGTTGCTGTTGCTGCTTGTCTTTCTGCTCTTGCTTATCCTGACCTTGCTGTTGCTGGTCTTGGTTTTGCTTGTCTTTGTCCTGATTCTTGTCCTGGTTTTGCTGTCCCTGACCATTCTGCTGCTGGTCCTTGTTTTGGTCCTGCTGTCCTTGACCGCCTTGCTGTTGCTGCTGGTTCTGGTCTTGGTTTTGGTCCTGATTCTGCTGGTTCTGTTGCTGTTGTTGCATCTGCTGCATCATCTTTTTGCGGGCATATTCCAGATTGTATTTGGTGTCCATATCCTTGGGATTCAGCTTCAGGGCTTCTTTGTAGGCATCAATGCTCTCCTTGTATTTTTCCTGCTTCAGCAGCGAGTTTCCGTAATTGTGATAAGCCCGCTCGCGCAAGTCTTTGCTACTGCTTTTGTTGTTGGCTACCGATTCGAAAGCCTTGCCAGCCTCTTCGTAGCGCTCCTGGCGGTACAGGCTGTTGCCGAGGTTGTAGTTAGCTTTGTCGTAATTATGTGTGTTCTCCATCGCCTTGCGGTAGTTGATTTCGGCCTGCTGGTAGTTCTCTGAGGCTTTCTTCATCTTTTCATCCGCATTGCGCTTGTTCACTTCACCGCCTTTGGCCATCAGCTCCATAGCATCCTTGCGGAACTGCTCTGCAGTCTTGAACTGTTCGTTGCCCTTGCGGATGGCGGCTAATTCGGCTTTGGTTTGGGCTTGCATAGCTGGTACAATCATCAGCATGGCAAGACATAAGAAAGCGGTTTTTCCTTTGAACTGATGCTGCATTTTGTTGATGAGTTGCTTGATTTTTGAGGGAGTGGTGAATAATAAGATTTCAATGAAGAAGAATAATAAGCTAAGTATCAGTGGAATCTGAAACTTGCTATCGTATCTCGTGAAAGTAACTTCTTGAATATCAGTTTTATTCATGGCGTTGATTTTATTCATGATAGTCTCGAAACCCATGTTAGCATTGGAGGCGTGAACGTAGGTGCCACCGCCTGCACGAGCGATGTCTTGCAGCACTTCCTCGTTGAGCCGTGTCATAACGGTGTTGCCGTCACGGTCTTTCTTGTAGGTGGGATTGCCGTATTTGTCGCGCACGGGAATAGGCTCGCCCAAGGTGTTGCCGATGCCGATGGTGTGGATAGTAATACCCAATTTGTGCACTTCCTGTGCCATCTCAATGGATTCGGGGAAGTGGTCCTCACCGTCAGATACCACCAAGATAACCTTGGAGGTGAGGTCTGACAATTGTTTTTGTTGACTTTGGCTTTCTTCGGGCAGCATCGAAACTGTCGCTAAGTCAAGGGCAGCGGCAATGTCGGTGCCCTGCTCGCTGATAAGCGAGGGTTTCACTATGTTGATGAACATCTTGGCAGCGGCATAGTCGCTGGTGATGGGCAGTTGCACAAAGGCTTTGCCGGCAAAAACTACCAGTCCGATACGGTCACCTTGTAGTTTATCGATGAAGCGAGACAAAGCCATCTTTGAGGCTTCCAGACGGTTAGGCTGGATATCTTCGGCCAGCATACTGTTGGAGATGTCCATGCATATCATGATGTCAACGCCTTTACGGGTGCCTTTCTCCAAGGAACTGCCTACCTGTGGGTTGGCCAAAGCGAAGATAAGGCATATCAGCCCCAACAGGAAAATGGAAAACTTGATGTGATGCATGGCAGGAGCGTCTTCCGCACTGAGTTTGCGCGTCAGTTCGCCAGCACCAAAGGCTTCCATCTTTTTCTTTCTGTGATACTGAAGATAGATATAAATCCCTACCAGAATAGGTATAATGATAAGGGCATATAAAACGTATTCGAATTCAAATCGGAACATGATGATCTTTTTACCAGTTTTTGTAGATAGTGAATCTGAATAATATTTCTAAAGCAATGAATATCAATGCGAAAACAAGAAATGGCATAAATTCGTCAGCCTTGTTTTCGAAGGTGGTCTCGTTGATGATGGTCTTTTCCATCTTGTCGATTTCCTGATAGACTTCCTCCAGCTTTTTGGCGTTGTTGGCGCGGAAATACTGGCCTCCCGTAGTGGTGGCGATGTTTTTCAGCAGGGTCTCATCTATTTCGGTATCGACATAAATGGTGCCGTATGGGCCAGGGTAGGGGGCTTTGCCCAAGCTGCCGCAGCCGATGGTATAAACCTTGATATTGTAGTCTTTGGCAATCTCGGCAGCGGAAATAGGATCCATGTATCCGCTGTTGTTGACACCATCGGATAATAAGATGATGATTTTGCTTTTGGCATCGGTTTCGCGCAGTCGGTTGATAGCGGTGCCTAAGCCATCACCGATGGCAGTGCCGTCGTCAATAAGGTCGAATTTTACCTTTTCCAGCAGGCCTAACAGTGTTTCATGGTCGGTGGTGGCAGGGCATTGGGTGAAGGCCTCACCGGCATAGACTACCAGTCCGATACGGTCGGTAGGGCGGCCCTCGATGAACTCAGCGGCCACTTTCTTGCAGGCTCCCAAACGGTTGGGCCTGAAGTCCATACATTTCATACTGCCCGATACGTCCAAAGCCATGACGATATCAACGCCTTCCACTTGGATATTTTGTTGGCGGAAAGCGGATTGTGGACGTGCCAAGGCAATGACAATGAAGATAACCGCCAAGGCACGACAAAGCAGGGGCAGGAAACTAAAACGTTGTTTCCAACTTTTGCGCATTCCGTTCAATGGTGCGGTAGTGGGCACTTGTAGCGTGTTACGCATCTTCCGCCGCTTCCATATCGGCCATCCCACCAAGGGAATCAGCAGCAACAATAGCAGAAAATAATACGGATTCGCGAATTCGACATCCTTTAGTATGTTGAAAAAATCACTTAGAAAATTCATGATGGTTTTCAGGTTTCAGGTTATAGGTTACAGGTTTCAGTGGTCAGTGGTCAGTGGTTAGTGGTCAGGATTCAGTGGTTAGTGGATAGTGGTTAGTGACCAGGGGTTAGAAGGTGAGAAGGTTAGTAGGTTACAGGGGCTAGTAGATTATTGGATTTTGGATTTTGAATTTTGAATTCCGAGTTTTATTAGCACATTAGCACATTGATAATTAGTACATTAATAACTTTCAGTTTTATCTGCCCCCTGATCCCTGCCCCCTGATCCCTGGTCTGCTGTTTCCCGCACAAACTCCACTGCTTGCTTAAAGCATCGGTCGTGGTCGTCGGGGAGGGGTTCCATCTTGGCGAACTTCACCAAGTCGGCGGTGGTGAGCGTCTGCTCCAGCTCCTGGTGCAGCTTGTGAGGCAGGCCGGCATCATCCAGCTCTTTCAGAATGTCGGCGGTAATCATCTCCATGGCATTAATGTCATAGCGGCCATCAATGTAAGTCCTGATGATGTCGGTTAGCTCGGAATAGTATTGCTTGACTTGTCCGCTCTGCCATAACTTCTTGAGTTTCAGTTTTTCCAGTTCTTTGAGAGCTGTGATATCCGGCTTCTCTTTCGGCTTGGCTTTCTTCACCACTTTTTTCTGGGGCTTGTTCTTGCGCTCGTGTTTGAGGATGAACCATATTAGCAGAGCGATGACAGCGGCAGCGGCTAAAGTGATGAGCAGATAGGGCAGTATTTCTTTGAAGGTGAGTGGCACCTTGGCAATGCCCTTGATGTCGCGGATGGCGGCAGTTGTATCTACCGCTACCGTGTTGACGAAGAAGGGTAGGGGCTGGCTCTGTGCCAATAGCTGTGAGTCAGGGGAAAGTACTGGAATGGCCGGGAAAACGTAGGCTCCTGAGTCGAAGGCGGTAATGGTCCACTGCTGATGGTAGCTGACCAACTGCCCGTTGAGGGTGGTGTCGGTAGCACTGCCGCTTACCAGGTCAATACCGTTGGCACTAAGCACCTCCTGCGTGATGGCTGGCACTATGAAATTGCTGTTCTGCGGGGCTGTCACCGTGAAATCCACGTGTATCTGGTCGCCAATGAGAATTTGGTTGGAGTCCAATACCGCCTTGGCATGGAACTCCTGTGCCTGGATCAAAGTGCAGATGCTTAGGAATAAGATAGTTGTTAGTCCAAACTGTTTGATAAACTTCATTTTCTTCAAGATAAAAATCAATGTCTAAACGATTCTTAATAGAGTAATATTGTATGAAAGCAGAAACTGCCACTATTGGTCCTGCATTCTCTCGAAAGGATGCGGGGTGAGCGGACACTTGGCCAAGGGATGATAATCTCCCACTAAACCGACAGGAGTGGCGTTGTTGATGTCGTGGACAATGTTGATGCTGCAACGAGCTTCTTCAATACCGAAACCGTGGCCTTCGAGTATTTGGCGGTAACTTTCGGTGTGCAGGTCGGTGAAACCCTTGCTGAACTCTATCAGCTGGTCTCCTACCATGATGGACCGGTAGGTTCTTTGGCCGGCCTCACGCACCTCTTGGGGCAGATGGGCGGCATTAATGCTGAGAAAATAGCGCACACGGGCCCTTTTTAGTCCTAAATAGCCCGCTACACGGTCGTGACTCTTCACATGAACGGTGTTTTGTTCCACCTCTCCGAAAATATAGGTCAGCATGTCGTACAGATGTATGCCGATATTGGTGGCAATGCCGCCGCTTTTCTGCTCATTCCCCTTCCAGCTGGCATAATACCAGTAGCCGCGACTGGTGATGTAAACCAAGTCTATATCGTAAATTTTGTCGGCAGGACCTTCTTCCACCTGCTTTTTCAGGGCTTGGATAGCTGGATGCAGACGGAGTTGCAGGATGGTGTAGATGTGGTGGCCTGTACTCTCTTCCATGGCCTTCAATCCATCAATATTCCAGGGCTTAAGCACCAAGGGCTTCTCACAGATGACATCAGCACCTAAACGCAATCCGTAACGAATGTGACTATCGTGTAGATAGTTAGGTGTGCATACGGAGGTTATGTCAATCTGTTGCTCGGTATTTTTGAGCTTGGAGCAGTGACGGTCAAATACTTCCAATTCCGTAAAAAAACGGGTGTCGGGGAAGTACTGGTCCAAAATGCCCACACTGTCGCTTCTGTCGTAAGCGGCAATCAGTTGATTGCCAGTCTCTTTGATGGCTTTTAGATGCCGGGGAGCAATGTATCCGGCCACTCCAAACAAAGCAAAGTTCTTCATATCTCTTTTCAAAAAATAAGTTGCAAAAATAGTAAATATTGTTGAATAGTTGGAATGTTTATTTATGCTTTATGACAGTAAATTCTGTTCGTTGGCTTAATAGTCGAATCCAATGGCCCAAATAGGTAATTTATTACCAATGGAAGTTTCTAAATTATCGGAGAGAATAAATGAATTGGGAATATTCGCTATCTGCGTAAAGTCTTTGTCTTCACCACCAACCTCAAAAATATATTGATTATCTACAAGGAAGTCACCATTTTTCTTACGATACTCAAGGGTGTGATTTGCTATCAATTGATTGGCTACGAATGTCTCCCGTGCGGTGCCTATCTGTATTGGAGTGCTTGCCCACGCATATAAAAGGTTGGTGTTGTCCATATATATTTTGTCGGGTTTTTGCATGCGTTTTACATTTTTAATATCAGAATACAGCAAATGTATGAGCTTGGCTTTGTCAAGATAACCCAGGTATGCCAGTATTGTGTCTCGTTTCAGTCCGCTCAAAGCGGATAACTTTGATATGTCCACATGGAATGGCACACTTGCACAGAGTGTGGTCAGCAGTGATTTGAGACGACGGGTGTTTCCTATGTTGACCTTGCATATTCGGGTTAGTTCATCGTCAATAACCCTGTTGACCACTTGCTGAATTGTTGTATAATAGTCAATCTCATTGTCAAGATAATAGGGGTAGTAGCCGTATTTAAGGTATTCGTGGAAAAGTGCTACAGGTCTGCCATACTTGTTCATTTGTTCAATAAGCGGTGCGGGATTGTGTAAAACTTGTTCAAGAGGGAAAACTGGCAGTTTGATACCTTTGTAGAAATGCAGAAATTCGCGGAAACTAAGTCCTTGTATGTCGTGATTGACACATCGGCGTGCAAGGTCGGAATCGCCTTCGGTAAGACTCAGCAAACTACTACCGCTTAACACAACCCTCATGTTGGGATAAAAGTCATATATTTCTTTAATCTCACGACTCCAATTCTCATATTTATGCACCTCGTCAAGAAAAAGATGTTTGCCTCCATTAAGATAGAATTGTTCAGCAAGATCTAAAAGGGTATTGGTGTTGAAATAATTATCGTCACACGAAGCATATAGCACTTGACGATCTAATGCCGGATAGTGTAATTTAATATATTGCAACATTATTGTTGTTTTTCCTACACCTTTGGGACCCCGAATGGACATCAATCGAGCTCTCCAGTTGATATTGTTCATCCACTGGCGGATAATTTGGATGGGAATTACCTCCAATAGACGGTCGTGTTTCTTGAATAGCCTTTCCATAATATTCTGTATATCAATAAGTAATAATGAAATTTATTGATTTGTCCTTTATATAGGTCATTTTTTATGTATTTTTATCCTTTGCGAAGGGCAAAAATAATAATTAATTCGATAACAATGGAATTATTTTAATTTTTTTGAGAAAAATAATTCTTTACAATCGCAAACATGAGCTTTAATAACTCGGGTATTAATATTTATTTTTTGTTTCCCAATATTAATTGATAAAACGAAAAAAAATTAATTTTAGTCTGTAATTGAAACAATACTTTTACTAATTTTGCAAATTAATTCTGTATGAATCATGGAAGCTGAAATTGAAAAATGTGCCGAACTGCTCTTACAAGGTAAAGTTATTCTTTATCCGACAGATACCATTTGGGGACTGGGTTGTGATGCCACCAACGAGGCAGCTGTCAAACGGGTATTCCAAATCAAACATCGTATAGAGGGGAAATCGATGCTGGTATTGTTGGACAAGACCGATCGCCTGCCGATGTATGTGAAACGTATCCCCTTGATTGCTTGGGATCTGGTAAACGAGACCTCCCGGCCGACTACCTTCATCTATCCTAAGGGCTACAATATTGCCCCCTCTGTCATCTCTTCCGATGGTACCTTGGCCATCAGAATTGTGAATAATAATTTCTGTAAAAAACTGATTAACAAGCTGAATCGTCCGATAGTGTCTACCTCTGCCAATATTTCCGGCACGCCGGCTCCGCAGCTGTTTTCTGACATTTCGCAGGAGGTCATCAGCCAGGTTGATTATGTGGTGCCCGAGAAGTTTGCCGATTCAACGGATTACAAGCCTTCCCGCCTCATCAAGTTTATTGATGATTATAATTTTGTTGTAGTAAGAGAATAATTATGCGTATCGCCGTTTTTCCTGGCTCGTTCGATCCGCTGACCATAGGTCATGAGGAGATTATCCGTAAAGCTTTGCCGCTTTTCGATAAGATTTATGTGGCTATCGGTGAGAATGCCAATAAAAAATATTGCTTTCCTTTGGAAAAACGTCAGCAATGGATTCGACAGGTTTTTGCCCATGAACCAGCTGTTGAGGTAGCTGTGTATAAGGGGCTTACTGTTGATTTCTGCCGAGAAGTGAATGCCCATTTTATTCTTCGTGGCTTGCGTAACTCCATGGATTTCCAGTACGAAAAGGATATTGCCGAAGCCAACCGTCGACTGGCACCCGAGGTGGAAACCATTTTCTTGCTTTCATCACCTGAGTTAGCCCATGTCTCTTCTTCCCTCGTAAGAGAACTTTATCATCATCAGGGCAATTATTCCGAATATGTTTCGTTTGAGTTATAAGCTAACGCAATTATGAAACTGAATAAGCTGTTTTTCTCCTATGTGTGCCTGTTATCTCTTTTGATGGTAGTGGGGCAGGGGTGGGCTCAGAAAACGCCGGCAGTGGTGATTCGTGGTAATGCGGATTTTGCAGTGGGTGAGGAGATTAGATTAATAGCCTACGAGGATTTGATAACCTATGTGCCCAAAGTCGTGTCTTCGGACGTGATTGATAAAAAAGGGGCTTTCGAGTTGTCGTATTCCACAGCGGAAGAACGTCTTGTGCAGTTGGAGATACGTACTGCCCGCGCTGAATTTTTCGTCGAGCCGTCGAAAAATTATGATTTCAATATCACGATGGACGAGGAGATGTTCAAGTTCTTCCGTCCGCAGGATTATGGCGCTTTTTTGCAAATTGTAAGCGAGAAGGATGAGGCGGTGGAGAAAGCGGAAGCACCCCGTGATTTGAACCGGAAAATCAACTATTTTACCCGCTATTATAATTACGTTTTCGACCGTTTTTATTTTTCTATTGTCTATGATCGGAAAGCGGAAGCTATGGATTCTGTGATGTTACTGATGAACAAGAGGTTTGACGTCCGCTACAATCCTTACGATTTCTTCCAGTCGTACGTGTTCTATGGTATGTCTCAAATCGAGGGACTCTATTGGCACAAAGATGTCCATAAGTTGTATCAAAAGTACCTGAACAACGACCATATCTTGTACAATAATCCGAATTATATGGATTTTTTCAACTCCTTCTATGATGATTACGTGTTTATGTCGCCGAAGATTAATCAAGATAATGTGTTGACGGCTATCAATGATTCCGCTGATTATAAAATGCTGTTCAATGAGTTGGGTCGAGATGAGTTCTTAGTCAATGAGCGTATCCGTGAACTGGTGATTATCAAGAATTTAGGTCAACTGTATTTGAATCATCCTGAATTCGATAAAGGAAATATCTTGAAATTGTTGGAGGAATTGCGGCAGACCACACATTTTGCAGAGCATAAGCCATTGGTGGAGAATATGATACACTTTGTTAACAAGTTCTCTGACAATCAGTTGGTGAAGAATGTGAAGTTGAAGGAATCCAATGGTAAAGATTTCTCTTTGAATAAGTTGAAAGGGAAATGGGCGTTTGTGCACTTTTTCCGTACCGATTGCATAGAATGTGTGCGCGAGCTGATGTTAATCCGGGAGTTGCAGGAGATGCACAAGGATTCTTTGGTGTGCGTGGGGGTGTGCCTGGATTTTGACAAGTATCAGTTGCAGAATTTCCTGAACAAATATCCGCAGTTTGATTGGCAGTTTGTGCATTTCAACCAACAGTACCAGTGGCTGAATAATCTGGAGGTGAATTCCTTGCCAGATTATGTTTTGTTGTCTCCTGATGGACGGATTTACGAGCGTTACCTGCCATCCCTGTCCGATGGATTGGTGGAGTATCTGTCTCGTTTATTAGCTCCTGCCACCCCGCAGGACGACAACCCCATGTTCCATCCTCGGAAATAATCCGACAATCCCGTAATCAACGTTTCCCCCCTATGCGGCGGTTGCGGCTCCACCGCAACCACTTCCACTCCTTGAATTCTGAATTTTGAATTTTGAATTCTAACCCCTAATTCCTATTCCCTGTAACCTGTTTTCCTATGTGGCGGTTGCGGTTCCACCGCAATCACTTCCACTCCTTGAATTCTGAATTCTGAATTTTGAATTCTAACCCCTAATTCCTATTCCCTATTCCCTGTAACCTGTTTTCCTATGCGGCGGTTGCGGTTCCACCGCAATCACCTCCACTCCCTGAATTCTGAATTTTGAATTCTAACCCCTAATTCCTAATCCCTATTCCCTGTAACCTGTTTTCCTATGCGGCGGTTGCGGCTCCACCGCAATCACTTCCACTCCTTGAATTCTGAATTTTGAATTTTGAATTCTAACCCCTAATTCCTAATCCCTATTCCCTGTAACCTGTTTTCCTATGCGGCGGTTGCGGCTCCACCGCAGATATGGCCCATAACTCCCCTCGAATGCATAGCATGAGACTCCCCTTGAGCACGCAGTGCGAGACTCCCCTTGAGCGAAGCGAGACTCCCCCTTAGATCTTCTGATTCCGGTTAATCACTCTCGCCTCCAGCATTGGCACGAAGTTGAAATTGCCGAATTCTTCCTCTTGGTAGTGGTCCTCGTCAATCTTGGTGATGCGTTTCATCACCTGACTGTCCGCTCCCACTGGAATCACCATGAGACCACCGGGTTTGAGTTGCTGTAGTAAGGCATCGGGGATTTCCGGAGCGCCGCAGGTGACAATGATTTTGTCGTAGGGTGCATATTTTTCAAAACCTTGGAAGCCGTCGCCAAAACGCAAGATGATACGGTCATTGATTTTGCTCAACAGACTCTTTGCTTTGCTGAATAGCTCTAAATGACGTTCCACAGTGAAAACACGCGCTCCCATGGCCCCCAATATGGCAGCCTGGAAGCCCGAACCAGTGCCGATTTCCAGCACTTTCTCTCCTGGTTTCAATTGCAATAACATCGTTTGGAAGGCTACCGTAGAAGGCTGCGAGATGGTCTGGTCGCAGTAAATATGCAAGGCGGTATCTTCGTATGCCTTGTTCCATAAGAATGAGTCTATGAACAGATGTCGATCTACCTTGTCGAAAGCGGCCAGCACCTGCTCATCGCTGATTCCTTTCTCTCGCAATGTGCTGATTAGCTTCTTCTTTGCCCCTAATAACATGTAGTCCATAATACTCTATGAAATTTTCGCAAAGATACGAAAAATAATGAGCGGATGAGTGGAATTATCAGATTTGTTTTTATGAGCTGTAATTCTCGTGGTGCAAAAAAAAAGCACGACAATAATGCCGTGCTTTTCGTGTAAAATTATTTATGGTCTCATGGTGAGTTATCTCACAATCAACTTCTTGGTTACGACGTTGTCAGGTGTCATCATTCTAACGAAGTAGATGCCAGGTGTCAGATTCTCGACATTCACCTGTCCACTGTAGTCATCGATGCGCTGACGCATCACTGCCTTGCCGTTGTTGTCGTAAATTGTCAGCTCACGAATGATATCGATGGTGGAACTTACGGTGAAGACATTGTCAGTCGGGTTCGGATAGAGGGTGATGTGTTTGTCGAGATAATGCATGTCAATGCTGTTGCCATCAATTACCACAAGGGTGATATGAATGGTACTGTCGCAACCATCCACAGTGGTTCTGGGTACATCGATGTTCAATACACCAGGATTCTGCGGGGTGAAGTTCAAGCCATGGTTGTGGTACAGGGTACCCGCAATGGCAGTGTCGGTAACGTCCACTTCATAAGAGGGGTTGACCTTCAGGTAGAGGATGTAAACGCTGTCGCAACCATACATGGTCTCGTAGTTCTTGTAATAAATGCCCGTAGTGTCGCAGTGGATGCCGTGCCATACGAAGTCTTCATTGTCGCAAGTGCTGGTGGAATCCACGAACAGGTAGCCACGGTGGACAGTCAAAATCAAGTTGATGATACTGTCGCAACCGGCCTGGTTCTCATCAATACGCTGTAAAGTGAATGTTCCAAATTGCATGAGCAGCGTGTCAAAACCATATTCTTGATATCTGTGGGCTTGGCAGGTAGTGTCATACAAGGTCACTTCAGTGATATGGTTGATGGTCAGTATCATGACAGCGATACTGTCGCAACCTACAGCCTGCGGATAAACTTTGGAGAATACGCCGGATTGGGTGTAGGTGGTGCCGTCCCATTCATAGCTTTCGCAAGCCACTACCTCAATGGTGTCTCTCGAAGGTGTGTCGATAATCAGGTTCAGGGTCACAATACTGTCGCAGCCATTGGCAGCGGTGAAGCTCTGCTGATACTCGCCAGTTTCCGTGTACCAACGGTTGTTCCACCGGAAGGCACCGCAAACGATAGTGTCGAAGGAGAAGGTTGCCAGCGGTTTCACATACAGGTTGACGGTGATGGTGCTGTCGCAACCTGCCGCATTTTCTGTAATACGAATCAAAGTGGTGTCGCCCGACAGGGTAGGAGTGACCTCAAAGCCATATCCTTCATACAGTGCATTGGCACAGGTGGTGTCGGCAAAGATGGCGGCGGTGGGTTCTAACAGAGTGAAGCGCAATTCGCAAACGCTGTCGCAACCCAAAGTGGTCTCCAAGGTGTCATAGTAAACGCCCGTGGCGGTGATGTCGCGTCCGTGCCAGCTGTATACATCTTCATTGCTGCAAGCGGAAGCATTCTCAATGCTGTGCTTGGTTGGATTCACTGTCAAAATCAAGGTGTGAACGCTGTCGCAACCATAAACGGCAGTGCTCAGACTGTCATAGATGGTGTGGGTGCCAGCGGCACGTTGACCAATCTGGATGTATTCGTGACCTGGCCATACATATTCTTCGTTGTCGCAAACCGTAGCGGTCACAGGTTCGAAGTTATAGGTCGGGGTGACGGTCAGAATCAGGGTGTGAACGCTGTCGCAACCATAAACGGCGGTGTTCAGACTGTCATAGATGGTGTGGGTGCCAGCGGCACGTTGGCCAATCTGGATGTATTCGTGACCTGGCCATACATATTCTTCGTTGTCGCAAACCGTAGCAGTTACAGGTTCGAAGTTGTAAGTCGGGGTTACGGTCAGAATCAGGGTGTGAACGCTGTCGCAACCATAAACAGCAGTGCTCAGACTGTCATAAATGGTGTAGGTGTCAGCGGCACGCTGGCCAATCTGGATGTACTCGTGACCTGGCCATACATACTCTTCATTGTCACAAACGGTAGCAGTTACAGGTTCGAAGCTGTAGGTCGGGGTGACGGTCAGAATCAGGGTGTGAACGCTGTCGCAACCATAAACAGCAGTGCTCAGACTGTCATAGATGATGTGGGTGCCAGCGGCACGTTGGCCAATCTGAATGTATTCGTGACCTGGCCATACATATTCTTCGTTGTCGCAAACCGTAGCGGTAACGGGTTCGAAGTTATAGGTCGGGGTGACGGTCAGAATCAGGGTGTGAACGCTGTCGCAACCATAAACGGCAGTACTCAGACTGTCATAGATGGTGTGGGTGCCAGCGGCACGTTGGCCAATCTGGATGTATTCGTGACCTTCCCAAACATACTCTTCGTTGTCGCAAACTGTAGCGGTTTCAGGCTCGAAGTTGTAGGTTGGGGTGACGGTCAGGATCAGGGTGTGAACGCTGTCGCAACCATAAACAGCAGTGCTCAGACTGTCATAAATGGTGTAGGTGTCAGCGGCACGTTGACCAATTTGGATGTACTCGTGACCTTCCCAAACATATTCTTCATTGTCGCAAACTGTAGCGGTTTCAGGCTGGAAGTTATAGGTCGGGGTGACGGTCAGGATCAGGGTGTGAACGCTGTCGCAACCATAGGTGGCAGTGCTCAGACTGTCATAAATGGTGTGGGTGCCAGCGGCACGTTGACCGATTTGGATGTATTCATGACCTGGCCATACATATTCTTCGTTGTCGCAAACCGTAGCGGTAACGGGTTCGAAGTTGTAGGTCGGGGTGACGGTCAGAATCAGGGTGTGAACGCTGTCGCAACCATAGGTGGCAGTGCTCAGACTGTCATAGATGGTGTGGGTGCCAGCGGCACGTTGGCCAATCTGGATGTATTCATGTCCAGCCCATACATATTCTTCATTGTCGCAAACGGTAGCAGTTTCGGCTTCGAAGTTGTAGGTCGGGGTGACGGTCAGAATCAGGGTGTGAACGCTGTCGCAACCATAAACAGCAGTGCTCAGACTGTCATAAATGGTGTAGGTGTCAGCAGCACGCTGACCAATCTGGATGTATTCGTGACCTTCCCAAACGTATTCTTCGTTGTCGCAAACCGTAGCGGTCTCAGGTTCGAAGCTGTAGGTCGGGGTGACGGTCAGGATCAGGGTGTGAACGCTGTCGCAACCATAAACGGCAGTGCTCAGACTGTCATAGATGGTGTAAGTGTCAGCAGCACGCTGGCCAATCTGGATGTATTCGTGACCTTCCCAAACGTATTCTTCGTTGTCGCAAACCGTAGCGGCCACGGGTTCGAAGTTATAGGTCGGGGTGACGGTCAGAATCAGGGTGTGAACGCTGTCGCAACCATAGATGGCAGTGCTCAGACTGTCATAGATGGTGTAAGTGTCAGCGGCACGTTGGCCAATCTGGATGTATTCGTGACCTGGCCATACATATTCTTCATTGTCGCAAACTGTGGCGGTCACAGGTTCGAAGTTGTAGGTCGGGGTGACGGTCAAGGTCAACTTGTAAACGCTGTCGCAGCCGTATGTCGTGCTGAGACTATCCCAAATGGTGTAGGTGTCAGCAACACGCTGGCCAATCTGGATATATTCGTGACCTTCCCAAACATACTCTTCATTGTCGCAAACGGTAGCGGTTACTTCTTCGTAGTAGGTCGGGGTGACGGTCAGCACCAAGTAATAGATACTGTCGCAGCCGCTTGCGGTGTGGTAGTCAGCGGTGATGGTGCCTGCCTGTGAAACAGTTCTTCCCTGCCATACGATAGGCAGTTCATTGTCGCATACGGTGTCATATTCGGTGAAGGAATATACCGGATTCACGGTGACCTCCAACTTGTAAACATCGTAGCAACCAAATTCATTGTCGACGGTATCTGTGTAAAGACCAGATTCCGTAATGGTTTGGTTGTTCCATGTATAAGAGCCGCCTTCGCAGAAGGAGACAGGATTGTCATAGTATTCATTGTTGGGGTTGACAATCAAGGTGAGGTTCACGATACTGTCGCAATGATGTGCAGTCTCGAGTTCGTAGGAGAATTGGTGTGTGCCCACCGAAGTTTCAGCATCAAAGGTGATGTCACGCCAAGTGTATGGCAACTCGCTTTGGCAAACGGTGAGGGTCAGATTCTCGGTTACAGAGTGGTTAACCGTGAGGTTGATGTTCACCGTGCTGTCGCAAGTGGTTGGCAGTGTGTAAGTATGTGTCAGTGAAGTACTTTCGGTATAAGTTTCGCCGTTCCATACAAACTGGTCACAAACCGTGGTGTCAATGGTGATATTGTAAGTCGGATTGACAGTCAGGTTGTAGGTGACGGTGCTGTCGCAACCCGTTGCCAGCGTGTAAGTGTGTGTCAGCACTCCGTTTTCAGTATAAGTTTCATTATTCCATACGAGGTGATCACATACTATAGTGTCGAAGCTTTGGTTATAACTTGGATTAACCGTCAGTTCGAGGTAAACCGTGCTGTCGCAACCTGTACCGACACACTGCAAATGTAAGGTGTCGTACATCATGCCGGCATGGTCACCTTGCAGATTGAAACCATTCTCTTCATAGCTTCCGCCTTGGCAGATGGCAGCCGTGATGAGCGTGTCTTGTGCGTAGTTTACTGTCAGATGATAAGTGATGGTACTATCGCAAAGGTTCACCGTGCTGAAATGCTGCGTGTAAATTCCGCTTTCCGTGTAAACTTCATTGTTCCAAACAAATTGGTCACAAACGGTGGTGTCCAGGGTGATGTCGTAAACCGGATTGACGGTCAAACTGTAGGTGACGGTACTGTCGCAACCGGTAGCTAAGGTGTAGCTGTGGCTGATGACTGCACTTTCAGTATAGCTTGTCTCGTTCCATACAAACTGTCCGCATACTGTGGTGTCGAATGTCTGGTTGTAACTCGGGTTGACGGTCAGTGCCAGATAAACGGTGCTGTCGCAACCTGTGCCGACACATTGCAGATGTAAGGTGTCATACACGATACCTGCGTTTTCAGGACTCAGGTTGAAGCCATTCTCAGTATAATTCTCACCTTGACAGATAACAGGAGTCAGCAAGCTGTCTTTTGAATGGTTGACAGTCAGATTCACTGTAACGGTGCTGTCGCATGTGGTCGGCAGGGTATAAGTATGTGTCAGAACACCACTTTCCGTGTAATTCTGTCCGTTCCATACGAACAAGTCGCAAACGGTGGTATCAAAGGTAATATCATATGTAGGATTGACATTCAGCGTCAGGGTGATGATTTCGTTGCAACCATCATTATGGCTTATCGTTACTTCGTAAATACCAGCATCGTTGAATGTGGAGTCCTCAAAATTATAAGGAAGTTCTGTCTCACAAATGTTAATGGTCTGTGAGGAGGTGATGAAAGGTGTTACATTCAGTTGAATATGATAAATGCTGTCACAACCATGTTGTGTGTGCAAATAGACATCTTTATGCCCATTTCCATAGAAAATGGTGTCTGCAAAAGTATAAGGCAACACACCTTCGCATATATTGATGGTTGTGTCGATGCTATATACCGGATTAACAGTCAGGTGCAAGGTGACGGTACTATCGCAGCCCAAAGCGGTCTGGAAGGTGAAGTCATAATCGTTCTGTACTTCGTAATATCTGTTGTTGTATTCATACACATCACCTTGGCAGATCTCAGCGTAAAGGTCGGTGTGCTTGGTAGGATTAACGGTGAGGTGCAGTGTTACGGTGCTGTCGCAATTGTTCACCGTGCTTCTGTGGAAAATGTAGTCTCCGCTGGTGGTTCCTTCTGCAAAAACAGTGTCACGCCAGGTATAAGGCAACTCATTCTGGCAGATGGTCTCACTTTCGTTCTGCTCATAAATCGGATTTACCACTAAGGTCAGGATTACGATGCTATCGCAGCCGTTTACTGTGCTTCTGTGGAATACATAGTCGCTGCTGACAGTTCCTTCTGCGAAAACAGTGTCACGCCAAGAGTATGGAAGCTCGCTTTGGCAAATGGTAGCATTTTCGTTTTGTGTGTATGACGGATTAACGGTCAATGTCAAAGTTACAGTGCTGTCGCATCCGTTTACCGTGCTTCTGTGGAATACATAGTCACCACTGGTTGTTCCTACTGCAAAAACGGTGTCACGCCAAGTATAAGGTAACTCGTTCTGGCAGATGGTTTCACTTTCGGTCAGTTCGTATATCGGATTAACGGTCAATGTCAGCGTTACAGTACTGTCGCAGCCATTTACCGTGCTTCTGCTGAATACATAGTTGCCGCTGGCAGTTCCTTCTGCGAAAACAGTGTCACGCCAAGTGTAGGGCAACTCGCTCTGGCAAATAGTAGCACTTTCTGTCTGGTTGTAAACCGGATTGACGGTCAAATATAATGTTATTGTACTGTCACAAGTGTTAATGGTTTGATATTCAGCTGTGTGGATACCTTCTTGCTGGAGTTGTCTTCCTTGCCATGCAAGAGGTAGTTCGTTAGCGCACACTGTATCATATTCAGTGAAATGATAAACCGGATTGACGGTCAGGGTCAGATTGATGGTGCTGTCGCAACCAAAAGCGGTCTGTACGATATGCTGATAGTTGAAAGTACCATCAGTTGTTGGTGTTTCAGTAAAGCCATACTCATTATAAGTTTCACCTAAACAGATACTTGCGTTCAAATTTGTGGTGTGCAACTCGTGAACGGTTAGATTCAGCACGATGATACTGTCGCAGTAGTTGCTGGCCTGCAAAGTGTCATAGTAAATGCCGCTCTGGCTCAGTGTCTGGTTAGCAAAAGTGATGCTTTCGCCTTCGCAGATGTCCACAGTCAACGGCGTCACATACTGGTTACTGATAGTCAAATGCAGATTTATAATACTGTCGCAACCTGCTGCGGTGTGCGTGCTGTAGGTGTGCTCATAATTGCCACTGGCAGTGCCTACCGGGTAGGTAATGTCATTCCAGCTGTAGGGCAGGGCAGTCTCGCAAATAGTGAGGGTGACATGTTGGTTGTAAACAGGGTTGACCTTCAGTGTCAAGGTAGTGGTACTGTCGCAACCGGCTTGGTTGAGGTCGTGTCGTACCAGGGTGTAGCTGCCAGCCACATTGAAAGTAGTGTCAAAACCATTGGCATTGTATCTTGTGCCAGCACATACAGCATCCGTCAAAGTGGCAGCATTGCTGTAGTTGATGGTCAGATGCAGGGTAACGGTACTGTCGCAGCCCTTGCTGGTGCTGAAATGCTGTACATAGTCGCCGCTGGTGGTATAAGTCTCATTATTCCATTGATAAGTATCGCAGGCAATCTCTGAGAATTGGGTTTCTGCAGATTTGTTAATGGTCAGATGCAGGGTCACCATGCTGTCGCAGCCGTTTATGGTGCTGAAATGCTGTACATAGTTGCCGCTTTCATAGTAGGTTTCACTATTCCAAGTGTATTTGTCACATTCGGTGGCGGAGAATTCTGTCTCTACAGATTTGTTGACGGTCAGATGTAGGGTCACCACACTGTCACAACCGATAGATGAGGTGAAGTGGCGGGTGATGTTCTGGCTGGCAGTGAAAGTCTCATTGTTCCAAGTGTAGGAGTCACAAACTGTTTCTTCGAATTCGTGGTATCTGATTTCTTTCACCCACAAGTGCAGGGTTACCAAGCTGTCGCAGTTGGTGGAGGAAACGGTGTTGATCACGCGGTCAAAAGCACCGGCATTGCTGAAAGTCTCATTTAAGCCATGCTGCGTGTAGGTCTCGTTTTGACATAGAGTGTCATACAAATCCTGTGCTTCATAAACGGGGTAGATGGTCAGGACTAATTCGCTTCTGCCGCTTTCGCAGCTGATGCCAGCATAGTCAACGGCATGGCTGATGAAGTAGCTGCGGGAAGCATTCACCATTGGTGTGGTGTTGTTTTGGATGTCTAAAGTGCTGGTGCTTTCATTGCTATCATACCAATTGTAATAACCATTGGCAGGTGCGTTGATGCTAAACTGCTGAGGTCCACAATTGCTCATGGCGGTCAAAACCGGAGCGGTAGGAATAGTGAAGGCCTCGGCGGTGACTTCTATTCTGCTGCTCTTACATCCAGTGTTGCTGTTGAAGCTTTCCACAAAGAATGAAGTGCTGCCTACGCTGATGTTAGGACTGTAATTCAATGAGGTAGCCGCAATGTTGGTGGTGTTGGCGGTGAGGTACCAGCGACAGGTGGTGGCATTCTCGTCGATGGTGGCGGTGAATTCCACACTGCCGTTGCCACAGCGTACTTGGTTGGCTACTGTGGGTACAACGGGGTTGGTGTTGATGGTAGCTGTGATGGCTTGTCTGCCGCTTTCACACGGATGTCCATTATATTCATTGTATGAAGAAACATAATAAGTGGTGGTTGCTGCTAAATTGTTGATGGTATATGATGTACCTGTATATACCGCTTCATTGTCGTTTTCAGAAGCGTACCAACGACAGGTGGTACCGTTCTGTCCAGCGTGGGCGGTAAGGGTCACAGCACCTTCGCCGCAACGGGCTGCCGGAGTCAAATTGATGGCGGCAGAGGGTTGTGTGTTCACCGTCACGGTTAAGGTGATAGTGCTGTCGCAACCTGCGGCATTGTCAGTACGAATGGTGAAAGTTCCAGCTGAGGTAACCTCATATAAGTTGTTGTAATTATAAGGTAATTCATTGCTGCACAGATAAATGTGGTCTTCGCCAACCGTGCTTTTCTTAACGGTCAGATGAACATTAACGGTACTGTCGCAATTTTGAGAGGTAGTGAATGATTGCTGATAATCACCGCTGGTTTCATAGCTTTGGTTGTTCCATACAAACACATCGCAAACGGTGGTGTCAATGTTGGTCACTTTACTGCGGTTAATGGTCAGCTGCAAAGTCACGACACTATCGCAACCCAATTGGGTGTGCAGAGTCCTTTCATAGTTACCGCTCTCGGTGAAGAGTTCATTGTTCCATCTTAAAGAATCGCAAGCGGTTACAGGATAATTCACGGCGTAAATGGGATAAATGGTGGCCACCACAGCGGCTCTTGGACCTTCGCAGTTGGTCTCATTGTTGCGCTGGCTGACATAGAAAGTGGTAGTGCCCACATTTATGTTAGCTGGACTGTAGCTGTCACCAGTAGCAATGGACTCTTCTGAATCTGCAGAAGAGTACCAGTAGCAAGTGTTACCGCTTTCTTCCGCAGCGCTTAAAACAACGGTCTCGTTTTGGCACAGGGCAATTGGGCTAACTTCAGGTGCACTGGGGTTCGGGTTAACCGTAACAGTGAAATTCACCACCTCGCTTTCGCAATGGGTGTTGACATTATATGCTTTTACGGTATAATTGGCATTTTCTGTAAGGGTAGGAGTGGTGAAGGTTTCGTCTTCGCTTTCGTTCACTCCGTCTGACCATACAAAGTTGGTGGCTGCGGCATCGGAGCTGGCACTTACGGTCAGCGTTTGGCCAGCGCAGATGGCCTCGTTGCCGTTAACGGTAGGATTAGCGGGAATAGCGTTGATGGTAACGGTCACATCCTTGCGTCCGCTTTCGCAGTCATAGTTGGCCACTGCTGCGGATACATAATAATGGGTGGTGCTGATTAATTCACCTGTGGTGAAAGAAGTGCCTATATGAGCAGCCTCTCCGCCTTGGTCAACAGTATACCACTTGTAGGTGGTGTTGGGTTGCGGATCAATGATGCTCAACGTGAAAGCAGCAGGACCGCAGTGGGCGGTGTCAGCCACATTCGGAATGGCGGGAGCATCAATCATTGTGGCGGTGGCCAGCGTTCTTTCAGCACTAATACAGCTGGTCAAAGTATTGTAGGCTTCTGCGTAGAAGTTGTTTTCTCCTACAGTTAGATTCGTTGGATGAAATTCTGAACCTTCAGCTAAAACATTATTGTCTTGGGCAGAAGCATACCAACGGAAAGCAATGTTATCTTCGGCACTGCTGGCGGTCAAAGTCACAGGGGTGCCTAAGCATTGGCTGTCATTGCCAGTTTGCGGAGCAGTGGGCAGAGCGTTCACCACCACGGTAATCGTGCTGTTCTCGCTGGCGCAACGGGTGTTGGCATTATAGGATTGTACCAGATAATCGGTGCTCATGCTGACACTTGTGTTAAAGTTGTTGTTGGTAATAGTGTCATTGCCATTGATCCAGCGGCAAACGGTGGCGTTGGCACCAGGGGTACCAGTCAATTGGATGGAACCGCTACCGCAAATCGGGTTGTTGCCGTCCACCGTAGGAACCGCAGGTATCGGGTTGATGGTGGCGGTGACTTGCTGGGTGTTGTTGCTTTCGCAACCTGTTTCACTGTTGTAGGATTTACAGGTAAAGGTCGTGGTTTCTTCCAGATTGGCAATTTCGAAGGAAGTGCCTTCGTAAACAAGTTCGCTGTTAGCATTGTACCATCGACAGCTGTTGGCGTTGTTGGCCGGAGTGGCTGTCAGCGTGATGGCACCAGCACCGCAACGGGCTTTGTTGCTGGCAGTAGGTCTGCCGGGAATGGCAGCCACGGTAACCTGGATAGTGGTATTGTCGCTATAGCAATTGGTAACTGGGTCAATGGAACGGACATAGTATATGGTATTGTTCGACAGGTTACCAGTAGTCAGTGTTTTGCTGTCTCCGCTAACGCCTGTGGAGATTTCAACACTGTTGGCATTGAACCACTGGCAATTGAGGCCCTCGGCGGGAACGGCAGTCAAAGTGGTTACGCCATTACCGCAAATGATGACATCCTCAGCTGTCGGAGCGGCCGGTATGTTGTTGATGGTAGCTATCACTTCCTGGCGTGCACCGATACATTGGGTGGTGGTATTGTAGCTGGCTACGTAATAGCTAGTGGTTATGCTGATAGATGGTGTGGTGAAGTTGTTTTCAATGCTGAGGGCTTCTCCACCTTCGGCAGCGGCAAACCACTGTACTTGATTGCCGTATTGTCCGGCAGTAGCGGATAAGCTGACCTCACCTGCACCGCAATGAGCACCCGGAGTTACAGAAGGTAATTCGGGAATATTGTGGATGGTGGCGGTCACACTGGCGGATGCGCCGGTACAGCCATCAGCGGTAGTTGTGACATAGTATACAGCAGTGCTGCTCAAATTCTCAGCGGTGTAGCTGTTGCCCGTGCTTACTTGCTCGTCATTGGCATTATACCATGTGTAAGTAACGTCGTTAAGGACGTTAGAGACATTAAGGATAACATCGCCAGTTCCGCAGTGGCTGTCGCCTGCCAACTCTGGAGCAGCGGGGATGGCTTTGATATGGGCAATGGCTGCTGTGCGTTCGCTTTCGCATGAGCCGATGGAAACAGAAACGTAATAGGTGACATCTTGATTGATCGTAAGTGTATAGCTGTCACCAGTACGGAACGCTTCGCCGCCTTCTGCTGCAGTGTACCATTTGTATGTGTATGCTTGGGTCGGATTTTCAACCGCAATGGTGATTTCACCATTGCCGCAACGTGACACTTCGGGAATAGTGGGTGCGGAAGGATTACCGCTAATGGTGGCGATAACCGCTGTACGCTGTGTGCTGGTACAGTTCTCCGCTGAAATGGTTTCCACATAGTAAGTAGTGGGGCTGACGCTGATGGTCACATTGTAGTTCTCACCAGTGTAAAGAGCCTCCCCGCCAGTGGCAGCATTGTACCATTTATAGCTGTTGCCAGATGTCGGATTGCTGACACTCAGGGTGGTAGCTCCTGCTTCGCACAATTCTACATTGGAAGCACTGGGTGCGGCAGGCAGCTGGTTGACGGTGATCGTAATGGTAGCGGTGTTGGAACAACCGGTGGTTGCATCGGTACCAGTAACCGTGTATGAGGTGGACTCAGTGGGGTTGACAGTCAGCGGATTATTGCTGCCGAGTTCTCCACTCCAACTGTAAGAAGTGGCACCCGAAGCGGTGAGTGTTGCGCTCTGACCGTTACAGATCGGGCTGACCTCGCTGATGCTTACATTGGGCAGCTGATTGACGGTGACAGTAACAGTAGCGGTATTGCTACAAGTGTTGGCATCCGTACCGGTGACGGTGTATGTAGTGGTGGTTGCAGGGCTGACTTGTTTGCTGTCACCTTCGCCGAGATTGTTGTCCCAGGTGTATGATGTGGCACCTGAAGCGGTAAGGGTTGCACTCTGACCGTTACATATCGGGTCAACTGCACTGATGCTTACTGAAGGTAACTGGTTCACAGTGATGGTTATACTGGCGGTGTTGGAACAATTATTGTTGTCAGTACCTGTAACTGTGTAAGAAGTGGTTGTTGCGGGGCTGACCTGTTTGCCGTTACCTTCGCCGACTTCGTTGTCCCAAGTGTAGGAAGTGGCACCTGAAGCGGTGAGTGTTGCACTCTGACCGTTACAGATTGGGCTGACTTCGCTGATGCTTACAGTAGGCAACTGGTTGACGGTGACCGTGACGGTAGCGGTGTTGCTACAAGTGTTGTCATCCGTACCGGTAACGGTATAGGTAGTGGTTGTTGCAGGGCTGACTTGTTTGCTGTCACCTTCGCCGAGATTGTTGTCCCAGGTGTATGATGTGGCACCAGAAGCGGTGAGTGTTGTGCTCTGACCGTTACAGATCGGGCTGACCTCGCTGATGCTTACAGTAGGCAGCTGGTTGACAGTGACGGTAACGCTGGCGGTATTGGTACAACCATTAGCACCCGTACCAGTAACTGTATAAGAAGTGGTTGTTGCGGGGCTTACTTGTTTGTTGTTACCTTCGCCGAGATTGTTGTTCCAGCTGTATGAGTTGGCACCGTTAGCGGTGAGCGTTGCATTTTGTCCTGCACAAATCGGGTTAACTGTGCTGATGCTTATATTGGGCAGCTGGTTGACAGTGACAGTAATAGTAGCGGTGTTGGAACAATTGTTGTTATCCGTACCAGTGACAGTATAGGTAGTGGTTGTTGCGGGACTGACTACTTTGTCATTGCCCGTTCCGACTTCGTTGTCCCAAGCGTATGAAGTGGCACCCGAAGCACTGAGCGTTGCATTCTGTCCTGCACATATCGGGTCAACTGCACTGATGCTTACAGTAGGCAGCTGGTTGACAGTGACCGTAACGCTGGCAGTGTTGGTACAACCATTGGCACCTGTACCAGTAACGGTATAGGTAGTGGTCGTTGCAGGGCTGACTACTTTGTCATTGCCTGCTCCGACTTCGTTGTCCCAAGTGTAGGAAGTGGCACCCGAAGCGGTGAGGGTGGCACTCTGACCGTTACATATTGGGGCAACTGCGCTGATGCTTACCGTAGGCAGTTGGTTGACGGAGACGGTGACAGTAGCGGTGTTGGTACAACCATTGGCACCTGTACCAGTAACGGTATAGGTAGTGGTCGTTGCGGGGCTGACCAATTTGTCATTGCCTGCTCCGACTCCGTTGTCCCAGCTGTATGAGCTTGCACCTGAAGCTGTGAGTGTAGTGTTCTGTCCTGCACATATCGGACTCACCTGACCGATGCTGACAGTAGGCAGCTGGTTGACAGTGACAGTAACACTGGCGGTGTTCGTACAACCATTGGCATCCGTACCGGTGACAGTATAGGTAGTGGTCGTTGCGGGGCTGACCACTTTGTCATTGCCTGCTCCGACTTCGTTGTCCCAAGTGTAGGAAGTGGCTCCCGAAGCGGTGAGGGTTGCACTCTGACCGTTACATATCGGGGCAACTGGGCTGATGCTGACAGTAGGCAAATTGTTTACGTTTACCGTGACAGCTACTCTGTTGGCACTTTCGCATCCTGTTACAGTATTGTAGCTGCTGGCATAACGAGTAGTGTTTGAAGTTAAATTTGCCACCTCCAAGGATGTACCCGTACCCAATACTGTTGATGAGCTGTTGGTCGCATACCAGCGACAGGTTATATTGTCTCCAGAGGGTGGTGTGGCGGTGAAAGTACCTGTGCTACCCTTACAAACAGCAATAGTATTACCTGTAGTAGGTGCAACAGGCTCAGGATTAACAGTTGCGGTTACAGGAGTGCGAGCACTTTCACATCCTGCGCTGTTCACTGCACTTACATAGTAGGTTACTGAACCCAAAACCCCTTGTGCATTATAAGTCGTTGTTGTGACTTCTGTGCCCGTACCACCTGTTGCAGTAGTGTACCAGCGGTATGAGGTTGCGCCTGTTGAAGATGCTGTCAAGGTGACGGGATGAGCCACAGGTGAACAGTCGGGGTCTGGTGCTGACACTGTGGGTGCATTAGGTGCATTTGTTATAGTAAAGTTAATTCTATAATCTTTATAGACAGTGCTTTCCTGATTTTGATGCCTTACTCTAATGATCGTATATGGCTCTGCATCAGTAGGGGTATGAGTAATAGCAGTAGTGGCATGTGAGGATTGGCAGGTACCTGCTACAGTTGGGAATGCGGCACCAGCACAGATGGGAGTGGAATAGTTGTACGTGGTCGTATTGGGATTGAAACCGTTGAGGGGATTCCCACCAACAGTAAGGGTCGCTAAACGGGTGTTATAGATGAGAACAATGTCGTCAAAATAGAGTTCATCACCTGCGGAACCACCTCCAGCTGTTTGTGCTGTGGAAAAAGTGGCTAAAATATAGGCAGGGGTAGTATTATTATAGACATAGGAATTATAATCAAATTTTTGCTTAATGAGTTGCCAGTTGCCGTTAGTTTTGCCATTCCATGTGGCTTTGGCAACGACTTTTGCTTCATTGACAGCTTCTTCTGTGTTAACAACACCTTGGTCACTGTTGTTGGGTGCAGGATCTTGGTAGATAGCATTGTTACTGGCCTGTGTATTGTTGTGAATGACCAAGTTAAAGCGTGCATTGTTGGAAGAACTGCTCGTTTTAATGTACACATATACAGAGTCTGGATAAGCCGTCATCGCACATTGATAATTGGAATTGGTACTTGTATATGTACAATTGGAAGGAGCAGTGGCAGACATTGAACCCGCATTGAATCTTCCTGTCGATAGACCTCCATTTGCATTTACTCCCAATACAGATTTACTTTTTAATCTTACGCATTGTCCACCAGCAGGGGATCCAGATTCTTTTGCAACAAAAATTTCATCACGTGCACTACTGGCTAAAGATCCCGTAGCATCATTGATAGAGTGCCAACCTGTAGGGACATCTTCGGTATGAGTCACCCATAATACTTTCCAGGTTTCTGTTGTCCAACTTTCAAAATTGTAGTTTGGAAATTGTTGTCCTACACCTACCTGTGCCCAGCCGAAAGTGCAGGAAAGAGTGAAGATGATGAGTAATAGTAAAACTTTCTTCATAATAATATTGTTTTTTTATTTTTGTTTCTGTTTTGTATGTTTTTGTTTTAATCTTGTTTTTCTAGTTCTCAAAAAAAAGTTTGCAAAAATACATCTTTTTCCCCGAATAAAGGTAATTTTGATTTGTTAAATCAATTAAATATTTGATTTTAAGTTGTTTAAAAATGTTAATGAATGTTAATGCTAACAATAGATTGTTTGGAATGTTGATAAAAGGAGGCGGGGAATCTCGCTGACATTAAACCCATCAATTGATATTAATCCCCCTGTCGGGGGAAAATGGGTAAAGGGGGAGATGCCCATTGTCTATTGAGATTTATTCCCTACGGGAAATTTTTGTGTTGCATTATATCCCGTCAGGGATTCAATATCAATAGAATGTGAAATCACAAAACATACCATATCCCGTTAGGGATTCAATATCAATAGGATTCAATATCAATATAATATGTAATCACAATACATATTATATCCCGTCAGGGATTCAATATCAATAGAGATTCAATATCAATAGAATATGTAATCATAATACATATCATATCCCGTCAGGGATTCAATATCAATAGGGATTCAATATCAATAGAATATGTAATCATAATACATATCATATCCCGTCAGGGATTCAATATCAATAGAGATTCAATATCAATATGGATTAAATATCAATAGAATTTATTATAATAATTATTATAAAATTCAATAAATAAACAATAATATATTGTTTTTGTCGTTGGAATAATAAAAGCAATTATCATGGAAAAGACATTCTCTCAAATTTACATTCATTTTGTGTTCGCTGTATCACAACGACGCAAATTAATTCAACCCTCATGGAAAAACGATTTGTACAAATACATCTGCGGATGTATTAGCAACCATCAATGCAAAGTCATGCAAATTGGAGGAACAGAGGATCATATTCATATCTTGGTAAGCATGAACCCTGCAATATCACCTTCCAAACTCATGTTTCATGTCAAGCGTAGCTCATCTTTATGGGTTAATCAACAGGGACTCTCGAATTTTCATTTTTCATGGCAGGAGGGTTTTGGTGCATTCACGTATTCCTTGTCTCAAATAAAAACTGTTGCGAATTATATTGAACATCAGGAAGAACATCACCAACAAATATCCTTTGATTCGGAATATGTGAAAATTATTGAAAAATTTCAAACCCCGTGTGATTGACAGGTTTCATTGATATTGAACCTATTGATATTAAACCCTCTTCGAGGGTAGGATGGGTGATGGAGATTATGCCGTGTGTCTATTGATATTAAACCCTCTTCGAGGGTGGAATGGGTGATGGGTTTTGTCCCGTGTGTCTATTGATATTAAACCCTCTTCGAGGGTGGAATGGGTGATGGGGATTATGCCGTGCGTCTATTGATATTAAACCCTCTTCGAGGGTGGAATGGGTGATGGGGATTATGCCGTGCGTCTATTGATATTAAACCCTCTTCGAGGGTGGAATGGGTGATGGAGATTGTCCCGTGTGTCTATTGATATTAAACCCTCTTCGAGGGTGGAATGGGTGATGGGTTTTGTTCCGTGTGTCTATTGATATTAAACCCTCTTCGAGGGTAGAATGGGTGATGGGGATTGTCCCGTGTGTCTATTGATATTAAACCCTCTTCGAGGGTAGAATGGGTGATGGAGATTGTCCCGTGTGTCTATTGATATTGAACCCTCTTCGAGGGTAGGATGGGTGATGGAGATTGTCCCGTGTGTCTATTGATATTAAACCCTCTTCGAGGGTAGAATGGGTGATAGGGGTTGTATCGCATGTCTATTGATATTTATTCCCTTACGGGAAATATTCGTAGAAAATAATATCCCATCGGGATTCAATATCAATAGACTCCAGGATTATTTCGTATAATTTATATCCCGCAGGGATTCAATATCAATAGAAGATTTAATATCAATAGCCACAGAATCGTTTCGTATAATTCATATCCCATCGGGATTAAATATCAATAGCCCCGGGATTTTTTCGTGTAATTTATATCCCGCAGGGATTCAATATCAATAGAAGATTTAATATCAATAGCCACAGAATTGTTTCGTATAATTCATATCCCATCGGGATTCAATATCAATAGCCCCGGGATTATTTCGTGTAATTTATATCCCGCAGGGATTCAATATTTCCTTCTATTGATATTGATTCCCCTGAAGGGGAAAATGGGAGAAGGGGTAGATGTCCATTGTCTATTGAGATTTATTCCCTTACGGGAAATATTCGTAGAAAATAATATCCCATCGGGATTCAATATCAATAGCCCTCGGGATTATTTCGTATAATTTATATCCCGCAGGGATTCAATATCAATAGAATGCGTTGTCGTCAAAATACGAATCGACAAATCAACAAATTTTCGTATTTTTGCATCCTCAAAATTGTAAAAACAATATGGAAATTATAGGAAAATTATTGATGAAACTGCCTCTCCAGTCGGGCATCGGCCGCACGGGAAACAGCTGGCAGAAACAGGAATTTGTGATTGAAACCATCGAACAATACCCCAAAAAAGTGTGTGCCAACCTTTGGGGTGACAAACTGGATATGCTTGACACCGTCAACATTGGCGATACCGTGAAGGTCTCATTCTCAATAGAATCACGCGAGTTTAATGGCAAATGGTACACCGATGTGAAGGCATGGAAGATAGAGCCTGCCACAGAAGCTCCCGCTCAACCTGCCGCTGCCCCTGCATACCAGCCCGCTGCAGGCCCGGCTCCCTCTGCCGACACCCTGCCACCTATGGCTTCCGACGATCTCGATACATTCACCGATAACGGCGGCGATGACCTGCCTTTCTAAGCCATGAGTTACGGTGTTTGCATTTTATCGGTAGTACCTCTGCGCGCTGAGGCTGCCGAACGGGCCGAAATGGTGTCGCAATTGCTTTTTGGCGATAGCTATGAAGTGTTGGAAACTGAAGGCAACTGGCTGAAAATCAAAACCTCAGATTGTGGCTATGAAGGCTTCCTGAATCTGAAATACCATCATGCGCTTACCGAAGAACAGTATCAGGAATTATTACACCAACCACAGTCCCTGGTGAGCGATTTCATGACTTTGCTCTGTGAGGAAAAATCCCAAACGGTTTTTCCTGTCTTCATCGGTACCTCCTTCCCTCAACCCGATGAACAAGGGCATTTCAACTTGGGTGATGCGGTGTTCACATTGCCCTCTGTGTCCTCAATATCAGAAACGAATTCACAATTCACAATTCACAATTCACAATTCAAAAACTGTCAATTGTCAACTGTCAATTGTAATCTGACTCCTGACCCCTGTCCCCTGACTCCTGACCCCTCCCAACTGTCAACTGTCAACTGTCAATTGTCAACTGTCAATTGCAAACTGACCCCTGACCCCTGTCCCCTAACCCCTATGTTAGGCTTTGCCCTTCATTTCCTCCGCGCTCCCTACCTCTGGGGTGGCCGTACACCTGCGGGTATCGACTGCTCAGGCTTTACCCAGTTGATATACAAGAGTATAGGAGTTCTGATTCCCCGTGATGCTTCGCAACAGGTGGAATTGGGCAATGCTTTGGATTTTGCCTCCGAGGCACAAATCGGTGACCTTGCATTCTTCCAGAATGAGGAGGGTAGGATCGTGCATGTGGGCATGGTATGTGCCCCCGGTAAAATTATCCACGCCTCAGGACAGGTACGCATCGACCACCTCGATGATACAGGCATTTTTAATGCTGGTACAGGGCAGTATTCCCATCATTTGCGCATTATTAAACGTTTATTGTAATGGAAGATTCTTCGCAAATGGAAAAGATCATGTCGGATGCACGCGGAGCGTCCCTTAAAGCTGCAATGTGCAATCCGTTACAGACCGAACATGTTCGCCTTCGTGCCCTTGAACCCCACGATGTCGATTTGCTTTATCGCTGGGAAAATGACCCTGAAGTTTGGAAGGTGAGCAACACCATGACGCCCTTCTCAAAATTTACCTTGCAGGAGTTTATAAAAACTTCTACTACAGATATTTATGCGTCACGACAGCTGCGGCTGATGGTGGAGGATTGGAAGGGGAATACCATCGGAACCGTTGATATCTTCGACTTTGAGCCCTTCCATCGTCGTGCTGGCCTCGGCATTCTCATTGCCAAAGAATACCGCCACAATGGCTATGCGGAAGAATCTGTACGCTGCGTGTGCCAGTATCTTTTTTCAGTATTCCAACTGCACCAAGTATATTGTAACATAATGTCGGATAATGAGATAAGTTTGAAATTGTTCCAACATCTGGGCTTCGAGGTGGTGGGTCGAAAGAAAGACTGGATGCGGGAAAAAGATGGCTTTTTGGATGTTTTTATTTTGCAATTGATCAATGAGCATGAGAAATAGAACCATATTGTTAATTGTGGTCATCCTGATTGCAGTGGGTGGCACAATGGCTTATAACACAGTCTTCAAGAAGAATAATGTGGCTGTGGATAAAACTGTGGTAACGGTACCTAAAAACGCCACTTTCGACCAACTCTTGGATTCGTTAAGGGATCACCAAGTGCTGGTGAATGAAAACACGTTCAAATGGACCTGCAAACTAAGACGTTTCCAGACTCCGCGCATGGGACATTATGAGTTCCACGAGGGCATGAACAATATGGACATCACTACTATGTTGCGCCGAGGACAGCATTATGGGGTGAAATTCACCTTCAATAATCTGAGAACTAAAGAACAGTTGGTCGACAAGGTCGATCACCGCTTCTTTTTTGCTCCCGAAGAGTTGGCCGCATTACTGAATGACCAAGAGTTTCTGGCAAATTACGGCTTTGACACGGCTACCTGTATCGCAGCTTTTATCCCCGACAGCTATGAGTTCTTTTATGATATTACAGCAGAAGAATTCTTTGAGAGAATGATGAGTTATTATCATAAGTTCTGGAATGATGAGCGTCGGAAACAAGCTGCTGAAATCGGCCTGAATCCTACAGAAGTGGCTGTTTTGGCATCTATCGTGGAGGAGGAAAACTACAAGGCTTCCGAAAAGGCTTTGATTGCCGGTGTGTATATGAACCGCCTGAATAAGGGTATGCTGCTGCAGGCTGACCCGACGGTAAAATATGCGGCGGGAGATCCTACGCTTAAGCGTATTTTGTTGGAACACACGAGAATAGATTCCCCGTATAACACCTATTTGTATCCCGGACTCCCTCCGGCACCAATTCGTATTCCCGAAGCATCCACGATGGATTCCGTCTTGCATTACACGCATCATAACTACCTGTATATGTGTGCTAAAGACGATTTGTCGGGCTATCATAACTTTGCCGCCACCCTGGCGGAACACAACCGCAACGCCGCTGCCTATCACCGTGCCCTTAACCGTTTGAAATAGCCAATAATCTATTATCCTGTAATCCTGTAATCTTGTAATCCTGTAATCTTGTAATCCTGTAATTCTCTCACTTTTTTTTTAATTCCCATGCCTTTCCCAAAAACACTAATCTGCTTTTTCCTCTTTCTTTTTCCTTTTACCCTGTTCTCTCAGATTGTGGGTATTTGGGAGGGGAAACTGCCAGTGGGTACGGACTCTCTTCGTTTGGTGTTGGCGGTGGAGCAGCACGGCGATAGTCTATGGGCTGAGATGGACAGTCCTGACCAGTATGTGGCAGGAATAGAAGTTAATAGCATTAGTTTTCAGCATGATACCCTCAGATTGAAGGTAAAGAGTGTTGGGGCAGCTTTTCAAGGTGTGTATAATGCTGGAAATGAAAAAATTGTGGGCGTTTTTAAGCAGGGTGGGGGAAAGCTGCCTTTAACGCTTTACCGGGTAGCGGAGCGCTGGAAACTTAATCGGCCGCAAACGCCGAAAGAGCCATTTCCCTATGAGGAAGAAGATGTGAAATTGCAGTTCCCTCATGCCACTTTGGGACAGATTCCGATTACAGGAACCCTTTCGTATCCTTCTCGTAAACACGAATTCAACAACATACTGCTGATTTTGGTATCTGGCTCAGGCTGGCAGGACCGCGATGAAAGCATCATGGGTCACAAGCCTTTCGCGGTCATTGCCGATTATTTGACCCGTCGTGGCTATGCTGTTTTCCGTTACGATGATCTCCCTCGGGCACAGTACGCCAAATGCACCACACTTGATTTTGCCGATGTGGCTTCCTATATAGTGGATTATTTCAAACTGAAAAATGAGCATTTTAAGCATGCTGAAGTGGGAATCCTCGGCCATAGCGAAGGAGGCACTGTTGCTGTGATGGTAGCGGCCCGTAATAAAAATGTCGATTTTATTATTTCAATGGCTGGCATGATGGCTCCCGCAAAGGCCACCTTGCTGTATCAAATAGACGCTCTGTATCAGTATGATACGACCTTGTCGCCAGCGGAAAAAACGGAATCGATGCGGATTTCGGAAGCGTTGTACACCACCATAGAGCAGGCCAAAAGTGTAAAAGAGGCTTCGGAGCGTTGTGGCAAACTATTACAGGATTATAGTGCGGGCATGACTGAGGAACAGCGGCAACGTTTGAATATGACGCAGGCGGGTGTCTTTCAGACGTTGAGAACGATAAGCTCGCCATGGTTTTATGAGTTGTTCCGACTGAACCAGCCCAAGTATCTGAAAAAGGTCAAATGTCCCGTATTAGCCTTGAATGGCAAGAAGGATGTGCAGGTGGAGTGGGAGAGTAATTTTGCAGTATTGGAGCGAAACCTGCCAAAAAAGACAAACTTGACCACTCATGCCTACGATCAACTGAACCATCTGTTCCAGCCTTGTACCACAGGCTTATCCACCGAATATGGCGAAATCGAAACCACCATCTCAGAGGACGTTCTTCGCGACATTGAACTGTGGTTGGAGGAATGGTAATCTTTTAGATATTGTGTAAGAAAACCTAGGAACAGCTATTTCCGGAATCCGTTGGAGTCACGTAAATGTTTAGTTGTCCTGGTTGGATATGATTTTCTCGATGATGAAGAAAATGAGCCATGTGACGAAGACTCCGCCACCTAAGATAGTCATCGTGTCTCCTCCTGG